>OJSE01003529.1_pt1 | contig 13907 bp, 9 predicted proteins | sample 1599351 | NCBI WGS metagenome assembly OJSE01 (sample SAMN04168656, study PRJEB22393) | human gut metagenome | biome: human gut microbiome; feature: stool | host: Homo sapiens | collected 2014-03-17 | reverse complement strand
AAATATTTAAAAACTAATATCATTCGATGAATTTTGTAGAAGAATTAAGATGGCGTGGCATGTTACAGGATATGATGCCAGGCACAGTAGAATTGTTAGCTAAGGAGCAAGTAACGGCTTATCTCGGAATTGATCCGACTGCTGATTCGCTGCATATTGGTCACTTGTGTGGCGTAATGATGCTCCGCCACCTTCAGCGTTGTGGTCATAAACCATTGGCACTCATCGGTGGTGCAACAGGTATGATTGGCGATCCATCCGGTAAATCGGCAGAGCGTAATCTGTTGAACGAAGAGACGTTGCGTCACAATCAGGCTTGTATAAAGAAGCAGTTGGCTAAGTTTCTGGATTTTGAGTCGGATGTTCCGAATCGGGCTGAGCTGGTCAACAATTATGACTGGATGAAAGAATTTACTTTCCTTGATTTTGTTCGTGAGGTGGGCAAGCACATCACTGTGAATTATATGATGGCAAAAGATTCGGTTAAGAGACGTCTGAATGGCGAAGCTCGTGATGGTTTGTCATTCACCGAGTTTACTTATCAGCTTCTTCAGGGATATGACTTCCTGCATTTGAACCAGACAAGAGGTTGTAAACTTCAAATGGGTGGTTCGGATCAATGGGGCAATATCACCACTGGTGCTGAGCTGATACGCCGTACGAATGGGGGAGAGGTTTTTGCCTTGACTTGTCCGTTGATTACAAAAGCCGATGGTGGTAAGTTCGGTAAGACAGAATCGGGAAATGTATGGTTGGATGCAAAATATACTTCTCCGTATAAGTTCTTCCAATTCTGGTTGAATGTGAGCGATTCGGATGCCGAACGTTATATCAAGATATTTACTGCTTTGTCGAAAGAAGAGATTGATTCGTTGATTGCAGAACATCAGCAGGCTCCGCACTTGCGTGTACTTCAAAAACGCCTGGCAAAAGAAGTGACAATCATGGTTCACTCTGAAGAGGATTATAATGCGGCTGTAGACGCCTCGAATATCTTGTTTGGTAATGCAACCTCTGATGCGCTGAGAAAACTTGATGAAGACACGCTATTGGCGGTTTTTGAGGGTGTTCCTCAGTTTGAAGTATCCCGTAATGCATTGGTGGAAGGTGTAAAGGCAGTTGATTTGTTTGTGGATGATGCTGCTGTATTTGCATCCAAAGGTGAAATGCGTAAGCTGGTGCAGGGTGGGGGAGTTTCTTTGAATAAAGAGAAACTGGCTGCTTTTGACCAGGTTATAACCACTGCAGACCTGCTTGACGAGAAGTATTTACTTGTTCAGCGTGGTAAGAAGAACTATTATCTGATCACTGCTAAATAAAAAAAAGTAGCAAAAGATTTGGAGAATTAGACATATAACACTATCTTTGCACCGCTTTTTAACAGAAAGCACAGTTAGTTTGTCCCATGGTGTAATGGTAGCACAACAGTTTTTGGTTCTGTTTGTCTAAGTTCGAATCTTGGTAGGACAACCAAAAGGAAGCTCTGATAATCATTGATTATTGGAGCTTCCTTTTTTTATATCGTTTTGTATCATTGAAAATAGTCGTCAAACTCCTTCAAAACGTATTATAGTTCGTTAAAAAGATGTACATTGCATCAATTCTGGACATTTTTGGTGGATAATTGGAACAAAATTGCAAGGTTAACCCGTTTTCTTTTACTATTTTTGCATCGTGTACGTAAACGATGTGCATTTGAGAAAGAGAGCTTATTCAATAACTATAAATAAATAAGGTATGAAAACGAACTATGAAATTCGCTATGCTGCGCATCCCGAAGATGCAAAAAACTATGATACTACAAGAATCCGCAGAGATTTCTTAATCGAAAAGATATTTGTCCCCAATGAAGTGAATATGGTATATTCCATGTACGACCGTATGGTGGTGGGCGGTGCGTTTCCGGTAGGGGAGGTACTGACGCTTGAAGCAATCGATCCGCTGAAAGCTCCGTTCTTCCTGACCCGTCGTGAAATGGGTATTTACAACGTAGGCGGCCCCGGTATCGTGAAGGCAGGCGACGCTGTATTCGAACTTGATTATAAAGAGGCTCTTTATCTGGGTTCGGGCGACCGTGAAGTGACCTTTGAAAGCAAAGACGCTTCTCATCCTGCTAAATTCTATTTCAATTCACTGACTGCACATCGCAACTATCCCGACCGCAAAGTGACGAAAGCCGATGCGGTAGTGGCTGAAATGGGCTCTTTGGAAGGCTCCAACCATCGTAATATCAATAAGATGTTGGTGAACCAGGTATTGCCTACCTGCCAGCTCCAAATGGGTATGACCGAGCTTGCTCCGGGCAGTGTATGGAACACGATGCCGGCCCACGTGCACAGCCGTCGTATGGAGGCTTATTTCTATTTCGAAATTCCCGAAGAACACGCTATCTGTCATTTCATGGGTGAAGTAGGCGAGACGCGCCACATCTGGATGAAAGGCGATCAGGCGGTGCTCTCTCCCGAATGGTCTATCCATTCGGCTGCGGCTACCCACAATTATACTTTCATCTGGGGTATGGGCGGAGAGAACCTTGATTACGGCGATCAGGACTTCTCATTGATTACAGACTTGAAATAATAAACAACTACAATAGTTTCCTTAATTTAACAACAAAAAAATTATGAATCAGTATTTGAATTTTTCTTTGAAAGGTAAAGTAGCTCTCGTTACAGGTGCTTCTTACGGTATCGGTTTTGCAATTGCTTCTGCTTACGCAGAACAAGGCGCTACTGTATGTTTTAACGACATCAACCAGGAGTTGGTAGACAAAGGCATGGCTGCCTATGCTGAAAAGGGAATTAAAGCTCACGGTTATGTATGCGACGTAACAGACGAACCGGCTGTTCAGGCAATGGTTGCTACTATCGAGAAAGAAGTAGGTACGATTGATATCCTTGTTAATAACGCCGGTATTATCCGCCGTGTTCCTATGCACGAAATGGAAGCTGCTGACTTCCGTCGTGTGATTGATATCGACTTGAACGCTCCGTTCATCGTTTCTAAGGCTGTGTTGCCTGCCATGATGAAGAAGCGTGCCGGTAAAATCATCAACATCTGCTCTATGATGTCTGAGCTGGGTCGTGAAACTGTATCGGCTTACGCTGCTGCCAAAGGCGGTCTGAAGATGCTGACTCGCAATATCTGCTCTGAATATGGTGAATACAACATTCAGTGTAACGGTATCGGCCCGGGTTACATCGCTACTCCGCAAACTGCTCCTCTTCGTGAGAAACAAGCAGACGGAAGCCGTCACCCGTTCGATTCATTCATCTGCGCCAAGACTCCTGCCGGTCGTTGGTTGGATCCGGAAGAACTGACTGGTCCTGCCGTATTCCTGGCTTCTGAGGCTTCTAACGCTGTTAACGGCCATGTTCTTTACGTAGACGGTGGTATCCTGGCTTATATCGGAAAACAGCCGAAATAACGATAACAAGAGATTATTATAAGGTGATAGGGTGGTAAGGAGATTCTTTACCGCCTGTCACCTTATCGTTTTTCTGTTGAATAGTTTACGGTTTACATTTATCCCCTTTCGTTTTTTTTCCTGATTCTATCCCCTTATTTGTTGTGTATAATATGAAGAAGATATTTATTTTGGCTGCTATTGCCCTGATGGGTTTTGCCTCTTGTGCTGACAGCAAGCAGTCAATGACGGTTACAGTGACCAATCCTCTGGCGTTGGAGCGCACAGGTGAAATGGTTGAAGTTCCGATGAGTGACGTTACAGCCAAGCTGCAGCTGGCTGATACGGCTCAGATCGTAGTGCTTGGTGAAGATGGCCAGCAAGTACCTTATCAAGTGACGTATGACGAGAAAGTGGTTTTCCCGGCTACGGTGAAAGCAAATGGCACAGCCACTTATACTATCCAATCCGGTACTCCCGACCCGTATAATGTAATTGCCTGCGGCCGCTATTATCCCGAACGTCTGGACGACGTGGCATGGGAGAATGACCTGGGCGGATACCGTGCCTATGGCCCTGCCTTGCAGAAGCGTGGTGAACGTGGTTTCGGCTACGACCTCTTTACGAAGTATAACACTACGGAACCGATTCTTGAAAGTCTTTACGCTGAAGAACTGGATAAGGAAAAGCGTGCCAGAATTGCCGAACTGAAAAAGACAGACCCTAAAGCGGCTGCCGAACTGCAAAATGCCATCTCTTATCACATTGACCACGGCTACGGAATGGATTGTTATGCCGTAGGTCCTACGCTGGGCTGCGGTACAGCCGCTCTGATGGCGGGTGATACGATTATCTATCCTTATTGCTATCGGACACAGGAAATCCTTGATAATGGCCCGCTGCGTTTCACAGTGAAGCTGGAATTTAACCCGTTGACTGTCCGTGGCGATTCTAACGTGGTGGAGACGCGTGTCATCACATTGGATGCCGGTTCGTATCTCAACAAAACCGTTGTTTCGTATACTAACCTGAAAGAAGCGATGCCTGTGACTACCGGAATCGTTCTTCGTGAACCGGACGGTGTGGTTACAGCAGACGCTGCAAACGGCTATATCACCTATGTAGACCCTACAACCGACAGAAGCGGCGGTAACGGTAAGATATTTATCGGCGCTGCATTTCCTTCACTGGTAAAAGAGGCAAAGACCGTTCTTTTCCCGGAAAAGGAGAAGAAGGAGCTGCGCGGTGGAGCTGACGGTCATGTATTGGCAATCAGCGAGTATGAACCGGGCTCGGAATATACTTATTACTGGGGTTCTGCCTGGGATAAGGCTGCTATCAAGACGGTTGATGCGTGGAATGCGTATATGGCTGAGTATGCGCAGAAGGTGCGTACACCGTTGACGGTGACTTACTAAGACGGTAGTTAATAAACTCTGGTACAAGCATTCTAATATGTCACGACAGGTCTTAATATCTGACTTCTCAGGTATTAATACTTGTCGCGTCAGTTATTAATACCTGAGAAGTCAAGTATTAATAGCTGATAACCCAGTTATATAAGGCTCTCCTTATTTCATTCGAAAGGCTGAAATAAGGGGAGTTTTATTGTCGGGTAGAATATGGGTATAACAAGAAAAACGGTTTTATAAGAGATTTCCTAGTGTGAGTACTATATAAACGAATAATGCAGTACTTAAAATGTATATCCTATCACTCCTGACCATCCATTAACGAGGGCTGATTTTTCCATCATGTCTCTTAAGCCTTTGAATTGTGCGCGTATGCATATCATTTGTTTGTTTTTCCGCGAAAGTTTGAAGTTTACTCCCGCATTGGCGTAATAGCCAGGGTAGACACCATCCAGCCATCTCTCGCTCTTATCATTTATCTTTATCTTGGCATTGATCATTCCACTGAAGTCTGCTCCAAGCTCAACAAATGGTCGCGCCATTCCTTTCGGATAGGTATAGCGTATTCCTAACTTACCCGAAAACATTGTTCCGCTATGTTTAAATATAGTGGATGAATTTTCATTATTCAATGATCTTGCAGAGGATGTTATGCGGGAAAAAGACACATCAAAACAACCACTGAGCGAACTCATCCACCGTCTATTGCTGATAGCTAAAGTGACTCCTGCCAGGTAAGATAGTTCGGGTGAGCTATAGAGCCCGATCGGACTACCCGATGGTACATTATATTGAATAACTCCTACATAAGGAGTTATATCTAACTGTATTGAACGTTTATCTTCTTTTGCTTCAAATTCAATGCAATCTTCATTGCTGGTACACATTGCATAATGATATTCTTTTGTGATTTTTATTATCTCCTTTCGGCTGAAACGGGCCCGGTCTATTTGGGGAGCCAGGCTTGGGCAGTCTTTGAATGCGTAATGAAGAAGGGGAATATATCGGTCAGTCTGGCCTTTAAACTGTATATTGGTAGCCTGCTTGGACAGTTTGGGCGCATCTATTTTTACAAGGGTATTATTATCTTCAACAAAATAGATTGGTATGTTATCTTCTGTCTCATAGTAGTACAAGCTTTTCATTCCTTGTAGCAAATATTCGAGAAAGACGGGGGTAGAGACACCGTATTTCAATTCTATGTTCTTGGAGACATAGTATTTACCGTCGTCTGTAAAACGGTATCCCAAGATTTCGAAAGGATGATAGGTTACTGGTTCGGTATCATTACCTTGTGATTGAAAGACGCAGCGTTTAGCATTCATCTTATCTGTACGGTAGTCGATTTCTCCATATATTGTGTCTTTCTGAACAGTGATGATAAATCCCGGACGATAGTTGTTTTGTGCGTAAAGTACAGGGATTAATAGTAGGCATGTCTTTAAACATATTAGTCGGAAAAGAATCATTTTCATATGTGTGATTGTTGGTTTAACTTTTTTGTGTGTCCGAAAGATACGAATTAATTTAATAATAACATCATCTTTTGTATTGCTTTTTATATGGAAAAGGATAATGTAAAGGGTGTCCAATGTTGAACACCCTTTATATGAATAATTAATGTAAAGCTAAATCTTATACATGTTAGAGAGACAGACTTAGCTAAGCACGCTTGCCGTCTTATTTGCTTAGTGTAAGAGCGTTGAATTTCTCCAACCATCCTGCACTTCCTGTTCCCGCAGCACCGGAGAATGCCCAGTAGGCAATGCCATTGACTACGTCTCCATCCCAGGAGCCATTATCACCAAATACCAAGGCAAATTTGCCATTGATGGATGACGGATAAGCAACATATTGCGTTGACATATCCCAACTGACATATCCACCTTCAGACAATGTTACTGTATAGATGTTATATCTCCCAGCGTATGTTCCTAAATTAAGACCTCCCATTGTGAGTAAGGCCTCTCCATTATAGATTAACGGTAGGTCAAAGAAATTGGAAATACCTGACAAGTAGAAGATGGTAGGTTCCTCTTCATCCTGAACTACTTCTATTTCTCCAGCTAGAGTACTATCATCTCCATCAACAAAGGATACTCTCCATTTGCCTGCGATGTCTTTCAATTCATACTCTCCAAGATGATAGTAAATCGTTTTTTTACCTGCGGTAACTTTAACTGCCGCTCCTCGTGGGGTTTTATCAGCACTCGCAGCAACATTAAATGTTATAGTTCTGTTTTCTTCGTCAAGTGTGTATGATAACCAACTTTGGGCTTCGGCGGGTACTTCTATTGAATAAGATGCTGTGGTTGAGAAAGATACTGTAGCAGAACCACCGGCATAAGTAAAAGCATGCCCCAATTCTGATTTATTATACAGAATAACACAGCCACCCTGTGAAACAGGAACCAAAGTGGATGCTTCACCATCTGTTATGGTTACAGCTGCCGTACGTCCGGACATATCATTATTTTCAATGACAGAAACATTTATAATATCTCCATTCACGCTTACGGTACACCAATCTTTATTGGAGGTAGCAGTAATTTCACTTATTGCGTTAACTTTTATTGTACCGGTTCCTCCAGCAGATTCAAATGTGACATTTGAGCTAACAATCTGCAAAGAAGATGTTTCTTTATCGTCGTCGTTACTACATGAGAAGACGAATACGCATAATAATAATGCAAATATGCTTGTTATTTTCTTCATAATATGCTATTTGTTAATTAATCAACTTTTATCAATGTTACATCTTGGAAGATTGTAGAGAATCCATACCAACCGTCTGTTTTTTGATATACCAGCAACATAAGGGTGCAAATAGGATTGTTTACATAAGTGAACTTAATTGTAAGCGGATCTGTATTTGCAATACGTCCTTGGAATACAGCTGAGTCATCTGCATAGAAATTGCCTCCGGGAATTCCTGGATATAATAATACGTTGTAACCTTGATATACGCCAACTGTCTGAGAAGGTACATCAATACAGTCTGTTGTCATATTATAGTTATAGACAAATTCAATAGGAGTACCACTCAAAGCAAAATTCATTGCAAATGATTTTCCTATCATTTTTTGTTTGAGCTCAAGTTGTATACGTTGCCCATTTGCTAATTGTAGTATATAGTTGCCTAAATAGTTGAGATATCCTTCCGGACAATAGAATTCTATTTTTGCATCTACACCTGTATCTGTACAAATATATGTAAGGTTTTCATTATCCCATTTGAAGTTGTTTATTTCTACTCCATTAACTACTAATGGTTCATACATTTTAATGCCTTCCTCTGTATATATGAACGGATATAGACTTACGGTTGTTTCACCGGTTTCGTCTACTTTGGTAACTGAGAAGGCATGCTCTTCCTGTCCCATTTTAGTTATTTCCTGACCATTCACAATTAACTTATAGGTTACATATGAAGCCTGTGAAACGACATTGGCAATATTGGTCAGTTTCTCTTGCCAATTTGTTTCAGCAGGCAGAGGTGTCATGATCAACGTTACTCCATGTTTTTTCCCAGTCAGTACGATCTTTTCTTTTGAAACGCTTCTGAAGACGAACTCATAATCTCCGGCATATCCTGGTGAATTATAACCACTCGGTTCACAGAATTCGTGAATTAATTCATTGTATGAATCAAAACTTAATTCTGTTCCCTGGTATGATTCAACTTTATACAAGGAAGTAGATTCTTCTCCAATTTCGTAATTATCTGTAGCGAAATCTGCAGCCATAATTACATTATTGCCATCAAATCGTGCCAAAACATTGAAGCCACCATATTCTCCGTCTTCTCCTGTATAATACTCGAGTAACCACCCATTGGCTGCGCCCTTTAAAATCTCCTGACATTCGTTGACGGAGGCTATAGCCCGTTGTGCAGAAGATTCATCAAAGATATCATCTTCATTAAACAGACACGATTGCATCATCAGGCAAACGCAAGTCAGTAAGCCATATATTTTAATCTTTCTCATATCCTACAATTATTAAAGCGTACTTAAATCTAATTCGGTAATTTCACTTTGCCGGCGCAAAACAATTTCGCGCAATTTGTCTAAATCAAGTCCCCAGGAATTGAGCATGTAATCAAATACAATCTCAAATTTCTTTTCTATGATCGGTCTTCCTGTTGTGCCGGCACTTGCTAGCATATCTTCCCAAGTACTAGCGTCATTGGTGACATAAATAGCAACCATCTCCGCAAAATCTTCCGTAGCACGGTCCATTGCATAAGGAGAGATAAATCCTTTTTGCAGAGCAACCGACTCAGATACCCTATACCAGCTTGAACCTACGTAGTCGGATTCCGATATACGATCGTATGATGTATCATAGGCTTTTTTCTGATTAAGAATATGTGTAAATTCATGATGCATTGTCTTGAAATAGTACTCATTTAATTGAGCTACACTGAGATTGTTTTTATCTATTTCATTTACACGAAACAGGGTTACTTTCATTCCTCCTTCGGCTTGTCCGAGGATCATACCTGACTCGGTATAAGCAACATTTCCAATGAATTGGAGTAGTTTAGGGACATACGTACGGGTCATGTCAATTCCCCATATTTCGTCATAAGCTTCCATCCATACAAATTTTACAATCTTAGCCAATGTAATTGCGTTGTCATACTTGGCTGGAACCAGATGATATTCTACATCCGTTTCATTGTCATCCAGACGATATTTCACCTGGATATTATAAGTGTAAACATAGTTGTCAAGTAGCCATTTGTCAAACTCGTTGGGCTCATAAACTTCAGTAGGATCAAATATACTGCGTTTGGTATCAATATCATCTTTATTACATGAGCCTAAAAAAACGGCTATAGTAACGATCAATGTATATATTATATATTTTTTCATAACTTATCGATTTTTATTTAGTTCTAGGGTTTGGTTTTAATCCGGCTGAAATAACATCGCTCGGTATCTGTATTGCTCGACGAGGATCATTGGGTTCCAGCTTATCTGTGACGGTAATAGTACCATTATCATTCATTAAACGACGATAGATAGTAATACCGTAGCGTTTAATATCCTGCCAGCGTAACCCTTCATGTAAAGTTGTTAAACGTCGTGCATGAAGTATGCAGTGGATTACATTTTCCTGTGTTTCATTTGTTATAGTAAAGTCGGGATTCAATTTTTTCTTAACTGTAGATTCAGTAGGAGTGTAATATTCCATGCTTCCGTAGAAATCGTTTATAGATTCTGTGGTAAGCGGGGTAGTAGAACGTGTGTATGCTTCTCGCCATATATTTAAATCAGCAATTGCCTGTGGATACATTTCTTTCATCGCATAAGCTTCTGCACGACAGAGTAATGTTTCATCTGTAGTAAATGCTGCATTGATCATGTGTCCGTTGATTGTTCCGGCTACTGCGTCAACCACTTCTTTATATTGAGTTATTTTCATAACAACGATTTTGGTCGGCAGTGCACTTGAGTTGCTCCAAACACCCATGTAATAGTCACTTCCCCAAGGACCAACAGAATTGCATGTCTCATTGCCTACTTTCGGTCCATGGGCGTATCTTTCGCCTAGTCCATAAGGTGCATGAACATATCCCCAATAAGAACCTGCACTGACCAATAATAAGTTAGCGCCATTCGTTGCATCTACATAAGCATTTGGCTGAACACTGCCATTTATGTCTAGTGCACCCAAAGATTTCCAGTCGCGTACAGAGGTGGCTGGATTGCTTCCTAATACTTTTGTTGCGTAATCGATCACCTTAGTATAATTGGATTTATCCGATTTTACATAGTACAAGTAAAAGCGTGCAGCAAAAGCTTGAGCTGCTTTCTTTGTAAAGTGATATTTGGGGACTGCATAAATATCAGTAACTAGATCTAGACCTTCCAATAGATCTTTCTCAATATTTTGGTATACCTCCTCTAGAGTTCCGCGTTGATAATCAGGGCTTACGGTTGTCTCTATCGTTTTCATGTAGGGGATACCCAAGTCTGAACTTGCTTGGCTGCTATAAGCGTTACAAAATATATTGGCAAGTAAAAAATGAGCATAGGCGCGACATACTAGGGCTTCTCCCTTTTCAGCGCTAAGAGAAGCTGGATTTCCTGCGTCTTCAATCACTTTCAAAACCTCGTTGCAGGCAGAGATTGCCATATAGCAAGATTCCCAAAGTGCATGGGGAGAGTCCTGATCTTGTTCTGCAGAGTCTGCCCACTTATAGAGATCTTCTTGCAAACGGTTGAAAGAAGAAAAGCGATTCGGATAAGCATCAGTATTGTCTGATGACATTTCCCCCATCTCACAGATTGCTGTAGTAGGATAGGCGGAAAGTAATATTTTGCCAACATTGTTTTCATTCAGCTCGGTACGATTGTCGGGAAGCTCATCTAAGAAATTAGAACACGATGAGAGCCCTATTGCGAGCGCGGCCACACTGGCCATTATTATGTATTTCTTCATATTCGTTCTTATTTTAAATTATAACCCCAGTCTTAAAGTAATAGTAAATTGGCGGGGAACCGGTGAGGCAACACCACCTGCATTAAAGAATTCCGGGTCCTGACCATTTAGCTTATCATCCGCATAGATTAAGAAAAGGTTGGTGGCTTGGACTTTCAGCGAGAGGTCTGTTAACTTCAATGGGTTGATCCATGCTTTGGGGAAGTCATAAGCCAGTGAGATTTCTTTCAGACGGATAAAATCCCCCTTTGCAATGCGTTCTGTTGAATAATTGTAAGCATTGTAGGCATACTTCAAGTCTTCATTGCTGTCGTACATACGTTTGCTCAAAATAGCAGGAACATTAGTCTTTGCTTCGTCTCCGGGGAGTGTCCATCGATTTTTAAATTCACGAGTCATTGCCGTTAGATCCGAATAATATGCTTTGAATACGGGATTTAAACGGATAACATTTCCAAATGAATAAGTGATAAATAAATTCAAACGGAAACCTTTGTATGAGAACATATTACCCAAACTACCTGTAATGGTAGGATCAGTCGGACCTTCATACTTCAGGAAACCAGTATTTTGGCGTTCCTGGAAATTTATATCGGTACTAGTCGCTTCGCCCTTTTCATTTATAATGACTGGAATACCATCTTTGTCGAGACCTACAAATGGGATAGAGAATAGCCCACGAACCGGATAGCCTTGTTTAGCGAATCCATTACCGGAAATAAGCTCCATCACATTCGCATTTTGTTTCAAATCAGTGACTTCATTTTTTGCATTAGAGAATATAAAGTCGGTGTTCCAGTTGAAATCTTTTGTTTTAATATTCTTAGTTGATAAAGTGAATTCAATACCATGTGATTTCATTGAAGCGATATTTGCATACTTCAGGATCTGTCCACCTGCGCCTTGTGTATTAACGATACCAATCAAATCGTAGTTGTTACGTTTGTACCAGTCTACAGCTAAATTAATGCGGTTATTCAAGAAGCCCATGTCGGCACCAATATTCAACTCGTGCTTCTTTTCATAAGTTAATTCGCTATTTTCTAGTTCCTTAATATACAATCCGGACTCCTGGATAGAAGTAAATGGTCGATAAGGACTATAGCTGGTTATAATAGCCTGTGAGTTTGTTACGTCTGCCGGACCGCGGTCGGCTGTTAACGAATAAGATGCTTTCAGTGTAAAGTGTGAAAGAACAGAAGTTAAATTGCTGAAGAATTTTTCTTCGTGGGCATTCCATGCTCCTGATACGTTCCATGTAGGTAACCAACGTGCCGAGCGGCTCTTACCCATACGGTTAGTACCTTCGTAGCGGGCTGTTCCATTCACAGTATAACGACCTTTATAAGAGTAGGTAGCATTGGCGAAGAAGGCGGCACTACGGCTACGGGTCTGACTCAATGAGTAGTAATTATTGCCGTCTTCGATACCTTTTTTGAAGAATTCATATACATAGTAGGGTATTTCGCCCATTGAGTATTGCATACCCCACCCTTGATAGTAATTCTTTGATCGGTCTGTAGAGTTGATTTCTGTTCCTGCAAAGAAGTTAGTGATATGTATATCATTAAATACGTGGTTCCAACTAGCTGTAGCTCGGAAGTCATAACCTAGCATCTTATAGTCTCTACGTTGATAAATACCACCTTCCGGTAAGATAGAGATCGGTAGTGCATATGGATTATCTGGGTTCTTATAAAGAAATGGATTGCGGTCCATAATTGTCTTGTCATCTAGACCTGCACGATAAGCCGATGCCTGGTTTGACTGGTCTTTAATGTTGTGCTCCTGTGAAGTTGATTGATACTTCACGGCTCCCAAAGCGCTTAGCTCTAATCCGGTAATTGGTTTCCATTTCAACTCGCCTTGGAACTTTAAATCTGCAATGTTCAGTTCCATGTAATTGTTGTCCAATTCGTTCAGAATGTTGAAATCAGCATAGTTGCTGGTGTAATAAGTGTTTGGGTCTAATGTACGTGAAGTATTCAATGCATATGAATAGGGGTTGATGTCAAATTCACGTTTTACCTGACCGTTTACTAGGTCAATGTCTTGTCCTAAAGTTCCCGGTGCTTTTTGCTTACGATAAGAAGCACTTGATATCAAGTTTATGCTTAGGTTCTTTAAGATATTATGATTCATATTTAAGTTGGCTGTATAGCGATCAACTCCACTTTGCTTGTACCATCCCGGATCGTGCATAGCACTTAAAGAAGCATAGAACGATGACTTTTCTGTACCAGAGCTAAGACTTACAGAATGATTCTGACTTAGACTGGGAGAGAAAAGTGTGTCAAACCAATCGGTATTTCTCATTTCAGCTTCACGTAGATAGGCATTTTTAGCTTCGTCAGTATTTAATAACGCATATTGTCCGGTAGTAGGATCGTATGTGTTAATTAACTGATACATCTTTCCGTATACACCACTTTCTGCAGTTCGGGAGGTTTCAGCGAAATTTAACCAGCCTTTCTGTTGCATTTCTTTGTATACTCCCATCTGATCTTGCGAGTTCATGATGTTAAAGTCATTGTAGCTTGGTACTAAACGGGTAGTAAATTCACCGGTATAGCTTATTCTACTGACTCCGGCTTTACCTTTCTTTGTAGTAACAACGATTACACCTGCCATTGCAC
>OJSE01003507.1_pt1 | contig 14025 bp, 7 predicted proteins | sample 1599351 | NCBI WGS metagenome assembly OJSE01 (sample SAMN04168656, study PRJEB22393) | human gut metagenome | biome: human gut microbiome; feature: stool | host: Homo sapiens | collected 2014-03-17 | reverse complement strand
AGTCGAAACTTTAGATTTTAAGCCATTTCTGCCGCACAGGTCGTCAGAAATGATTATAAATTGAGGTTGCACCTCAAACACCCAAGAACAAAGTAGACAAAACCATAACGGTTTTGTCTACAATCTGAAATGCCTTTCTCTTTGAGAAAGGCATTTTGGTTTATAGTCCAAGTTGTTTTTTGCAATCTTCAAGAACTTTTTCGATAGTCTTTTCGGCTGTTTCAAAGCTTTCTGCGAATGTGCCGAGATACAACTTGATTTTCGGTTCTGTTCCCGACGGTCTTACGATAAAGTAAGTCTTTTCGTCTGAAAGGTTGTACTTCAATACGTTTGACTTCGGCAAACCTTTAAGAGGTGAAACATTGCCCTTTGTATCTTTAATTGTTTGTGACTGATAGTCGGTGTAAAGTATAACGTCCATACCTGCAACTTTTGTCGGCGGTGTTTGACGTAGGTCTGTAAGTAACTGTGACATCTTTTCCATACCGTCTTTACCCGGCATTACAAATGAAACTGTCTTTTCTGAATAATATCCGTACTTATTGTATATATCCATAAGTGCTTCGTAAAGTGACTTACCCTTTGTTTTGTAGTAAGCAGCCATTTCTGCGATAAGCATTGTCGCAACAACGCCGTCTTTGTCGCGTGCGTGAGTACCTACAAGATAACCGTAGCTTTCTTCAAAGCCAATAAGATATGTATGGTCGCCTGTCTTTGCGAACTCTGTCATTTTTTCGCCTATGTACTTAAAGCCTGTAAGCACGTTCATAATTTCGATACCGTATGAATGAGCGATTGCGGCGGCAAGCTCTGTTGTAACGATTGTCTTGATAACAACGCCGTTTTCAGGCAGAGTGCCTTTGGCTTTCTTTGATGAAAGTATGTATTCAACAAGCAAAGCACCTGTTTGGTTGCCTGTAAGTGTTCTGTATATGCCGTCGGCGTCACGAACAACTATACCGACTCTGTCACAGTCGGGGTCTGTACCGATGATAACGTCAACGTCATTTTCCTTTGCCATTTTTATAGCGATTTCAAAACCTTCCTTGTCCTCCGGATTAGGTGATTTAACAGTCGGGAAATTACCGTCCTCTGTATCCTGTTCCTTAACGACAAGCACATTTTTAAAACCCATACGGTTAAGTATTGCCTTGATAGGTCTTGAGCCTGTGCCGTGGAAAGGTGTGTAGATAAGCTTGAATGTATCTGCAACTTCTGCTACTGCCTCGGGATTTTGCTGTTGTGTTTGAACAACATCAAGGAATTTTTCGTCAAGGTCACTGCTTACGATTTCAAGCAAGCCTTTTTCTTTTGCTTCGTCAAGCGAAATAAACTTAACATCGTCAAATATATCGTAGCTGTCGATTGCGGCAACAACAACATCAGCCGCGTCCGGAGGGAGTTGTCCGCCGTCAGGACCGTATACCTTGTAACCGTTGTATTCTTTAGGGTTGTGGCTGGCGGTAATCATAACGCCGGCACTGCAGCCAAGTTCGCGAATACCGAATGAAACTTCCGGAACTGAATGAACGATAGGGAAAAGATAAGTCTTTACACCTGCACAAGTAAGAACCTTAGCTGTTTCTTCAGCAAATGTGCGTGAAAAATTACGTGTATCGTAACCGATAAGAACACCTGCTTTGGCGGCGTCCTCACCGTTTGAAAGAACGTACTTCGCAACACCTTGACTTGCACGTCTTACGTTATATATATTGATTCTGTTCGTACCCGCTCCGATAATACCTCTCATACCGGCTGTACCGAATTCAAGTTCACGATAAAATCTTTCTTCTATTTCTTTTTCGTTGTTTTCAATAGATTTAAGCTCTGCTTTTGTGTCATCATCAACCACGTCGCTTGTAAGCCAACGGTTGTAGGTTTCCTTGTATCCCATTGATAACTCCTCCTTAAAAATAATCTCATATTAATATTATATAATACTTTCTCAAAATTTTCAATTATGAATATGTAAAAATTAAAGAAAAGTTATCGTATAAATTGACAAAAAAAACGCAAAACTTGACGAAAAGTGTATTTTGTTATAGAATAGCAGTAATATGTATTAATAAGGAGGACACTTTTATGGCAGTAAAGGTGCATGAAACAGGTTACGGCAAATGGAAAGTGCCTGTGATAATCATAGCTGTTATAGTTGTTTTGGGTCTTGTGGGAACGGGCATACTATTAAGCGACAGCCTTGGTGTTTCAATAGAAGAAGGAAGTAAGAGAATAGAGGTTGCAGAAGGTGACGGTACGTCATCTGTTGCAAAACTGTTAAAGGACAACGGCATAATAAAGTATCCGCTTTTGTTTAAGGTGCAGTCAAAGCTCGGCGGATATGACGGTAATTTTCAGCCGGGTGCGGCAACGATTGATGACGGAATGAGTTACAGTGACATACTTAATCTTATAATAACGCCGAGCCGTGAGGCTGCGAAAATTACAATACCGGAGGGCTATGAAATCAAGCAGATTGCACAGAAACTTGATGAGGCAGGTATTGTAAGCTGGCAGGACTTTTATGCGGCTTTAAATCCCGACGATTATGATTATGCGTTCTTGAAAAACTTGCCTGAACGTGACGGACGTATGGAGGGATATTTGTTCCCTGCAACGTATGAAATTCCGAACGGAATGTCGGCACACGATATTATCGACCTAATGCTTGCGGCATTTGACAATCAGTTTAAACCGGAGTATTATGAACGTGCGACAGAGCTTGGATTGACGGTTGATGAAGTTATAACTATGGCGTCAATCGTTGAACGTGAAACGGACAGCGGAACGGAAAGAGCAAAAGTTGCGGGAGTATTTTATAATAGAAGAAACTCGGGTATGAAGTTCCAGTCGTGTGCGACGGTACAGTATATTTTAGGTGAAAGAAAGCCTGTACTTTCGATTGCCGACACGCAGATAGATTCACCGTATAACACATATATGTATGCGGGATTTCCGATAGGTCCTATATGCAATCCGGGAACGGAATGTATAGAGGCGGCGCTTTATCCGGAGGCAACCGATGCGTATTACTTTGTACTTGGCAAGGACGGCTCACATATCTTCTCAAAGACATATGAAGAACACCTTGCGGCAATGCAGAGTACCGAACAAAATATTTCGGTCGATGACAGTGCGATTGAAAATCAAGACAGTTTAAAACAATAAAGAGGTTTGATAAATGATAGAATATGATAAAGACGCGATTGTTCCGCCGTATATAACGGAATATTTGCGTGCGAAAACAGTGCATAATGATGAATTTATGCACTCGCTTGAAAAATATGCGGAAGAAAACAGTGTTCCGATAGTAGAGCCTGAAACGGCAAGGTTTTTGTCGGTGATGTGCAGAACGGTTAAACCGAAAAAAATACTTGAAGTAGGTTGTGCGATTGGGTATTCTTCTATATTAATGGCACAGGCTACAGATGATGACTGCGAAATAGCAACACTTGAATGTAACGAAGATATGGTGCGTATTGCAAGGGAGAATATTAAAACTTCGGGATATGCGGAAAAAATATCTGTTATTGAGGCAGATGCAAAGGATTATCTTTCGTATATTGACGATGATGAAGTTTTTGATATGATATTCCTTGACGGTCCGAAAGCACATTATATTTATATGCTTGACGAGTGCGTGCGATTGCTGAAAAAAGGCGGTGTGCTTATTTCCGACAATGTGCTTTACAAGGGAATGACAGCGGACGATAACCACGTTGTGAGAAGAAAAATCACGATTGTAAAACGTCTTAGAAAATATATTGATATGCTTATGGAGCATAAGGAGCTTGAAACATCGCTTTTACCGCTCGGTGACGGTGTTACAATATCGGTAAAGAAATAATAAAGGGTAGGAATATATTATGAAGAAACCAGAACTTTTAGCTCCGGGCGGCAGCTTGGAGAAATTGAAAACAGCGATAGATTACGGTGCGGACGCGGTGTATATCGGCGGTGAAATGTTTTCGCTGCGTGTTGCGGCGGAAAATTTTTCAAAGGAAGATATGCAGGAGGGTATAAAGTACGCTCACGACAGAGGTAAAAAAGTGTACCTTACCGCAAATATTCTTCCGCATAATGATGATATTGAAGAATTTGAGGAGTTTGTCAAAGATATAAAGAATTACGGCTTTGACGCAGTGCTTGTGGCAGATTTGGGGTTGTTTGATATGATGCAGGAACTTGCACCGGACATACCTATTCATGTAAGTACACAGGCGAATAACATTAATTATCGCTCGGCAATAAAGTGGTACAAGATGGGTGCAACGCGTGTCGTGCTTGCAAGAGAAATGTCATTTAAAGAAATTGCGGAATTTCAAAAGAAAATTCCTGAAGATTTGGAGCTTGAAGCATTTATACACGGCGCTATGTGTATATCGTATTCTGGCAGATGTCTTTTGTCAAACTATATGACGGGACGTGACTCAAACATGGGTGCTTGCGCACATCCGTGCAGATGGAATTACAAACTTGTCGAGGAAACAAGACCGGGTGAATATATGGACGTGTTTGAAAACGAAAGAGGTACATTTATATTTAATTCAAAGGACTTGTGTACAATCCGTCATATACCTGAGCTTGTGAAAAGCGGTATTGCGAGCCTTAAAATCGAGGGCAGAGTAAAAACTTCTTATTATGTTGCAACGGTTGTCGGGGCGTACAGACGTGAGATTGACAGATATTGTGCCGATCCCGAAAATTATGTGTTTAATGAAGCGGAATACGAAGAACTTTGCAAGGTCAGTCACAGACCGTATACAACAGGTTTTTATTTCGGCAAGCCGGATGAAAATTCACAGGTTTATACGTCAAGTTCGTATATCAGAGATTACGACCTTATCGGTATAGTCAAGTCGTATGACGCGGAAAACGGAATTGCAACGATTACACAGAGAAACCGTTTCTTTAAGGGTGACGAAATAGAGATAATTCAGCCTATGAAACCGTTTTTTGTACAGACGGTTGACAGTATGTGCGACGAAAACGGTAATGAAATCGAAGTTGCAAATCACGCGGAGCAGATAGTTAAATTTAAAACGGCACAGCCTGTTTGCGAGGGCGCAATGCTTAGAAAGAAAAAGTAAAAAATCAGAGCAGATTTAATAAAAAAACTACTTTTTTTATTAATCTGCTTTTCTTTTTGGAAAGAATATGATAATATAATTTATAACGGCAAATTAGAGAGAGGAAATTTATAAAAAGGAGAAGGTTTTATGAAAAACAATGTTAAAAAATTGCTTTGCGCCGCATTGTCAACGGCAATGATTACGGGAAGTATCGTATTGCCTATGACAGCAAGTGCGGCAGAATATACTCCGCTTGTTGAAGGCGATAATGTTTTGAAAGAGTGGAAATTTTCATTCGGAACAACCAAAAAAGACGGATACACAGACGTAGCGACAGACAGAAATGTAATAAAATCGAAAGATTACGGTTTTATAGGCAATGATGAAAGTGTCACAGAAAGTACGACAAAGTATGACAGCTTTGAGTATAAATCGGGACAAACCGTGAAACTTGATGAAAGTGTAAACGGTGTAGGCGTGGTTGAAGATGAGGACGCTACATATCCTGAGTATACGACAGGCGCATACTATCCTGTAAGCTTTGGTTTATATGTAAATAACGGTACATATTACAGAGTGCACGCAGAAGTGACTACACTTGACTCAACAAAAGACGCAGAGGCTTCTTTGTATTATGAAAGAAGACACCCTGCTATGCACAAACAGAAGATAGAAGCAGGAAAGACTGTTTCTGTAGATTTTTCTGTTGATGTTGAAACAATCAACTTCAAAAATGAAGGAAACTTTGTAGATGATATGCTTAACTTGTCGCTTTTGGGCGATAATGCGGCACTTTCTTCGCTTGTAATTCAGCAAATAGACGAAACAGGCGAAAATAAGCCTACAACATTATGGGTATTGGGTGACTCGACAGTTACAGACGGAAATGCCGGACTTCCATACTTTGATTTGCAGAATTATACGGGTGTAGGTGCATATTTGTCAAAGTACGTTCCGTCAACCGTTGCGGTATCAAACCAAGGTGAAGGCGGATTAAATGCCGCAGATAACGGTCACTTTAGCATTGTAAAGAATAACATCAAAAAAGGCGACTTTATGTATGTTGAATACGGTCACAACCATGCAAAGGCGGGGGATAATCCGCATGGTTCATCAGGATATTTGGGTTGCTTGTCAAAGTATTACGACGCTTGTAAAGCTGTAGGTGCAACACTTATTCTTGTAGGTCCGATAGACAGACATAACTCGAGTCAATATGACGAAACAACCAATACATGGTCTACAACTTTGGCTCAATACAGTAAGGCGGCAAAATATTATGTTGATATTATCAAAACAGCCGGTGCTGAAAAAGCGGCTGAATTTGTAAAAAAGGCTGCGGCTGAAAAGACAAGCGGTGATGATGTTTCTGACACAACATACGCTTGGGCGGACAGTGTTATAGCCGAAGGTGTGACGGATAAGGCAGACAGTAATGTTGCATTCGTGGATTTGAACCAACCGACTCTTGATTGGCTTGGAACAGTGACAAAAGAGGCTACTGTAAAAGATGAAAAAGTTACAAACAAACAAGCTTTGTCAAACTTCTATTTCCAAACATCTAAAGGGGGGAAAACTGACGGTACACACCCTAATGACGCAGGAGCTGACGCTTTGGCACACAAGTTCTTTACAGAAGGAGATGTAATTGAATATCCTGCACTTGCACCTCTTATGACAAGAGTTACGAACGGAAGTACAGATGTACAACCTGTTCCGGTATCCAAGGATATTATAAATGCAGGTTATCCGTCAAATGATTGTTGGCCAACATATCAATCATTGGCTTCATACGAATTTGCGACAAGAATTTCGGGTGTTAATTTTGACTCTGACGGCGTACTAAAAAGCGTTGATGTTCTTCCTCTCGACAAATCAATGATGAGTACATACAGTAGAGCATATGTTGCGGTATATAATAAAGAAACAGGTGTTCTTGAAAATCTTGCCGTTTCAACAGATCACGTTGATAATACACAGGACGGAGTTCAAAATCTTAGATTCGACACTGATTTGACGGTTGGTGACAATCAAACATATAAAGTAATGTTGTGGGGTTATGAGGACAAAGAGGGTAGTCCATTGACTATGGAAGCATACGCATATCCTCATACTGAAAGCGTTGTAAAAGAAGCTATAATTAAAAATGAATCAAATGAGTTAAATGAAGAATTCAAGTATACCGGTGTAGAAAGCGGCGGCAGCCTTGACGGAAAAGGCGGCTGGGCATCGGGCGGTTCAAATCAGACTGCGTCTGACTTTGCGTTTACATATGGTGAAGCTGATTCAAAATCATATGCACATATTTCTTCAAATGGTCTACAAGCAAACGGATCAGCTCAAGGAAGTGCATATGTATATAAAAAGTTTGATAAGCCTGTACAGTCGGGTAAATTGATGATGGATTTTGATTTCCGTTATAATAGCGGTACACCGTCAATCTTGTTTGTAACAAGCGGTGACCCGTGGAAGTGGCCGGCAGCGATTAATCCGTTCAAAGTTGCACTAAATAGTAATAATGCGGTAGAAGTTACAATGAACGGTCAAGTTGTAGGTACTATAAGTGCTAAGAGATGGTCAAATGTTCATTACGAACTCGATTTAGACACAGGTATTGAAACAATGTCAATAGACGGCGGTACTCCTGTAAAACATGTTGTTGACAATTATCAAACAACAGAAATAACAGTTTCTCCTGCAACATTGGATCAAATTGTATTTGAATATGTAAATAAGGCGGCTGCATTTGATTTCGATATTACAAACTTAAAGATTGCTACAATCGAAAAAGAAGCACTTCCTCAATATAACGTTGCGGTTGCTTCGAATGACGAAACAATGGGTACAGTTGAAATCAATGGCGTTGATGAAACAGCAACCACAGTTGATTTGAATACAATTACAACAGTTAAAGCTGCTGCAAAAGACGGATACCGCTTTACAGGTTGGTACGAAGGTTCAAATCTTGTTTCAAGTGACGCAGAATATTCATTCAGAGTAAGAAACAATGTATCTCTTACTGCTAAATTTGAATTAAAGCCAAGCTTTGACAGTATAACAACTTACAAAATAAAAGCTACTGAAACGATGGTAAAAGTTCCTGTTGAAGAAGCAAAGGATATTACTTTGACAGTAGAAGACGCGAAAAATGCAGAGGGTGTTGATGTAGCTGTTGACAGTGAAAACACTGACGAAGTAACATGGACTCTTGTAACAAACGACGTGGAAAATGTAACACTTGTAGGTAATATACTTACTGTATCACCTGACTTTACATTGCCTGAAACAAGTCAAAAGGATATTGTGGTTAAGTGCGTATGTAACGAAATTGAAAAAGAAATTACTATAATGCTTCATACATACAATTACTTGCTTGATATGAGTTTTGATGACGGTGAAGTTACAGGTAACCTATATAACAGTGATACACAGTGGAAAGAAAACAACCAAGTTATGAATATCGGTCTTATCGGACGTGGCGCACATAATATTGTTGACAGTCCGTTTGGCGGAAAGGCTTCGTATCATTCATTGAGCGCAAACTACGGTACAAGAAACGGTTCATCGAAGTTTACTTCAATGAGCGGTGACGCACTTGTTATCGACCTTGATTTGGGAATTGGTGAAAAGAGCTTCATAAAGTTCGGTGATAATTGCCAAACAAATCAAGATGTTGCCACAGGTTCATTCCTTGTATTAGAGCCGAAAGACGGTAAATTGATGTACTATGATTATGCCGATTCTTCATACAAGGAAACAGGTTTGACATCATCAACAGATAATAAGACATATTCATCATTGTATCATGTTCAAACTGCGGTTGATTTCAAAGCTAAGACTGAAAAAGTCGTTATAACACCTTACGTAAACGGTGATATGGATACTGAAAACGCAGTTACACTTAATTTGGATATAAAAAATGCTACTGCAACGGCATTTTCAATGTTGGGTGTATCTCATGCAGAAAATAACGGTACAATCCACGTTTTGACAGATAATATTAAAGTAAGAACAGCTGCGTCATCATCAGCATCATCAGTTGAATAAATCAAAAAAAAGACCGCGAAAAGCGGTCTTTTTTTGGTAAAAATAATCTACAAAAATAAAAAATGTACAACTTGAATTTTGCATTTTGAATAAAAAATTATGTGCTTTTTTGTGCAATATTTTCATTCAAAGTTTCTTAATAATATTGCACATACAAAAAAAATATGATACAATATATACCATATAGATGGGTTGAGTTTGTGCAGATTTACTTAAATCGACATACGATACCTGTTAAATTAAACAAGACTTGGAAACAAGTTAAGGAAAGAAAGGGAGAGAAGAAATGAAAAGTAAAAAACTAATTTCATTACTTTGCGCCGCTGCTATGTCAGCATCTGCTTTCGCAGGCTTGACAGTAACAGCAAGCGCGGCAACACCTGTTTACACCTTTGATGGAAGTGACATCACAGGCTTTTCAGGTAATGGAACTCTTGCACAAGTGAGTGATGACAAGGGTGAATATTTCTCAATTAAAGCTAATGGCAGCAGTACATATTCTGCAACATTGACTTTACCTGCAGATGCACAATTAACAAGTGCTGACGGCTACACAATCGAATACGATGCAAGACTTCATAAGTCAAATGGTATGGGTAGATACGGAAGATATACTCAAGTTGCATTCATCGATTCGTCAAATGCAGCTAAAGACTCCAGAGACTATGGCCCATACGGTGCATTGTTCTCAGGCGGTAATTCAAGTACTGAAACAGGTCAAGGATATACAGCAGGTGTGGCATCTTCATTGTCTGCAAGATACCAACTTGACGGTACAATCGTAAATGACCCTGGTACAGAAACATTGGCTGCTGATAATACATCAGTAACAGGCATTGCTGATGATATGTGGGTTAGAGTACAGACATACGTTAAAGGTGATGTAGCTAAAGTAACAGTAATAGATGTAAATAATAATAAAATAGTTGATGGTGTTGATTATATCAACAGTGCAACAAAACTTGATACTATTTATGTAACAGCCGGTCGTGGTGATGACAGTGTTACAGGACCTGGTGAAGTATGCCTTGATAACATCAAAATTTATTCGGGTGAGGCAGAAACACTTACAACAGATGGTTTGAGAGGCGTTGTAGCAGCAGCCACACCAATTCCTGAACCTGAAACAGTATCCGGTTCAGCGCAAACTCTTGCAGCCCCGGCATCAGTAACAGATGCTTATACAGCTGACTTTAACAATGCTACTGTAGGAACTGTTGCATCAATCGAAACAGAAGATCAAGATGCAAAAACAGTTGTTGATGGTATGAAAGTTAAAGTTGGTTCAAGAAGTACAGGTGCTGATACAAAGACATATGCCGCAATCGCAAAGGTTGCTACAGGCGATAATGCACTAAAACTTGCTGCAAACCAATTCTCAACAAATGGTAGAGGACCGGTTGTAACTCTTGATGATACAAAAGAAATTTCATCAGGCGAAACTGCAATTATGGGATTTACAACATATCTTTCAGCCGCAAAGGGTACTGATGAAGGTGGTCTTCCGAGATTGTTCTTGATTGACAACACAACAAATATTGATGGTAACGGTTGTGCAAGAGATATACTTGCAGTTATTACAACCGAAGATGCAAGCGGATATACAAACGGTGATACACCAATCGGTATTCAGGTAACAGAAGGTTGGCACACTGTAGTTGTTGCAGTATCAGAAGGTACATACAGAGTATTTATTGACGGTAAATATAAAGATGGTGAAGGTAAACTTAGCCCTGCAGTTAAGGGTACTAAGGTTGGTTCCGGTTCAACATCAGCTCAAGTAACTCATCTTCCAAGCTTCGCAGTTGAAAATACAAAGTCAGACAGTGGTACAGCTTATTCAAAAGCCTTGATTGATAATGTAGTTGCATATAAGATTACAGATACACTTGATGCTAAGTATCTTCCAACTGAAACAGCAGCTCCGACACCTGCTCCGATACCTGCAAAGGTTACAATGAGCGTTGATGAAACTGCAAATACAGTTACATTGACATCAGATAAGGATACAGATGCAGTTCTTGTTCAAGCATCATACAGAACTGATAATACATTGGATTCAGTTAAGAAAGTTGTTAATGTTGCTCTAACAGCAGGTACAGCTTATACAGTTCCTGCAACAGATTTAGATGCATTCACAACAAATGATAAGATAATGGTTTGGGATAGTCTAAAGACTATGACACCGCTTGCAAGTGCTTATACAATAAAGAACGGTGCCGCTCAAGCTACAGCTAAACCGGCTCCGACAGCTGAACCGACAGAAGCTCCGGCAGAAACAGTTGCTCCGACAGCTGAGCCGACAGAAGCTCCTGCAGAAACAGTTGCTCCGACAGTTGAGCCGACAGAAGCTCCTGCAGAAACAGTTGCTCCGACAGATACACCGGCTCCAACAGCAACAGCTGTTCCTACTTATGCAGTATCAGGTAACTGTAGACGCAGGTGTTAAATCTGTAACTCTTACAGATAAAGCAGAAGCTGAAAATACAATTGCAGGTACAATCGAAGATACAGCTGTAACATTTACAGGTGTTAAAGCCGGTACATATACAGTATCAGCTGTAGCTAAAGATGATTACAAAGATTTAACAGTAACTCCTCAAGAAATTACAGTTAGCGGCAATCTAGCAGGTGTATTCACAGTAACAACAACTGCTAAAGTTAAGAGTGCTGTAACTACTACAGTAACAGGCGGTACTGCTACAGTAACAGGCGCAACAGAATTGACAAGCGTTGCAGAAGGTACAGAACTTACAGTAGTAGCTAATACACCTGCTTTGGGTTATGTTGCTGCTAATCCGACAATTACAGTAACAAAGACAGGTGATGCTGACACAACAGTAACTGTGACAGAAGGCAAGTTCACAATGCCTGCATATCCTGTAACAGTAAAAGTTGCATATGCAGCAGACCCAACAGTTGCTATTGCAACTCTTGAAAATACTGCAACTTCAGGATGGGGCAGTAACAAAGCTGCTGCAACAGTAAATACTGAATCGGGATTAGAGCATTTCAATAATGATACTGATACATCATGGGCAGGAACAGCATTTGCGCAGTTTACATTGCCGACATTAGCTGAAGGCGAAGGTATTGCAAAAGCTGAATTGATTTACAATGTAAAACAAGGCGGTGCTAAATCAAGAACATCTAAAATTTTCGCTTTGACAAACGGTGATATTGACTTGACAACAATGACAGGTGCTGCTGCTGACAGATTTGCTGATGCAAGAACTCTTATTACTTCATTTAATGCAGAAGCAGGCGAAAATGCTTTGACAACTGATGTTACTGCTGCTGTACAAGGTAAGAGCGGTAAAATTACTCTAATGTTTACAGACAATGCAGCCGGTGCAGATTTATATGGTAAAGCATCAGCTGATAAAGCTCCTGTTTTGAAGATTACAAAAGGTAAAGTAGTTACATTTAATGTGGCAGCTGCTGCAAATTCAGATACAAAAGTTGCAGGTGCAAAGATTGTAGTTAAGAATGGTGATACAACTGTTGCAACTATAACAACTAACGCTGAAGGTACAGCAACAACAGCTTTATCAGCAGGTACTTATACATATACTGTTGAAAGCAATGATTACGCAATTAAGAAAGACGGTACACTTACAGTTGCAGATACAGTTGTAACAGAAAACGTTACTTTGGCAGCTAATGTTCCAACAACAGTTGAAATTGCTAACCCTGCAACAGGTACAACTCTTGCTCAAGGTGAAGATGCTACTTATACAGCTACTGTAAAAGATCAAGACGGTAGAGTTATGACAGCAACTGTTGATTGGGCTGTAGTAGACGGTGAAGATGCAACAGTAGAAAATATTACAGTTGCAAACGGTAAAGTTACAGTTGCAGAAGAGGCAACAGTAGGTGACTACAAAGTTAAAGCTACAGTAAACGGAACAACAGTTTCATCAACTGCTGATTTGAAAGTTATTGCTGCTGAAAAACTTAACCTAAGCATTACTTCTCAAGACGATAAACAAGGTACAGTTGCATATACTGTAAACGGTGTTGCAAGTACAGATACTCAGTTGAATAAGGGTAAGAAGATTGTTGCAACAGCTACTCCTGCGGCTCTTTATGAATTTGTAGGCTGGGCAACATCATATGAAAATGTAATAGCAGGAACATATGTAAGCACAGATGCTCAATATTCATTTGATTTAACTGTTAATACAAAACTTATTGCTATATTTAATTATACAGGTATCTATTATCAGAATGATTATAACAATGCAACAGAAAGTGATTGGAAATCGGGCAGTACAGGTAGATATACTGTATCTATTGCCGGTGATGACGATAAGTATACAGATGTAAGTGCGATTTCAGGTGGTAGTAATGGTACAACTATCAGTAGTAATGCTGTTCAAGTTGACGCAGATAAAGATTATATTGCTGAATTTGATTTGGCTTTAACAGGTGGAACTAATCAATTATCAGGATTTGCGGTTAAAGCAAAAGATTCAGGAAAATATGCACTTGTATTACAGTTGAAAACAGCTAATACTACAACATGGACTGTAAACGGAACAGATGACGTTACACTTGAAAAGGGTGTATTCTATCACTACACAATAGAAAAGGTTGAAACAGGTGTAAAGGTTACAATAGCACCAAAAGCCGGTGGTGATGCAGTTGTTGACGGTGTAACATATGCAAATGATACAGCTACGACAGGCGAATTTGCCGGCACAGTAAGCAATGCAGGTCTTGCAGGTATGCAATTTAATACAAAGAGATATTATGCAGGAATGCAGATTGATAATGTATTGGTAAAAGCACCTGCAGCAACATCTGCAACTAAATAATTTATAAAGTAATAAAAGAACGGTCGTATTGAAGTGAAGTGAACCCCAAAATTTAGACAAAATTAAATATTAACTTGCTTGTGAATGAG
>OJSE01003499.1_pt1 | contig 14058 bp, 7 predicted proteins | sample 1599351 | NCBI WGS metagenome assembly OJSE01 (sample SAMN04168656, study PRJEB22393) | human gut metagenome | biome: human gut microbiome; feature: stool | host: Homo sapiens | collected 2014-03-17 | reverse complement strand
AGTGATAGGCGGGCAGCTCCATAACGAACGGAGCCGGGTCGCCTGCGAACATCTTGGTCTTCTTCAGCATGATGCCGGAGACAACGATGGCGGCAGCGCCGAGGAAGTAGGCGCTCGGAGCGACCCACCATGCACCGTGGAACAGAGCCGTGGCGATCATGGCGATGATCGGGAGCTTTGCGCCGCAGGGGATGAACGTCGTCGTCATGACGGTCATCTTGCGGTCTCGGTCATTTTCAATGGTACGGGAGGCCATGATGCCCGGAACGCCGCAGCCGGTGCCGATGAGCATCGGGATGAAGGACTTGCCGGACAGGCCGAACTTGCGGAAGATACGGTCCATCACGAATGCGATACGGGCCATGTAGCCGCAGGATTCGAGGAAGGCCAGGAAGATGAACAGGACGAGCATCTGCGGGACGAAGCCAAGGACTGCGCCGACGCCGCCGACGATGCCGTCAAGGATCAGGCCGTTGAGCCAATCCGGGCTGTGGATGGCGTTCAGGCCGTCTTCCACAAGGACCGGGATGCCGGGGACCCACACGCCGTAGTCGCTCGTATCCGGAGCGGACTCCATGGCGGTGTCATAGACCTCGGAGATGTCATAGCCAGCAGCGGCGAGGGAGTCGCCGTAGCTGCCGTAGGCTTCGTCAAATGCGCCGAAGTCCTGGTCGTTGATGGCGTCCAGAACGTCCTGCGCGCCGATAACGCCTTCGTCAGCGGCCTTGGAGACCTCTGCGACGACCTCCGGTGTCCAGATGTTCTCTTCGGCGTACTCGTTGATGGCATCGTCATAGGCGCTCGAGCCGATACCGAACAGATGCCAGCCGTCGCCGAACAGGCCGTCGTTCGTCCAGTCGGTCGCCCAGGAGCCGACCGTCGTAACGGAGACATAGTAAACAAGGCACATGACCAGGGCAAAGATCGGCAGAGCCAGCCAGCGGTTCGTGACCACGCGGTCGATCTTATCGGAGACGGTGAGCTTGCCGGCGTTCTTCTTCTTGTAGCAGCCCTTCATCAGGGAGGCGATGTAGACATAGCGCTCGTTCGTGATGATGCTCTCGGCATCGTCGTCCAGCTCCTTCTCCGCAGCCTTGATGTCCTCCTCAATGTGCGCCTGCACATCGGCAGAGAGCTTGAGCTGTGCCATGGCCTTCTCGTCGCGCTCGAAGATCTTGATGGCGTACCAGCGCTGCTGCTCCTCCGGCATCTGATGCACGGCGACCTCTTCGATGTGGGCCAGCGCATGCTCGACCGGACCGGAGAACGTGTGCATCGGAACGGTCTTCGTGCCCTCGGCGGCCTTGATGGCGGCCTCGGCGGCTTCCATGACACCGGTGCCCTTCAGGGCAGAGATCTCGATGACCTTGCAGCCAAGCTCGCGGGACAGCTCTGCGGTGTTGATCTTATCGCCGTTCTTGCGGACAACGTCCATCATGTTGATGGCGATGACGACCGGGATGCCCAACTCGGTGAGCTGCGTGGTGAGGTACAGGTTGCGCTCGAGGTTCGTGCCGTCGACGATGTTCAGGATCGCATCGGGACGCTCGCCGATCAGGTAGTTACGGGCGACGACCTCTTCCAGCGTGTACGGGGACAGGGAGTAGATACCGGGAAGGTCGGTGATCGTCACACCGTTGTGCTTCTTGAGCTTGCCTTCCTTCTTTTCCACGGTGACGCCGGGCCAGTTGCCAACGAACTGGTTAGAACCGGTCAGCGCGTTGAACAGCGTCGTCTTGCCGCTGTTCGGGTTGCCCGCAAGGGCAATTCGAATGTTCATTTTGCTTCCTCTCTTTCCGGATTTCAGTGAGGGTAGTTTGGGCTAACCCTCCTGCAAAAAGAAACGGGGTTACTGCACCTCGATCATTTCCGCGTCGTTCTTGCGGATGGACAGCTCATAGCCACGGACATTGACCTCGACCGGGTCGCCCAGCGGCGCGACCTTGCGGACGTAAACCTGCACGCCCTTCGTGATGCCCATGTCCATGATGCGGCGCTTGACGGCGCCCTCGCCATGCAGCTTCACGACGGTAACGGTTTCGCCGACCTTGACCTGCCTGAGTGTTTTCATCGAAATCTCCTCCTTTTCTGTAATGCATTGCATATGATTGAAGTGAGAGAGCCGCTGCAAATGGCTCCCGGGATCAAACCATGATCTTCTGTGCCATTTCGCGGCTGATCGCAACGCGCGCTTCCTTGACGTTCACGATCAGATTTCCGCCGATCGTGTTGATCACGCTGACATTGCCACCTACCACAAAGCCAAGGTTTTCCAGATGCTGCCGCACCTCCGGCTTTCCGCCGATTCTCTGGATGATGGCGTCCTCACCGGGCGACATCAGGGTCAACGGCATCATACGTTCGCCTTCTTTCTCCGGTATTGTGATTAGCTTTTGCTAACCGAAGTCTTTTGAAATTGGTTAGGTTTCCCTAACCAAGAGTCATTATAACGGGAGGGCGGCCTTTTGTCAAGCCCGGAATTTCATTTACCCACCGATTTTGTGTGTTTTGTATACATGCCCAAAAGTTTGTTTTGCCTAACCTCTGATTTGTAGATTTTTCCCAGTGCGCGGGCAGCGAACCCGCGATGCTTTATGCTGGCAAAAGGATGCCGGATCATGCATCAAATTTTTATAATAGTAGTGGACCAATTAAATTCTGTCATAAACCCGGCGGGCCGTCACGGCCGGATTTCCGGCCAGATATTCGCGCTCGAGCAGGTCGAGATAGGCGCCCGGCGTCTTGAGCCCGAGCATGACCGTGCGGCCGATATCCGTTTTCTCCAGCAGCTCGTTCGTCAGGGAGACGCAGTTGATCGTCGGGATGAAGTACGTTGCATATGGCCCGCGCTGCACGCGCCAGAACCGCACGCCGCCGAGCCTGCGGAGCCGCCCGGCAAAGCAGTCCTCCGGCAGAGCTTCCGGCTGCCAGGGTGACAGCGTCTGCCGGAAGCGCTCCAGCTCCGCGCGCAGCTGCGCGGCCTGTGCAGGCGGCAGGCGGAGGCTGTAGCTGATGACGCGGCGGTGATGCGTGCTGATGCACCACCGGAGATACGGCTCGCGTGGGGCGGAGAAAACGATCCCGGCGCCCGCCGTACGGAGCAGGCGCTGATGGACCGGATCATAGGCGCCGTAGGTCAGCGTCCGGCCGTCAAAGCAGAGCTCGCAGTGGCCGACCAGGCCGATGCCGTGCGCGGACGTCTGGAACAGGAGCTCAAACTCCTCCGTCCCCTGCTGCGGGACCGGGCCCAGCGGAGCGCGCGGCAGCACGTCCGCCGTCCGCTGCGGCAAAAACAAGCTCATCAGATCCGGCAGCGCCACGCGGATCGAGCCGAGCACCCGCCGGACGCGGCGGCTGCGGATCGTCAGCGCAAGGACATCGCAGACAAGCCCCGTGCCGAACACCGTCAGCAGCAGCGCGGCCGTATAGCGAAGCGCAGCGTCCCGCAGCGCCGGAACGAACACGATGAGCACAAACAGGCCCGTGCCGCCCACAGCGGCTGCCATCGCCGGAAAAAAAGCGCCCCAGCGGCGCATTCTGCCATAGAGAATCGCATTGACTGCCTCGACCGTGACCAGCAGCGTCAGATACACCGCAACGACCACGGCAAACAGCCGCACCGACAGCTGCGGCAGGAGCAGCAGGCCCGCGCCCAGCAGCAGCTCGACAGCCGCCAGCAGCACGGACATCCGGCCGGGGCGGTTGCCGCGCCGCCGCGCGAGCAGCAGGTACATAAGGCCGCGCAGCGGCAGGAGCAGGCCCGACAACAGCAGCACGACATGCGCCGCTCCGGCGCGTCCGGCCATCAGCGCGGGGCCGAGGCCGAGCATACCGATGCCGGACAGCATGGGAAGCAGCAGCAGATACAGCAGAGTCATCATAGGGGTCCTTCCTCCCGGCAGGCGCTGCGCGCTTCAGCTTGTCAAAAAGGCCTTTCGGGCTTCTTCGCCAAGCTGCTTTCAGAATTGCAAAATCAGTTTTTGACAGTCTGACGCGCTGCGCACGTTACTCCGACTGGATCGACTTTGCGTATTCCGAGGGAGACATGCCGAATTTATCCTTGAATTGGCGGGAAAAATGGTGGATCGTGGAATAATTGAGCTGCGCGGCGATCTGGGAGAAATTCATCGTTCCCTCCCGGATGAGGCGCTTGCTCTCCTCCAGCTTGACCCGGCGGATATATTCGCCGGGCGAAATATTCATCTGCCGGTGGAACAGCGCCGTCAGATGCGACGCGCTCACACCGACCTCGCGCGAGACGATCTCCACAGAGAGCTTGTCGCACACATGATCGGCCACATACTGCAGCGTGCGGCTGACGATCTCGTTTTCGTGGTTCAGCGCCACCGGCGTTTTCAGGCGCTTTTTTTCGCTGCCCGTGTCGCGCAGAACGGACAGAAGCAGCAGCTTGAGATAGCTGCGAATAAAATCGCCGCTGTAGGCATCCATATTTTCGGACTCGCGGACGATCTGGCGCAGTTGAGCTGCCTCGGCGGACGACAGGTCGAACACCCGGTCCGGCAGCCGCGCGGCAAACTCGCTCTCCAGATCGAAGCTGACCGTGAGGAAGCGGGCCGTCATGTCCAGATCCGTATACTGCATATGCCATTGCTGCGGGCCGAACACCATGAGCTGGCCCTGATGCAGCTCGACGCCGTTGCCGTCCACAACGCAGTGCAGCGAGCCGCGGTCGACGTACGTCAGCTCGAACATGGAGTGCTGCTCGCCCTTGAACAGGAAGCCGCTCTCCACCTCGCGATAAAACAGCGTATAGATCTCGCCGACGCGCAGGCGGTCGCCGAGCTTGAGATTCTCGGCCGCCGTCACGGGCTCGAGCACCTCAAGCTGCGCGCCCGCAGGCTGTGCCAGCCGGACGGAGCACTCCGTCTGATACGGCAGGATGGCAAACTCCCGCCCCGCAGGCAGGCAGACCGGCTTATCGAGATAAAAATACGCCGTCTCCCCTTCCCTGCGCACGGCAAGCACCGTCATGCCCAGCTCGAAATCCAGATAGACCGGTCCGGCGCTCTGGCGGTAAAAGCACAGGCCCTCCGCCGAGAAATACTGTACGGACTCCTGCCACTGCGCTCCGGACGGAAAGCCGCGGTTCGGCAGGCTGTCGCGCAGCACGCGGCCGTAGCCGGAAAAGGTCAGCTTGTTCAGATTTTCAACCAAGGCGGGTCCCCCCCTCCCGTTCCGCCGGCTGTTATTCGAACAGCACGGGCGGATAGATACCGGCCGCATGCATGGCGGCCACGGACTCCTGCACGGAGGCAAGGTCCTCGCGATAGGTCACGCCGTGCCAGCTCTCGTCCGTGTGGAGAACGCGCACCGTGGCGCGGTTGGCGGCAAGCTGGTTGTTGGCGACCGTCGGCAGATAGAACTCCGCCTTCAGCGGGTTAACGGACACGGACTCCTGCAGGAAGCGTGGGAACTCGGCCGCCAGCTCGTCAAGGATGCGCGGCGTGAAGCCCCAGAAGTTCATGGAGACGGTCGTATCGCCGGACAGCGGGGTGAAATGCTCGCCATCCTCCGTAAAGGCCGCGTCGTCGCCGCGCTTTTCGATGTGCGTGCGCTCCGTGATTCCGGTAAGGTAGCCGTCGCGCAGCTCGCAGACGCCGCGGGCCACGGAGCCGTGCTCCGTCATGGCGTTGTGCAGGCGGTAGCCGACCATGGCATAGGCATTATCGGCATGCTGCCCGGTCAGGAAGCCGCCGATGGCCGTGAATGCGCCGCGACCGTAAAAATCGTCGGAGTTGATGACGGCGAATGGCCCGTCGATCACGCCGCGCGCGCACAGCACGGCGTGGCCCGTGCCCCAGGGCTTCGTGCGGCCCTCCGGCACGGTAAAGCCCTGCGGCAGGCAGGACGTCAGCTCCTGAAAGACATAGGAGACATCAAAATACGGCTCGACACCGCGGCCGACCTTCTCGCGGAAGTCGTGCTCGATCTCGTGCTTGATGATAAAAACGACCTTGTCGAACCCGGCAAGGCGCGCGTCATACAGAGAATACTGGATGATGCTGTTGCCCTGCGGATCAATGGGCGTCATCTGCTTCAGGCCGCCGAACCGGCTGCCCATGCCCGCCGCCATCACGACCAGCGTCGGCTTTTTCATGGAAATACTTCCCTTCTGCTGCGTTATTTCGGTTTTCTGCGCGGCATCCGCCGCGGGGCAGGCCGCAGCGCGGCCCGCTCAGTGCGCACTATTATAACAGCTCTTTTCCAAAAGCTCAATGGTTTTTGCAAAAAACGGCGCATATTTCGGCAAGTATTTTGCACGTTGGCTTGCATGCGCGGAAGGATCTGGTAAATCTGCACGCAAAAGCGCCCCGGCCGAAGCCGGGGCGCGCGGGGATGTAATGGGGAGTAATCACTCTGCCTTGGCAATGCAGATGGCGTTGTTCTCGGTATCGAGGTAGAACGTCGCCTTCGGATTGGCCGATTTAACCATGGCCAGATCAGCCTCGCTGAGCTTGTATTCGTCCGTGCCAACGACGAGCGGCATGCCCTTAGCCGGGACGCGATTATCCGCGATATACACGGAGATCGTATGTGTCAGGGCGCTGTCGACGACGATGCGGCTCATGAAGACCTTGGCGCTGTAGGGCGTCAGGTACACGTTCAGGTCCGCAGAGAGCTTGTGCACATAGACATTGGAGCCGAGCTTCTGGGAAACGTCGCGCAGATAGATGCCCTCATAGTTCTTGCCGGCTGCAGTCGTGTTGTTGGCAAACGTGCCGCCGTAGAAGTGCAGCGCACCCGGAGACTTCAGGCGGGCGATGGAGCCGGAGCCGTAGGACGTGCTGCTCAGCAGGCAGGCATTGTCCGTGAACGTGCCGCCGTAGACGTTGATCGCAGAGGCGTTGCCCGCATTCGACTGATCCATCAGGAAGATCGCACCGCAGCCCTTGACGGAGTTGTTCGTAAACGTCGCATTCTCGATGTTGATCGTGTGCGTACCGCCGCCGTTCACATGGACCAACCGGGCCTGATTGTTCGTGAACGTGCCATTCTTCAGGTTCAGAACACTGCTGCCGCTCTGACCGTACATGGCGAAAACGGAAGCGCCGCCGGTCTCGCTGTTGCTGGAGCTGTAGGTCTGGCAGTTCGTGACCGTCACGTCCTCGACGTTGACCGTATTTGTCTTGCCTGCACGGCTGAACGACCACACGAAGACCTGCGAGGAACCACGCATGTTGCGCACGACCGTACCGGCCTTAACGTTCAGCGTGCCGCCTTCATCCACACGGACAAAGGCGCTCGTTGAGCGCGTCTGCGGGGTATACATGCACAGGCCGTCGAGCGTGATATTCTCGAGCGTCAGTTCACCCTCGACCCAGACGGCCGAGCCGGTGCTGCCGTTGAGATAGCGGGAAAGCATGGCGTTCGGAATGCCCTCGAGGGACCAGACCTCACTCGTGCCTGCTCCCAGCGTGCCGCCGTTCATAATGTAGATGATGTTGTCGCCCTTCTCCTTGGCGTTGGCCTTCAGAATCTCCTTGGCGCGCGCGAAGGTGGCGACCGGCGTCTGCGGCGTCAGGCCGTCGTTGGCATCATTGCCGGGGTTCGTGGACATCGTGCTGTCGTTCATGTAGACCTCGGCGCCGATAACCTGCGCGGAAACAACGCAGTAACGGTTGTTCGCCGCGTCGATCTCCGCCTTGTAATACGGGTCGAGAGAGTTGACCAGCTGATAGGCCTTCGTATCCTCGGCTGTGAGCTTATAGGTGCCGTAGCCGATGGCCAGAACGATATCCGTGCCCATGTAGTCGAGGGTCACGCGGACGCCGCCGCCCGTCACATTGCTCAGGGGCTTGGCGATGGCGACTGGGAGCGCTCCTCTCTTGGTGTTCAGATACAGGCCGGAGAACGTCAGGGCATCCTTTTCGGCGCCAAAGACGACCTGAGACTTTTCAAGCATGGCGACCTGATCGTCGGGGTAGCCTGCACCCGGCGTGTTGTTCTCGATCGTACCGCCGTTGAGGTACCACGTCGAGCTGCCGGAGTTACCGTAGGCAACAAGAGCCGCATAGGTGCCGGAGACGTTGTTGCGGATGATACCGCCGTTGAGATAGCCGACCGCATGCTGGGCAAGACTGACGGCACAGCCCTTCAGGGATTCGTTATTCTCGATGATGCCGCCGTTGATAGTCAGGATGCCGGGAGCGTTGGCTTCGCCGCTGCTCACGCCAACGGCGGAGCCGCGGTGCGGGAGGGTCGTGCCGGTGTTCGTTGCCTTGTTGCCGGAGATGAGGCCGCCGTTGATCGTGATATGCGCACCGGCGGAACCGGCGATCGCAGACATATAGCCGCCGTAGTTATTGATGATCTTGGCGCCCTCGTTCATCTCTACCGTGCCGCAGTTAAAGCCGCTGCCGGTGACATAGATCGCGCCGCCGACCATACGGGACGATGCCGCGGAGTTCTGCACCGTCGCGCCGCTGTTCAGGACAAGGCGGCCGCCGGCCTCGATATCGAGGATGTACCAGACCATATTCTGCGTCAGCAGCTCCGGCCACATGGTCGCACCGCCGTCGAGCGTGATGTTCTCGAGCGTCAGCGTTGCGGAAGCGTCCTCGGCCTCCGGCTCGATGACGATCATGCGCTTCGTGAAGGAGCCTGCACGCATGACCTTGCCGCCCTCAAGATCGGCCATGGTCCACGTCGTGTCCTGCGTAATGGTCACGGTGCCGCAGATCAGGATGACGGGGTTCTTGCTCTCTGCGAGCAGCGACTTCGCGCGCTCGAAGGTCTTGACGGCGCTCTCCTCGGTCGTGCCGTCGTTCGCATCATCGCCGTCCGTGCCGTCGAGGTAGATATAGTCGGAGCGATCGTCCTCACGCCACTTGGCGTACAGGCTCATATCGCCGCGGCAGCGGTCGATGAAGTCGAACATCTGCGTCAGCTCGGGATCCTTGAACCAGCCGGTGAACAGGTAGCCTTCCTTGCTCGGAGAAGTCGGACGGTCGATGACGGAGCCGTAGCTGTATTCCTGCGTGTAGAGCACGTTTTCGCCGTCATAGTATGTCACAACGTACATGCGAACCTTCCAGGTCGCATAGAGTGTCACGTCCTCACGAACGGGCTGGGAGAAGTCAAACGGTGTGCCGTCCTCCGTCGTCCAGCTGACGAACGTATAGCCGCTGCGCTCCGCCGTTGCGGGCTCAACGGTCTGGCCCCAGGGCACCTGCACCTTTTCGGGTGTGACCGTGGCGACCTGCTTGGAGACGAACGTCACGGTGACGATCATGCCGGTCGTCGTAAACGTGACGGTCACATCCTCGGTGATGTCGCGGAGGATGAACTCGGAGCGCACGCGCTGCAGCGTACCGGAGGAGGCGGCGACCTGATCGAGATCAAAGCCCTCGCTGTGATCACCGTAGAGGTTGAAGTTCAGCCAGGTCACGCCCGGCTCGAGCGTCACGGACGTGACCTTCTCACCGTTGACCTTGGCATAGCCGCCCTCGCCCTTGAACGTAACGGTGAAGCCGGTCTCCGGCTCCGTCGGCTCAGTGGGATCGGTCGGCTCCGCAGTCGGTTCCTGCGTCGGCTCCTCGGAGGGCTCCGTCGGCTCGGCAGAAGGCTCCGTTGGCTCGGGCTGCTCCGAATAGTCCAGCAGCACGCAGAAGACCTTTGCAGCCTGCGCGCGGGTGGCGGTCTCCTGCGGGCGGAGCGTTCCGTCCTCAAAGCCGCCGAACAGGCCTGCGCCGGCAGCCCAGATCATGCCCTCAACGGCCCAGTCCGAAAGCGCGGAGGCATCGGAGAAGACGTCGAGCTTGCCGTCCTGCGGGCACTTGTTCCCGAGGAAGCGCATGGCGCGGTACAGCAGGGCTGCCATCTGCTCGCGGGTCACGGGATCGTTCGGAGCGAACGTCACAGCGCTCGTGCCGTTGACGATGCCGTTAGCCGCAGCCCAGGCAACGGCGCCGGTGTAATACTGCCCGGCGGGGACATCCGTGAACGCCGTTTCAGCATTGTTGTCCGTTTCTGCCTTGGCATAGCGCGCCAGGATCGTTACGAACATGGCGCGGGTGATCGTCTCTTCCGGAGCGAACGTCGTGTCAGAGGTGCCGACCATGAGGCCCTGCTCCGCGACGCGCGCAATATAATCGCTGGCCCAATGCCCGGACGGCACATCCTGATAGACCTCCGCCGCGGCAGCGCCGGCAGGCAGAACGCCAAGCAGCATGACCAGAACCAGAAGCAGGGACAGGGCGCGTTTGCGAATACTCATAGATTCTGTCCTTTCTGTTGTGAGTTACAACACGGGATCCGGAGCGGGGGCCGCAGCCCCCGCATGGGGATCATCAAACCTTGGCAGCCAGCCAGACAAGAAGCGTTGCGGCCTCGGCGCGCGTCAGTGTGCCGTTCGGCTGCAGCGTATTGTCGGGGTAACCCTTCATCAGGCCGGAGCCGACGGCCCAGCGCATCGCGGTGATCGCGTAGGCATTGATCTTCGTGCTGTCGGTGAAGCGGCCGAGCTCGGCGCGCTCATCCGTCCGGATGCCTGCGATCTTCACGGCGTAGCGATAGAGCATTGTCACGGCCTGCTGGCGCGTCACGCGGGTGTCCGGCTCGAACTTGCCGCCGCCCATGCCGTTGGCAACGCCCTTCTGCATGGCCCAGATGACAGCCTTCTCATAGTAGCTGCCTACGGGAACGTCGGAATACGGGTTCTCGCCCGTCACGGCCGGAGAGCCGGACATGCGGTACAGCGTCGTGATGAGCATGGCGCGGGTCATGCTGTCGTTCGGGGCAAAGAGATCGGAGGACTCGCCGACCATGAGACCGCGGCCGTATGCGTCATAGACCGCGTTGAAGAACCAGTCGTCAGCGGAAACGTCGCGGAACACGCCGGGGATCTCGACCGAGACGGAGACCGTCTCCTTCGTCTCCGGAAGGGAAAGCTGCAGCGCATAGACACCGGGCTTTCCCGTGAGCTTCAGCTCAAGCGCAGCGGTATCCTTCTTCAGGTCCGCATAGCAGGCCCAGGCAAAGCGCAGAGACGTTTTCGTGCTCGACAGGTCGGCAATGCCTTCGCTGCCCAGCAGGGAGCGGGCGCTTGCCAGCGTCAGGCCGGCAGGCATCGTCGCAGTCACGCGGCCGTGGGACGAGCCGCTGCCCGCCTTGACCGTGAGGACGACCGTCGCAGAGCCCTGCGCATTGGCCGTTACGGCTGCAGTCGCGGTGGGAGAGCCTGCAGCTGCCAGCGCTGCCGGGCAGAGCCCGAGCAGCAGGAAGCAGACGAGCAGGCAGGAAATGATTCGTTTCATCATGACTTGCCTCATCCTTTCTTCAGCGTGCCGTCACGGGAAGCGCCTCGATCTGTGCCTCCTGCAGTGCAGGCAGGGAGTCAGTGCTTTCCATGGCGGAGGAGGTGGATGCAGAGGTGACAATCGTCACGCGGTCCGTTCTCAGGCCGACAACGGGCCAGACGTCCGCGTTGAAGCTGCCGAGGTCGGCAGCCGCGCCGGTCTTGAGGTCGAGGACGGCCAGCTCGGACTGCGAGCCGTTCAGGATCGTGGCATAGAGGTAAGCGCCGTCCGTCGCGATGGAGCAGAAGAAGGCTCTGCTTGCCTCGATGCCGAGGTCGGCAACGAGCTGCGGCAGCGTGCAGTGCAGGTTGTCGCCGTCGCCGTAGAAGCCCATGGCCCAGACCTTGCCGTCTGCGTCAAGCACCAGGCAGTTGTCAGTCACGCCATTCGTCGTGTCGTTGACGGTGTTGAGATAGGTGATGCCGACGAGGTTCGCGGAGAAGAGTGTGGAGAGATTCCAGCCCGCAGTGTAAGCACCGGTTGCGGTGTCGACCGTGACGATGCTTTTGCCACAGGTTGCAAGCATCGTGCCGCCATTGAGCTTCTCGGCGAACGTCATATCGGTATAGCCAACTTCGGAATCGCCGATCTTCGTCAGACTGTAATCCTTTCCGACCTGATAGAGAGTCGAGTAAAGATTACCGTCCTTTTCTTCATAGGAGGCGGCGTAAGTAATGCCGGCGGTATCGGTCGCCACGGCCATGATCTGCTGGCGGCTGGCCTGCTCGGTCAGCTTCTTGTAATTTGGGATCGTCTTCGTGTTGAACGTGCTGAACCAGGACTGACTGTCCGCATCCCAGATGACGGCGCTGAGGTCATGGTCGACCTCCTTGACCGTCACGGTGCAGGTATCCGTGACACTCGGGTCCAGAACGGAGGCTGCCTTGATGGTGCAGGTGCCTGCGCCGACGGCCTTGACGACGCCGTTTTCCACCTTGGCGACGGTCTCATCGGAGCTTGTCCAGGTGCAGTCACGGTTCACGACCGTCCACGGCTTCGCGGAAACCTCCAGCGTGGCGCTGCTGCCCTTGATGAGGTCGAGGCTCTTCTGGCTCAGTGAGATCTCCTGAACTTTTTCGGACGGGCCGAACATGGAGCCGCTCTTGCGCGGGATGAACAGGCCGCACAGCTCTGCCTGATAGAGCTCATCGAGCACGGTAGCTTCGCCGGTCGTCAGGTCATAGGAAATGAAGGTGGTGTAGTACGTCTTCGCGCCGTAGTTGGCGTGATAGAGCTTGCCAGTGTTATGGTCGTAGGTCATGGACTGCAGGAATGCGACCTTCATGCCCGTCGTCTTCGGGAACGGCGTGACCGTGAAGCCCTCGTCCGTCAGAACGAACTTATACAGGCGGGAGTTATAGTCGCTGTAGGTCGCGGCATAGAACGTGCCGTCTGTCGCGCAGGCCAGCGTCATGAAGCTCAGGCCGGCGGACATCGGGATGGTGCCGACCATCTCCAGTGTGCCCATAAGCGGGTCGATGGAGTACAGGCGGTTCTGCGTGCACAGGACGTACAGCTTGCCGTCCGCGTAGTTGTAGGCCATATCGAGCGCATTGCTCGGCAGGCTGAGCGTTTCGATGTATGTCTGGTTCTCCAGATCGTTCAGCGGAGCGACGCAGAAGCGGGCGCTGCTGTCGATCATAAAGACATGATCCTCGACGCAGTCGGCAGCATAGATCGCACCCTGCGCCACGGTCTTGGCAGTGTCCATCGAACCGGCCTTGAAGGCGATCCAGGAGGAATCGTAGGCGTTGTTGGCATAGAAGCTGTCCGCATCGATCTCCTCTTCCTCGCTGCCGTTGAGCTTGATCTTATAGCCTGCCATATTGCCGGCATAGTCGACGGCAATGACACAGACCTCGGAGCCGGTGACGTTGGAGGTATCGACCGTGACCGTGGATTCCACGCCGAGCTCGGTCTGATCAACAGCCTGACGGGCAAGGACCTGCGTCTGGCGGGCATTCGTCACGAGGATGGCCGCCACATAGCGGTTGTCCTTTGCGGTGACCCGCAGACTGGATTCGCCGGTTACGAAATCGCGGGTGTAGCTCGCGCCGGTCAGCTCCGGAGCGGTGTTATCGACCGTGAGCTCCGTCGTCCAGGAAGCGCCCGCGCCAAGCGTGCCCTTCACGGTCTTCGTGGCGCGGTCCCAGTTGTATTCCGGAATGGCGTTCACGGTGACCATGATCTTCGTGCCCTCGGGCAGCGGACCACCGTTCTTGTCCGTCACGTTCCAGCTCAGCGGGATGGCGATCATGTTGTTGCCCCAGGCCGCTGCGCTCGTGTTGTAGTAAGCGCCGAACTGCACGCCCTGATCAACGCTTGCGTAGACCTCGCCGGTCTCCGCATTGGAGATGACGGCATTCAGATCACCGCCCGCGTTGCGGATCAGGCTGGCGTATGCGCCATAGAGCTGCATGCCGGACGTGGAGCTGATGGCCGTGCGGTCGGCGAGGAATTCCGCAGCCTGACCGTAGGGGTTCGCCGTAAGGTAATAGGCCGAGGAGGAGCCGGAGCCGCGCAGGACGAGCGCGTTGGCGTACTGCGTCGTGGTGTAGCCGACGGCATCCGGATTGACGCTGTCACGCAGGGTGATGTACTTATCGAACATGGAGGCATCCGTCCAGCTGCCGTAGTAAGCCAGGATCGGCAGAGACAGCTCGGCCTCGGCTTCCGTCGGATCGGAGGCGTAGACATAGCCCTCGACATAGCAGCCGTTCGGATAGTATTCTGCGAAGTA
>OJSE01003462.1_pt1 | contig 14229 bp, 9 predicted proteins | sample 1599351 | NCBI WGS metagenome assembly OJSE01 (sample SAMN04168656, study PRJEB22393) | human gut metagenome | biome: human gut microbiome; feature: stool | host: Homo sapiens | collected 2014-03-17 | reverse complement strand
TCCTGGGAATTGGTAACAACCCGATGGTAGGTTGTACTGTAGCTTGTGCGGTTGATGTTGCTCAGGCTTTAGGTAAGTAATTCAGGTTACTTTATATAGATAAAGAACTCCTGTAATCTTAACGATTACGGGAGTTCTTTTTATTTGTAATAATTTGATATGGATAAATTTATTCAGAAATGTATTACTTCATATAAACCATATCATCTTTTCTTTCTCCTTTGTACCAATCAGTGTTTGATTTACATCCACTTTCAACCCACTTTGAATACCCTCCAGACACTATTTAAACTGGACAAATAGGTAGCTTTTAACTTGAATATACAAATATAAACCTGTAAGAGCAAATAATGTAGCTAATTCGAGAACTTTTGTATGACTTCGCCTGTTTACATAACAGATACTAAAACATTATACAACAATGCTACTCACATTCTTAAATACACTTGCCACTATTATCAGTGTTATTAGTCTGCTAATTGTCACTTACGGAGTATTAGTCTGCTTCATCGCCTTTTTACGCAATGAAATAAAACGATTCAACGGAACATATACGGTTAACAATATACGGCAGTTGAGGGCGGATTTTGGCACTTACCTTTTGCTTGGATTGGAATTTCTAATTGCTTCCGACATACTAAAAACTGTGGTTGATCCAACGTTGGACGAATTGGCAATCCTGGGTGGAGTGGTTGTAGTAAGAACTGTGCTTTCTGTATTTTTGAATAAAGAGATCAAAGAATTGGCCGAAAATGATTCAGCGAAAGAAATATAGCATATCGCCGCACAACTAAGTTTCTCCAAAGCCATATCTTTTTTATTGCCTGATATTTCTATTTTGCCTACCTTTGTACGGGAAACATTTACACACTGACTGGCAAGGAATAGAAACACGCCAAAAAAATGGGAATTACACATCTATCTATTGAGCTTACACTTGATCTGATTGCGTTAATTATAGGAATCATCCTTATTATACGTGCTAAAGACAATTATCCGAAATTATATTGGGGAATTATAGCAACCGGCATCGGCATTATGTTTTCATGGGAAAATATCGGATGGTTGACAATTGTCACAGACACTCCGGAATACAACTTCACAGAATTGCTCAACATAGAGAAAATGCTCAAATGGTATGCTTTAGCAAATATTGTAGCCCTGTTCCCTATCGCTTCTTTATCACCGGGCTATCTGAACCATTTCAGAATATTTACTTTTCTATTATTACCCATCATTACGATAACTGTAGGAATCAGTTATTTAGGTTTCAATGGGAATATCACTCCCATCCACTCCATAGATGAAATTATTCCGAATATCCATCAAATAGATGTCAAGCTTAGGGTTTGCATATTCCTGTTATCCGTTTTTACCCCACTCGTTCTTCTTATTTATCCGATGATGAATAACAAGACCTACCGCAGGATAAATAATAACATGTATCTATTCATCGGTTTTCTATTCGTATTTTTAGGGATATACATTTTGTTCACTCTAAATATCAATGAATTTGTTTTCAATCTGTTCGGCATTATGGCAATCGTTTTTACGGTCTTATTCTCCATACAATATTTACGTTATGAGAATCCGTTTTCGAACCATATAAACATGATTCATAATGCAAAGAATACGGAAAGCACTATAATGCTACAAGCTGGAAAGCCATCTCCTACTCTCCCGCTCTTCTCAACGATTGAAGCCTATCTTCAGGAACAGCATCCCTATACCGATCAACGGTATAATATAGAACTTTTAGCCAAGTCCCTGAATAAACAGGAACATGATATTTCAGCAGCAATCAAAAGTCAGGGCTTTACAGGTTTCCGGGAATACATTAATTATCTTCGACTGGAATATTTCAGACAGTTAGCCGCCGAAAATCCAAAGAGTAATGTAAAAGAACTGATGTTTGCATGCGGTTTCACCTCCCGGGCAACTTTCTATCGTAACTTTTCAGAAAAGTATGGTGTATCACCCAGTAAATTCATTGAGAATCAAAGAGTAGAACAATAATTTCTTTTTTTAAAAGCACAATTCTTAATAGTAAAAAGTGTCTCATTTCAGGAATGAGACACTTTTTATTTTTATAGCTAAAAGCAATCCGTTACTTTTGATGCAAAATAAAACTACGACGTTGGCATCATCAACAGATTAATCGAATACTAAGATAAATAGAATATGAATATTGACAATTGTAATCACACCGACACAGAAAAACATCAAGAAGAAAAGATCTTTTTATATACTACCATTACTGGAAACTTGCAACTAATCCATTTAGAACAGATTGGCTATTTCCGGTATAACTCCAAGAGTAAACTATGGGAAGCTGTATTAAATAATAATCATACCCTGGCACTCAAAAGAAATACAAACTCACAAAAGATATTGAGTCTGCATCCCTATCTTATCCAGATTAGCCAGTCACACATTATCAATATAAGCTATCTGGTTTCGATTGAAGACAACAATTGCATATTGCTTCCTCCATTTAATGAGATGGAACTTTTACAAGTAAGCAAGTCTTTTATGAAAAAGCTAAAAGAAAAATATCCATGTATCTGATTGTATATAGCTCATCTTTATGCTCTATGCAACACCAAGCAATTCCACTTCGAAGATCAATGTCGAGTAGGCAGGAATAGAATCAAAAGATTTGATACCGTATCCCATTGCATAAGGAATATAAATAATCCATTTATCACCAACATGCATTTTCTGAAGTGCCACCTGCCACCCTTCTATTACATCACTAAGACGTAGGGCATCGGGACAAGTACGCTCATAAGAATTATCAAACACCTGGCCATCAATCAGACTTCCTTTGTAATGCACGGTAACAATGCTCCGTGCACCCGGAGAAATCGTACTTTCGCCAGTTTCCAAAACTTTGTAATAGATTCCACACGGCAACGCGAAAACACCTTCCTGAAAAGATAGTTTTTTCAAAAATCGCCGATTGGCCTCTTTGTATTCTTTCTTTTTCCCCATAAATAAATTGATTAAGAACTTGCAAAAATAATCAGAATAACAAAGGATTTAGCATAAAAACTGTATATTTGTTTGTTGAACTATAAAAAACTTCTCACTATGGGACAAACAAAGACTACACGTAGCATCAGTGCTACCGGACTATTCTTACTTATCATGATGACTGTGGGCCTATATTCATGCACACGCACTCAAAAAGACATCATTCCTTCTGCCGATTATGCACCGTATGTAAATGCGTATACGGGAGGAGTCATCTCGCAAAATTCGACCATACGTATAGAACTGACCCACGACCAACCCATGGTGGATATGAACAATGAGTTAAAAAGCAATCCGTTCAGTTTCTCACCTTCATTAAAAGGAAAAGCATATTGGGTTAGCAACAACACCATTGAATTTGTGCCCGAAGAAGGAGCGCTGAAACCGGGAACACTTTACGAAGGAACTTTCCGGCTCGGAGACTTCATCGAAGTGGACAAAAAGCTGAAAGAGTTCAACTTCTCATTCCGTGTACAGGAACGTAACTTCACCCTGCAACTGGAATCATTGCCGATTACAGCTACCCGACCGAATGAAATAAATATTAAAGGAGAGATACGTTTCAGCGACGTAGTGAAAAAGGAAGAGGTAGAAAAGATGCTGACTGCCAGTGACGGAAAAAAGAGTTATCCGGTGGAAGTCACCGCAACCGACAATCATACCCGGTATTTGTTTAGTATCAGACAAATCCCCAGAGAAGCTGATGATTACCCCTTGACTATCACAGCCAACGGCAACGCAGCCGGCATCGACCGTAAACAAAGCGAAGAAGTACTGATACCGGCGAAAGATTGTTTCCGTTTCATGTCTGCCGAACGCATCGACCAACCGGAAAATGGAATCGAGATTGTTTTCTCCGCTCCCTTATCCACTACTCAAGATTTAAAAGGACTGATTGAGATCCCGGAAATCTCCTCATCGATCTTCCAAATCAGTGAGAACAGAGTTTTTATCTATTTCGAAGCAAACACACAGAACAAACTGACGTTGAATATCCATGAAGGAGTCAAAGACAGTCAAGGTAAAGCGCTGGGAACTTCTCATACGATCTCGTTCAGTGAAGTAAGTCTGAAACCACAGGTAGAAATGTCTACCTCCGCCGCTATCCTGCCCGATTCGAAAAGTCTGATTATTCCTTTCAGGGCTGTCAACCTATACGCTGTGGATTTGAGCGTGATCCGCATTTTCGAGAACAATGTATTGATGTTTATGCAAACCAATTCACTGGCCTCGGCCAATGAGCTACGCCGTTCGGGAAGACTGGTTTACAAGAAAACATTATGGCTTGCCAAAGATGCTTCCAAAGACATTCATCATTGGGGAGATTACTCGATAGACCTTGCCGGATTAATCCACCAGGAACCGGGTGCCATCTATCGTGTCATACTTTCATTTCGTCAGGAATACTCCGCTTATCCTTGTGGAGGAGGCGAGAATCAGGATATGAAATTCGCCGACAGCAGCACCTCCGACGGGCTGACCAAAGTAAGTGGAAGTGTTTTGTCCGAAGAAGATGAAGCAATCTGGAATACCCCCGAAGCCTACTATTATTACAATGGCGGAACAATGGACTGGAGTGTGTACCGATGGACGGAACGCGACAACCCCTGCCATCCGTCTTATTATATGGATTCAGACCGGGCAGCTGCCTGCAACGTTTTTGCTTCCAACCTGGGAATGATTGTAAAACGGAACTCACTGAATAAACTGTGGATTGCCGTTAGTAATATTTTGGATACAAAACCGATAGGGAAAGCACAGGTAACAGCGTATAATTTCCAGTTACAACCCATAGGGAAAGGAGAAACCAATGGAGAAGGATTCGTTGAAATCACTCCGAACGGTGTGCCTTTCATTATCGTGGCAGAATCGGACAAGCAAAAAGCGTACGTCCGCGTTGTGGACGGTGAAGAACAGTCCGTCAGCAGATTCGACGTGGGAGGAAAAGATATTCAAAAGGGACTGAAAGGATTTATATATGGCGAAAGAGGAGTATGGCGCCCGGGAGACACGCTGCACATTTCCTTTATATTGGAAGACCGCGAAAAGAGAATCCCCGACAAACATCCCGTAGCACTGGAGATTTACAATCCGAGAGGACAGTTCTACACAAAAATGATTTCAACACAAGGAATGAACGGATTCTATACATTCGACGTTCCGACACAGGCAACAGACCCGACCGGACTTTGGAATGCGTATATTAAGGTGGGAGGAACCACCTTCCACAAAGGTCTGCGTATCGAAACCATAAAGCCCAACCGCTTGAAAATAAATCTGGCATTGCCGAAGGTGCTTCAAGCCACGGACAAGAATTTCTATGCCCCACTCACTTCAACCTGGCTGACAGGAGCAACTGCCTCCAAACTGAAAGCCAAAGTAGAAATGTCTTTATCGAAAGTGAATACACAGTTTAAGAATTACGGACAATATATCTTTAACAATCCGGCTACGGATTTCACGACTATCAAAACAGATATATTTGACGGCACACTGGATGCAGAAGGAAAAGCAAACGTCACGCTGAAAATTCCGACCGCAACGGAAGCGCCGGGTATGCTGAACGCCACTTTCACCACCCGCGTGTTCGAACCGGGAGGAGATGCCAGCATCTACACTCAAACAATTCCATTCTCACCATTCACCTCTTATGTCGGTATCAATCTGAACCAGCCAAAAGGCAAATATATTGAAACTGACAAAGATCATGTATTCGATATTGTAACTGTAAACACGCAGGGACAGTTAGTGAACAGTTCTAATCTGGAATACAAAATATACCGCATCGGCTGGAGTTGGTGGTGGGAAAACAGTGGTGAATCTTTCGGAACGTATATCAACAACAGTTCCATCACTCCTGTTGCCAGCGGCAATTTACAGACAAGAGGCGGAAAAGCATCTTTCAAATTCCGTATCGATTATCCGTCATGGGGACGCTACCTGGTTTACGTGAAAGATAAAGAGAGTGGACATGCCACCGGAGGTACAGTTTATGTTGACTGGCCGGAATGGCGGGGACGTTCGAGCAAGACTGATCCCAGCGGTATCAAGATGCTTGCTTTCTCGCTGAACAAAGATTCTTATGAAATAGGAGAAACAGCCACAGCAATCATTCCTGCAGCAGCGGGAGGACGTGCACTGGTATCCATAGAAAACGGTTCTACCGTATTACGACAAGAATGGATAGAGGTTTCCAACGGAGGAGATACGAAATATACATTCAAGATTACACCGGAGATGACTCCGAATGTATATCTGCATATCAGTCTGTTACAGCCTCACGCGCAAACAGTCAATGACCTGCCTATCCGTATGTATGGCGTCGTTCCGGTATTCGTGACTAACAGTCAGACGGTGTTGCAACCGCAGATACAGATGCCGGAAGTATTACGCCCGGAAACCAACTTCAATGTGACCGTCAGCGAAAAGACCGGAAAACCGATGACTTATACATTAGCTATTGTAGACGACGGTTTGCTGGATCTTACCAATTTCAAAACCCCGGACCCATGGAATGATTTCTATTCACGCGAAGCACTCGGCATCCGGACATGGGATATGTATGATAATGTATTGGGAGCTTCCGCCGGAAGTTACAGTTCACTTTTCAGTACGGGTGGAGACGCCACATTAAAACCTGCCGATGCAAAAGCAAACCGCTTCAAACCGGTAGTCAAGTTTATAGGTCCTTTCTATCTGGGAAAAGGTAAGAGCCAGACGCATACGCTGAAACTTCCGATGTATGTAGGTTCGGTACGTGCCATGGTGGTTGCCGGACAAGAGGGAGCGTACGGCAATGCGGAAAAAACGGCTTTCGTGCGGACTCCGTTAATGATGTTGTCCACCTTGCCCCGTGTGCTTAGTATTCAGGAAGAAATCACCGTTCCGGTAAATATCTTTGCGATGGAAAATCAAGTGAAGAATGTAACCGTATCACTTCAGGCATCCGGTGGAGGAGTACAGATTGTAGGGGCCAACCAACAGTCGCTCAAATTTAGCCAACCGGGTGACCAGCTCGTGTTCTTTACCTTAAAAACAGGTAGTAAAACAGGAAAGGCTACCATCCATCTGACAGCCAATGGTGGCGGACAACAAACTAAAGAAACCATTGAAATAGAAGTACGCAACCCGAATCCGATAGTAACCCTGCGCAACAGTCAATGGGTAGAAGCCGGACAAAGCAAAGAACTTTCATACAATCTAAGCAGTTCTTCTGCAAATAACCAGATAAAGCTGGAAGTATCACGCATACCTTCGGTTGATATCAGCCGCCGGTTCGACTTCTTATACAACTATCAGCATCATTGTACGGAACAGTTGACTTCCAAGGCTTTGCCTCTTCTGTTTGTCGGCCAATTCAAAACAATAGATAAGATAGAAGCCGAAAAGATAAAGACAAATCTACAGGAAGCTATCCGGCAGATTTATGGTCGTCAACTCCCCAATGGCGGATTTGTATATTGGCCGGGAAATGCTGTTGCCGACGAATGGATCAGTTCTTATGCAGGAATGTTCCTGACACTGGCACAAGAAAAAGGATACGCCGTTCATTCGAACGTATTGAACAAGTGGAAGCGTTTCCAACGTGCTGCCGCACAGAACTGGCGGATGCCGCAGGATGCAAGCGGCTGGCAACAATGGCAGTCGGAATTGCAACAGGCTTTCCGTTTATATACGCTTGCATTGGCAGGAGCACCGGAATATGGGGCCATGAACCGGATGAAAGAACAGGCAGGATTATCCATTCAGGCTAAATGGAGACTGGCAGCAACCTATGCACTGACCGGAAAGATGAAACCGGCTGAAGAACTGGTGTATAATGCGGAAACAACAGTAAGCCCCTACTCTTCCATGAATCAGATTTACGGTTCCTCCGACCGTGATGAAGCTATGATTCTGGAAACACTGATCCTGATGAACCGGGAACGGGATGCTTTACAGCAGGCAAAAGTCGTTTCAAAGAATCTGTCACAAGAGGAGTGGTTCAGTACACAATCCACCGCTTTTGCTCTTATGGCAATGGGACGTCTGGCTGAAAAGCTGTCAGGCACATTGGATTTCGTATGGACATGGAACGACAAACAACAACCTGCCGTGAAATCGGCTAAAGCTGTGTTTGAAAAGGAAATCGCCACCACTCCCAAATCCGGTATGATTGCTGTGAAGAATCAAGGAAAAGGAGCGCTTAGCGTAGACCTTATCACACGCACACAGTTGTTGAACGATACATTACCGGCCATCAGCGACAATCTTCGCATGGATATAAGATATGCCAACCTGAACGGTACACCGATCTCTGTCAATGATATTATACAGGGAACTGACTTTATGGCTATCACCTCCATATCCAATATTAGCGGAACTTCCGATTACACCAATCTGGCACTGACGCATATCATACCGTCCGGTTGGGAAATATACAACGAAAGAATGGTTGCCCCCGAAACGGAAAGCGGAGCAGCCGACGGTTCCGGTAAATCCGTCAGCAAATATAATTATCTGGATATACGCGATGACAGGGTATTAACTTATTTCAATTTGCGTCGTGGTGAAACAAAAGTATTCACTGTCAGACTGCAAGCGACTTATGCAGGTAACTTTATTCTTCCTGCCGTTCAATGTGAAGCAATGTATGATGTAAACGTACAGGCACGCAGCAAAGCGGGAAGAACAACTGTCAGTCGATAGCTTTTAACATTTAAATGAATCCTATATATAAATTCTTCAAACGATTATCTGTTACTAAGAAAGTAATGACAATAAGCATTGCTCTTTTGATGATAGGATACATCTTTTGCCTTCCCCGGCAACTGTTTCATGTACCCTACTCCACCGTTGTGACTGATCGAAACGAAGAATTACTGGGAGCACGTATCGCTTCGGATGGTCAATGGCGGTTTCCTCCCCGAAAGACAACACCTGAAAAAATCAAGCAATGTCTTATTACCTTCGAAGATAAACACTTTTACCACCATTGGGGAGTTAATCCGCTATCTACCGGAAGAGCACTCTATCAGAATTTAAAGAATAAACGTGTTGTAAGCGGAGGCAGTACCCTTACCATGCAGACCATCCGTCTCGCCCGGAACAAACCCAGAACTATCGGAGAGAAAGTCATCGAAATGATCTGGGCTACCCGTTTGGAGTTTCGGACTTCCAAAGAGGAAATCTTATCCATGTATGTCTCCCATGCACCATTCGGAGGAAATGTAGTAGGACTGGATGCTGCTGCCTGGCGCTACTTCGGTCATTCTGCCGAAGATTTATCATGGGCGGAATCAGCCATGCTGGCCGTCCTGCCCAATGCCCCCGCCATGATTCATCTATCCAAAGGACGAAAAACACTACTTTCCAAACGCAACCGTTTATTGAAACAACTTTTTGAAGAAGAGATTATTGATGCGTCCACCTATGAATTGGCTATCAGCGAACCGTTACCCGACGAACCACATCCTCTTCCTCAAATAGCCCCCCACCTGGTTACCCGCTTTTATCAAGAAAGAAACGGATTATATACCCGCTCAACCATCGATAAAGGAATACAAACCCATATAGAGAGTTTGGCGGAACGGTGGAGCAATGAATTTAATCGAAGTGATATCCGTAACCTGGCTATCCTAATTATAGACATTCCCACCAATCAAGTGGTAGCATACTGCGGAAATGTACATTTCGACCGTAAGCAAGGGGGGAATCAAGTAGACGTGATTCAAGCTCCCAGAAGTACAGGCAGTATTTTAAAACCCTTTCTCTATGGTGCCATGCTACAGGAGGGAAGTCTATTACCGCAAATGCTGTTACCGGACGTACCCGTTAATATCAACGGCTTTACTCCACAAAACTTCAGCCTGCAGTTTGAAGGAGCCGTCCCCGCTTCCGAAGCTCTTGCCCGCTCATTGAATATCCCGGCTGTCACCATGTTACAAAGATATGGAGTACCCAAATTTCATCACATGCTGCAACAAATGGGGTTCAAGACTATCAACCGATCAGCCTCCCATTATGGATTATCACTCATTTTAGGAGGTGCCGAAGCTACTTTATGGGATGTGACGAATGCTTATGCACAAATGGGACGAAGCCTCTCCAACAGTCATTCCAACGACCTTCCCCAAGAAAAGGAAGTGCAGATACTACTGGGAACAGAAGAAAAGACAGTTTCGGAAAGAGATGGTTCAAGAAAAGTTACTTCAGGAAAGACCATTTCAAGAAAAACAACTTCGAGAAAGGATATATCAGAAGGAGTTATTTCAGAAGGAGTCATTTCGGCAGGAGCGGCCTGGCTCACCCTTTCCGCCTTAACAGAAGTCAACCGCCCTGAAGAAATTGACTGGAAATCAATCCCCTCGATGCAGACTATCGCATGGAAGACCGGAACGAGTTACGGATTCCGTGATGCCTGGGCCGTTGGCGTGACTCCCCGCTATGCAGTAGGCGTATGGGTAGGAAATGCAACCGGAGAAGGAAAACCCGGATTGGTCGGTGCACAGACAGCCGGTCCCGTATTATTCGATATATTCAATTATCTCCCATCTTCACCCTGGTTTGAACGTCCCACAGGAATTTTTGTTGATGCAGAGATATGCCGTCAATCCGGTCATCTGAAAGGACGTTTCTGTGAAGAAACCGACACCGTACTGATCCTTCCCGTCGGATTACGGACAGAGGCTTGTCCTTACCATCATCTCGTCACACTATCCGCCGACGAAAGCCACCGCATCTATGAAAACTGTGCAAACACGGAACCTACCATTCAGAAATCATGGTTTGCCCTGCCGCCCGTATGGGAATGGTACTATAAACAACACCATCCGGAATATAAACCGCTGCCACCTTTCAAAGCCGGCTGCGGAGAAGATTCTTTCCAACCCATGCAGTTCATCTACCCTCCGATGAACGCCCACATCAAGCTGCCCAAGCAACTGGATGGCAGCAAAGGCTTTATCACGGTGGAACTGGCACACAGCAATCCCAATGCCACTATCTTCTGGCATCTCGACGACACCTATCAGACACAGACACAGGATTTCCACAAAATTTCCCTGCAACCTGCTCCCGGCAAACATTCCCTGACGGCAGTAGACGGAGAAGGCAACACAGTTTCCACCACTTTCTTTATCGAATAAACATCTTATTTTATTATCTTTGCCGCATGAAACAGCCATTAAAAGAAAACGGTGGACTACCGGCATCTATCCTCTGGACACTTGCTATTGTGGCCGGTGTCTCGGTAGCCAACATCTATTATATTCAACCTCTATTAAATATGATACGCCATGAACTTGGCATATCAGAGTTCAGAACTAACCTGATTGCCATGGTCACGCAAATAGGCTATGCGGCAGGATTGTTGTTTATCACCCCTCTGGGAGATTTATATCAGCGTAAGAAAATCATCCTGGTCAACTTCACCGTTCTGATATTCTCTCTATTGACTATCGCCCTGACGCACTATTTTCATTTGATACTTATCGCTTCATTCCTCACGGGAGTTTGTTCGATGATTCCACAAATATTCATTCCGATAGCCGCCCAGTTCTCCCGTCCGGAAAATAAAGGCAGAAATGTAGGGATTGTCTTATCAGGACTATTGACCGGCATTCTGGCTTCACGTGTCGTCAGCGGATTTATCGGTGAACTGATTGGCTGGCGGGAAATGTATCACATCGCTGCAGGCATGATGTTTATCTGCGCAATCGTTGTATTAAAAGTCCTTCCTGACATTCAGACCAACTTTCAGGGAAAGTATAGCGGCCTGATGAAATCTCTGTTAGCCTTAGTGAAAGAATACCCGCAACTGCGCATTTATTCGATCCGGGCGGCACTGAATTTCGGTTCCCTCCTCGCCATGTGGTCCTGTCTGGCTTTTAAAATGGGACAAGCCCCGTTCTTCGCCAACAGCGACGTAATCGGTATGCTAGGACTTTGCGGAGTGGCCGGAGCATTGACTGCTTCTTTCGTAGGAAGATACGTAAAGCAAGTAGGTGTACGCCGCTTTAACTTTATCGGTTGCGGATTGATTCTCTTTGCCTGGTTACTGTTCTTCATCGGTGAAAACACTTTTATTGGTATCATTGCCGGAATCATCATCATTGACATAGGGATGCAATGCATCCAACTTAGCAACCAGACAAGTATCTTCGAACTGGACCCGCGCGCTTCGAACCGTATCAATACAGTTTTCATGACTACTTACTTTATTGGCGGTTCAATGGGAACATTTCTGGCGGGCAGCTTTTGGCAACTGTATGGTTGGCACGGAGTTATCGGTACCGGAGTCGTTTTAACCGGAATTTCTTTATTAATTACGACTTTCTACAAGAAGTGAGTCAACAAAACGGACGGTCAAACCGTTTATTACAATAAAAAAGCCAATGAAATACGGAGTTAACAGACAAATCTTACTTATCACAGCCGGCACCGTCTGGATTATAGCCGGTGCGAATATTCTGCGAATAGGAATTGTAACCTGGTTAAACACCTCCCAAGATTGGATGTTCAAAATAGGAGAAGCTACCGTCGTTTTCTTGTTATTCTTCGTTCTGGTGTTCAGAAGGCTTTATTATAAACATACCCAGCGAATCGAACAAAAGAAAGAACACAGAAATTGCCCGTTCTCCTTTTTCGATGTGAAAAGTTGGATTACAATGATCTTCATGATTTCTCTGGGAATTACCATACGTAGCTTCCATCTTCTGCCCGAAACGTTCATTTCTGTTTTCTATACCGGATTATCCATTGCCCTCATCCTGACAGGGGTACTTTTCATCCGTTACTGGTGGATAAGGCGTAAGACTTTCGCTAATTGAGCCGGTCTTATACATATTCCAATCAAATACAAACTTATAATAATTTTTATTGCCTGACGTTTTGAAGCAAAAGATTTCATTCTTTTTTGTTGTATCTTTGCGCGGCTATAAACAAAACAGTAGCCGGAAAACAAATAAAAGGTTATAAGAATCAACATGAAGAAAGCCCCCTCTCCCCTTGTATCATTGATACCGATCATTGTACTGGTGTTATTATTGTTTGCCACTATCCGCACATTTGGCAGTGATGCCCTAAGCGGCGGAAGCCAAGTGTCACTACTCACCACTACAGCTATTTGTATCCTTATCGGTATGGTGTTCTATAAAATTCCCTGGAAAGATTATGAGCTCGCCATCACCAACAATATTGCCGGAGTGGCAACAGCCATTATTATTCTATTGATAATCGGTGCGTTGAGCGGGATCTGGATGATTAGTGGAGTAGTGCCTACGCTAATCTACTACGGGATGCAAATTATCCATCCCAGTTTCTTCCTGGCATCTACCTGCATCATCTGCGCATTGATTTCCGTTATGACCGGAAGTTCGTGGACTACCATTGCTACCATCGGTATCGCCCTGATGGGTATCGGAAAGGCGCAAGGTTTTGAAGACGGTTGGATTGCCGGAGCCATTATTTCAGGAGCATACTTCGGAGATAAAATATCTCCTTTATCCGAAACCACCATCCTGGCCTCTTCTATCACAGACACTCCCTTGTTCCGTCACATCCGTTATATGATGATTACTACGGTTCCATCTCTTGTCATTACGCTAATTATTTTCACTGTAGCAGGATTCTCTCATGATGCCAACAATACACAACACATCGCAGAAGTGGCAACAGCTCTGAATGAAAAGTTTCATATCACTCCGTGGCTGTTGATAGTTCCCGTAGCAACCGGCATATTGATAGCGAAGAAAGTGCCGTCTATCGTTACGCTGTTCCTGTCCACCCTGCTGGCTGCTGTTTTTGCTTTAATCTTTCAGCCGGATTTGTTGGAAGAAATTTCAGGAATTGCCGCTTCCGGATTCGATTCACTGTTTAAAGGACTAATGATGACTATCTACGGAGAGACAAATTTACACACGGATAATGCCGTTCTGACAGATTTAATTGCCACACGTGGCATGTCAGGAATGATGAATACGATTTGGTTGATACTATGTGCCATGTGTTTCGGCGGAGCAATGACAGCAAGCGGTATGGTGGGAAGTATCACTTCCATCTTTGTGCGCTTTATGAAGAAAACAGTCAGCGTGGTCAGTGCGACGGTTTGTTCCGGTCTGTTTCTTAATCTGACCACTGCCGATCAATATATCAGTATTATTCTGACGGGAAATATGTTTCGCGATATTTATGCCAAGAAAGGGTATGAAAGTT
>OJSE01003445.1_pt1 | contig 14305 bp, 9 predicted proteins | sample 1599351 | NCBI WGS metagenome assembly OJSE01 (sample SAMN04168656, study PRJEB22393) | human gut metagenome | biome: human gut microbiome; feature: stool | host: Homo sapiens | collected 2014-03-17 | reverse complement strand
TGCCGAAGGTCTCGAAGTAGACGAGCTTGGTGTTCTCCTGGATGGCGTCCTCGAACTCCTGCGGATTCTCGGCGGAGACGAAGGTGGTGGTGATGCCGTCACGCGGCAGGGTGTGACGCAGCAGGTTGAAGGTGCCACCGTAGATGTTCTTGGCGGCGACGATGTGATCGCCGGACTGGGTGATGTTGCGCACCGCGTATTCCACGGCGGCCGCGCCGGACGCGACGGCCAGGCCCGCGGTGCCGCCTTCGAGGGCCGCGATGCGGTCTTCGAACACGCCCTGGGTGGAGTTGGTCAGACGGCCGTAGATGTTGCCCGGGTCGGCAAGGCCGAATCGGGCCTCAGCGTGATCGAAGTTGTGGAAGACGTAGGAGGTGGTCTGGTAGATCGGCACGGCGCGGGAATCGGTGGCCGGGTCGGCCTGCTCCTGGCCCACATGCAGCTGCAGGGTTTCAAAACGGTACTTCTTGTTGTTCTCGGCCATGGTATTCTCCTTGGTTGTGCTAGGTCGCGAGGATTTTTCCTTGCCACCCGCCTGCCGTGTTCGGGCGGTTGGCGAGGTGTTGGTTATGAAGTTACGACGCTTGGGCCGCACGGCGCAAGCTGAACGTTATCGGACTTGCCTATAAGGGCTTATAAAGCCTTGGGATCATTGACGTGAGCGACTGTCAGAAGTCACGAAAAAGTCGTTGAAATTATCGCGACACGCCGGGCCGCACGCATGCGCTTTCAAGGTCGACTGCGGTCACGGTGATATCGCTGCCATGCCTTTCGCGCATGGCTCAAGTGTCCGTGATGATTGCTTGTTCCACCCGTCACCAAGACGGTTTGCCCGCTCGGTGATGACGTCTGTTTCATTTTCTGCCGCCCGGTTACATGGTTTACATGACGAACGACTACAGTCAAACATCGCCAATGAATTATTCCGCCAACATGGTGAAGGGATTCGAACAGACATGACCGATGTAACACTGTATGACCGTGATCCGAACTATATTCCGCGCGTGGCCGCCGTGCACGACATGTGCGGCTACGGCAAGTGCTCGCTGACCGCCGCGATTCCGATTCTCTCGGCCGCCGGCTGCGATGTGTGCCCGGTGCCGACCGCCCTGTTCTCGGCGCACACGCGCTATGCAGTGTTCACGTTCCATGACACCACGGATATTCTCTCCGGTTACTTGGATGCCTGGCAGAAGGAAGACGTGGAGCTGGATGGCGTGTATTCAGGCTTCCTCGGCTCCCCCGATCAGGTGGCAATTATTCAGCGTCTCTACCGCGAATATCCGAACGCGCTGCGTCTGGTTGACCCGGTGATGGGAGACGCCGGCGAAATGTACCCCACGTACACACCGGAGCTGTGCGAGGCAATGGGCGCGCTGGCCGATGGTGCCGACGTATTGATGCCGAACCTCACCGAAGCGAGCATTCTCACCAAGCGTGACTATCCTGGCCAAGATATTGATGAGGCCACGGTTAACGAGCTGCTTGGTGCTCTGCTGGAGTTGGGTGCCAAGAACGTGGTGCTGAAGGGCATCGACCATGGCGATGGCAAAATCGTCAACTATGTGGCCAGCGCTTCCACTGGTGTTGCCGGCAAGATCGAGCTGGCTCATGAGAAGTTGCCATACATGATTCATGGCACGGGTGACGCCTTCGCCTCTGCCCTGTGCGGCGCGGTGATGGCCGGCCGCGGCCTGGCCGAGTCGGCCGAAATCGCCGGTGAGTTCGTGCGCCACGCCATGGTCAGCACCCGTAACCAGCCGCATTTCGAGGATCGTGGCGTCAGTTTCGAACTGAACCTTGGCGAACTCACCGATTTGGTGAAGTGACCGCACCTTGGCTCCCCTCTCCGCTCACTGGGTCTGACGTATTCAGCGAACAATCCGATGGGTTGTTTTTCGTCACAGGGAAGTCGACTGGTGAGCCTTGGTAAACCTTCTGAACTAATGGTGGATAACCGAGTTTTCATCCACACGTTATCCACAACACGCCAAACCGCGTCATAGTATCCACATTTGCCGGTTGCGCTTGTGCTCTTACATAAGTAACCCGCACAGTGGAATCATGAACGCTTTACCACCTACTCAGCCGACGACGAAGTCCGGCATCGACGCCGGTCTTGCCTTTCACCAGCCCATGCTGGCTTCACCTGATCCGCAGGCAATGCTGCCTTCGGAACGGATTGCGGCCACGATGGGCGACCGCAATCTGACGCCCAAACAGTTCGGCGCGCTCGGCGAGCAGTATGCCGCCGCGTGGCTGGAGGAACACGGTTGGACGACCTTGAGCCGCAATTGGCATACCCGTTACGGCGAATTGGACATCGTGATGCTCAATCCCGAGTACACGGTGGTGTTCGTCGAAGTGAAATCACGCCGGTCCATGCATTACGGATATCCGCAAGAGGCCATTACGCCGGCGAAACAGCACAATCTCAGGAAAGCCGCCTGCGATTGGCTACTTGACCGGCGTAATCGGGTGCCGCATTCGGCGGTCCGTTTCGATGTCGTCACCATCGTGCTTCGGGTGGGCAGGCCGCTCGTGCATCACATTGAAAATGCCTTCTGAAGCCCCCCCAAAAAAAACAGCCACGTTGCGAAACACATTGTGAAAGGAGTAGACATGGCTATCGGCAGCACCCTCTCAGTCGGACTGATCGGCCTTAAGGCCTTCATCGTCCAAGTGCAGGCTTTCATCAGCCCTGGCTTGCCATACTTCAGCATCATCGGATTGCCGGATGCATCGTTGTCCGAAGCCCGCGAGCGCGTGAAATCAGCGTGTCAAGCCACTGGATTCGGTTGGCCGCAAACCCGTGTGACCGTGAACATGAGCCCTGCGGCCATGCCCAAACGCGGTTCGTCGCATGATCTGGCCATCGCGGCCAGCGTCCTATGTGCGGCGGGTGCCATAGGGCATGATTGCCTAGAAGATACCATTGTGCTCGGCGAAGTGAATCTTGACGGCTCGGTGCTGCCGATTCATGGGCTGCTCCCGATCATGCTGCATGCCGAGGAACGTGGCGTGCGCAAAATGATTGTTCCCCATCGCAATCTTGACGAGGCTTCGATGGTGGATGGACTGGATGTAGTGGGCGTGAGGCATGTGGGTGAGCTCATCGAACTGATGGGCGGCGATGCCACCTATACGATTCCCGATACACCGGTTACCGACGAGACCACCACGGATCAATCGCCCACAAGTCATCCCAACGATTGTGGCGATATGAACGAGGTTCTGGGTCAGGAGCATGCCAAATGGGCGCTGCAAGTGGCGGCGGCAGGCGGGCATAATCTCATCATGACCGGCCCGCCAGGCAGCGGCAAAACCATGTTGGCCTCACGTATGCCCGGCATCATGTGCCCGTTGAACGAGGCGGAACAGCTGGAGGTGGCATCGATTCGATCGCTGTGCGGCATACTGCCTCAGTACGGCATCACCGACATGCCGCCGTTCGAGGCACCGCACCACACCGCCAGCACGGCGGCCTTGGTGGGTGGTGGCAGCGGCATCGCCGTTCCCGGCGCAATCACGCGCGCGCATCGAGGCATTCTGTTTCTGGACGAGGCACCGGAATTCAGCGCACGCGCCCTGCAGACGTTGCGCGAACCATTGGAATCCGGGTATGTGGCGCTTTCCCGTTCAAAAGGCAGCACCTATTACCCGGCCTCATTCCAACTCATCATGGCGGCCAACCCCTGTCCGTGCGGATACTATTACGGCACCGGCGAACGTTGCGCTTGCCGGGAAAAAGACCGTATACGTTATTTCTCGCGATTGTCCGGACCGATACTGGATCGTGTGGATATTCAGATGGCGGTGCCACCAGTCTCGCGCATTGCCGCGCAAAGCGAGCCAATCGGCGAGTCCAGTGCCGGGATACAAGCTCGTGTGATTCGTGCCCGTCAAGTGGCCAAAGATCGGTTCAGACAGTATGGATGGGTGTGCAACGCGCAAGCTTCGGGCAAATGGCTGCACGCCAATACATCGCTGAAAGCGATGGAATTGGTCAATCGGGCCCTGTCCAATCATCAACTCACATTGCGCGGGGCTGATCGCGCCATGCGTCTGTCTTGGACGCTCGCCGATCTGGCCGGCCGCGTATCCCCCACTGAACAGGACGTCCATCAGGGCATCGAAATGAGAACGAGGATGACATGAGTAACGCTACTGATATCCGGCAATCTGGCGGCACCGCAGGAAGTGTGGATCACACCGATACGGGTCTCGCTGTTTCGCGCACCATTCCCGTACCTCCTACGGATACGTTGTATCGTGCCGCGCTCACGTTCTGTCTTGATGGCGCGGATGTGATGATGTACGCCGCGCTCAAAGGCGCGGAAAACGCCGAATCCCTCTGGCATGCGTTGGCGCAATCCCATCCAAGCCAGCCATCTGAAATCTGCGGCCCGGCGCTGTCACGTATTGACCGCATGTTCGTGGACGGCCTCACTCGATGGGGCCGCAAGGCGTCGGCGAACGCGATGCGCTCCTTCCGCAATGCACTGGCCTGCTGGCATAACCGCATGATGGACCTGCCCTCGCAAGACATCATCCAACTGGCCGACTGGTTCACTATGGATGGCACGCAATGGATTATCGGCCCTGGCCATCCATGTTGGCCCTCGCAGTTGGCCGACCTGTCCATTCGCTCCGATTGGGCGCCACCGCTGTGTTTGTGGATCAAAGGCGATCCACGCGCATTGACCAGTTGCGCCAAACCGGTCGGCATCGTCGGTTCACGGGACGTGACCGAATATGGCCGGTATGTGGCACACACCGTAGCCGAACAGGCAGCCGTTGCCGGGCATCTGGTCGTGTCCGGAGGCGCGATGGGCACGGATGCGGCGGCACATTGGGGAGCGTTGAATGCGCTGCACGGCAGAATGCCCGCCAATGTGGGCAAAACCGTTGCCGTATTCGCCGGCGGGCTCAACCATATCGGACCGATGCGTAACCGCACGCTGTTCGAACGTATCGAGGCGCAAGGCGGTGCACTGATCAGCGAACTGTGCCCCGGGACGATTCCCGAAGCCCGTCGTTTTCTGCTTCGCAACCGCATTATCGCGGCCATGTCTTCCACATTGATCGTGACGCAAGCCCGGTTGCGTTCCGGAGCGCTCAACACCGCGGGATGGGCATGCGAATTGCTGCGCGAAGTGTATGCGGTTCCCGGTGACATCAATCAGCCTTGCAACGCCGGGTGCAATAAGATGATCGGCGACCACCGAGCGATGATTCTGTGTGCCGCCACATCCACCGAGGATATATGCCATGAACGGCATAAGCCCGTTATGGCAGCATGCCCAGGCATATCGAAATCCACAGGTCAGGACTCGTCCGAAAACGAGGAGGCCATGGAAGTGCCGGCAACGACTCCGTTATCGCCAGCATCCTCGGAATCATCGGCGTCACAGGAGTCGTCACAAGATTCAGGTCATTCGAAACGTTCGAAGACCAAGCATACTCAGCCTACGCGCACTCAATCCAAGGATGGGCCGGCGAGCGCAACTGCCGATTCCGGTAACGACAAAAGCAAGGGTGAAGAGCTTCCCTCGTCGCATCAGATGCCGGATCTTCGTGTCAAGCCGAAGCCCGATCCCGAGAAGGAAGTCCAACAACGTATCATTATCGCCAAGCTGCCGGAAATGGAACGCACATTAGTGGCATTGATTCGTGAATGCCGTAAACGACATCTCATCGTCACCCCGGACGCACTATTGCGCGTGGCGCGAGAGACGGTACCCGACGAGATTCCCAATATCGGCACCATACTTGAGCTACTCGGCGCATTGGAGCTGAAGGGAGTGATCGAGCGGGATGCCGGGATGCTCAAGCTGAGCAGCCGTGTCGGCTAATCGGCTTCCATGACACGGCTCGAAGGCTGTTCGGCGGGTGTGCGAGAATCGAACCCATGAGTCCGAAACGTTTGGAAGATATGTATGATGCGGTGATCGTCGGCGCCGGAGCGGCCGGCCTGTCGGCGGCGTTGGGACTGCTGCGCTCCCCCGAGATCACCGAGCTCAAGGAACAAGGCGTGGACCCGAAGATCCTCGTGGTCTCCAAACTGCAGCCGCTGCGTTCGCACACCGGTTCAGCCGAGGGCGGCATCGCCGCGAGCCTGGGCAATGTGGAGTCCGATGACTGGCACTGGCATTACTACGACACCATCAAGGGCGGCGACTGGCTGGTGGACCAGGATGCGGCCAAACTGCTCGCCGAATACGCGCCGCAGACCGTGATCAACCTGGAGCGTCAGGGCGTGGCCTTCTCCCGTACCGAGGACGGGCATATCGCCCAGCGCCGGTTCGGCGGCCACACGCGCGAGTTCGGCGGCGCCCCGGTCAAGCGCGCCGCCTATGCGGCCGACCGCATCGGCCACCAGATTCTGCACGCCTTGTGGCAGCAGTGCGTGGCCGCCGGCGTCGAGTTCGCCGAGGAATGGTATGTGACCGACCTGGTGCTCGCCGACGACGGCAAGCAGGCGGCCGGCATCGTGGCCTTTGACACGCATTCGGGCAAGATTCAGGCCATCCACGCGCGCAACGTGCTGCTTGCCACCGGTGGCGCGGGCCGACTGTTCCACACCACGTCAAATTCCTGGGATCTGACCGGCGACGGCATGGCCTTGACCTTGGCCGCCGGTCTGCAGCTGGAGGACATCGAATTTGTGCAGTTCCACCCCACCGGGCTCGCGCACACCGGCATCCTGCTGTCCGAGGCGGCCCGCGCCGAGGGCGGCATTCTGAGGAACGCCGACGGTGAGCCGTTTATGGAACGCTACGCTCCGGAGCATAAGGATCTGGCCGCACGAGACGTGGTCTCCCGCTCCATCATGGCGGAGATCGACGCCGGTCGCGGCGTCGCCGACCCGAAGGACCCGGATGGTCCGAAGGACTGCGTCTGGCTGGATATGACCGGCATCGACCCCGAACGTATGAAGGAAGTGCTGCCGCAGGTGGTCGAAACCATCGAGCAGTACGCGAACCTCGATCCGGCCAAGGACCTAGTACCCATCAAGCCCACTGCACACTACACGATGGGCGGCATCCCCATCACCACCGACGGCGAGGTGTACCGTTGGGCCGACGGTGCCGTGCAGGTAGTCGATGGACTGTTCGCCGCTGGCGAATGCTCTTGTGTCTCCGTACATGGTGCGAATCGTCTGGGCGGCAATTCTCTGCTCGACGCCTGCCTGTTCGGTACACGCGCTGGTCAGACGATGGCCGCACGCATCGCCGAGAACCCGGTTGACTCCCCCATGGCCGATGATTCGGCCGATGACATGCTGACCGATGCCGCCGATCAGGCTGCCGATTCTCGCAAAGCAGAGCTTGACGAACTGCTCGCCGGACCAATAGATGATTCAGACGATGGAGTGCCCACCGCCAATCCTTATCAGCTCATGGCCCAACTCGGATCAGTGATGGAGCAGGCTCTGGCCGTACGTTGCACCGCTCAGACCATCGATACGGCGTTGACCCAGATCAACGGCGACATCACACCGGTTGCCGATACCTTGCGGACCCATGACAAGACCGCCGCTTTCAATCAGGAGGTCACCGCCATCTGGGAAGTCCGTCATCTGATCGAACTGGCCGAGGTCATGCTGCACGCTTCCGAATCCCGTCAGGAATCTCGCGGATCCATGCAACGCCTTGATTTCCCCGAACGCGACGATGAGCATTTCCTTGCTCACTCGATGGTCGCCGATGATGGTTCGGTAAGTTTCAAGCCGGTGCACATCACCGACTATCCGCCCAAGAAGCGCGAGTACTGATCCGCTGGTGGTAATACCCAAGCCGCCTAGGGCTTGTGGCACAATAGGTTGGCTAATATTGGACTTGACATCCCACTGTTTCATGGAGGCAGAACATGGCTGAGGCGAGCAACACGACGGTTACCCTGCAAGTGCATCGTTTCACGCCGCGACCCGAGCGTGCCGAACGTGCACGCGGTGGCAGCCCGTTTGCCAAGAAAAGCTCCCCGTTCGGCGGCGGCTCGGATTCGGCGGCGCGCCGTCGTCCGCGCGGCAAGCAGTGGGTGCAGGAGTACACGATTCCCGCGCGCCCTTCGGATACTGTGTTGGATTGTCTGCTGACCATCAAACGCACCGTCGACCCGACGCTGGCCTTCCGTTATTCGTGCGGTCATGGCATGTGCGGTTCGGACGCCGTGGCCATCAACGGCACCCCCACCCTGCTGTGCACAGCCACCATCCGCGATTGGGCCAAGCAACCCGGCGCCATGCCCGAAGTCGATGACGAAGGGTTCCGACACACCGGCACCGAGGCTGAGGAATCCGACGATTCCGCGGAAAACGTCGCAAACGCGGCGGCCGCCCAGAACTCAGCCGCAAACGGTTCGCTGGGAGTCATCGAACTGGCGTCCCTGCCCGGCTTCCCGCCGCAGCGCGACCTCATCGCCGACATCGACCCTATGCTCAACCAGATCAGGAAGCTCACCCCGTATCTTCAGGCGGACGGCGTGCTCGCCACCACCGCCGAAGGCAAGGTGGACGTGTTCGAATACCTGCAGAACCCCGAACAACTCGCCAAATACGAGCTGCTGAGCAACTGCATCGCCTGCGGCGTGTGCGAAGGCGCCTGCCCGGTGTACGCCGGCGGCGACGCCTTCATCGGCCCGGCCGCGCTGATTTGGGCCTCCCGTTTCGTCAACGATTCGCGCGACACCAAGGCCATGGAGCGTATGGATGCCATCGACACCGCCGACGGCGTGGCCGCCTGCCAGTCCGTGCGCGCCTGCTCCCGCCACTGCCCGCGCGGCATCGATGTGGGCGAGGAGATGTGGCAGATCGTGGCTAAGGTCCGCGAGCGCTAAGCCGCGCCGCGGCTGGCTGCGGCGATCGCCTAAGCACATGCGTCGATGCATCCGCTGGGTGCCCGCACGAGAGAAGACATGAAAGAACGAATTATGGACAGAACGCAGTACACCAACCTCGCCAAGGCATGGGAATTCACCGAGGAACACGCGCGCGAACGTGAATCCGATGCGTTGACCGACACCCGTACGGCCGCCGACGAGTCCGGCCAGTTGCAGGGTTCGGCCGCGCAGGCCCGTCTGCTGGGCATGCTGGTGCGCATCACCGGCGCCGCTTCGGTCATCGCCGTAGGCACCGGCTCGCTGGTGGAGACCTTGCAGCTCGCCCATGCGCTGGATAACAAGGGCCTGCTGACTGCGGTCGATTCCACCGCTCAGGGCATCGCGCTGATTCGCAAGGCGTTCGCCGAACTGCAGGATGAGACCGACACCACGTTGCGTGCGGTGAACGCCCCGGCCAGCGTGTTTCTGCCGCGCCTCAACGCCAATGATTACGATCTGATCGTGGTGGCGGGCGACGCCGAGAACTATGCCGCCACGTTCGCCCAGGCCTCCCGTCTGCTGCGCGTGCACGGCGTGATCGTGTTCACCGATGTGCTGGCGTTGGAGGACGGTCAGGGCGGCATGATTAATCCGGCCGACCGCAGCGACAAGGCCATCGCCATGCGTGAGCTGCTCACCACCGTCGAAGATGACGAAGGTTTCGAGTCCACGCTCACCCCTGACGGCACCGGCCTGCTCATCGCCTACAAAAAGTAACTCTGTCCTTGGCTCCCCTCGGAGAGGGGAGCCACTCTATCTCGCTTACCTCACAATTGCGCTGACGGCCACGTCCACGGCTTCGTCGGCGTCATCGGTTACGGTGACCAGTTTCGGGTCGATCGTCGAGATCATGCCATGCTCGGCCACCGGACCGTTGAGCCAGTCAAAGAGCCCCTGCCAGTATTCCTTGCCGTAGAGCACCACCGGAATATTCGCCACCTTGTGGGTCTGGACCAAGGTCAGCAGCTCGAACATCTCATCCAGTGTGCCGAAGCCGCCCGGGCATACGATCACGCCGGAGGAATACTTGATGAACATGGTTTTTCGCACAAAGAAGTACCGGAAGCTCATGCCGAGGTTCACCCACTGGTTCAACCCCTGCTCGTACGGCAATTCGATGCCAAGTCCCACGGATTTGCCGCCGGCCAGTGCCGCTCCCCTATTCGCGGCTTCCATGATGCCGGGACCACCGCCGGTGATGACGGCGATGTTGCGCTTGGCTATCTGGCTACCCATGCGCCGTGCTGCCTTGTAGATCGATTCGGTGCGCTGGGTGCGTGCGGAGCCGAAAATAGAGACCGCAGGTCCGAGCTCGGCGAGCGCCCCGAAACCGTCCACGAATTCCGATTGGATGCGCAGCACACGCCATGGGTCCATGTGCAGCCAGTCGGTGTCCTGATCGGATTTCAGCAGGTTGGCGGTGGTGTTGTCCGAGGGAATCATCTGGCCGCGTAGAATCACCGGGCCGCGATGATAGGTATCGCCCAGCGGCGAGGCGTCCTCCAGATCGACCGGGTTCACCGGTGTGGCCGCAGCCTCAGTTGCCGTCTCAGCCTCCAACGCCGCCGCATCATTCGCGGCTGTGGCTTCCAATGGTTCCATATCGTCCACGACTGCGGACTTGGATGCGGCCTCGGCTAGATTCTTTGCTTCAGCGGCCTTTTTGCCGTCGTTCTTCTTGGATTTCTTCTGCTTCTTTGCCATCCAATGTCCTCCTGTACGGCGCTATCGACTCTTCGCATTCTAGCGCCTGAAGCTCTGCGTACGTTTTCCGCGAAATCATCCTTGACTTCGTGAAGAACGTACGGTGAGTGACACTGAGCGTACGTTTTCCGCGAAATAAGGCCTCATCTCGTGAAGAACGTACACTGAGCGCGTCTCAGCGTACGGTTTTCACGAAACAAGGCCAACAATGGAGTAGGGACCGTCTAAGCCATCAGTGGCGGAAGTCGATTTCCACACTGGCGGTGCCGTCGGCGAGGGTGCCGGGGTGTTCCGTGGGCGTGGTGGGCTCTGTGGTGTGGCTTGGCTGCCCGATGCCATCACCATCAATCGATTCGTCATCCTCCGCATCAGCCGCTGCTGCGGCTGCGGTCTTCTCGAATCGCTTGGACTGACGGCTCAGCAGCACACCGGAAATCGCGGCGGCGATCAGGGAGGCCACCAGCACGCCGAAGCGCGCCTCAGCGGAAAGTTCCGCGTTCTTGTACGCCAGCGAAGCGATGAGGAAGGACACAGTGAAGCCAATGCCGCAGGCGACGGCAGCGGGAATCATGTCGCGCACACGCAGCCCCTTGGCCATCTTGAGCCCGCCCACATGCGTGGACAGCCATGCGGTGGTGATGATACCCAGAGGTTTGCCGACCACCAAAGCCACAATCAGTGCGATGACCAGCGGCGAGGCCAACAATAGCGGGCTCATCGACTCGAAGTGTACGCCGGTGGCGAACAAGGCGAAGATGGGCAGGGCCAGCAGTGCGGAGAATGGCTGGAGCTTGTTGGCATAGCGTTCGGCACGCGGCGAGAGTTCGCCGTGCATTTCACGAGAGGGGGTCAGCAGGCCAACCAGCACGCCGGCCAGTGTGGGGTGCACGCCTGCCTCGAACATCATGATCCAAGCGAGGATACCGACGATGCCAACCGCGATCCACGGCACTTTTTTCAGTCGTACGAGGTATGCCCAGATGGCGGCGCATACGGCGATGCCGATGAACCAATACCAGGCGTTAATCGAGGAGAAGAATACGGCGATCAGAATAATGGCCAGCAGGTCGTCGACGGTGGCAAGCGTCATCAGGAACGCGCGGATCGAACCGGGCAGGGCCTTGGCGAACAGGGCGAGCACGGCCAGCGAGAACGCGATATCCGTGGCGGTGGGCACTGCCCAGCCGTGCGACATCTCCGAGAACGGGATGCTGCTGCCGGTGGTGGTCAGAATCAGCGTGCCGGGTTCACCAGGCCCGATCTGAGAGAACAATGCCGTGACGGCCAGGAACAGGATGGGCGGGGCGATCATGCCGCCCACCGCGCACAGCATCGGCACGGCGGCCGCTTTCGGATTGGCAAGCGAGCCGGTGGTGAGTTCCTGCTTCAGTTCGAGGCCCACGGTCAGGAAGAAGATGGTAAGCAGACCATCCTGGGCCCAGTGGCCAATAGGCAGGTCGAGATTGGTGTAGGGGATGAACAGATGCGTTTCCGCTACGGTCTCGAACGCATGCGCGGTGGCGGGCAGATTCGCGAGCACCAGGCCGGTGAGCGCGAAGCCAAGCATGATGAGTCCGGAAATACGGTCTGAGGCGGCGATTCGCCTGATGGTGGACCAAAGTCCCTTCTTCGCGCCGGCGGTCGTGGCCATCGCGTCTCCTTGCTGCACTCTCTTGGATGAACCGTATGTAATAGTACGGAATATCTCAGGACGTTCCGCTCCGGGCTGAGTCGCGAAGGGCAACCTTAGCCCAACCCTGTGTGGCCGACTCAACCGACTCAAACGGGCCAATACAATTGGAAAAGCCTCGGAAGCATTTCGCTTTCGAGGCTTACTGTGCGCCAGACAGGATTCGAACCTGCGACCTGCTGATCCGTAGTCAGCTGCTCTAATCCGCTGGGCTACTGGCGCATGTTGTCTTTCAGACAACTCGATATATAATACACGCCGTTCAGCTGAATGCAACTCGGCGTGTTGCAGCGAGTCGCACCATCCCGACCACTACCGCAACGGCGTATTTACTGGCCTCACGCCTCGTGTGTACGAACTCGGTCAAGCAAAACCGACTGCGCAACCTTGAGACGTCCCTGCGGCACATCCACGGCTTCGCGCAGGAGTTTGGGCGTGCTGGAACCCTCTACGGACGCCTTGTCCACAATCACCTGCCTCACATCATCCAAACTCGGCAACTGGAACATCGTGTCCTGCAACGTACGTTCGATAATCGAACGCAACCCGCGTGCGCCGGTCCCCTGCTTGATAGCGATATCAGCAATCGCCCGAATGGCCTGTTCTGTGAATTGCAGGTCGACGCCGTCGACGGCGAACAGTTTACGGTACTGCTTGATCAGCGCGTTGGCTGGCTGGGTGAGAATCGCCGTCAGATCGTCTACGGTAAGTTCCTTCAGCACACTGGTGACCGGCAAACGTCCGATGAACTCAGGCAACAGTCCGAACTCGGCCAGATCATCGGCATTGACCTGTTCGAGCAATTCCTCGTCTTTCATGTCGGCGTCGTGCCAATTCGCGCCGAAGCCGGTCTCTCGACGGCCTAATCGCTTGCGAACAATGTCCGTCAGCCCCACGAACGCACCGCCGCAGATGAATAGGATGCCGCGTGTGTCCATCTGCGCAACGTCTTGCTCCTTATGCTTGCGCGTGCCCTCCAACGGCACGGAGGCGATGGTTCCTTCCAAGATCTTCAGCAACGCCTGCTGCACGCCCTCGCCGGACACGTCACGCGTGATGGAGGTGTTTTCGCCGCTTTTACGGGCGATCTTGTCGATTTCGTCGATATATACGATGCCCTGCTGCGCACGCGCCACATCCCCGTCAGCAGCCTGGATGAGGCGCTGCAGCACGGTTTCGACGTCATCGCCCACATATCCTGCCTCGGTGAGCGTGGTGGCGTCCGCTATGACGAACGGCACGTTCATCACATGGGCCAGCGTCTGCGCGAGATATGTTTTGCCCACGCCGGTCGGCCCGAGTAGCAGGATGTTCGATTTCGCCACTTGCACGCCCTCGAACGAATCGTCATGTCCATGCATCCGTTCCTTGCCGATTCGCGACGACTCGCGCATTTCCATGTTGACGCGCTTGTAATGGTTGTACACCGCCACTGAAAGTGTCTTTTTGGCGGACTCCTGGCCTATGACGTGATTGTCGAGGTAGGCGCTGATCTGTGCCGGCTTGGGCAGTTGCAGGATATTGAGCTGGGCGTCCTTGTCCCGTTCCTCGGAAATGATGTCCACGCACAATTCGATGCATTCGTCGCAGATGGCCGCGCCCGAACCGGTGACCAGTTTGCGCACCTGGCTCTCGGACTTGCCGCAGAACGTGCATCTCGGCACCGCATCGTTGTAGCTGACCACGCGTCCCATTCGCAACCTCTTCGTTTCACATATCTGCCGTTTAGAAAACACAATACCCCTGCCGCGACCCGGCAGGGGTATTGCATTTGTGAAGATATCATTCCACCGCAGGCTCAGCTGCGATGTTCCAGCACCTCGTCAACGATGCCGTATTCCTTGGCCTCCTGGGCCGTCAGGAACGTGTCCACTTCGATGTCCTTGCGGATCTTCTCGATGTCACGACCGGTATGCTTGGCCAGCGTGTTCTCCAGCCATTCACGCATACGCAGCATCTCCTTGGCCTGGATTTCAATCTCCGTGGCCTTGCCGAAGCCCTGGTCGATGGCCGGCTGGTGGATGAGCACGC
>OJSE01003435.1_pt1 | contig 14327 bp, 7 predicted proteins | sample 1599351 | NCBI WGS metagenome assembly OJSE01 (sample SAMN04168656, study PRJEB22393) | human gut metagenome | biome: human gut microbiome; feature: stool | host: Homo sapiens | collected 2014-03-17 | reverse complement strand
CGACCACCGAGATCTACACTCTTTCCCTACACGACGCTCTTCCGATCTCCCCATCGTGGATTTTGTGCGGCAGTATGCGCAGTCCGGCACCAGCCGCCTGCACATGCCCGGCCATAAGGGTCAGCCGTTTCTGGGCTGTGAGGCCTGGGACATCACCGAGATCAAAGGGGCCGATGAGCTGTATGAGGCCGAGGGCATCATTGCCCGGAGCGAGGCAAATGCCACGGCCCTCTTTGGCACGGCGCGCACTTATTACAGTACGGAGGGCTCGTCCCAGTGCATCCGGGCCATGCTGGCGCTGGCGCTGCGGGGGGCTCCCAAAACAGGGAAGCGTCCGGTGCTGCTGGCGGCCCGCAATGCCCACAAGGCCCTGCTCTATGCCGCCGCCCTGCTGGATTTCGACATCCAGTGGCTCTGGCCGGCCCCGGAAGCATCCGGGGCGCTGTGCAGCTGTCCGGTGACACCGGAGGCCCTGCGCAGGGCCCTGCAAACGCAGGCAGAGCAGGGAGAACAGCCCTTTGGCGTCTACGTCACCAGCCCGGATTATCTGGGCAGCGTGCAGGATATCGCCGGGCTGGCAGCCGTCTGCAAGGCGCGGGGCGTGCCCCTGCTGGTGGATAACGCCCACGGGGCGTACCTGCACTTTCTGCCCGGCGGCAGCCGCCACCCCATTGCACTGGGGGCGGCCATGTGCTGCGATTCCGGCCACAAGACTCTGCCGGTCCTGACGGGCGGGGCCTACCTGCATCTGGGCCCGGATGCCCCTGTGCAGGACGAGGCAACCGTCCGCAATACCCTCAACCTCTTTGGCTCCACCAGCCCGTCTTACCTCATTTTGCAGTCGCTGGACCAGTGCAACGCGGTGCTGGCCGGGGATTACCGGGCCCGGCTGGCCGGGTGCTGTGCAGCGCTGGAAGTCCTGCGCAAAGCCCTGAATGAGACAGCTGCAGCCCACGGGGCTGTGCTCCCGCTGGCGTTACCCGGGAATCCCCCGGACCGGGAGCCTCTCAAGCTGACGCTGGATGCCGCCGCGCTGGGCTGTTCCGGTCAGGCACTGGCCGAGGTGCTGCGGCAGCATGGCATCGAGTGCGAGTATGCCGACCCGCGCTATCTCGTGCTGATGTTCACGCCGGAGAACCCGCCGCAGGATTATGACCGCCTGCGGGAGGCCATCACCGCCTGCTGTACGGCCCGCCCGCTGGGCAGTGCCCCGGCGGAAGAAGACACTGCCGGGAACTTTGCGGCCCTGGCCCGGGAACTGGCGGAAAATGGCCCCCGGTGCACCATCCGGGAGGCCATCCTTGCCCCGCAGGAGGTCGTCCCGGCAGAGGAAGCCCTGGGCCGTGTCTGCGCCATGCCCACCGTCTCCTGCCCGCCCGCCATCCCCATCGTGGTCAGCGGGGAAATGGTGAGCAGAGAGGCCGTTACGCTGATGAAGCGCTACGGCGTTGCAAACGTCGCTGTCATAAAATGAAAAACACCGCTGAGATTTTGTCCTCAGCGGTGTTTTTGCGTCTTGGCAGGCTTATTCGATGCCGGTCACTTGGTAGTCCTGGTCTTCCACGGCCTTTTTCAGGGTCTCGTTGGAGACCTCAGCGGACAGGGTGACGATGGCGGTACCGGCAGTGTGGCTGACGACCGCCTCGCTGACTTCAGGCAGAGCTTCCAGTGCTTTCTTGACACGGGCCTCGCAGTGGCCGCACATCATGCCCTCAACATGCAGAGTCTTTTTCATGGTGTTATCCTCCTGGTTGGAATTACTCTCTTTATCTTCAGCCGGAGCCTCAGCCACGGGGGCAGAGGCGGCGGGAGCCGAAACGGGGGTGACCTTGCGGTCGTGCTTGGTGCTGTGGACGTCAAACAGGTTCAGCCGCAGGGCGTTGCTGACCACGCAGAAGCTGGAAAGGCTCATGGCGGCGGCACCAAACATCGGGTTGAGCGTCAGGCCCAGCGGGATGAAGACACCGGCGGCCAGCGGGATGCCGATGATGTTGTAAATGAACGCCCAGAACAGGTTTTCGTGGATGTTGCGCAGGGTAGCGCGGCTCAGACGGAGGGCGGCGGGCACGTCCGAGAGCTTGGAGTTCATCAGCACCACGTCGGCGGCGTCAATGGCCACGTCGGTGCCCGCGCCAATGGCGATGCCGGTGTCGGCACGGGTCAGGGCCGGGGCGTCGTTGATGCCGTCGCCCACCATGGCCACCTTGCCGGACTCCTGCAGCCTGCGGATGACGGCTTCCTTGCCGTCGGGCAGGACCCCTGCGATCACTTCATCCACGCCCGCCTGCCTGCCAATGGCATCGGCGGTGCGCTGGTTGTCGCCCGTCAGCATCACCACCCGGATGCCCATGTTCTGCAGCTCCTGGATGGCCCGGGGGCTGTCCTCTTTGATGGTGTCGGCCACGGCGATGACGCCCATCAGCCTGCCCGCCCCGCCAAAGAAGAGGGGCGTTTTGCCCTGCGCGGAAAGGGCGGCGGCGTCATTCTGCAACGCCTCGGGCACCTCCACCTTGGTGGCAATGAAGCTGGCGTTGCCGCCAAAGATCTCCATGCCGTCCAGTTTGGCGGAAAGGCCGTTGCCGGGCAGGGCGGTAAAGTCGGTGACGTCGGGGCATGCGATGGTCTCGGTCTCGTCATAGGCCAGCACGGCCTTTGCCAGCGGGTGCTCGCTCTTCTGCTCCAGCGAGGCGGCCAGCGTCAGCAGCTCGCTCTCGGTCACGCCCTCCGCGGGGAGGATGTCGGTGACCTTGGGCTCACCGCTGGTGATGGTGCCGGTCTTATCCAGCGCAACGATCTGGGTACGGCCAGCCGCTTCCAGCGAAGCGGCCGTTTTGAAGAGGATGCCGTTCTTGGCACCCAGGCCGTTGCCCACCATGATGGCCACCGGGGTGGCAAGGCCCAGCGCGCAGGGGCAGCTGATGACCAGGACGGAAATGCCGCGGGCCAGTGCATAGCCCAGCTCATGGCCCAGCAGAAGCCAGACGATGGTGGTGAGCACGGCGATGGAGATGACGGCGGGCACAAAGAAGCCGGAAACGGTATCGGCGATCTTGGCGATGGGGGCTTTGGTGGCGGCGGCATCGCTGACCATCTTGATGATCTGGGCCAGAGTGGTGTCCTCACCCACGCGGGTGGCCTGGCACTGCAGGAAGCCCGACTGGTTGGTGGTGGCGGCGCTGACCTTATCGCCCTCGGCCTTGTCCACCGGGATGCTCTCGCCGGTCAGGGCACTCTCGTTGACGGCGCTGGTGCCCTCCAGCACGATGCCGTCCACGGGGATGTTCTCACCGGGGCGGACGACGAAGACGTCGCCTTTCTGCACCTGCTCAACCGGGACGACCACTTCCGCGCCGTCCCGCAGCAGGGTGGCAGTTTTGGGAGCCAGCTTCATCAGGCTCTTGAGGGCGTCAGTGGTCTTGCCCTTGGAGCGGGCTTCCAGCATCTTGCCCACGGTGATGAGGGTCAGGATCATGGCGGCGGATTCAAAGTAGAACTCCATCATATAGTGCATGACGAGTTCGTGATTGCCATCGACCTGAGCACGGGTCATGGCAAAGAGGGCGTAAGTGCTCCACACAAAGCTGGCCATGGAGCCCAGGGCCACCAGCGTGTCCATGTTGGGCGCGCCGTGGAGGAGGCCCTTGAAGCCGTTGAGGAAGAACTTCTGGTTGATGACCATGACGATGCCGGCCAGCAGCAGCTGGACGAGGCCCATGGCAATGTGGTTGCCGTCAAACCAGTGGGGGAGGGGCCAGCCCCACATCATGTGTCCCATGGAAAAGTACATCAGCACCAGCAGAAAGCCCAGCGAGGCGATGAGCCGCCGCTTGAGCTTGGGCGTCTCATGGTCGGCCAGGGCGTCCAGATCGGCGCTGGTGCTGTGGGCAGCGTTGCTGGCCGCACCCTTGAGGCTGGCACCATAACCGGCGTCCTGCACGGCTTTGAGGATGGCCGCCTCGCTGGCCGTGCCCTCCACGCCCATGGAGTTGGTCAGCAGGCTTACCGAGCAGCTGGTCACACCCGGCACTTTCTTTACGGCCTTTTCCACCCGGGCAGAGCAGGCCGCGCAGCTCATGCCCGTAACGTTATACTGTTCCATTGTGTTGGTTCCTCCTGTCGCTTGGAACTAGGATGCCCCGGCGGGGCTTATTTCATCAGCTTGGGCAGCAGCTTGAGCAGCTCGTCCAGCTTCTCGTCCTGCCCGGCCCGCAGGTCATCCGCCACGCAGGTGCGGATGTGCTGGCCCAGAAGCTCGCGGGTGAAACTGTTCAGCGCCGAGTTGGCCGCTGCCACCTGCACCAGAATGTCGGCACAGTAGACGTCTTTCTCCACCATGCCCCGGATGCCTCTGATCTGCCCCTCAATGCGGCTCAGACGGTTGAGCAGGGCTTTGTGCTCCTCCGGCGTGCGCACTTTGTGGCGGCAGCAGCAGGCATGGGGAGCGGCTTCCGTTTCTGCCTCTGGCGGTTCCGGCGCGGCAGCCTCAGCCGCTGCCGCACAGTGCGGGCAGGCGGGGGAAGCGTGTTCCATGTGTTCCGATGGTTCCGACATCGTATCTCGCTCCTTTCTGGTTTGAAGAATTACCCCGTGGGGGTATCTCTCCCTGCGAGATGATTCTAGCACAGTTTGTCCTATAAGACAAGTAGGAATTAAGCTGTAAATGTGAAAACTTTGTGAAACTGTGCCCATAAAAACAGAAAAGCAGCAGCGGGAACCCCATGCGAGGTTCCCGCTGCTGCTTGTTTAGGATAGGAAAGAGAATGGCTTGAAAAATAGGGGGAGGGGGTTACAGGTTGGTGTAGCCCATCAGGTAGCGGTCTACCTCGGCCGCGCAATCACGGCCCTCCCGCAGGCCCCAGACAACGAGGCTCTGGCCCCGGCGCATGTCGCCGCAGGCAAAAACTTTGTCCACATTGGTCTTGAAGTGGTCGGTGTCCACGCAGCCGCGATTCGTTAGGCTGACGCCAAAGGCATCGGCCACATAGCTCTCGCAGCCTACAAAACCCGCTGCAATAAAGGCCAGCTGGCAGTTGTAAAGAAAGGTCTCGCCGGTGGGCACCATGTTGGTGCGGCCGGTCTCGGGGTCTTTCTCCGGCTTGAGATACGCAATGACGGCACCGGTCAGGTTGCCCGCTTCATCTTTCAGGAATTCTTTGACCGTGGTCTGGTAGACGCGGGGGTCCTTGCCGAACTTTGCGATGCACTCGGTCTGGCCGTAGTCTACCTTGAGCACCTTGGGCCACTCCGGCCAGGGGTTGTTGGCGGCACGCTCTTTGGGGGGCTGAGGCATCATTTCCAGTGCCATCAGGTCGGTGCAGCCCTGCCGCAGGGCCGTACCCTGGCAGTCGTTGCCGGTGTCGCCGCCGCCGATGACGAGGACGTTCTTGCCCGCCGCGTTGATGGCCCTGCCGTCTGCAAAGTCGGAGTCCAGCAGGCTCTTGGTCACGCTGGTGAGGTAGTCCACCGCAAAGTGGACACCATTGGCGTCCCGGCCTGGGACATTCAGGTCGCGGGCCTTTTTGGCACCGCAGCAGAGGACGACCGCGTCATAGCGGTTCAAAATCTCTTCCGCCGAGACCGCCCCGCCCACATCCATATTGGTGCGGAACTCAATGCCCTCCGCCTGCATGATCTTCAGGCGGCGCTCGATGACGTTCTTTTCCAGCTTCATATTGGGGATGCCGTACATCAGCAGGCCGCCAATGCGGTCAGCCCGCTCAAACACGGTCACGGCGTGGCCTCGGATGTTCAGGTACTCGGCCACTGAGAGGCCGGAGGGGCCGCTGCCGATGACCGCCACGCTCTTGCCCGTGCGGGCCGGGGGCGGGGTGACTTTCATCCAGCCTTTGGCGTAAGCCGTTTCCACAATGGCGTGCTCGTTTTCCCGGACGGTAACGCTGCTGCCGGTCACATCGCCGCAGGTGCAGGCCGCCTCGCACAGGGCGGGGCAGACCCGGCTGGTGAACTCCGGGAAACGGTTGGTGGCTTTCAGGCGGTGGAGCGCCATCTCCCACTTGCCCTGATAAACCAGGTCGTTCCACTCCGGGATCAGGTTGTTCAGCGGGCAGCCGGAGGCCATGCCGCCGATCATCATACCCGCCTGGCAGAACGGCACGCCGCAGTCCATGCAGCGAGCAGCCTGGGTCTGCTGCTCCTCCCGGGAGAGCCAGATGTGAAATTCGTTAAAGTTATCCATGCGCTCCAGCGGCGGGATGTCCGCACTGGTCTTGCGCTTGTAATCCATAAATCCTGTGATCTTGCCCATATGGTTTCCCCTCCTTACTTCTTCTGCACGGCATAGAATGCTTCGATTTGTGCCTGGTCTCCGTCCAGACCGCGCTCTTCCATCGAGGCAATCACCCGGAGCATCCGGTCATAATCGTAGGGCAGAACTTTCTTGAACTTGGGCAGGAACTCGCTGAAGTTGTCCAGGATCTCTTTGCCGCGGGGGGAGCCGGTCTCTTCCACGTGCTCCCGGATCAGCTCTTTCAGGGTGGCCACATCGTACTTGTGCTCCACAGGCTCCAGGCTGACGGTCTCCTTGTTGACCCGCTGGTAGAAATCCCAGTTCTCATCCAGCACATAGGCGATGCCGCCGGTCATGCCGGCTGCAAAGTTTTTGCCGGTCTGGCCCAGCACCACCACGGTGCCGCCGGTCATATATTCGCAGCCGTGGTCGCCAACGCCTTCCACAACAGCGGTAGCGCCGGAGTTGCGCACGCAGAAACGCTCGCCAGCCACACCGTTGATGAACGCTTTACCAGCGGTTGCACCGTACAGGGCAACGTTGCCAATGACAATGTTCTCGCTGCGGTCATAGGTGACATCCTTGGGCGGGTAAACGATCAGCTTGCCGCCGGAAAGGCCCTTGCCCATATAGTCGTTGGAATCGCCAACCAGTTCCAAGGTCAGGCCAGCGGGGATAAAGGCACCAAAGCTCTGGCCGCCGTACCCGTTGCAGATCACATGGAAGGTATCTTCCGGCAGGGTGTTGCCAAACTTGCGGGTGATCTCACTGCCAAAAATCGTGCCGAACGCGCGGTCGGTGTTGCCAACTTCCAGTTCAACGGCCATCGGCTTGGGCTCTGCCATGTCAAAGCTCTTCTTGAACTTCTTCATCAGCACGCGCATATCCGGTGTTTTTTCGAGGCCGAAGTTGTAAACATCCTTGGCGTTGAAGTGTACGCTGCTGTTTTCCACCAGCGGGTTTTTCAACAGGGCAGTCAGGTCCATCTCGCTTGCGCGGGAACCAGCCGGGGCATCCTTGACTTTCAGCAGGTCGGTGCGGCCAACCAGTTCATCCACGGTATGCACACCCAGGCGGGCCATGTATTCGCGCAGATCCTCGGCCATAAAACGCATAAAGTTGATGATGTATTCCGGCTTGCCCTTAAAGCGCTTGCGCAGCTCGGGGTTCTGGGTGCAGATGCCCATGGGGCAGGTATCCAGGTTGCACACGCGCATCATCACGCAGCCCATGGCAACCAGCGGGCCGGTGCCAAAGCCGAACTCTTCAGCGCCCAGCATGGCGGCAATGGCCACATCGCGGCCGCTCATCAGCTTGCTGTCGGCTTCAATGCGCACGCGGGAACGCAGGCCGTTCATGATCAGGCTCTGGTGTGCTTCGGCAAGGCCCAGCTCCCACGGCAGGCCGGCATTGTGGATGGAGTTGCGCGGTGCAGCGCCGGTACCGCCGTCAAAGCCGGAAATCAAAATCACTTCGGCGCCGGCCTTGGCAACGCCGGCGGCAATGGTGCCAACACCGGCTTCGCTGACCAGCTTGACGTTGATGGCAGCCTTGCGGTTGGAGCATTTCAGGTCATAGATCAGCTGGGCCAGGTCCTCAATGGAGTAGATATCATGGTGCGGCGGGGGAGAGATCAGGCCCACGCCGGTGGTGGAGTGGCGGGTCTTGGCGACCCAGGGGTAAACCTTGCCGCCGGGCAGCTGGCCGCCCTCGCCGGGCTTTGCGCCCTGTGCCATCTTGATCTGAATCTCACTGGCGGAAACCAGATACTTGCTGGTCACGCCAAAACGGGCGGATGCCACCTGCTTGATGGCGCTGTTGCGCTCGGTGCCAAAACGGTCTTCGGCTTCGCCGCCTTCGCCGGTGTTGCTCTTGCCGCCGATGCGGTTCATGGCAACGGCCATGCACTCGTGGGCTTCCTCAGAAAGGGCGCCATAGCTCATGGCAGCGGTCTTGAAGCGGTGTACGATGGAATCCACGCTTTCCACTTCGTCCAGCGGGATACCGGCGTCAGGATAATTGAAGTCCAGCAGGCTGCGCAGGTGCATGGCATCGCCGCCCTCGGCGTTCACGGCATCGGTATAAGCCTTGAACTTGTTGTAATCGCCGGTCCAGCAGGCCTGCTGCAGCAGGTGGATGGTCAGCGGGTTGTACAGATGATCTTCGGCCAGCTTGCCGCTGCGGAGCTTGTGCTCACCCAGGCTGGTCAGCTCCATGCTGATATCCAGGCCCAGAGGGTCGAATGCCTGCTTGTGGCGGGCTTCCAGGTCGTTCTGGATGTCGCGGATGGTAATGCCGCCCACACGGCTGACGGTGTTGGTAAAGTACTTATCCACTACCTCGTTGCTCAGACCCAGCGCTTCAAAAATCTGGCTGCCCTGGTAGGACTGGATGGTGGAAATGCCCATCTTGGAGGCAATCTTGACGATGCCGGCCAGAACGGCTTTGTTGTAGTCGTTCACGGCGGCATAGTAATCTTTGTCCAGCAGACCCTCATTGATCAGCTCGCCGATGGTCTCCTGTGCCAGATAGGGGTTGATGGCGCAGGCACCGTAGCCCAGCAGGGTGGCAAAATCATGAACCTTGCGGGGCTCACCGCTTTCCAGGATCAGGGCCATGGCGGTGCGCTTGCGGGTACGAACCAGATACTTGGAAACTGCGCCCACAGCCAGAAGGCTGGGGATGGCGACATGGTACTCATCAATTTCGCGGTCAGACAAAATCAGGATGTTGGCACCATCGCGGTAGGCGCGGTCCACATCAACGAACAGGCGGTCAATGGCCTTTTCCAGGTCGGTGTTCTTATAGTAGCAGATGGAGATGGTTTCCACCTTAAAGCCGGGAACCTTCATGGCCTTGATCTTCATCAGGTCGGTTTCGGTCAAAATGGGGTTTGTGATTTTCAGCACCTTGCAGTTCTCGGCGTCCTCTTCCAACAGGTTGCCCTGTGCGCCAACGTATACGGTGGTGGAGGTCACGATCTTCTCGCGCAGGGCGTCGATGGGCGGGTTGGTGACCTGGGCAAACATCTGCTTAAAATACTCAAACAGCGGGGGATGGGTGTGGCTCAAAACGGCCAGCGGGGTATCGCTGCCCATGGCACCGGCGGGCTCTGCGCCGTTCTTTGCCATCGGCAGGATCATGGTGGAAACATCCTCGTACTGGTAGCCGAATGCTTTCTGCAGCCGCACCAGCTCGTCATGCTCGTGGCTGGGCACACGCTCGTTGGGGATCTTCAAATCGGCCAGGTTGACCAGGTTGCGGTCCAGCCATTCGCCGTAAGGCTCGCGGCTGGCGTAATCGGCTTTCAGGCTTTCGTCGTCCACCAGCTCACCCCTGGCGGTATCCACCAACAGCATTTTGCCGGGGCGCAGGCGGTCCTTGCGCACGATTTCTTCGGCGGGAATATCCAGCACGCCGACCTCACTGGAAAGGATCAGGCGGCCGTCTTTGGTGATATAGTAGCGGCTGGGGCGCAGACCGTTGCGGTCCAGCACAGCGCCCATCACATCGCCGTCACTGAACAGGATGGAAGCGGGGCCGTCCCACGGTTCCAGCATGGTGGCGTAATACTGATAGAACGCACGCTTTTTGGGGTCCATACTATGGTTGTTTTCCCACGGTTCGGGGATAGTGACCATAACAGCCAGCGGCAGCTCCATGCCGTTCATAACCATAAACTCCAGCGTGTTATCCAGCATGGCGGAGTCGGAACCACCCTGGTTCACAATGGGCAGAACCTTGGTCATATCCTCTTTCAGGTAGTTGGAACCAATGGTTTCCTCGCGGGCCAGCATGGTATCCACGTTGCCGCGGATGGTGTTGATCTCGCCGTTATGCAGGATAAAGCGGTTGGGGTGGGCGCGGTTCCAGCTGGGTGCCGTGTTGGTAGAAAAACGGCTGTGCACCATGCCGATGGCAGATTCATAATCTTCGCTCTGCAAATCGGGATAGAACAGGCGCAGTTCTTTAACCAGGAACATGCCCTTGTACACAATGGTGCGGCTGGAAAGACTGCACACATAAGTATCCTGGCTGGACTGTTCAAACACGCGGCGGGCAACATAAAGCTTGCGGTCAAAGTCAATGCCGGGCTTTACGCGGGCCGGGCGTTCCACAAATGCCTGCCAGATGCTGGGCATGCAGGAACGTGCCTTGTGGCCCAAAATTTCCGGGCAGGTGGGCACTTCGCGCCAGCCAAGGAAGTTGAGCCCCTCTTTTTTGCAGATGATCTCAAACAGCTTTTTGTCCTGGTTGCGGTTCAACTCTTCCTGTGGGAAAAAGAACATGCCAATGCCGTAGTCACGCTCGCTGCCCAGCGTAATGCCGGCTTCTTCAGCAGCTTTTTTGAAGAACTTGTGGCCGATCTGCAGCAGGATACCGACACCATCGCCGGTTTTGCCTTCGGCATCCTTACCGGCACGGTGTTCCAGGTGCTCCACGATCTGCAAAGCATCGTCGATCGTTTTGTGGGTTTTGCGGCCCTTGATATCCACAACTGCACCAATGCCGCAGTTGTCATGTTCAAACCGCGGATCATACAGCCCGGCGGGGGCCTTGCGCTCTGTAAAGTTTTCCATCCGTTTTTTGCTCCTTCCCGTAATTTCCTGCGGGGCCGGGCGGGAACGCACATTTCCCACCCTGGCATAGATACGAAAAAAGACGTTCCCCAACGGGTACACTAACCCGTTTGTGGGAACGTCTTTGTTCTTGTATGTACTATACCACACCAGTAGGGGAATGGCAATCATCAAACAAAAGATTTTTATGAAATTAACACAAAAACCTTATTTGCTTTGCTTTGCAAGGACTAAACTTAACAAAATTAAGCTGCGGCAATAACTGCCGGGCAAAACGGTGTGTTATTTGCCGTTTGCAGCCTGCTGCTCTTTCAAAACAGCCAGGATCTCGGTCAGCAGCTCCTCCTGCGTCGGGGCCTTAGGGGCTTCCGGCTCGGCGGGCTTTTCTTCTTCATGCTTGCCCAGGTCCATGAGCTTGTTCATGGCTTTCAGCATACAGAACAGAACGAATGCCAGAATGATAAAGTTAATGACGGCAGAGATGAATGCACCGATGCCCAGGTTGATGTCAAACGGCAGGTGCAGCACAACATCACTGAAATCTGTTTGGAACAAAATGCCAATGATGGGGTTGATGATGTTGTCCGTCAAAGAAGTGACCAGCGTGGAGAATGCGCCGCCGATGAGAACACCGATGGCCATGTCCATCATGTTGCCTTTCAGGGCAAAAGCTTTGAACTCTTCCAGGAACTTTTTCATAATGTGTTTCCTCCTGTATGGATAAATTTTTCAGGGCCATGCCCCACACAGGCTGCAAACGGGGCATGGGGCCCGGATTCCAAAATGAAAAGTTACTTCAGCAGCTTGGCTACAGCGTCTGCTGCGCCGTCCAGATAATCCCCGGCAAAGGTTTCAATCATGCCGGCGTCCGCCTCTTTGGCAAATTCGGGGTTCAGCGGCATTTTGGCCAGCACGGGCAGGTGGTACTTCTTGCCGGTCTCGTCCACATGGCTGTTGCCAAACACGTTGATATGCTTGCCGCAGTCCGGGCAGAGCACATAGCTCATGTTTTCCACAATGCCAAGGATGGGAACCTTCATCATTTCGGCCATCTGCACAGCCTTGCCAACGATCATGCCGACCAGCTCCTGCGGACTGGATACAATAATGATGCCGTCTACCGGCAGGGTCTGGAACACGGTCAGCGGCACATCGCCGGTTCCCGGAGGCATATCGACAAACAAAAAGTCAACGTCGTCCCAGATCACTTCCTGCCAGAACTGCTTGACCGCACCGGCAATCACGGGGCCGCGCCACACAACGGGGGCTTCCTCATCTTCCAGCAGCAGGTTGATGGACATGATCTTGATGCCGGTGTGGCTTTCCACCGGGTTGATGCCGTCCTCGGTGCCCATGGCCGGGCCATGAACGCCGAACAATTTGGGGATGGAAGGGCCGGTAATGTCAGCATCCAGCACGCCGACCTTGTAGCCTTTGCGGCGCATGGAAACAGCCATCATGGCGCTGGTCATGCTTTTGCCAACGCCGCCCTTGCCGGAAACAACGCCGATCACTTTTTTGATGTGGCTTTTTGCGTGCGGCGGTTCATGCTGCGGCGCACGGCTGGAACAGTCAGCGTGGCAGTTGCTGCAATCGTGGGTACATGCTTCACTCATGTGGGTATAGCTCCTTTTATCTGTGCCGGGCGGGGCGCTGCAACTGCCCCGTTTCGGCACCGTTCTCCGTTTTGCGGCATGGGCCGCACTTTATTAGTGTACCGCGTCAGAGCACAAAATGCAAGTACTATCAAAACGAATAGCACGCCAAACCAGCAAAAATGTCCGAATTGTATGGGTGATACTTCTTCATAGAACCCTGCCATAAACCGCAGCAATGCAGAATATACTGGCTTTATACGGGCAAAGGGGGCGGCAAAAACGGCACTGCGGGGGAAAACCTATCTGAAAAATGCAGCACTGCTGACAGTGGCGGGCTTTGCGCTGCGGGCGCTGGGCATGGTGTTCCGGGTGTTTGTGGCTGCGCGCCTGGGGCCGGAGGGTATGGGCCTGTACCAGCTGATCTTATCCGTCTATATGGTGTTTGTTTCGCTGGCTTCGGCGGGCATCAATGTGGCGTCCACACGGCTGGGTGCGCAGTGCCTGACCCGTGGGCGCGGCATGGCCCCGACGCTGCGCAGCCTTGCGGCAACAGCGGCCGTATTGGGCACCGCCGCCATGCTGGCGCAGCTGGCGCTGGCGGACCCTTTGGCCCGCTTTGCCCTGCATGATTCCCGCGCGGAGCTGGGGCTGTGTACGCTGGCCCCCAGCCTGCCGTTTATTGCGGCGGCCGGGGCGCTGCGGGGGTGCTTTTTGGCGCGGCGAAGGGTGGAACCGAATATCATTGCCCAACTGGTGGAGCAGACCGTGCGGATGGCCGTGGCCGCATTGGCGCTGGTAAAGCTGGCCCACTGGGGCGCGGCTTACGCTTGCTGTGCGGTGCTCATCGGCAATACTGTCAGCGAGGCGGTCTCCTGCGGCATTATGGCGCTGTTTGCCCGGCAGGAACCGAGCTTCCGCCCATGCGCCGATGACCCGCCCCGCGGCTATACCAGCCGGGAGCTGTGGGAAATTGTGCTGCCCGTGACCGGCAGCCGGTTGGTGGCCAGCGTTTTGCAGGCAGGGGAAAGCGTGCTGATCCCCGCCTGTCTTGCCGCTTACCTTGGCACCCGCGCCGAAGCCGTGGCGCAGTATGGTTCCTTAAAAGGCATGGCACTGCCGCTTATCTTTTTTCCGTTCTCGGTGCTGGCGGCACTTTCCGGCCTGCTGATGCCGGAGATCACCCGTGCCCACACCGCCCGGGATACCGCTGCCCTGCGCCGCCTTGTGCGGCTTGCCATGGGGTTGACGGGTGGGTTCTCGCTGTTGATGGGGGCTGCGCTGGTGCTGTTTGGCAAGGATGCCGCCATTTTGCTCTATCACGATGCCCAGGCGGGCCGCTATGTGCAGGTACTGGGCTTTGTGGCGCCCTTTATGTACCTGGAAAGCATGGTGGATGCGATCTTAAAAGGCATGGGGGAGCAGCTGGCAACCTTCCGCTATTCGGTGCTGGATTCCATTTTGCGCATTGCAGGCATTTTGTGGCTGATGCCGCAATACGGTATGCCGGGCTTTCTGGCGGTCATGACAGCCTCTAACCTGCTGACCTGCGGGCTGAATACGGGGAGAATGGTGAGGCAATTAAGGAGGGAGAAAGTCGGAACTGAGAGGGAAATGAGGAATTAGAAATGAGGAATTAGAAATTGGGCGGAGAGGAGACGGGAAAAATAAATAATAATGAATAATGGTGGCGGATCGCGGTGTGCCGCTCAGAAGATATTGGGTTTGTTATGTGTTGGAAACAGGCGGCAGATAATAGAACGCTCAAAACCGTTCCCTATAAAATCACAAAAATCACCCCGCCGCGGGAAACTTCTGCCCCAACGGCGGGGTGGCTCTGCATTATATATTTTAGGCAATACCGCATAATTCTAAGTGCCGATACGGCGAGCGAGGTGCGGCAGA
>OJSE01003430.1_pt1 | contig 14342 bp, 19 predicted proteins | sample 1599351 | NCBI WGS metagenome assembly OJSE01 (sample SAMN04168656, study PRJEB22393) | human gut metagenome | biome: human gut microbiome; feature: stool | host: Homo sapiens | collected 2014-03-17 | reverse complement strand
GCGACCACCGAGATCTACACTCTTTCCCTACACGACGCTCTTCCGATCTGATTTACTGCTGTGAGTTTTCCTTTGGTGGAACCCGTGACATACAACGAGTATCTGGAAGCTGTTTGCAATAGCGATGAGCGTAATCAGATGATTCTCAAAGACGCGAAAAAGCTCATCACAGAGGGACGGACTCCGCTGATTCTGACCAAACGTATCGACCATGCAAAAGTATTGTCGCAAGCTTTGGAAAAGAGCGGTTGCACCCATGTGATGTTGCTGCATGGTGGCGGTTCAAGGAAAGATCGTCAACAGAAATTGTATGATCTATCCTTGGTGCCGAATAATGAGAGCCTGACTGTAGTGGCTACGGGCAGCTATATCGGAGAAGGATTCGACCAGAAGCGTTTTGACACACTTCTGCTTGCCGCTCCGGTCTCGTTTGAGGGTACTCTCTCGCAATATGTGGGGCGACTTCATCGCGAGAATGATGGCAAGACCGAGGTTCGTGTCTATGATTACATCGACGTGACCGTGCCTTTATCCGCTGTCATGTATCGAAAACGGCTGAAGGCATACGCAAATCAAGGATATTCGGTAAATCCTGACCATACTGAGCAAACGGACATGCTCAGTGCAAAGGCGGAAGCGTTGCGCGCTCGCATGACGGCTGCGACGCAGGGCGAAGATGCTGCGGATGCGTTGCTCGACACCCGGTCTGACGGATTATTCGAAGGCAGCATCGTTACAGCCACGAATTATGCAGAGATACTCCGCAAGGATATTGCCGGTTGCGCACGTTCCCTGATTATCTCGGCTGAATATGTATCACAACAGGGACTCAGCGCAATTGACGATGAATTGCTCCGACTGGCCGACAGGAAAGCGCTCATCGAAGTTTATGTCCGTTTGCCGGCGACTGCTGCGGCGGCAACCAGAACACGAATAGAACGGAATATCAATCGGCTGCGTGCTATTGGGTGCATTGTCCGGACCGTCGAATCGTGTTCCGATTTTGCCATAATCGATGACGGATTGATTTGGTTTGGAGGCATCCCTTTGCTTGGCAATCCAAGGAGTGACGACTGTGCACTTCGATTCAAAGATACGAAAATCGGCGAGAATCTTGCAGATGGACTGAAACGACGGTCGTCCTGAGTCAATATTCAGTTAAGATAATCGCGCAGTACGAGGGCGTGATTGACGTGCGGGTCCTTGGCGGCGTAGAGCAGGGTCACGTCGGGATGCTCCGCGCAGATGCGGCGCAGATTGTCCACGGCGGCATTGGCGTCGAGTTCGGCGATGTAACGTATGCGGAATTCCGCGAATTTGGCGGGGTCATGGCCGAACCATTTGCGCAGGAGGGGAGAGGGGGCGACGTCCTTCAGCCACAGGTCCAACGCCGCACGCTCCTTCGTCATGCCGCGAGGCCACAGGCGATCCACCAGCACCCGATACCCGTCCGACGCAGTCGGCTCTTCATATATACGTTTGATTGCAATACCCATACGCCCTATGATTGGCGTGCGCTTGCCGGAAGTCAAGGGGAGACGTGATCCATCTACCCGTTCGATTTCTGGGTGTTCTGCCTAAGGCCTTGTGCTATGACAGCTAGCGATTCAGCAGCTTTTGGTGATATCGTCCAACCGAACCGTCTTGCCCCTGTCGAAGGTGTTCATAGTGAGATCGACGGGTTTGGTCTTGATGAACGCCGACAGCGCGGTGTGCGGCGGGTTGTCGATCAAGTGGGTGATGGGGCATCGCCTCCTCGACGCTGACGCCCACAATGGCGTAAATGGCACGCGCCAGCAGCTTCATCAGTGGCGAATCGAAACTGTTCAATGCCCCATTGCTGCGCACGGCCCAAGGGTTGAACAACACATAGCGGATGCGGCCTCCGGTCTGCTGTTGTTTTTCTGCGAAGAGCGCTCCCCAGCAGATCGTTCAGACGACTCGTACAGATAGTCGCGCAATGCTAGAACGTGATTGATGTGCACCCTTCATTGACGGTCTCTCAATTGATTTCCTGCGATTCATGCCGTATAAGGAAGTTCTCGACCAAGGCGATCATCGTGTCTTTCTCCGCAGGTGCGGACAGTGCAATCATCAGCGTCATCGCCGCCAAGGCATTGCCCTCCACAAGCAGGGAGTCGTCGTCGCCCAGTATGCCGTTGCCGTTCAGGAAATACACGAACAGTGCGGCGGCGCAACGTTTATTGCCGTCGGAGAACGGGTGATCCTTAACGACTTGATACAGCAGGTTTGCGGCTTTCTCTTGGGTAGAACGGTACAGTTCCTCGCCTCCGAATGTCTGGTAGAGTCCTGCGACGATTCCTTGGAACGAACCGTTGCGTTCCCTCCCGAACAGATCGGATTGCGTGTAGAACGGCATCGACCGGATGAACAGCATCGCGTCCTCATAGGTCAAGACCCACTGGGACTCGTCGCCCTTGGGTATAGGGACATTGCCTGTGTCATAGTCGTTAAGCAGCACAAGACTCGGCAAATATCGTTCCAAGATCTCTGCGGTGCCAGCAATTTCCGGTTCGGTGGACCTCGATAGCACCTTGACGACGGCGTGAAGTGCGTCAAGCCGCTTGTGATTGATGGTGTAACCATCAACGAGATGCTGCTTCAGAACTGAGTTGGCCCATCGCCGGAAATAGATGCCTTCCTTGGATTTGACGCGGTATCCGACCGACAGGATCATATCCAAGTTGTAATGCTCGACTTGGTATGTCTTACCGTCAGATGCAGTTGTCGCAAATTTTGCGACAACTGAAAATCCATTGAGCTCTTCCCTCAATGCATTGCCGACATGCTTGCCGATTGTTTTGATATCGCGGCCAAACAGCAAGGCCAATTGCTTTCTGTTAAGCCACACCGTATCCTCGTCCACCTTCACATCGAGGTGCACGGTGTGGTCCGCGCTTTCGTACAAAGCAATCTGCTGCTTCAGTTCCTCGCCAGTCATGAGATTACCTCTCTTTTTCGGCTGTCTGTAAATCATGTCGTTGGCGTCGCCAAATTATGCATCCAGTTTATCAGGATAGTCGAACATTTGTTCGATTACTGTATCTCGCATCTTTGTATGACTTTCCCGACGACGTATTGGCTATGACGGAGGTAATGAGCACGGGGATAATGCTGATGATGGGCATTTCCATCATGTAAAAACCTATGCCCCGTATTGAAAAAAGCTATTGGACCAAGCCGTTGGGCTTAGGCCATGATAATTGGGCCATTGCGCGGCTTATCCGTTCGACGGATGTTCCGGATTTGCGATGGCGTTGAATTGCAATTATCAAATGAAAGAGCAAATTGTATGCGCGAAAACAATGATGCCAAACGCGTGCTGTTGGTGTTGATCAGTCACTCCGATTTGGGAGGTGTGAGACCTACTGACTTTTATGTTGATGAGGCCGCACATCCTTGGCAGGTGTACAGACGAATGGGCTTCACTGTGGACCTTGCGTCCATCGCTGGTGGCGTACCGCCGCAGGATGGCCGTCATCCCGGTGACCCTGTGCAAGAGCAATTTCTGCATGATACGGATATATCACGCCAGCTAGTGAATACGCGCGCCTTGGCTCAAGTAAACGCGAACCGATATGATGCGGTGCTATTCGTTGGCGGTCACGGTGTGATGTGGGATTTCCCCAACAATTCTGTGGTGAACGCCGTCGGCCGGAACATCTGGGAGCGCGGCGGCATTGTGCCATGGGCCTGCGGCATTGGTGGATATGACGTTGTCGGATGGCAGTTATCTGATTGCCGGCAGGCAGGTCACCGGATTCACCAACGGCGAAGAGCAAAATCTCGGGCGTTATCCGTGGCTGCGGCGGGCGAATAGAAGGGGGATTGAGATAGAGGCAGGGGAGATGCCGGGTGCATCGCCGGCATCACGCCTCCGTGAAATACTCGTTTTCGTCCGCAAGCCGGCCACCTTTGATGAACAGGAATCGCTCGCACAACTCCTGCAGTTCGTTGAGCTGGTGGCTGGAGATGAGCATGGCGATGCTGCGGTCGGAAGCCCACTGTCTGAGCACGGCGATGAGCTGGAGCACGCCGTCCGGGTCGAGGCCCACGAACGGTTCGTCGAGAATCAGGGACTCCGTATCATTGACCAGCGCGATGACCAACGCAAGACGCTGTTTCATGCTGAACGAGAAACCGGCGGGCTTGCGGTCGCGGTACGGCCAAAGTCCCACAAGTTCAAGCACCGGGCGGATTGGGAGGCGCGAGCGGTGGGTCGGACGATTACAGTGTGAGCCGAATACGTTCATGAATCATCGAATCACAAGGCGAGGCGGACCGCAAGTATCCGAGAGTCGCCAGTCTGGTCGATTTCAATGACAATGGTGTGGACGATTACGCGGATATCGTGGCGGGTGCGCGCAAGGACGCCGAAAACCATCCGACTTACGATTCCGGCTACTATCAGGGCGGCTATCCGCCGGCCGATCGCGGGACGTGCACCGTACGTGATTCACAACATGGCGCAGCGGCAGCGCGAAAACGACTACTTCGCCTTCAAGAAGCACATGACGGTCACCGGGCACTACCGTTTCGACGCTTCGAAAGTGCTGTAGAGCGTACTCAGGGCTTGGCGGTGACGGTCGGAGCGGCGTCGGCATTGCCGGCTTTGGCTCCGGCTGCATCAGCTGAATCGGTGCCGGCCGCACTGGCGTTAGCACTATCGTCAGCGTTGGCACCGCCGGCTTTGGCCTTGGCATCAGCCGCGCTCCCGCCATCGATCACCAGTCGCAGATAATCGCGGTCGGCGGACTTGCGGCGCGGCACGAACCGACTGATGATGGAGTTTTTCTTGCCGCGGTTCTTCACGTACAGGAAGCCGAACACGGAGAACACGACTGCGCCGATGAAGTTGACGATAAGATCCTCCATCGTGTCGATCAGACCGATGTCGAGGTAGCCGCCGAGGCCCAAGTCTTGGCCATTGACCGTGACCTGGGTGATGTCGTTGATGCGAATCGCATGGTTGGTGTGCGTGGGGTCGAGCATCACCGAGCTGATGGAATGCACGATGGCGTCTTTCTGCATGTCGAATCCGAACAACTGGTCCATGCCGAATTCGAAGAACTCCCAGATCACGCCGATGGTCATGGAGAAGCAGAAGGAGACGATCGCCAGATACAGGGGCGAAAGCTCGAACTTCACCCGGTCGGATCGGTTGAGCAGGTCGACCAGCGAGAAGCCGATTGCCGCGGCGAGGAAGCCGTTCATCGTATGCAACACCGTGTCCCAGAACGGGAAGATCTCATAGAACGAACTGATCTCGCCAAGAATCTCGGCCGAGAACACGAACACCAGCATGATGACTTCCAGCACCGAAGGCAGTTCGATGCGGAACTGCACCTGGATGAACGCCGGCGCCAACAGCAGCAGCAACGTCAGGATGCACAGGAACACATTTTCGTAGTCGCCGTTAAAGAACTGGAGTATTGCCATGGCGAGCACCAGCATGCGCAGCACCACATAGACCGCGAATGAGCTTTTGTGTTCGCGGATTTCCATGCCCACGGCTCGGCTCATGGTTTTCCAGCGTACGCGCCAGGACGGTTTGCGTTGTGCGTCGTGCTGTTGCGACTGTTTCCGGGTCATCCTTACCTCTTTCTCGCATTGTTCTCGCGCCAGTCTATCCGAACCTGCTCACAGGCAATCGGCAAGAACGGGCGATAGTCTGGCCGCACGAACCGAACGGAAACCGATACTGTCTCGATTGTGGGCCACGCGAATCATCCGACAATGCTCGATGAGGCCATTACGCCGGCTCCTCATGGCTACTGGTCGTAGGGCTGGCAATCATGGCCATGCCGGTAGTTTGGGCTATCGTGAGGTGTGCGAGATGGGCTTTGTGCCGGCTGGCAGCAAATCCAAGCAGCGAAACAACGGAATGAACGAAGCGAAAGGAACGGTATCTGATGACTCCGATTGAATTGTCAACCCGACGCCGGGTTACGGGACTGACTTCGGATGAGTTCGCCAGGCTGTTCGTCTCTTTGCAGCGTGAAGTGGACGGCGAAGCCGCGCATTGGAGCGCCACGGATGTCGAATCCTGGGAGCTGGTCGGCCCGCCGGTGACCGCCGAACAGCATCTCATCGACACGTTCGCCGCGGCCAACGAATTCGTGGCCACGCTTGCGGACCGCCTGTACCACACGATTATGCCAGTCACGGAAGAATCGGTCATCACCGCATACGCTGATGACCTCACATTCTGGGCATCGCATCCGGACCTTGGCGGAGTGCCGTGCGCATTATGGAACATCGCCGCACTGCAGGCGGCCGAATGGGCCCGCAAGGAAACCGGCATCGCCTGTGAACTGGACGTGCGCGAACCGCTGGTGTGACAGCTGAGCTCAAACATGCGTAGGTAACGGCATGGTTTGAGGACTATGGTGTTGCGTTATCGGTCGGAAAGGATGTGATGGTGGGGCGTCATAGCAAAAAAGCGCGTGGCCAGTCGAGGAGATATGCGCGAAAGCCCTCCGTTTGGAGCGAAATTCGCGGCTATCTGCTGACAGTGATCGCGGTGATGCTGGTCGTGTTGCTGGGACGTACCTTCGTGTTCAACGTATATGTGATTCCATCCCGCAGCATGGAAGACACGTTGCAAATCGGCGACCGCGTATTTGCCTCGCGATTGACTCCGAGACTCTTTACACTGCACCGTGGCGACATCATCGTGTTCAAAGATCCCGCAGACTGGATGGAGGGGGAGCAGCTTCCCACCAATCTGATGTCGATAATCGACAGCAATCGTTACCTAATCAAACGTGTCATCGGTCTGCCCGGCGATACCGTCGCCTGCAAGGGATCCGGGGAGCCCATCACGGTCAACGGCAAACCCATTGATGAAAGCGCTTATCTTAAGTCCGGCGTGAATCCAAGCGACAGCCCTTTTTCCGTAACCGTTACTGACAGCAACGTGTTCGTGCTTGGTGATAATCGCTCCAATTCCAGAGATTCTCGATACCATCTTGACGACGGCAACAATGGGCTAGTGCCATACGACGATATCCAAGGTGTGGCGTTGTTCCGCTTCTGGCCATTTACGAGAATCGGCATACTGAACTGAGTTTGGCGTGAATCCACGAGTTGATACGTGCCGCACGGTCCGGTGCATCCTGCAGCCGGACCGTTACCGGAACCCTCCCCCCCGAAATCTGACGACCCCCCTGTCTCACAGCTATCGTACAGCTCCGATACGGGAAACGTGCGGGTGATTCCATAACGACTACGTACTTCAGGAAGTGACGTGTATCACACTATGGTCATGTGTTCAGTGCCGCAGATAGGCGAAGTTTATTCATGAGCCGAATAGGGCCGGTGAAGCGGGCTCTCACTGCGTTCATAATACGGCATATCGTGAACGGCGTTATCATCACAGTCAGGCCGAATTAAAGGAGGCTCGGTCATGGTCGCCGCATCCACGGCATTCAGCCCGTCAAGCACGATGACGGCCAGTTTGGTGGAATCGACTGGCCTGCCCAGTGCCGCTATTCCTGTGCACGAGGATGGTAACAACGGCAACGGCGACAGTAGTGCCGATGGCAGCGGCGACGACGGCGGCATGGTCAGATCGCTGAGCCTGTGGAACTACTTCACCATGGGATTCGGCGCAATCATCGGCACCGTATGGGTGCTGCTGGTCGGTGACTGGATGATCGTCGGCGGTGGCCCGGTCGAGGCGATGATCGCCTTCGTGCTGGGCGCCGTGTTTCTGCTGCCGATCGGCTCGACGTCCGGCGCGGTTACCATGGTCGGGTCGTTTCTGCCCGGAGTGCTGGTGATGACGCCGCTCTTCTACACCGGTTTCGACACGATTCCGCAGAGTGCCGAAGAGGCAAGCGAAGGCCTTGACTGGAAGAAGTTCGGTATGGTCATCTCAGCTTCGCTGCTGGCCGCCGGCCTAATCATCATTGGCCTGCAGGTGCTGCCGTTCTCCCCGGCCGCGCTCAAACCCACATCATGGGCAATCGTGGCGGTGTGGATTTGCTGGGTCTGGCATTGCGTTGGATCAGTGCACGTTCACGGCGCGAATAGCGGTGCGCCGGTAGGTCGCGAGCCGTTCAGTCGCGCGCGACCCAAAGCGTATCGAGGTCGTCGGCCTCGGTCGCCTTTTTGCGCTTGCGTACCCACTGTTGCAGGAAATACGCCCCATAGCAGGCCACGATGAACACGAGCTCGGCCACGAGCGCGAACCGTTGCTTCACGTCGAAAATCACCAATACGAACGATGCGGTGCACAGGATGAACGCCGCCCAAGACACGTACGGATAGCCGGGCGTGCGGTATTTGAGTTCGCTGGTGGAATGGCCGGACTCCAGCCAACGGCGACGGAACACGATCTGGCAGTAGGCGATGGCGATCCACACCACCACGGCGGACAGGCCGGAAAGCGCCACCAGCACCAGGTACACAGTCGAGGCGGCGATCACGGAAGACAGGAGCGCCAGCAGGCCACCGGCCATCGCGGCGCACAAGGCGAGCATCGGCACGCCGCGACGGTTCGTTTTGGCGAACCAGCGCGGAATCATGCCTTCGTTGCCCATCGACCACACCATGCGCGTGGAGGCGTACAGGCCGGAATTCGAGGCGGAGAGCACGGCCGTGAGCACCACGAAGTTCATGATGTCTCCCGCATAGGGGATGCCTATGCCGTTGAACACGAGCACGAACGGGCTTTCGCCCACGCCGGCCTTGCGCCACGGGATCAGCGCGCACATCACGGTGATTGAGCCGATGAAGAAGAGCACCAGACGCCACAGGGTGGTGTGGATGGCTTTCGGCACGGCGGTTTGCGGGTCCCTCGTCTCACCGGCGGTCACGCCGATGAGTTCGGTGCCGGAGAACGCGAAGTTGACGGTCAGAATCGTGGCGAACACCGGCATGAAGCCGTTGGGGAAGACGCCGTCCTTGATGAGATTGACGAACATCGGGGCATGTTGGTAGCCGGCGACCGGGATGACGCCGAAGATGGCGAGCGATCCGATGACGATGAACGCGCAGATGGCGAACACCTTGATCGAGGCGAACCAGAATTCCGCTTCGGCGAAGAGCCGCACCGACAAGGCGTTTAAGGTGAAGATGAGAATGATGCACGCCGCGCTCCACACCCATGTGGGGCTGTCCGGGAACCAGCGTTGCATGAGCAGGCCGGCGGCGGTGAATTCGGAGCCGAGCGCCACCGTCCAGGTGAGCCAATACTGGATTGCGATCACGAAGCCGGTGCCAGGGCCGATGAACTTCTCGGCATACACATGGAAGGAGCCGGTCACCGGCATGGCCACGGACAGTTCGCCGAGCGTGAGCATGACCAGGTAGACGATCAGCGCGCCGATGCTGTATGCCAGGATCGTGCCGATGGGGCCCGCCTGCTGGATGGTGTATCCGGAGCTCAGGAACAGGCCGGTGCCGATCACGCCGCCTAATGAGATCATCTGCAGGTGGCGGGATTCCATGCCGCGCTTCAGGTTGGTATGTAGGGCGTGCTCGTCTTTGCCATCATGTGACGACTCGGACTGGCTGGTTTGCGCTGGTTGATTCATCTGTTCCGAATGGCTTCGACGGCCATCCGTCTGAATCTGCGGTTCCTGTTGCGAGGACGGCGACTGTGCCGCCGTGTCGGTGTCGGGCTGACTCATGTTTCTCTCTTTGCCATGCGTGCGTTCCATAGGCGTCGTCGTGACGGCCCGGAATAGTATACCCGCACCGAGGATATAGCTGCGCTGCATGATGCTGAGTCAAAATCAGCTTCAAGGGGCTGATTTGGCGTTTGCCGGAGGTCTACTTCCGTTTCAAGGGGCTGGTCAACTGGCGGAACGCAGATAGAAATGGCATTGTTCTATCGCTATTCCGCCGTTTTTAACCAGTGGCTACTTTGGCATCAGCCCCTTGAAACGGAAGTAGATGTTCCGCAAAGTCAAAATCAGCCCCTTGAAACGGAGATAGGCACTCGCAGCGGCTACTTCACCTTCTGGATACGCAGCACGAACACGGCAGCGCACACGGCCATGACGATGGAGATGGCGAACGCCGGCGTGTAGGTGCCGGTCGTGGTCTTGACCACGGAGGTGATGGTGGGACCGACTGCTTGGCCGAGCGTGGTGGCCAGGTTGAGGATGCCGAGGCCCTTACCGGCCTCTTCCTTGTTCGGCAGCACGTCGACGTTGAGCGCTTGGTCGATGGCTGAGTACACGCCGTAGCCGAAGCCGGCGATGCCCGCATACAGGTACATGCCCGTGACGCTCGGCATGATCCACGGCATCGCGGTGCCAATCGCGAACAGCAGCGAGGCGATGATGACTGGTACCTTGTGCGTGTGCATCTTGTCGGAGATCGGGCCGGAGATCAGCGAAGCGGTCAGGGAAACGACCATGGTGATGATGGACATGGTGGCGATGGTGCCGGCAGCCTCGGTCTTGGTCTGGTGCACGTAATCCTCGACGATGTAGAGTTGGTACACGGAGATCATCTGGTAGCTGAGCAACATGCACACTCGGCAGCCGAACGCCTTGTAGAAGTCACGCGAGGTGGAGAACTTCGGGAAGTGGAAGGAGACAGCGAGATCCTTGAGCGTCATCTTGGTGCGTTCCATGTCCTTTGAGGATTCCTCGCGAGGTCAGATGTCAAGCGCCACGAATCCGGAAGCCCATGATCACGGCGCCGATGATGAAGCCGGCTTGCGCATTGTTGATCATGCGAGAGCCGATCATGGTGCCGATGGGCTGGCCGGTGACCATGCCGCCGCCGTAGAAGGAGTCGGTGCCGCACAGCTTAGGCATCGCGATTATGTGCCTCGTGCTCATCATCCGTATCTGTCTATTGCCTCTCTTCTTCTCCCAAATGCGCGCGACGCAGCGTATGCAGGTGCTCCAACCGCAAATCCAACGTATCCAACGCAAGTACGCCGCGCGTAAGGATCCGCGTTCCAAAGAAGCCATGCAACGTGAAATTATGGCTTTGCAGCAGCGGCATAACGCCAATCCGCTCGGTTCATACCTGCTTCGCTGATTCAGGCGCCGATTCTGTGCTCGCTGTTCTACACGCTGCAATCCCTGCCCGCAAGCGCCGCCGGGAATGCGGAACCGTTGAGCGGCATCGACCGCGTCATGGCGGGCGACATCGAATCATCGTCCATATTCGGCGTGCGCATCGCCGACTCGTTCGGCACGGTCGTCTCGCCGCAGTCGCACGTCGTCATCGGCGTGGCCGTGGCGTTGATGTGTCTGATGTTGTTCGCGATGCAGTGGCTGCTCATCCATCGCAATACGCCGAAGGACGCCATGGATTCACCGCAGTTCCGCACGCAGAAGCTGACCGCGTTTGTGTTCCCGGCCATCTACGTGGTGTCGGGCGGCACCTTGCCGTTCGGCGTGCTGCTGTACTGGCTGACCAATAACCTGTGGAACTTCGGCCAGACGCTCTGCCAACTGCGATGGTTTCCGGCGCCCGGATCCGAGGCGGGGAGCGCAAGGCCGAACGCGACCATGAGCGGGAGAACCGGCACCGCGCCGCCTCCGGATTGCCGTCTTTGGAAGAAGAGCGCGCGGCGGCCGCGCGTGAGGAGGCCCACGTGCGCCGCGAGCGTGAAAAGTCGGTCGCCAGCCGCAATCGCAGACAGCGCAAGAACGTGCAGCTCGCCAAGCGTTGATGGCACATGGGAGAGGTTACGGGGGATGCACTGAGACCCTCGTCCCCGGAACGGTTCGAAGTGCTATACTGCTTGCACTACGCTGCGATGCCTGAGCGCAAACGGATCCAAGACCTTACGATGACAGGATGAACGATGATGGCCACGAACCGCACATTACTGGAACAGGCCCGAGAATTGCAGGCGCTGGCCCAGACCGGACTGATGTACTGCAAGGACCCCTTCGACCGGGAGCGCTACGAGCGTATCCGCGCGATGGCGGTCGACATGCTCTCCACGCAGGTTGATGCGCCGGCCGGACAGGTGAGTCGACTGCTCAGCGCCGGATATCCGACGCCGAAACTCGACACTCGTGCGGCCATCTTCGATGAAGAAGGCAGGATCCTCATGACGCATGAGAACAGCGGGGAATGGTCACTGCCCGGAGGCTGGGTCGACGAGAACCAGTCCATTCGGTCCAACGCCGTCAAGGAGGTCAAGGAGGAGACTGGGCTCGATGTGAGGGGCGAGCGACTCATCGCGGTGCAGGACTGCGCCAATCACAACGCGCTGACCTATCCGTACGGGGTGCTCAAGTTCTTCGTATTGTGCAGCCGCGCCGGCGGTTGGTTCTCGGCCAACATCGAAACGACGGAAATCCGCTACTTCGAGGAAGACCGGTTGCCGCGGCTTTCGGAAACAAGAAACACCGCGGAACAAATCGCCATGTGTTTTGCGGCCCACCGCGATCCCGACTGGATGACGCTATTTGAGTGAACCCCGTGAAGGCATCCGCACATGCGCGTTGCGCGGCGCCGCCTGGTCATCGTGCCGACGGCGAGCATCGGTTCCGAACACTGACGCCGAACCGTCGAAGCCGTTCCTGTGGAAAATCCGTGTCCAGGCCATGCAGAACCAGGTGGCCATCGTCATGTGCAACCGGGTCGGCAAGGAAGGCGATGTGACGTTCGCCGGCCAATCGGTGGTGGTGGACCCGTACGGCAACGTCGTCAGCAAGGCCGACGACCAAGAACAGTTGATTATCGCCGACATCGATCTCACACAGACCGCAGCAGCGCGCAAACAGCGGCCATTCCTGGAACTGCGACGACCCGAATGGTACGACTGAAGGGGCGAATGGGCAATAAGCAATGTCACGATTCGCCGCACCCATCAGCCGCATTCGTGCCGGCCTACAGATACATGACCATACGCAGATTGCAGCCAGCTGGTGCAAGGCGGGAATGTGAAGTCATTGTGCGTTTGCTTCGCGAAGCCGCGCAATGCCGGATTCAAAGCAGCTGCTCATCATTGCTATGGATGCGGGACTGAATGGTCACTTCTCTTGGACCGCCGGTCTCACTGGGGGGCTAGCGCGTCACCGTCGTTGTTCCAGAAGCGCAATGCGCCTTGTCGGGTCTCATCGTTGACGGATAGCAAGAGATCTCCCTCAAATAGTGTGCGTGCTGTGCGATGCTCCGAACGAGCATCTTGATGTTCTGCACGAAGCATGAGGTTCCTGCCCCAACGATCCGGCATGCAGTCTTGAAAGATGCGATGCATCGCATTATGCTCGGCCGGGAACGTTCCGGGGGGAGAGGGGCATCTCTGGACAGAGGGATACTGCGTTTGAAGAGCGCATATAGGCCGTATCGTATGTGAAATGTGCCGATTCGATGCCGCGCCTGATACTGGTGAATAATTTCCCGACGGTGACGTCTGTGCCGTTGAACTGCAGGGTGACGATTGCTTCCATGATGTGTTGCGCCTCCTGCTGTACTATCGAATACGTTTTGGAGTGTCTTCGTCGGCGCGTAATTTGCCGATATCTGTGTTAAGAGGGTCCGTCGCTTGCTGTACGCCGTCCAGCAGTCCAAGCAGACGAGCAATGCGGAGGAAGTTCTCAAAGCTGCCATTACCCGTACGCAGCATTTTGGTGACCGTTGGCATGGATAATCCAGCCCGCTCGGCCAGCAAGGCTACGGGAATGCGCTGTTGTCTGCGCGCCAAATCGAGGTTGACGGATATCTGACGCATCGCCCGACTGACCGGGATTGGTGTGCGTGTCGGCATATTGGCACCTCCTATCCCAAATTTAATAAAAAAGATATATAGGATGCTGAAGGCTGGTGGCAATTTAGTTTTTACAGTTGAACATCCTGTTTTTACTGCTCATGGAACACAAGACTGGTATTATAACGAAAAAGGAGAAATACTGCATTTCCCGGTGGACAATTATTATTATGAGGGCAAACGGACAGCTATGTTTTTGGAAGAAAAGGTTACAAAATATCATAGAACACTGACCACATATCTAAATACACTGCTTTCAAATGGTTTTATAATAAATCATATTGTGGAGCCGCAGCCGCCGGAATACATGATGGATATTCCGGGGATGCAGGATGAAATGCGCCGTCCCATGATGCTGATTGTATCGGCGAACAAAAAAGTGGATAGATAGAACTAAAACACCTATAAAGTATAAATGGAGGTAATTTATGTTTAAAGAAAAAATTATTATAGAGATGAAAGAAGTATTCAAAGAAATTCCTTTTGGCATAGAGCATGCGGTACGGCATTGATTGAAAAAGAACTGGAAGAAGAGGGCATTGTGCCTTATTGCCCGAAATCCGTCCCAACAGCCTTGCAGCGGAATTTTTGAATGCGTATCTGGACGAAGTGGGGAATAAGC
>OJSE01003426.1_pt1 | contig 14353 bp, 9 predicted proteins | sample 1599351 | NCBI WGS metagenome assembly OJSE01 (sample SAMN04168656, study PRJEB22393) | human gut metagenome | biome: human gut microbiome; feature: stool | host: Homo sapiens | collected 2014-03-17 | reverse complement strand
TACAATGAACAAGCTCATTGTATTGCCAATTATCTTTTTATGGCTGAACTGTTACCCACAACGAAAATAATTCCAAATATATTGTTGCAGTTCTTTCTTTTTTTTATTATAATAAAAGAATGTAAATCGGCAAATTATTTTTATATAACTGATATTATGATGTCATGGACAAAATGTGCTTTGTCCCATAACGGACACCACGGATTGCTTCATTGCATCATATTATTTTATTTAGGAAAGGTCGTGAAAAATGTTAAGTATTAAAAATCGCATTATAGCTGTCTGTTGTGCTGCAATTGATTCAGACTCCATCAAATACTATATGAATTATTTTACTGAATATGCCAAAAAAAACAACTACAAAATACTATTTTTCCGTTCCTTTAGTGATTTGTACAGAGCAGCTTCACAGGGTAAACACGATATAGGTGAGAGTTGTATATTCAGCCTTATAAATTATAAACTCATAGATGCCATGATAATATTGCCGGAAACGATAAAATGTCCTGCCGTCCGTGATGATCTTATTCGCCACGCAAAACTTAATAATATACCGGTAATTTCAATAGACCACTATATTGAGGGCTGCTACAATATAAATTATGATTATAAGACTGCACTTGAAAAAATATTATGTCATCTTATAGAAGATCACCATTATACCTGCATCAATTTTATTGCAGGTATAAAAGGAAACGCCTATTCAGATGAACGCATCGACATTTATAAAAAAGTTCTTAAAGAACATAATATTCCTATTGAGGAAGAACGTATAGGATATGGTGGATTTTGGAGTATTCCTACCAAAAAAGTCATAAAAGATTTTATAAACAGTGAGCTTCCGATGCCACAGGCAATAGCTTGTGCCAATGATACGATGGCTATTACGGCATACAATTCACTTATCAATGCAGGATATGACCTTCCACAGGAAATAGCCATTACCGGATTTGATGGTCTGATACAGGCTATCGAACACTATCCTGCTATCACTACTGCACAGCATGATTATGAAAATGCCGTTATAAAAGCATTTGATATTTTAAATGATATTTTTAACCATAAGGAAGTTCCTGCCACCAACTATATAAATTCTAATGTTATAATAGGCGGTTCATGCGGATGTCATTATGACAGCATTAAAAAATACAATAACCTTTCATATAACCTAAACAACAGGTATGACGCTCAGATTCAATTTAATAAAGACCAGATAAACATGACTGCCGACCTTAACGACAATTCTTCATTTCAAGGTATGTTTGACAAACTCACACGGTATGCAAAAAATTTTTTCAGCCATCGTTTCTGGCTTTGCGTTGTTGATAATTTTCTGACAGAAGATGAAGAATTGTCCGACATTTTGGACGATAATGCATCACTTCATTTCGGATATTCAAATCATATGGATGTTGTATTATCAAAACACGATACCATATGGCAGGGAATGACTGACTTTGAAACTTCAAATCTTCTGCCAAATATTGAATCCGTGCTTGAAGAGGAAGATAATATACTATTTCTTCCATTGCATGTACTGGATCATACGATTGGATATGCGGCTTTAGTGTATGAACCTGACAAAATGAATATGGAACAGCTCTACCAGTTTCTTATGAATGTAAGTACTGCACTTGAAACCATGAAAGTACATCAGAGACAGCAAAATATTATATCCAGTCTTGAAAATAAATATATACATGATCCTCTTACCGGTCTTTTAAACAGACGCGGTTTTTATCAAAAAGTTTTGCCTGATTTTAATCGGTGCATAAATGAAGAAAAACATTTTATCGCAATCTCTGTTGATTTGAACGGATTAAAAAAGATAAATGACACATATGGTCATTCAGATGGTGATATTGCTATCTCTGCAATAGGAAACATACTTATAAATTCAAGCTTTCAGGATGAGACTTGTGCAAGATTTGGCGGTGATGAATTTGTCATGGCAGGTCCCCTCGCCGATGGTCTTGATGCTAATGATTTTTTGGATAAAATTCATCAAAATATCAATATTTATAATAAAATGCATAACCATCCTTATGATGTAAGTGCAAGTATCGGCATAATAACCGGGATTCCTACTCCGGAGATTTCACTTGATGACTTTATAAAAGCTGCTGACGAAGAAATGTATAAAGATAAAGTTCTTCACCATCAACTAAGAGAACAATAAATCTTATCAGTATCTATCCTGCATCGTAACAGTCAGATATTGTATTTCTTATATTATGAAACCTGCTATCCATTGCAATGCAGCTTTTGTCTACTTCATCTTAGAATAAAATAACAATATGCCAAAAACTATCACGAACCAAAAGATTCTGAGAGTTTTTGGCATATTGCTTAAATACTGTTATTAACATATTCTCTTATTTCATTGTCATCCTCCGGCATCTGGCATCCCACTATGAACACACCTTCATTCTCAGAGCACCTGATGACTTTACCTTCGAGAACATTATGCTTTGGAAGATCAAAATCTTCTATGGTTATCTTAATCTTTGCTCCTTTGTTTTCCTTAAAATAAGACTCTTTCGTGAGCAATGCAAAACCATTTGCACTTATATTGTCAAGTTGTCCATCAATCTCTTTTCCGGTCTCTTCAACAAATATCTTACACTTATTGCTTATATCCATACGAGGATACTTTCTGCGGTTCTTTATCTTCGGTCTTGATGTCACGAGTATCTCAAATAAATGTGAATTTTGTGAAGCTGACGAAACAACTTTCGCATCTTTCCATATATATAATACATTTCCAACCGTAATCTGCATCCTGCATAATCTATCCTTTGCCAAATCGCTATTTAATTTAGGAAGATTTACTTCTATCCTGTCATCTTTCTGCTTTTCAACTTCACCATGATATACTTCTGCTGATGCACCATCCATCGTTATCTGGACTTTCATTCCCGGCATAATATCTTCAACTCCCATAAAACCACCAATACCAAGTTCACACATAAGAGCTTCCACTGTTTTTTCAATATCATTAATATTGGTCATGGACTCTTCATATTTACTAAGCATACGGCTGCTCATCTCGTTTGAATATGATATACATCCTGTCATATCGGAAACAATTCCGGATACACTATCCATGTTATCCACAAGCTGATGATTTGAGTTTTCAACCTCTTTCATTGCAATATCAATTTCCTGAATATGACTTTCAAGCTGTTTTGAATCATTATTTATCTTGCCAACATTTTTCCCGGTCTTTGTAACTTTCTTGTATGTTTCCTGAACAAGATTTATCGTCTCCTCCATAGAAGCCGTCATCTTGTCTGATGTTTCCTGAAGTCTTATAAGTGCATCCTCTATCATTCCTGATGATGACTGTGTTTCTGTACTTAATGAACTTATCTGCTGTGCAACTACTCCAAAACCTCTTCCTGCTTCACCTGCTCTTGCTGCTTCTATAGAAGCGTTTAAGGCAAGCAATGTTGTTTGTTCAGTTATTTCTTCAATTTTGCCTGTTTCAGCCTTAACTCTTTCAAACTCTTCCCTGAAATTTTCAAGAATCTGTCCCATATCAGATGCCAGATCTGTCATAGCATGAGTAGTCTCCACAAGACTCTCAAGATCTGTCGAACTTGTCTTTGCGTGTTCTGTTGACTCTGCTGTCAGGCTGACCATCTGCTCTATCATTTCTGCCACGCGTTCTACCTGCGAACTTATGTCAGTTGTCATTTCCACCGATGAATCGGTTGTATTTTCAAGCTTTGTGTTATTATCTGTCAATGTAACCATTCCATCGGCAACAACACCTGCACTATGTGTATTTTCAACTGAAATCTCTCTTACAACGGAAACCCCGCTCATAATAGAGTTACTTGCCTTTTTAACTTTCTCTACAGTAGTTATAACTCGTTTAAGGTCAGCCTTTATACTGTTTGTCATTGCACCATCTGATTCGTTAAGATGATGTATCGACATGACATAACATATATAACAAAGCACTGTAGCTGAAAATTCAAGCTGGTAATTTTTCATATCTGCTGCCGAATTGTAACCACACATTACATGATATACAGAACTTATAATGATTATTATAGAATTGACAATTCCACAATATATCATAAATTTACGGTTCTTATACAATACCAAAAGACTTGTCACCGGCAATACATATGTAAATGCTATAGGTGACTCAGTCGTACTTATGACAAAAGTATAAAAAATCCCATATCCGACAACAAGGTCATATTTATACAAATCCGTTTCCCAGCCTTTTTTTCTAAGCAATATCTCGCCGGCTATTATCGGAATCCAGCAAAGTGCCAGAAATACAAAATAATATGATGCGGTATTTAATCCTTTAGATACATCCGAACCATAATTTGCTGAAAGAAGTATTGCAAAAACAAACCATATACGCCTTGCTTTTCTGTTTGCTTTTTCTTTAAATTCATTTTCATTATAATCCATAACAGCTTTACCTCCGTATATTATAACTGTTCGGATAATTGCAAAATCAATGTTAAATTTTATTCACTCTATAAGAACAGCAAATAATTAGTTTTCAATTTTATCCTCAAACTATACAATGATTCGTGCAAAATAATCCGACATTCTTTTCATCGTTTCATGACTTTCCGCCAAATCAGGTTCAAAAACACTGAATGCGTGTGTTAGTTTTTTATCTTTCTTAAAATATAACAATTCACTTTTTGTATTTACCGGTTTCAGTGCTTTATAAAAGTTGAGTGTATATTTTCTAAGATTGTCACCTCTGCTTGATACAAGAAAACATGGCGGCAAGGCTTTAAGCAGCTCTTTATTTTCCGGATTTACATACTTAGCAAATGTACTCTTTTTATAATCTTTTCCATAAAGATATTTCGGAAGAAACAATCCTAATTTATCAAATTTATTTGTATAAAACATTCCACTTATAAGTCCCATTGCCTTTATGTCTATTTGAGCCGGTTTTACTTTTGCCCCCTTTGCCATACCGGCACATTTCATCATCGCAGCAGTGTATGTGAGCAGACACGCCCCGCCACTGTCTCCTGCTGCAAATATCCTTTCTGCATCTCCATTATAATTTGAAAGATTATCGTTTATAAAATCTAATGCTCTTGACAAATCTTCACACTGGTCATAAAACATACAGTCAGGCACAAGTCTGTATTCCACACTGAATACAATATATCCGAGTTTACACAGTTTGGCACAAAAATATCTGTTAAACTCCTTATTTCCAAGAATAAGTCCACCTCCATGTACATTTATTATGACTGGAAGCTTTCTATGCTCCTGCTCCGGTGTTATAATTTTAGACTTGTAGACATCAAGATGGTGTGCTTTTAATCCATCTTTAAGATATGGAATATCTCTGATTTCTTCAACATCATCCGGAAATTTAAGCCTTTTGTCTCTTTCTTTCTGTTCTTCTAAGAAGTCTGCTCTTTGCTTATAAAATACATTTGCAATAGTCTGACCCATTTTTCCCTCATTTCCGTTTTTAATTATGTAAATATAAAACTTTTATATATATTATTAAGAGGGTGTCACTTTTTTGTGACATCCCTCTGTTAAAACCTATCCTAACAACGCCTTGTCATTTGAAAACTCCTCACCGCTCACTTCCTCAAATTTCTGAAGAAGATCTTCGACAGTAAGTTTTTTCTTCTCCTCGCCTTTTATATCAAGAATAACCTTTCCTTCATTCATCATAATAAGGCGGTTTCCGTGTATTATCGCATCTCTCATATTATGTGTTACCATCATCGCAGTAAGATGATTGTCAGCGATAATCTTATCTGATAATTCCAGCACTTTTGCTGCGGTCTTTGGATCGAGTGCCGCCGTATGCTCATCTAAAAGAAGAAGCTTAGGCTTTTTAATCGTTGCCATAAGAAGTGTAAGTGCCTGTCTCTGACCGCCCGAAAGAAGTCCGACTTTTGATGTCATTCTATCTTCAAGACCAAGATCAAGTTTTGCAAGCATTTCTCTGTATTTTTTCTTCTCAGACTTAGTAACGCCCCACTTAAGACCTCTGTGCTGTCCTCGTCTTGCCGCAAGAGCAAGATTTTCTATAATTTCCATTGTCGCCGCTGTTCCGTTCATCGGATCCTGGAATACCCTGCCAAGATAAGGTGCTCTCTTATGCTCTGAAAGACCTGTCATATCAACTCCGTCAATAATAATACTTCCCGAATCTATAGGCCATACACCTGCAACAGCATTTAGAGTGGTAGATTTTCCCGCTCCGTTTCCACCGATAACGGTAACAAAATCTCCATCCTCAAGTTTTAAATTGACACCATTTAATGCCTTCTTTTCGTTTATAGTACCAAGATTAAATGTTTTATACACATTGTTTAACTCTAACATTTTCCGGCACCTCCTTTTGCGGCTTTTCTGTATGAATTTTTAGCCTTTCCCCTGAGGTAAGGAACCGCAAGGAATATCGCAACTACCATAGCTGAGAACATCTTCATATCTATTGTAGGAAGACCGAGCCACAATACAAACTGTATAACTATGTAGTAAATTATACTTCCGACTGCAACAAATGCAAGTCTTCCGCTGAAATTGAGTTTCTTTCCGAATATAGCTTCTCCAAGTACCTCACCGATGATAACAGAAGCAAGTCCGATAACGATAGAACCCCTGCCCATGTTTACATCGAAGTTACCCTGATACTGTGAGAGAAGTCCGCCTGCAAATCCAACAAGACCATTTGAAAATACAAGTGCAAGTACCTTTGCAACATTTGTGTTAATTCCCTGTGCCCTTGACATATTTGGATTGCATCCTGTCGCCCTGATAGTGAAACCAAGCTCTGTTCCAAAGAACCAGTACATAAGTGCGATAACGACCAAAAGTATGATAACGACCGTAACTATCGCGGCAGGATTGTCTCTGCCTGAAACAACGAGTTTATACATATCTACATTTACAGCCTGATTTGCTTTTCCTTCAGATATGTTCAGATTTATCGAATATAATGAAAGCTGTGTAAGAATACCTGCCAAAATATCCGGAATACCGAGTACCGTATGTAAAATACCCGTTATAAGTCCGGCAAGCATACCCGCAACAAATGCAACTGCAACTGCTGCAACCGGATTCCATCCTTTCAATATAAGCATTACCGTAACAACACCACCGGTTGCCATAGTACCATCAACCGTAAGATCGGCAAAATCAAGTATTTTAAATGTTAAAAACACTCCTATCGCCATAATTCCCCAGATAAGACCCTGGGCTACAGAACCAGGCAGTGCACGAACAAGTGCTGTGATATCCTGTGCACATACCACTGGAATTAAACTGTACATTTTTTCCTCCGTTCCGCCGTTTTTACATCCGGCACTTTATTCCGTCCGGGGTATTTTTATAACCCCGCAAACACCTCCAATCTTATTGTCAGTGCTTGTTGTATCAAGCAATTTGTATGTAAACATACATTGCTATATATTTTTAACCCTTTCATCACATTATATTATAATTATAATTATAAAAGCAATGAAAATATATAAATAACGGACAACTTTTTTGCTGTGTAATTATTGCTGTCCTATTTTGCGGCAGCAATACAATATACTTATTGTCAGAAACTACCGCACACTCTCTACTCATCAGTCTTTTTTATGGTATCACCCGTAGATATTTTCGTATTTTTGTCAACTCCGCCTATACTGCTGCCGCCGACATAATAATCTTTCTGTGGCTTTGGTGATACCGTTTCATTGACACCTGCACTGTAGGCACTCTCAAGTCCCCATTTGCCATGCCTTTCCACCACAAAATAATGTATGACTATTGCAGCCGCAATAACTATCACAACTGCTATGACGGTTTTTCTTCCACTGCCGTGCATCCAGTCTCTTATCTTTCCCATATCTCATCTATCCCATGCTTTCTATATCTTTTATTATCATTCCCGACATCGGAGGACATTCAACATGGATAAGTCCATTTACGACCGGATATACCTTTGCTTCATCTGAATAACCTTCCCTGTCACTAAGCATCAGTCTTGCCATTCGTGTCTCCTGTATAATTCCCATTCGCCATACCGGTATGTCAGCTTCACGTACCTCATCGCTGCTGTTTATCATAACAACTATCTTGTCATTTTCATCAAATCGTCCATAACCTATAAGTTTATACTGACCTTTTAAGAACATTATCGAGCCTGTCTTAAACACCTGATAATCCTTGTGTATCCTTATAAGCTGTCTGTGGAACTCTATAAGTTCATTGTCCTCTCTGCCCCACGGATAAGTTCTTCTGTTATCCGGGTCAGTCCATCCACAAAGTCCTGCCTCATCACCATAATATATAGTCGGTGCTCCCGGCCATGTCATCTGTATCATGACACCAAGCCTGAAAAGAGCCTTATCTATGCCCTCATCTGCCGCCTGAGGTCCTACACTTGCCGTTCTTCCGACTTTGTGATTTGTTCTCGTCATAAATCTTGAATGATCGTGATTTGAAAGTTCATTCATGGCAACCTGAAGCGACTGTGTATTAAATCTTGTCATATAATTTCGCATAGAACCGAAAAACGCATCAGCATTACCAAGAAGATCTTCCCTGTACTCATCACTGTGCTTTTCAACACCTGTCAAAAACCATGTGATAGGTTCCATAAACGCATCGTAGTTCATAACGGTATCCCACTGGTCACCTTGAAGCCAGCTTGTCGGATCACCATAATGCTCTGCAAGAACGATAGCTTCAGGATTTGCTTCCTTGACATTTCTTCTAAACTCTTTCCAGAAATAGTGATTGTACTCCTGTGACTGACCAAGATCTGCCGCCACATCAAGTCTCCAGCCGTCAACATTGTACGGCGGTGAAACCCATTTTCTCGCTATATGCATGATATAGTCAAATAAAAGCGGTGAATCTTCATAATTTAACTTAGGTAGTGTATCGTGTCCCCACCAGCCATCATAGTGATAATTGTACGGCCACATATCTTCATTAAACCTGAAGAAAGTCCTGTAAGGACTGTCTGCGGATATATAAGCTCCTTTTTCATAACCCTCGGCATCCTCATAAATGCACTCTCTGTCAAGCCATTTATTGAAAGAACCACAGTGATTGAAAACTCCGTCGAGAATAACTTTCATGCCCCTTTTGTGAACTTCCTCGACAAACTCAGCAAAAAAAAGGTTGCTCGCCTCAAGGTTTTCTTTGTCTGTAACCCTGCACACATATTTTGTTGCATATTTGTTTGGGTAAGTACCGTCACACATGAGATTTCCATTTTCGTCCCTGTGAAGCACTTCACCCTCATCTTTAACTATCTTTCCGAAATGAGGATCTATATAATCATAATCCTGAATATCATATTTGTGATTTGACGGTGATACAAAAATCGGATTAAAATATATCGCATCTACACCAAGTTCCTGCAGATAATCAAGTTTCTGCCATACTCCTGCTATATCTCCGCCGTAAAATTCCCTTACACCCATTGCTGCCGGATACTTAAACCAGTCAGTAACCTTGTCAGTACCCTCACCTATATAGACATACTCATCTTTTTCAACATCATTTGACCTGTCACCGTTATAAAAACGGTCAACATATATCTGATAAAATATTGCACCCTTTGCCCAGTCAGGAGTGTGAAATGATGGTGTTATCGTAAAATTATAATACGGCTCAACTCCGCTGCACACACCTACGCTGTTGTAATAAACAGTGACCGTTCCGCTCGTCACCTCAAAATAATAATCTATCATCTTGTCAGAAAGTTCAACCGTACTCTCATAATAATCAAACAGTCTGTCATTATATACTTTCTTCATCTCGATGCGCGTATCAGTACACACAACAAGAACCACTCTGTCAATATTTTCCCTGCCGGTTCTGAATCTGAGTTTTACACTCTCATTTGCTTTTGGTTCAGGCGGAATACGATACTGTGCCGTACCATCACTAAAAAGAGCCTGTGGGTTAAATATCGTTGTAAGATTGTCGATAAAAAGCTGTGTCTTCATAGCTTTTGTCATCTTCGCAAGCCTTACATTTAAATCCATAATAATCCCCATTTCCGAGCAATTTATTTATAATACTATTTATCTTTGCTCTAAAATAAATAGAAGTAGTGAAACTAACTTAATACTTATGCCACATCATAAGTTATCATTATCCCTTACAATGTAACAGGTGCTAAACACATTTACAGTTATTTTACTATAAATCTTCGTTCTCCTCAACATTTTTATTGCCGTTCTCACATTTAAGATAGTTTAACAGACCATCTTTCGTGTTCAGTTCAGGTTCGTCAAGTACCTTGTCGAGCATTGCCTTAAGTATCTCTCCCATCTTTGGTCCCGGTTTTACTCCGGCGGCTATAAGGTCTGAACCTGTCACCGCAAGGTCTTTTATCGACAAAGGCTGTGCATTTGCCATAATATATTCAAATCTCTTAACACCTGCGTCTATCTTTGCAAGTTTTTCATCACGCTGCATATCGCTCTGTGCCAGAACATCGGCATACTCAACAAGAAAAAGCATATCCATAATGTCAGCACCTATCTTTGACACGGCACGCCTGAAAGCCCTGCTCTTATCTTCCATACGGTAATCATGAAATCTTATGAGCCTGCACGCTTTTGATATGGAGTCATTGTCAAAAGTAAGTCTCCTCATTATCTTCTTTGCCATTTTCTCACTCTGTGCCGGATGACCGATAAAGTGACCGATTCCTTTTTCATCGACTGTCATGACTGCTGGTTTTGCTATATCGTGAAGAAGCATCGTCATGCACAAAACCGTCTGCTGTTTTTTATCCATTTTAGCGGCAAGTTTTTTTGCCGTTTCAAGTACATTCTCAGGTATCTTATCATAAATCTTTTCATCAGAAGTAATCCCAAAGAAACAGTTCATAAGCTCTATACCGCATATGCTGTGTTCTCCGACCGTGTAGATATGATGCGGATTTTTCTGTTCAGTTTGCATCGCAGCATCAAGTTCAGGCAGAAAATATTTTGTCATGCCTGTTTTATATGCATCCCTTATTCGCCCTGCTTCTTTAGAAACAAGCAGTTTCGTAAGTTCAACTCTTATCCTCTCGGCACTTATATTTTTAAGATGGTCTGCTCTCTCAACGATAGCTTCTCTTGTCTTTTCCTCGATGGCAAAACCAAGCTGTCCTGCAAACCTCACTGCCCTTAACATCCTGAGTGCGTCCTCGTCAAATCTCTGACCCGCATCACCAACACATCTTATTATACCATCTTTGAGGTCTTTAATACCCCCAAATTCGTCGACAAGCCCTCTATTATCGTTATAAGCCATGGCATTTATCGTAAAATCGCGTCTTTCAAGGTCAAGTTTGAGATTGTCGGTAAACTCTACTTTTTTAGGATGCCTGTTATCCTCATATTCACCGTCTATCCTGTAAGTCGTCACCTCATAACCGACATGGTCGAGCATGACAGTTACCGTGCCATGCTGTATTCCCGTGTCGATAGTCTTTTTAAAAAGCTCCTTTATCTGTAAAGGTTTTGCGGAGGTCGTAATATCCCAGTCCTGCGGTTTTCTGTCAAGCAGAGTGTCCCTCACACAGCCGCCTACCGCATAGGCTTCAAATCCTGCCTGTTCAAGTTTACTAATAATATATGAAACATTTTTAGGTAATATCATCTTCAAATTTATTTCACCTCATTTTCAGACAGCCTGCCGCAAAAAATATCCTAAAAATCTCAGGTTAAGGGCAATCCGCCAGATAATAATCTGTATGTAAATGCACATTACCATCTGCATTTGCCACAATAAATTATTTAATTGCTGCTGTCTTTTATTGTAATAGTAACATTGGCATTAAAAGCTACTGCTTTAGAACCTTTATCAACCATGCCAATATATATATTATCATAACCCGAAAGCCCGTCTTTTGACAAATCAATCTTTAACATTTCTCCTGTACTCAGCTTAAATGTTCCGCTCGCCTTTGCATCAGAGGCATTTATATATTTATAGTATTGATTATCTTCATTTACTTTATTAGCCACTTTGTAGTCCACACTACCGCCGCTACCCGCTGTAAGCGAATTTATCTTTATCTCAAGATACGGATTTGTAAATTTTGTCCAGTCTATGCCACTAATCTGATATGAAGCTCCAACAGAACTAACAGGCAGATTCCAGTCATCATCAGTAGCAACCGGTGCCACTGCATTCCAGCTTGATGCACCTATATTTCCAGTCCATACATATTCATTTTTTGTCTCATCAGGCACATATGCTGTTCCACTCTCAGCTTTCTTATAAAGTCCCTCAAACAATTCCTTATCAATGTCATTTGACATTCTGCACTGTGAACGGCTGTAACCCATACCCGTATCCCACAAAACAGGACACATTCCATTTGCAAGTGCATATTCGCATACATTTCTTATAAACACTTCCCTGCCTGTTTTTCTTGTATATGTTCCGTCGGAATTTTCTGTATCGCAGACATTGTATTCACCTATAATCACAGGATAACCGTTATCGACAAATCTAAGCTTCATTTTCTTAAAGTCACTTTTAAGCGTGCTTATCTCATCATCACTTCCCCACGATGCAATATACCCTTCTTTTGAAGGTTTTGCTATATCACAGTAACCATATGGTGAATAGTAGTGAACTGAAACCATAAGATGACTTTCTATAGTATCGGTCGGCATCTTGTATCTTGTGTCACAGGTTTTTGATATGTCGGTATCATATCCTGCTATAAGAAGAAATCTGTTTGCATTATTTCCGCCTGATGCACGCACTATATCGACAAATTTCTGATTTATCTGATTGACAAGAGCATATTTTTCATCGTCTGTCAGATTTCCTGAAATAATATCATCGCTGCTCATGTCTTCTGTAAATCCGTAACCGTTTGAGTTAAGTGCATCATTTAATCTTGTACCAAGTTCCTCGTTTGCACTCTCAAAAATGACATGACCTGAATATTTTTTAAATCTTTCAGAAATCTGTTTCCAATAACTCTCATATCGTTTCCATGCAGCGGCACGCCTTGTCTCATCGGCAACTGTATTTCCGGCAGAGTCCTTTTTGCACGCACCAAACTGTCCCCACCATCCACCGTCATAGTGGATATTTACTATAACATACATATCATTGTCGAGGGCATAGCCCATGATTTCTTCAACTCTGTTAAAATAACCATCACTTATCGTATAATTTCCATCATCTGAAACCATATTTGACCATGCCACAGGTATTCTTATCGTCTTAAAACCTGCATTTTTCATACCGTCAATCATTGCCTTAGTCGTGGTCGGTGCTCCCCAGCAAGTTTCATAGGCATTAACACTGCCAAGTTTATAACGTGACACACTCTCCATTGTGTTTCCGAGATTTATGCCAAGTCCGAGGTCGTGAACCATCTGATATGCCTCGGAAGCTGTTTCCGTAGCAGGTCTTCTTGTCGGAGTGGCTGTCGGTGTCGGGCTTGCCGTTGCTGTCGGTGTCGGACTTGATGTTGCTATCGGGGGAACTGTCGGTGTCGGGCTTACTGCTGCCGTTGGAGCAGCCGCAGGTATCTGGCTCGCTGCCGCTGTCGGCTTAGCCGTTGTATTCTGACCTGCTGTTGCCGTCGGCTTAGCTGTCGTGGTCTGACCCACTGTCGCTGTTGGCTTAGCTGTCGTATCCTGACCCGCTGTTGCTGTTGGCTTAGCTGTCGTATCCTGACCTGCTGTTGTTGTATTCTGATCTGCTGTTGCTGTTGGCTTAGCTGTCGTGGTCTGACCCGCTGTCGCTGTTGGCTTAGCTGTCGTGGTCTGACCCGCTGTCGCCGTCGGCTTAGCTGTCACCATCGGATTTTCGCTCACCTTCGGCGTATTTGTCGGTGTTACCTTCTTTGCCACAACTCTTACATTACATTTTAATGTTTTGCTAAAGGATTTCCACTTTGTCTTTCCTTTAATCTTCTTTTTTTCCTTATAGGAAACCTTACACCAGATAACGGCTTTTCCAACCTTATTTCCTTTTACCTTGCCCTTTGCCGTAACTGAAACAACACTCTTTTTGCTGCTCGTAAATTTAATCTTCTTTGATTTGATATTTTTGGGAACATTTTTGACTTTCAATGTAAAAGTCTTTCCCTTTTGAATCTTTTTTGATATTGCATTTAAAGCAACTTTTTGTTTACCAGTTTTGGCATATGTTGAAAAATCACCATAATAACTTCCTGTAATCGTCATTCCTGCTATCAAAACTGCCGCTGTCAGTCTCTTACAATATTTTTTTAATCTTCTGTTGTACCTCATACTTTTCTCCTTTTATCTTTTTTAATATTGGGTGTTTGCGAAACTGTCATAAATCTTGATTAAATTGTGCAGATATAACAAATAGTGTTAGTCGGCATTTT
>OJSE01003380.1_pt1 | contig 14568 bp, 10 predicted proteins | sample 1599351 | NCBI WGS metagenome assembly OJSE01 (sample SAMN04168656, study PRJEB22393) | human gut metagenome | biome: human gut microbiome; feature: stool | host: Homo sapiens | collected 2014-03-17 | reverse complement strand
TATTTTATATACATCAATTGCTGGTTCTATTATATCACTTGATTTTCTATTATTCCACACAAAACGTTTCACGTGAAACATTTTTTTCTTTTTTATACAAAAAAACGAGCACAAGCTCGTTTTTAAATAATATAAATATCTTTTGTAAATGAATTTAAAACCTGACATCCATCTTTTGTCACCATAACTAGATCTTCTACACGTACTCCGAAATTTCCTTCTAAATAAATACCTGGTTCAATTGAAAAAATCATTCCTTCTTCAACTTCCATTTCATTTACCGAAGAGACATCTCCATATTCATGAACATCTCGACCAATAAAATGTCCTAAACGATGTGTAAAATATTTTCCATAGCCTTCATCACTGATGACTTTTCTTGCACACTTATCAATATCTGATAATTTAACTCCTGGTTTGATCATTGCTTCTGCAGCTTCATTTGCTTTTTTTACAATTTCATAAGCTTTAATTTCTTCTTCCAAAATACCTTCATAAAAGAATGTACGTGTCATATCAGAACAATACCCTTTATAAACACATCCCATGTCAATCAGTACACAATCACCTTTTCTAAGTAGTGTATCATCATTTTCATGATGTGGATCAGCAGCGTTTTTACCAAATGCAACAATCGCCCCATAACAAGTAGAATGATGATTGAAAAATAATTCATCTAATTTTTTAGCAAGTTGTTTTTCTGTCACGCCTTCTTGAATGAATGGAATGATTTCTTCCATAACAGCATCATTGATTTTACTTGATTCAATCATTAAAACTTGTTCTTGTAAATCTTTTTTCATGCGTACGAGATCAACACATGGTGAAGCATTGATATACTTTGCATCTGGGAGTTTTTTCATAAGATCTAACAAGAAATGTGAGGCCCAATTTTTATCAATTCCAATTCTTCCTGGAAAATGCATTTCATCAACAATTGTTTGAATAGCATCTTGTCCATCTTTATGCCAAACAATGTTAACATCTAAATCATGATCCAAATAAAATAAATCATTCATGAATAAGGTATGATTTCCATGTTTTGAAATCATGAAAACAAACATTCTTTCATGCGGATCATTATAGTATCCTGTACAATAAGCAATTGATTGAGGATCACTTATTAAAAAGTAATCCAATCTTGCTTCTTCCATTAAATCAAGTATTTCTTGTATACGATCGTTATTCATCTTTTAAAACTCCAATACCTAATTCTTTTAATTGATCTTCTTCTACACTATTTGGTGCTTTAGACATTGGACATGTTGCACTGGCATTTTTAGGGAAAGCAATAACGTCTCTAATAGAATCACTTTCAGTAAGTAACATGGCAAGACGATCTAATCCTAAAGCAAATCCTCCATGTGGTGGTGTCCCATATTTTAATGCATCAACAAACCAACCAAATTTATTTCTTACTTGTTCATCTGTTAAACTTAAAGCTTTGAAAGCTCTTTGTTGTAAATCTTGTTCGTAAATACGTTGAGAACCTCCACCAAGTTCAAAACCATTTAAAACAATATCATAGGCATCAGCAAGACAATTTGCTGGATCTTTATCTATTTTATCTAAATCTGATTCTTTAGGTCTTGTAAATGGATGATGCATTGCATAATATCTTTGAGTTTCATCATCATATTCAAACATTGGGAAATCAACAACCCATAATAATCCTAATTCTTTTGGATCATATAAATTTAATTCTTTTCCTAAATGATTACGTAAAGCAGCTAAAGCATCACAAACAACCATATATTTTGTATCCGATACAAATAATAATAAGTCGTTATCTTCACCTTTCATTGCTTCAATTAATCTTTGCATTTGTTCTTCGCTAAAGAATTTAGCAATTGGCCCTTCACCAACACCATTATTTACTTTTAACCAAGCAAGACCTTTTGCTTTATATGTTTTTGCAAGTTCTGTTAATTGATCAATTTTCTTTCTTGAATAATCACTTGCATGATTTTTAACATTAATTCCTTTAACATATCCATTATTTTCTAAAGCTGATTTAAATACCATAAAATCAACATCTTTAACAACTTCATTTAAGTTAACAAGTTTCATATCAAAACGGATATCTGGTTTATCAATACCATATGTTTCCATCGCTTCATGCCAAGTCATACGTGGAAGTGGTAACTTAACATCAACACCTTTTACATCTTTGACGACTTTAGCTACCATATTTTCACCAACTTCGATGATTTCATCTGTAGTCATAAATGACATTTCAACATCAACTTGAGTAAATTCTGGTTGACGATCCGCTCTTAAATCTTCATCTCTGAAACAACGAGCAATTTGGTAATATTTTTCAAAACCAGCAACCATTAATAATTGTTTAAATAATTGAGGTGATTGTGGTAAAGCATAGAAATCACCATGATGTACACGTGAAGGTACTAAGAAATCTCTTGCTCCTTCAGGAGTTGATCTATTTAAATAAGGTGTTTCAATATCCACAAAATCATGACTATCTAAGTATTCTCTAATACTTCTTGTAATTTTATGTCTTGTTAGAATTTTATTTTGCATAACAGGTCTTCTTAAATCAAGATAACGATATTGCATTCTTGTTTCTTCTAAAGCATCTGTATCATCTGCAACAATAATTGGTGTCGTATTGGCTGTATTGATGATTTTGATTTCTGATGCATCAACTTCAATATCTCCTGTAGGCATATTTGGATTTTTGCTAGAACGTTCTACAACAGTTCCTTTAACATATAAAATATATTCATTTTTAATATCTTTTGAAATGTTTTCCATTTCTTCATTGATAATAATTTGTGTAATTCCATAACGGTCTCTTAAATCAATAAATACAAGAGCTCCTAAATTTCTCTTTTTAGCAACCCATCCTTTTAGTTCAACTGTTTGTCCAACATTTTCTAAACGAAGTTCACCGTTATTATGTGTTCTATTCATGTTCATGTCCTCCACTTAAATGATTTTCAATATGTGCCAAAATATTTTCTAATGGTACTACAACTTGTTCTTTATCATGATTACATTTAATATTAACCACTTCATTTTTTACTTCTTCTTCCCCTAAAATAATAGAGAAATGTGCATTAAAACGATCTGCTGATTTAAATTGTCCTTTTAAGCCACGAGATACATGATCCATTTCACATGTAAAGCCATTTGCTCTTAACATCGCAATAATTTGCATAGCAAGATCTTTTGCTTCTTCGCCTAAAGGCATAATATAACAATCTAAACCATCTTCGTCTTCATCTTCTTCATCATCTAAAGCAAGAAGGAGTCTTTCCATACCAAAAGCAAAGCCAACACCAGGTGTAGCCGGTCCACCAATTTCTTCAATTAAACCATTGTAGCGTCCGCCACCACCAACAGTAGCTCCAGCACCTAATTTTGGATCATCAGAAATGATTTCAAAAACAGTATGAGAATAATAATCTAATCCTCTTACTAAATTTGTATCAATAACATAATCAATTTCTAAATCATCTAATAAAGAACATACTTTATCAAAATGATTTTTAGCACTTTCGCTTAAATAATCAATTGTTTTCGGTGCTGTTTTCATAGCTGGATGTTTCGCATCCACTTTGCAATCTAAAATACGTAAAGGATTCTTTTCAAAACGTGCTTTACAATCTTCGCATAAGTCATCTAAATGGCCTCTAAAATGATCTTTTAAAGCTTCACGATAAGCATCTCTTGATTCATTATCACCTAAAGAGTTGATATGAAGTGTGACATTTTGAAGTCCTAATGCTTCAACAACAGTCACTGCCATAAGCATACATTCAACATCTACATAAGGTGATTCAACACCTAACATTTCTACCCCAAATTGGTGGAATTGTCTTTGTCGACCATTTTGAGGTCTTTCATATCTAAACATTGGTCCCATATAATAAACTTTTTGTAGTTTTTCTGGTAAACCATACATTTTATTTTCTACATAAGCTCTTGCAATACCAGCAGTTCCTTCTGGTCTAAGTGAAATATATCTTCCTTTTTTATCTTGAAAAGTATACATTTCTTTAGAAACAACATCACTTGTATCCCCAACAGCTCTGTTAAATAATTCAGCATGTTCGAAAATTGGTGTTCTCATTTCTTTGACATTATAATTAGCGGCAATCGTTCTTAGCAATTGTTCTAATTTAATCCATTTTTCACTTTGTCCTGGTAAAATATCTACCGTACCTCTTGGTGCACTATATCCCATTATTTTTCCTCCTTAAAATATAAAAACGCCCTCATAAGGACGTTTCAACGCGGTACCACCTTAATTCGTATTTTCATACGCACTTTCATCTTAACGCGATTAACGATTACTCTTTTCAAGTAATTCCTCACAAGTGTCCCATAGCTTCCATACAAAGATTTTCACCAACCATCTTCTCTCTAACTATTTCCACTATTTAATCTTGCTCAATGGATTACAAAGATTATATAAAATAATGACTAAAAAATCAATTCCTATTTCTAGCATCTATAGTATACCACGTTTTTTAATCATTTATGTCTCAAATTTGTCTCATTTTTGTTCCATTTTTGAAAGACGATACTCTTCTACAATAAATTGTGACAGATCTTCTTTTAAACTATGGTTATCATAATAAACAAGACGTATTTTCTTCTTTCTAGCAATATCATTCAATTTTAAAAGATAACTTTCAACAGGTTTTATTTTTTCATTTTGACTATAAACAACAAGAAGCTGATAGAAATCTTCTACCAGCTTTTTGCCAACTTGATCATTATATAAAATATTTATTGCACGACGATCAATCATTATAAATCAATATCACATAAGTTAGAAGCATATCCAATATAACTTGCAGGTGTCATATCTAATAAAGTTTGACGATCTTCATCTGATAAAACATCTAATCCTTTCGCAAATTCCATAATTGCTTCTTGTGAAATATTTTTACCTCTTGTAAGTTCTTTTAATTGATCATAGGCATCAGAAATACCATATTTTCTAAGCATTGTTTGAATTGGTTCAGCAAGAACTTCCCATTTTTCATTTAAGTCAGCTGCAAGTTTATCTTTATTAACAACACATTTAGCTAAACCATTTGTTGTTTCACTAATTGCTTGTAAAGAATAACCAAAAGCTAAACCAATATTTCTTTGACTTGAACTATCTGATAAATCTCTTTGCATACGTGATCTAGGTAATTTGTTTGATAAACCAACACAAATATTATTAGACATATCAACATTTGCTTCTGAGTTTTCAAAACGAATTGGATTGACTTTATGAGGCATTGTACTACTTCCTACTTCTCCTTTTACAGGAATTTGTTTGAAGTATTCCATTGAAATGTATAACCACATATCAACATCAAAATCCACTAACACATTATTGAAATGACGAATACCATCTAAAATATGACATGTATAATCATGGCTTTCAATTTGTGTTGTTAAAGGATTGTAAGTTAACCCTAAATATTCTTCTACAAATTTTTTATTAAGAGTTTGCCAATCTAATTGAGGAAATGCTGTTAAAATAGCACTATAGTTTCCTGTTGCCCCATTAAATTTAGCTTTAATTTTAATATTTTCAATATTTTCAATGCTTGAAGTAAAACGATAAGCATAAACTTTAAATTCCTTACCAATTGTTGTTGGTGTGGCAGGTTGACCATGAGTATGAGCTAACATCGCATCATTTTTATGTTCAACAGCCCATTTATTAATAACAGCAGTAAATTCTTTTGCTTTCTTTAACCAAACATCATTTAAACCATGTTTGATCATACAAGCATAAGATGTATTATTAATATCTTCTGAAGTACATCCAATATGAACAAAACTGATTAAATAATCATAACCCATATCTTTTAATTGATTTCCAATGAAATATTCTACTGCTTTAACATCATGTCTTGTAACAGCTTCAATATCTTTGATTGCTTTAAAAGAATCATAATTGAAATCTTTTGAAATAGCTTCGATTTGTCCTAAGTTATCTTTGTCAAATTTAGAAAGAACATCACTTTCTACATTTTCAATTAAAAATTTTAACCATTGAATTTCAACAAAAACACGATATTTCACTAAAGCATATTCAGAAAAATATTCACCTAAAGCATCTTTAATACCTGCATAACGTCCATCTAAAGGACTTAATGTAAAACATTCAAATTGTTGTTTATCCATTCTATTTACCACCTCTAAAATAATTTACACCAGCTTCAAATAATTTTTGATCCATTTCACCATAAACATTTTTAAAACGGTTTTCTCCTTGACGTTCACTATGTCCCATCTTACCAAGAACACGACCATCACGAGAAACAATACCTTCAATAGCATACATTGAACCATTAGGATTGTATGGTGTTTGCATTGTGACTTTACGATTAGGATCAACATATTGAGAGAATACTTGTCCATTAGCGAATAATTCATCAATAACTTCTTTAGGAGCAACAAAACGTCCTTCTCCATGAGAAATAGGAATAACATGAACATCCCCCACATTAACATTAGCAAGCCATGGTGATTTAACAGAACCAATACGTGTATCTACAAATTGAGATAAGTGACGACCAATCGTATTGAATGTAAGAGTAGCGTCATTTTCCGACATATCTCTAATTTCACCATATGGAAGTAATCCTAATTTAATAAGTGCTTGGAATCCATTACAAATACCAATCATTAAACCATCTCTATTATCTAATAAATCACTAATTGCTGCTTTTAATCTTGGATTTCTTAAAACTGTTGCAATAAATTTACCTGAACCTTCAGGTTCATCACCAGCAGAGAATCCTCCTGGTAGCATCACAATATTAGCACGTTTGATCGCATTTTCCAATTCATCAATCGATGTTTTTAACATTTCTTCTGTTTTATTTCTAATTAAGACAAGTTCAACCTTTGCCCCTGCTTTTTCAAAAGCACGTTTTGAATCATATTCACAGTTTGTTCCTGGGAATACTGGAATAACAACTAAAGGTGTTTCAATATATTGTTTTGCTTTTAAAGTTGATCTTGTTTTACATTCAGCAACTTTAATTTCTTGTGTAGGTGCTTTTTCTCTTGTTGGATAAACACTTTCTAATGGTGCTTTATTGATTGCGTAAGCTTCTTGAATAGAAATTGTATCCATTCCATAAGAGAATTTTCCACTATCATTTAAAGTAGCCACTACTCTATAATCTAAACCTACTAGATCTTTTTCAGATTTCACTTCAACAATAATATTTCCATAATTCTTTTCAACATAAGAAGCAAGAGTATGATCTATATTGAAAGCAGCTCCTAAACCATTACCAAAAGCCATTTTACAAACAGCTTCGAGTACACCACCATCTTTAACTGTATATGCAGAATAAATTTTCTTTTGTCTCATTAAATCTTGAATAGCATCATATTGTTTTTGTAAATGATCAAAATCAAAGACTCTAAATTGATCTTTTTTAATTTGAACTTCCGCTAAAATATGTCCTGCTTCTTTTGCTTCTGGTGTCATAACATCATGAACATCACTTGCTGTAATAGCAAAAGAAACAAGTGTTGGTGGAACTGAAATATTTTCAAATGTTCCTGACATTGAATCTTTACCACCAATTGATGGAAGTTTTAATTCTTGTTGAACACGATTAGCTCCAAGTAAAGCAGCTAATGGTTTACCCCAACGTTTTGGATCATCTAATAATTTTTCAAAATATTCTTGGAATGAAAAACGAATTGTATGATAGTTTCCACCCATGGCAACGATCTTAGCAACACTTTCAACAACAGCATACATAGCTCCATGATATGGTGACCATTTAGAAATCTTAGGATTATACCCATAAGCCATTAATGAAGCAGTTGTTGTTTCTTTTCCTAAAACAGGAATTAAAGCAGCCATACCTTCTGTTTCTGTGTGATATGTACGTCCACCATAAGGAGATAAAACTGTACCATTTCCAATAGATGAGTCAAATCTTTCAACAAGACCTTTTTGTGAAGCAACAGATAATCTTGATAATACTTCTTTTGTTGTACCAACAAAATCATTTCTTTCTTCTTCATCAAAAGGTGTACTTTCAAAGTTTGGTAATTCAACTTCAATATTTTGATAACGTTTTGCCCCTGCAGCATCTAAGAAATCACGAGAAATATTAACAATATCTTTACCCATGTGCTTCATTACTAAACGATTTGTATCTGTAACAGTTGCCACTTGAACAACTTCTAAGTTTTCTTTTGTACATTCTTCTTTAATGAAATCAACATCATAGTCATTGACAACAATGGCCATACGTTCTTGTGATTCACTAATAGCAAGTTCTGTACCTGTTAAACCATCATATTTTTTCAAAACAGCATCTAAATCAATATCAAGCCCTGGAGCAAGTTCACCAACGGCAACACAAACTCCACCAGCTCCAAAGTCATTACATCTAACAACTTTTTCTGAGACCGCTTTATTTCTAAATAATCTTTGAATTTTTCTTTCTTCAACAGGATTTCCTTTTTGAACTTCAGCACCTGCTGTTTCAATAGATTTTACGTCATGTGATTTTGAAGAACCGGTAGCACCACCGATACCATCACGTCCTGTGCGTCCCCCAATTAATAAGACGATTTGTCCATTTTGTGGTTCTAAACGTTTTACTTGTTCTTTTGGTGCAGCAGCCACAACAGCTCCTACTTCCATACGTTTAGCAATATAACCTTCATCGTATATTTCATGAACATAACCTGTTGTTAAACCGATTTGGTTACCATAACTTGAAAAACCATGAGCGGCTTCTTGACAAATTTTTCTTTGTGGTAATTTACCTGGCGTTGTTTCTGCCAATGTTTTTCTTGGATCACCTGCTCCAGTAATACGCATTGATTGGTAAACATAAGCACGTCCTGAAAGTGGGTCACGAATAGCTCCACCTAAACATGTAGCAGCTCCCCCAAATGGTTCGATTTCTGTAGGATGGTTATGTGTTTCATTTTTAAACATTAATAACCATTGTTCATCTCCTTGATTTGTATGAACAGTGATTTCAATAGAACATGCATTAATTTCTTCAGAAACTTCCATATCATCAAGATATCCTTTTTTACGAAGTTCTTTCATTGAAATAGTTGCAAGATCCATTAAAGTAAGAGGTCTTGTTGTATTTACCCCATAAACTGCATGTCTACTTGTTTTATAGCTTTCAATATCTTTTTCTAAGATTTCTTTAAAAGCACCATTTTGAATATCAATATCTGTAATAACTGTCGCAAATGTTGTATGACGACAGTGATCTGACCAATATGTATCTAATACTTTAATTTCTGTTTCAGTAGGATCTCTATGTTCTTCATTTTTAAAGTAATCTTGTGTTACTTTTAAATCATCAAGATTCATAGCCATTCCATTATCTTTTAAGAATTGATTTAATCCTGCTTCATCTAAATCATTAAATCCAGTTAAAGTTGGTACAGATTTAATATCAGGTGTTTCATCATTTAAATGTTCTGGTTTTTCTAAAGAAGCAATTCTTTGATCAACAGGGTTAATTAAATAATGTTTGATTTGATTTAAAACATCTTCATTTTTATCAATGTCTACTACAATAAGTTTGGCACATCTTACTTTTGTTGAAGATGTTCCTGTTAGAATTTGGAAACATTGTTCGCATGAATCAGCACGTTGATCATATTGACCTGGTAAAAATTCAATTGCGAAAACAGATTCTTTTTCACTCATTGGAAATGTTTCATCATAAACATGATCCACCATTGGTTCAGCAAGAATTGTATTAATTCCTTGTTGTAAGATTTCTTCACTAATTCCTTGTACATCATAACGATGAACAATACGAAGTGAATGAATCGTTAAACCTAATTGTTCAACGAGGTTGGTTTGAATTTCATGCGCTTCTGTTGCGTATTCTTTTCTTTTTTCTACATAAATTCTTCTTACATTTGTCATAGAGTTCTCTCCTATCTAAGTCCAATATCATGACGATAGTACATACCATCGAATGTAATAATTGTAGCAGTTTCATAGACTTTCGCAAGTGCTTCTTGTAAATTTGCTCCTCTTGCACACACATTTAAAACACGTCCACCATTTGTGACAAGTTTACCATCTTTTAAAGCTGTTCCCGCATGGAAAACAACAATATCATCACTTACTTTGTCAATATTTTTAATTTCAATTCCTTTTTCATATTTACCTGGATATCCACCACTTGCTAGAACAAGACAAGCCACGTGGTCATCTGACCATTTGACATCTACTTGATCTAAAGTATAAGTCGCACAAGCATCCATGATTTCATAAAGATCACTTTCTAAACGAAGAAGGATTGATTGTGTTTCAGGATCACCAAAACGGACATTAAATTCAAGTACTTTCGCTTGATTATTTTCAATCATTAAACCAATGAAAACAACTCCTCGATAGTCCATTTGATCTTCTTTAAGTCCTTGCATAAATGGATCAAGAATATCTTTTTTTAAGACTTCATCCATACCTTCTGGTAAAAATGGATTTGGAGAAACAGTTCCCATACCACCTGTATTAGGTCCTTTATTTCCATCAAAGATTTGTTTATGATCTTTTGCTGAAACCATTGGTACAATTGTTTTACCATCAGTAAAACAAAGTAAAGAACATTCAAATCCTGTTAAGAATTCTTCTAATACAACTTTACTTCCGGCACCATCTAAAGCACCATCAACCATCATGTCTTTTAAAGTAGATATGGCATCTTCTTTATTTTCAACAATGACAACACCTTTTCCAGCAGCTAAACCATCTGCTTTGATAACTAATGGAAAATCAAAATGATCAACTTCTTTACAAGCTTTTTCAAAGTCTGTGACTTCGACATATTTTGCTGTAGGAATATGATGTCTGACCATAAAATCTTTAGAGTAAGCTTTGCTTCCTTCTAAAGTTGCCGCCTTTTTTTGAGGACCAAAAGCTTTATAACCCGCTTTTTCAATATCATCAGCGAGCCCTTTACATAAAGGAACTTCTGGACCGATGACAGTTAAATCAATTTGATTTTTTTTAATAAAATCAACAATAAATTCATTATCTTCTACTGAACCAGGTACACATGTACCTAAACTTGCAATACCAGGATTTCCTGGTATTGCATAAAGTTCAGTTACTTTTGGACTTTGTTTTAATTTATAAGCAATCGCATGTTCACGACCACCACTACCGATTACAAGAACTTTCATATAAGCCTCCTAGTGTCTAAAGTGTCTATATCCGCTAAATACCATAGGGATATTTTTTTCATTACATAAATCAATTGAATCTTGATCTCTAATTGAACCACCTGGTTGAATAATTGCTTGAACACCTGCATCTGCAGCCACTTGAACACAGTCATTGAATGGGAAGAAAGCATCTGAAGCAAGTACTGAACCATTGAAATCTTTATCTGGATTATTATGAATAGCATTTTCTAAAGCCCATACTCTTGATGTTTGTCCTCCACCAATAGCAAGTGTTACACCATTTTTAACAATACAGATCGCATTTGATTTTACATATTTAACAACTTTCATACCAAATTCCATATCTGTAAGTTGTTCTTTTGTAGGTTGTGCATTTGTCACAACTTTCATTTCATCAATCATTTTTGTATTTAATTCTTGAACTAATACTTTTCCTTCAAGATATTTAATATCATATTTAGCACCACGTGCATCTAAGTTTTTAAGTTTTAAAATACGTAAGTTTTTCTTTTTCTTTAAGATTTCTAAAGCATCATCATCAAAATCTGGTGCAGCTACGATTTCTAAGAAAATCTTATGCATTTGTTCAGCTGTTGCTTTATCGATTTTATAGTTAACAGCAACGATTCCACCAAAGATAGATTGAGGATCAGCTTCATAGGCTTTCATATAAGAATCATAACCTGTATTTCCAATAGCAACACCACAAGGAGTTGAATGTTTGATAGCTGCTGTAACGATTTGATCTCCAAATTCTCTAACAAGTGCAACAGCTCCATATAAATCGTTTACATTGTTAAATGAAATTTCTTTACCATGAAGTTGTTCATAATCTAATAAAGATTTTTGAACATAGCTATCTTCATATTTATTAGCTGCTTGTTGAGAGTTTTCACCATAACGTAAATGTTCTACTTTCTTTAATGAAAGATTTAATGTATCTGGGAATTGATCTCCAACTTGATCTGCAAAGTATCTTGAAATCATTGCATCATAAGCACCTGTCATAGAGAATGCTTTATAAGCAAGATTCATTCTGAAATCAAAATCAGTTGTATCATTTTTAATCGCATCTAAAACATTGTCATAATCTTTTGGATCTGTAACAATTAAAACATCTTTAAAGTTTTTAGCTGCTGAACGAATCATTGATGGTCCACCAATATCAATATTTTCAATCATATCTGGTAAATCTTTACCAGCTTTTAAAGCTTTTTCAAATTCATATAAGTTGACACATACTAAATCAATTGGATGAATGCCGTGTTTTTTAATTGTTTCAACATGACTAGGTAAATCTCGACGATATAAAAGTCCTCCATGTACCATTGGATGAAGTGTTTTAACACGTCCATCTAACATTTCAGGAAATCCTGTCACATCATCAATTGCAATACAAGAAACCCCATTTTCTTGTAAAACTTTCATTGTACCTCCTGTTGATACAATTTCAAAACCTAATTCTACTAATCCTTTAGCAAAATCAACAACCCCATCTTTATTTGTAACTGAAATTAAAGCTCTTTTCATTTAAATTACCTTTGCCTTTCCATCAATAATTTTTATCTTATTATCACAATATAACCCTACAACTTCAGGTAATAATTTATGTTCAATCTCTAACACCCTTTTTTGAATATCATCCGCTGTATCTAAATCCGATATATCACAAGCAACTTGTTTAATAATCGGTCCCCCATCGACAATATTTGAAACAAAGTGCACGGTTGCCCCCGAAACCTTTGCACCACGTTGTAATACAGCTTCATGAACATGCATTCCATACATTCCTGGTCCACAAAAAGAAGGAATAAGGGAAGGATGAATGTTCATAATTTTATTTGGATATGCATCAATTAACTCATCCGTTAAAATTGCTAGATAACCCGCTAAGACAATAAAATCAATATTTCTTTCTTTTAACATCTTTACAATCAAAGCATCATCTTTTTTGACAACCGCTGTTTCAATCCCAGCATCTTTAGCTCTTTGTAAACCATAAGCCTTTTGACGATTAGAAAGAACAAGAGCGATTTCGCCATTGATCTTTCCTTCGTTTTTGGCATCAATAATAGATTGTAAATCTGTTCCTCCACCAGAAACAAAGACCGCAAATTTTAGCATAGATCCACGCCCTTATCTCCTTCAACGATATTTCCAACAACATAGCATTTGTCTCCTGCATCTTCAATAGCTTTCATTGTTGCATCAACATCTTTTGGATTAACTGCAATTACCATACCAAGACCCATATTGAATGTGTTATACATCATATGTTCTTCAATATTTCCATTTTTTTGAATTAAATCAAATAAAGCTGGTACTGGATAACTATCTTTTTTTATAACTGCTCTTACATTTTCAGGAAGCATTCTTGGAACATTTTCAAAGAAACCTCCACCTGTAATATGAGAGCATCCTTTAATTCTAACACCCGCATTTTTTACATTTTTTAAAGCTTTTACATAAATACGTGTTGGTTCAATTAAAGCTTCTCCTAAAGTTTTTCCTAATTCATCATAGTATGCATCTAATGATTCTTTTGTCATTTCAAACACTTTTCTAACAAGTGAAAAACCATTTGAATGAACACCACTTGAAGCAATACCAATAAGTGTATCTCCTGCTTTAATTGTTGAACCATCAATAATATCTTTTTTATCAACAACACCTACAGCAAAACCAGCTAAATCATAATCATCTTCAGGCATTAAACCTGGATGTTCAGCAGTTTCACCACCAACTAAAGCACATTCAGATTGTAAACATCCTTCAGCAACACCACTTACAATTGAAGCAATCTTTTCAGGATAGTTTTTACCACAAGCAATATAATCTAAGAAGAAAAGTGGTTCTCCTCCAGAACAAGCAATATCATTGACACACATCGCTACAGCGTCAATACCAATTGTATCGTGTTTATCCATTACAAAAGCAAGTTTTACTTTTGTTCCACAACCATCTGTTCCTGATAATAAAACCGGTTCTTCCATATTTTTAATTCCGCTTAAATCAAAAGCACCTGCAAAACCACCAAGTCCTCCTAAGACTTCAGGACGCATTGTTTTTTTAACATGTTCTTTCATTAATTCTACTGATTTATAACCTGCTTCAATATCGACTCCAGCTTTTTTGTAATCCATCTTTATTCTCCTTAATTATTTATTTTGCATTCTTGCTAGAACTGCTTTATAAGTTTCAATTAAATCTCCAATATCTTGTCTAAATACATCTTTATCATATTTTTGGTTTGTATCAACATCCCATAAACGACATGAATCTGGTGAAATTTCATCAGCTAATAAAATTGTACCATCAGCTGTTTTACCAAATTCAGATCGGAAGAGCGTCGTGTAGGGAAAGAGTGTAGATCTCGGTGGTCGC
>OJSE01003376.1_pt1 | contig 14581 bp, 10 predicted proteins | sample 1599351 | NCBI WGS metagenome assembly OJSE01 (sample SAMN04168656, study PRJEB22393) | human gut metagenome | biome: human gut microbiome; feature: stool | host: Homo sapiens | collected 2014-03-17 | reverse complement strand
AAAGCGATGAATGCTCGGGTAGAAAAACTTGCCCGTCCGGCTGCAAAGCTTTCCGAAATCGAGAAAGAAAAATATATCCACGATTTCATCTGTGAAAACATTCATTACGATAAGCTGAAAAAGCCGTACTCCCACGAGATCATCGGTCCCCTCGGACACGGCGTCGGCGTCTGTGAGGGAATTGCCAAATCCGTCAAGATCCTCTGTGATGCTCTGGGAATCTGGTGCATGATCGCCCTGTGCGGGAATAATCCGGAAAAAGGCATCAAATACCGCCATACCTGGAATATCGTAAAAATTGGAAAAACTTATTATCACCTCGATGCAACCTTCGACAACAGCCTCGGAAAATGCTTCGAGACCGGTGCTGAGATCCGATATGACTACTTTAATCTCGATGATAAAGCCATCTTCCGTGACCATGAACCGCTGATTGCCCCGGCTCCGGCCTGCACCGACGGCGATCATTTTTACTACAAGGAGAAAAAACTCTCCTTCACAAAGCAGGAGGAAGTCTACAAACGTGCCCTGCAGACTGCGAAGAAAAACAGGACCTTCACCTTCCACTGGCGAGGCGGCTATCTGACCCGCGAAGTCTTAAAAGAGCTGATCGAACTCATCGAAAAAGCCGGAACCGAGCAGAATAAGACCGCCCACATCCAGCTAAACTGGCCCCAGGCTGTACTCAGGTTCCACTACGCTGATGATGTTTCACAGGCTGTCGTCACGATGGACGAGGCGAATGAAGGGGAAGATGGTACCATGTTATCTGACATATAAGTTATCACATAATCTCTACTTTCTTGCTAATATCCCGTGCTCTCCAACAGCTGTCCGATCTTCGAGACGAAGAGATCGAACGCCACATCGTTCTTTCCGCTGTTGATCACGATATCCGCGAGAGCTCTCGTCGGCTCAACGTACATGTAGTGCATCGGTTTTACGGTTGTCAGGTACTGGCTGATAATGCCTCTCAAGTCTCTGCCGCGCTCTTCCACGTCACGGACGATCCGTCTTAAAATTCGTTCATCCGCATCGGCCTCCACATATACCTTGATGTCCAGAAGATCCCGGATGCGCTCATCCGCAAGGAGCAGGATCCCTTCCACCAGGATGATCGGCCGCGGCTCGATCTTTATGATCTCGTTTGAGCGGTTGTGCTGGCTGTAATCATAGACCGGACATTCGATCGCTCTGCCGTCCTTCAATTCCTTCAAATGCTCCACCAGAAGATCCGTCTCCAACGAATCCGGATGGTCATAGTTGACCTTCACACGCTCTTCAAACGGAATCCCGTCCTGTCTGCGGTAGTAATTATCATGATAAATAACTGCCACATCGTCCCCGAAATACTGTTTGATCCTGTTCGTAAAGGTCGACTTTCCGGAGCCGGAACCTCCGGCAATTCCGATAATAACACTTTTCATTTCTGATCACCTCATAAAACGAATGTACCCGGTTCATCCCGGGTACGCTGCTATCCTACTGCACAAGACCAAATTCTTCCGGCATAAATCTCGGGCAGATATTCTCCGAAGTACAGATCACGGTCGCTGCAAGTCTTGTTCCGATCCTGCAGGAATCCTGCAGGCTCTTTCCGTAAGTCAGACCGATGCAGACACCTGAGAAAAACGCGTCTCCGGCTCCGGTCGTATCGACAACATCCACTTTTCTTGCCGGATAGATCCCGGTACTTCCGTCTTTATCCACATAGAGAGCGCCGTCCCCGCCCATGGTCACAACCATGCGGGCAATCTGCGCTGAGCGGACGCGCTCCGGAAGGACCTTTGCGAGCTCCGCCGCTGTCATGTGTTCATAATCCTCGGAAAAAAGGATCCCGGCTTCCTGCTGGTTGCAGACAAAACATGCTGTTCTGCGCAGGAAGTCCCGTCTCTCGACTGCGATCGTCATGTTGGACACGAGTGCGTAGACCTCTTTCCCATACTTTTCCGCATACGCAAATGTCTTTTTCACGATCTCCTTATCCGTGTCGATCTCGATCGCGATGCTGTCCGCGTCCTTGAAGATCTCGTCCCCATACTCATCGAGGATCTGCTCGATCGGCTTATGATCCGGTCTCTTGGAAATGGAGGCGACAACATCTCCTTCATGGTCGAAAACGGCAAGCCATGTTCCCATTCCGTTCTCAACCTTTTTCATATACTTTGTCTCAACTTTATGGCGTTTCAGCTTCTCGATCACATCATCACCCATCGCGTTGTTGTCCACAGCGCTGATGAACGTCGGCTTTAACTCGATGTTTGCGATATTCTCCGCCACATTTCTTGCTACTCCGCCATGGATCTGAATGACCGTTCCGGCATTTCTTCCCTGCGGGATATACGGGGATAAGGAATATCCCTTAATATCAATAAAAACATCTCCGATTACAACGATTCCCATCTTATATATTCTTCTCCTTTATCTCTAGCATAACACTTTCACAACATCTGGGGCAGTTTCCCATTCCGGACTGCCCCAGACAAAAATTTTTCCCTAATCTTATCTCTGTCCCTTATCATACGGGATTCCTTCCGCCTTCGGTGCTCTCGACTTCTTCGAAGAAACCGCCAGGACCAGAAGAGAAATGATATACGGAAGCCCGCGATCAGGTCTGTAGTCCGAGCTGCCTGTATTCTCCGTCGTCACCTGGTTCGATCCGCATCCGGCAAGCAGAAATGTCATCATGGACGCCGCAAGAAGCAGCGCTGCCCCTTTTTACATTTTTGCATCCTTCTTCTCCTCCGTTACTCATACTCTTTTTCCAGTCCGTGCAGGAACTGCACAGCCCCGCTGAACAGCCGCTAATATATGCGCTTTACCCAGTATAAAAGGGATTTCGGGAAAAGTAAACAGGTTTCTTCTTTCTGACGAAAAAAGGGACAGATGGATTTTTTGTCCATCTATCCCCTGCCTGTTCCGCTTTTGCTCCCGCCAGACACTCTCTGCTCTTCCAGCTCTGCCACGCCTGTGTCTGTTTTGATTTCTTCGCCATTGTATAACTTCGATCACTTCATTGTCTGATAAGGAAATTCACACGGATATAGATACTTCTCCCAAGTCATCTGACACCCAGGAGCGGCGTACGCAAAAGACTGTACTTTTCATCAACGAAGTGGTCAAGCAAATTCGTCCTCTGAAAAAGCATTACCCAAATATGGATATTCATGTAGACACTCACGGTGGTATCCGAACTGATCAAGAAGCTCTGAACAGTATCCTCTCCCTGCTTCAGATGGAAGGCATCACAATCCCGGAAAAAAATATTCACAGCATTGAATACTCCAGACCTCGCGCTGTTTTTACCTCTGCTTCTGAAATTTTTAAGATCATGAATTTCGTATCCGGCATTCATGAATGTATCTATTACGGACAAACTGCATCGCTGAAGCAGGCGATCGCACCGGAAAAATCCCATTCGGATACTGCTCTTAAAAGCAGCAATAGCGATGAACAGGAAGTTTTAGCAAATATGCAGACGATTGCGGAAGGTATTCAGCTTTGCGATGTTACAAAATTCGAAACTGGGTTAAAGAATCTTTCTGATTCTCTTCCGAAACTGGGAAAACAGAATAATTCTCTCCAGAATGTCGGTTATCTCACAATGTTCCAGGATCTGATCCGTGACAGCTATGGTCATAGTCTTCTGAATAACAAAGACCGCCGTGTTATTGATGAGATCAGATGGTGTACCGAAAAGGGCTTCATTCAGCAGGCTCTTACTCTGGTGGAGAGCAAAATGCCGGCTGTATTTCTGAAAAATGGATTTTTAATTTCTGAGAAGCAGAAAGAAGAAAAAAATGGTCAAAAAGCAGTAACTGCTTTTTCTATCTTAATTCAAAATCAAAGGATCCAGTTCTGAGTGACGATTTTCTGAGCTATATCACCCAGAAGAATTCACCTAAAAAAGGGTGGGAATCTGCAGAAAACTATATTGTGCAGGCGGTCGGATATACGAAACGTCCTTCCAAGAAGGTCCCATTTGTACCGCTGAAAGAGCGGACCAATTATCTCGCGCTGGAGGCATATAACTCTAATCCGGTTATATCCGTCCTCAATACAAAAGATAATACGTTTCCGGTTCACAAATATTATATCGCAGAAAATCCGAAATCCTACCGGAAGATCAATATCCTTCTCCGTCTGCATATGCAGTTAAAGGATGAACGAAATAAGACAAATCATGCCGGCAACGACAGCAACCGTCACTCTATTGCGGTCATTTGTCACGCATTGGAATCTTATGTGCAGATTTACGAGGCGATTGAAAAAGATTTAAAGGCTTGATTACTCCTTATATAAAGTCTGCGGTCCGCATCCCGCGCGGCGTACCTAGTCATCTGTAATGATCTTTGTCTTTTCGAAAGCGTATAAAAACATCCCGGTCACATTTCCCACGTGACCGGGATATTTTTATACGCCTATTCCACCTCCCTAATCTCCACCTCGCCGCCCTCCTCGCTCAGCAGCCGGTTCATCCTCGCCCGTCTGACACTCTGGCACCGATTTTCTATTCTCCCGATCACCTCTTCACTTTTCCGTACCTCCTCCTGGTACTCTCTCGTGATCCGCCGGTAGTCCTCGTCCTGAAAGACATCGTACCGTTCCGTCACGACCGGCTGCTGACCTCTGCGGAAAACAATCTCCCGCCCGACCGGCATGTGCAGCACTTCATTTACCGGGACATTCAGCCGAATACTGATGCTCTTTGCGGTATCGATATTGTTTCCGCCGAGATATACATAGCTGTCGCAGTTATCCAGGATCGTGATCGCGTCGCTCCCATACATCTGGTGGAGCTGCGCCTCCGACTGGAGAAGGATCGTCGAGGACATTCCCTTTTCCCGGAAAATCGAGATATACTCCGGAAAGTTTGCACACCGCCCGCCGGTGGCAAAATCGTCGAAGGAAATATGGACCGGCCTCTTCAACGTACCGGATGGCTTTTTCTCCGCGATCTCAAACAGCTCTTTCACCGCCTGGGAGATGAACATCTGGGCAAGAGCGTGGAGTGATTTTTTTACCGGACTTGTCGTCACGAAGATCACGCTCTTTTCGTTCGCCACATTCTGGAAATCGATAACCGGTCTTGTCTTCATCACTTTGCAGATCCTGGATGTGAACATTTTATCCATCGCAGTGTTTAATGATGTATAAATGCAGCGGGCAGTCCGATCCGGATTCTCCCGGAATGTATTCCAGTATTTTTCGATACAATACTCCGGCCGGCTGGCAGCCGCTTCTTCCATCACCTTATCGAAGCTGGTCGTGATTCCTGCATTTCCTGCTGAATAGATACCCATGCTGCTCTGAAACCGGACAACATCGGCAAAGCAGTCCTTACCAAGTGCCAGAAATGCTGCACACTCCGCAGTGAGAAGCGAGATCGCGCTGTCATCCCAGAACGGGTCCATTTTCGAGTTGCTTTTTTTCGCATTTGCGAGCACGATCGCAGATGCCAGATCTGTGATGTCCTCCTCGGTTTTTGTATATTTTAATGGGTCATAGCAGCAATTCGAATTTTCCGGCTCCGCGAAATTCAAGTCATACACAGTATATCCGGCATTTTTTAATGGATTTCTATACTTGTCGACCAGACGCCGCTTCGTCGCAACAACGATCATGTTGGAGGATCCGGCTCTCAGAAGCTCCAAAAGCTCCGGCTCCAGGATGGAAACCGTTTTTCCGCATCCGGAACCGCCGACGATCACGCGGTTATTGTTGACTCCTGTGATTTTGCTGTCCGCGCTGTAGGAACAGTTCTTTCCTAAAATAACTCGTTCTTTTTTCATATACGCATACCTCCAAACTATGTAACAGAATTTTAAACTGCATCTTTACTGCACCGGCCTGTACACTCCCCCTGCACGTGCCTTTTTGCGCCGCAGCAGTTCACAGTCTCATGTTTTCTCAGACGTGGATCAAAACCATCCCGCATCTGCTGCACCGATGGCTTTGCCTTCTATCTCCGGGCAAATCTTATTTCCTTGTACTATGGAATCCCAGATAACTCCGGCGAGGAGCATTTACAGAATCGGTTCCAGAATCTTCTCAAATCCCACGATCTCATCGCACAGTCCGAATTCGACGCTTTCCTCCGGGCTGAAAAAATGGTCGTAGGCAGTTGCTTTTTCAATCTCCTCCTCACTCCTTTTTGTGTGCTTTGCAAGAAGACGGTTGATCCGCCCCTTCATCTCCAAAAGTCCCTCCGAGATGGAACGGATCGAGGACGAATTCCCGGCAACCTGCTGCCCAAGCATCGGTTCATGGATCATCATCTCCCCATGCGGCAGGATATATCTTCCATGCGATCCGCACGCAACGATCACGGCCGCCATGCTGTACGCATGTCCGATGCAGTAGAGCTCGACCGGTGCCCGGCTTCCCTGGATCGCATCGTAGATCATGAGACCGGAGCTGATCTCCCCACCAGCACTGTTGACCAGGACACGGATCTCCTTCTCCGTGCTCTCCTGATTCAGGATCAGGATCTGACGGACAAACTCCCCCGCACTGCCCGCATCGATCTTTCCCTCCAGAAAGATCAGCCGATTTGACAGCAGTCTGGAATCTGCCGAAACCTGTGTGATACCGCCTGCGCTTTTCAGTAATGTGTTCATATGCGTCCTCCTTCATATCGTAAAGTGTGTTTTCTGTTATGCTCTGTGATTCTTATTCTATGCTCAGGCTCTCACAATTTTTGGACACAAAAAGGCAGGGGCAGATGAAACACGATTGCTTCATCTGCCCCTGCCTGTGATATTTTTATTATGATGTCTTACATATCTGTTTTCTCTTCCCTATTTCGTCTGCACCACTCCATTGACCGTCCATGCACCGTCTGCGTTCACGGCACTGCCATCAATGACAGTATTTCTCAGCAGTTTTCCGCGGTAGCCATCGGAAACCGGGTTGAAATAGTAACATCTCTTAACACCATTTGCATCCGGGATCCATAACCATCCGGTCTGCATTTTACCTTTGGTGTTGTCAGAGATCGGATTCAGGTAGTAAATGTTGCCATCCGGATCAGTCTGTGATGTTTTATTCTTTATGACTCTTGATTCCACTATTTTATCTATTGGTTCGCATTTCTTGTTTTGCCCAATTTATCATGAAATTTTATATCATTCGCACCTTAAGACTGCAAGACTATTGATCTCCCATTTCCCGGAAAATTGCTCAGACCACACCGCACGGGCGATTCTTCTGTTAGTGGGAGTTTTTACAGCACATAGCAATCATACCGAATTGCCTTCCCCTTCAATGTATAAGAAGGCTCTCTGCCTGCAAGACATTCACTTTTCAATGGCCGCTTAACGATAATTCTGGACGGACCGACTTTTAGTGCCGCATCAAAAAGATCTGTTTCCTCCGAGCATGGCGGCTCCAGCTTCTGGATCAGCTGAAGTTTTTTATTGATCAGACTGGATTTTTGTCTCGCAGGAAACATCGGATCCAGATAAATCACATCTACCGGATCCAAAAGCTTTGACATGCATTCCACACTATCTGCCTCCACTACTTTCATGCGGCCGGCGATATCCTTTAAAATCTGATTCTTTTTTGCACGACGGATGGCATCCTTCAGAAGTGCAGCGACCACCGGATTCTGCTCATATAATGTCACCTCATACCCCTGTGCAGCCAGTAAAAAAGCATCTTCTCCCATACCGGCAGTGGCATCGATTGCTTTCCGCCCTTCTTTCTCGGAGCTTGCCGCCTTTACCAGCATCTCATGCTGCAGTCTTCCATTGGTGACTCTATGCATCATTGTCTCCGCAAAGTCTCCCTGATAAGTCAACCCGAATCCTGACAGTGACACTCCCTTGGAATCAAAATGAATCGTCAGATATTCTCCCGGCTTATCCACGATCGGCGCTCCTGTTTTTCTGGCAAAAGACTCTGCCATATCTCTCTGCCCACCTCTTCCGAGGCAGACTACGATCTTGTTGTTCATTTTATTGTTCTCTCTTTCGCTTTCTAGTGAACCTCATTTGCAACTGGAATACTGCTGATTTTTTTCATCTGCCATCATAATCTTTTCCATGTCAAAAAATGTGCGTAATTATAAACTTCCTCCAAAGGATCTGGAAAAGCTCCAAATTCAATAATGGAGCGGGATTCTAAGAAATCCCACCCCAACTATCGACATAGAACCACCGCAACACAGTGCCAAAGTTCCGCCATCTGTGTCAATATCAGCGGTCCTTCCGATTTCAGCCTATATGTGATCCCACACGCTTCTAGTTCTTTGCAGAACATCTCAAAATAGTCCGGCTCTTCCCATTACCGTAATATCCAGGGAAATATATTGTCATCCAACCGGATTTCTCTCAGGTCTTCTTTATAACTTGCTTCCATAGTTCTCTAATTCATGAAAGATTCCCATGACATAGACCGTTCTTATATCTTCATTTACCCGATAAATCATAAGCTATGCCATGCCCGGTATTTTTGCCTTCCGGTATTCCTTTTTTCGAAGCACATAATCGATACATGCTGGAAATTGCCATGGATCTTCTTCCAGACGATCATAAATTTCTTCGATTCCCGAAAGAAGATGTTTGGCTGTCTGATCGCTTTTCAACGGATTCAACAGATAAGCCAGCAACTGATCCTAATGTTCAGATGCCTTCTGCGCAATTTCCAGTTTATAACCCATATTTCTCCCTCATGGATGCAAGCTGCTTTCTCGCATTCATCGTCTGCCCCGCTTCTATCTGGCTCTCCGACTCCTCCAGCTCCTTATAAACTTTTGACAACTTCATCATCCGTTCATAGTTTTCCATACTCATGAGCACCATGTCACCATACCCATTTTTCGTAATAAAGATTGGTTCTTTTGTAGAATGACACATTTCTGAAATTTCTGAAGTGTTTTTTAAATGACTGATTGGAACAATTTGTGGCATAAAAGCACCTCCTTTATGTAGTTTAATTGTACCATAATTATACCATGTATGCAATTTTATATTATTTCATTGGGTATGTGATAAACTTCCATTGTTCATTTGGAACGCCTCCTCTGGTTTTGAGTTTGGCTTGCGACATCATATTGCAGGAGGCTTTATTTAGTTGTCCTCACCGACTGCACTTATTCCATTCTCCCAAGAACAGCTGAAAGCTTAAGTTTTTCATTTAGATGTAGAGAAAAATTGTTTCAACTCACAATCCACAAGAAGGCTGACTTTGAGGGCGGCAGAAAAGTCGATTACCTGATTTTTGTTTTAACTCACAGCCCCGCAAGGGGGCTGACCAGGAACACTTTTGCACCACTTGCGTAAGCTCGGTGTTTCAACTCACAGCCCCACAAGGGGGCTGACTTCATGTACCGGTTGAATTCGCCAGCCTTTAATCGTTTCAACTCACAGCCCCACAAGGGGGCTGACGGCTGGTGGTGGCGGAATGCGGACGGGTCTTACCCGTTTCAACTCACAGCCCCACAAGGGGGCTGACTGGTGAAAAGCACAAATATATAGAGATATATTCGTTTCAACTCACAGCCCCACAAGGGGGCTGACAATCTCCAGCAGCAGATCACGGCGTTGAAAGGATTGTTTCAACTCACAGCCCCACAAGGGGGCTGACCAGCTCCTATTTCTTATTTCTTCGGTTTCTCACGTTTCAACTCACAGCCCCACAAGGGGGCTGACGAGGATCACGCGGTTATATGGTGTTCCCTCTGTGTTTCAACTCACAGCCCCACAAGGGGGCTGACTATGGTGCCGGTGGGATCGTATTTCATATAAGAGGTTTCAACTCACAGCCCCACAAGGGGGCTGACGTCCATGATTTTGTTGTAAATGTCCTGATAGTTGTTTCAACTCACAGCCCCACAAGGGGGCTGACCTGGACGAGACGGCGATCCTCAAGTATTTTACCGCGTTTCAACTCACAGCCCCACAAGGGGGCTGACATGACACGTCCCTGGTCCTGCGGATTTCCTCTGGATGTTTCAACTCACAGCCCCACAAGGGGGCTGACCAATGGAACAGTTACGCTTGGCGCATTATTTGTGTTTCAACTCACAGCCCCACAAGGGGGCTGACATATTATCGACGGAACAGATAATGTTGATTTGGCGTTTCAACTCACAGCCCCACAAGGGGGCTGACATCCCACCCATCCACAATTATCTTTTTATAATAGTTTCAACTCACAGCCCCACAAGGGGGCTGACGATCTTCAATGTTAAACGCATTTGCTAATAGCCGTTTCAACTCACAGCCCCACAAGGGGGCTGACGCAACAGACAAAACAACAATCACAATGTCTGATAAGAGTTTCAACTCACAGCCCCACAAGGGGGCTGACGTCAACACATATTATCACTGGGCAAACGACTTCACGTTTCAACTCACAGCCCCACAAGGGGGCTGACGCTTGTTGCGGGGGATATCGCGGAGACAAGTACGTTTCAACTCACAGCCCCACAAGGGGGCTGACGCCATCAGACTTTCGCTCAACGACTCGCATGGAGTGTTTCAACTCACAGCCCCACAAGGGGGCTGACGATAAAAAGGATCGCAGGATCTTGTATTCGTGACGTGTTTCAACTCACAGCCCCACAAGGGGGCTGACAAGCTTGAGGTACCCATCATGGAATACCTGAGATGTTTCAACTCACAGCCCCACAAGGGGGCTGACTCATTTCTACGACTTCAGCAGCGTCTTTATATGGTTTCAACTCACAGCCCCACAAGGGGGCTGACGATCCAAGACAGGACTTTTCTTGCCTGTCTGGATGTTTCAACTCACAGCCCCACAAGGGGGCTGACGCTTCCAATATTCTCTCAACCGCCTGGGCAGGATGTTTCAACTCACAGCCCCACAAGGGGGCTGACGCCTTTTAAGCGGCGGACGCATCGCTCCGGGATGTTTCAACTCACAGCCCCACAAGGGGGCTGACGATGGGAAAAACACGAGGACGCAAGGCTTCTATGTTTCAACTCACAGCCCCACAAGGGGGCTGACGGTGATCAGTTCATCAATGACGCGGAACATCTGGTTTCAACTCACAGCCCCACAAGGGGGCTGACACGCTTGCCGCGGGGGATATAGCGGAGACAAGTACGTTTCAACTCACAGCCCCACAAGGGGGCTGACGTTCGAGCAGTGCGTTTAGATCCTCTCCAATAGTGTTTCAACTCACAGCCCCACAAGGGGGCTGACAATAGAGGATCGCATTCTCAGTAAAATCGTTGGTGTTTCAACTCACAGCCCCACAAGGGGGCTGACCAATGGGGAATGTACGAGGACGCAAAGTTTCGATGTTTCAACTCACAGCCCCACAAGGGGGCTGACACATTTCTCCTTGCCTCCTGCAGCTCCGGCAAGATGTTTCAACTCACAGCCCCACAAGGGGGCTGACTAGGTTTTGCCGACCTGCCTGCTCCCCACGATCACGTTTCAACTCACAGCCCCACAAGGGGGCTGACCATGGAATAGAAAGAAAAGCCCTTGCATCTGAGAGTGTTTCAACTCACAGCCCCACAAGGGGGCTGACAGTGGTAACGAAGTATTTAACATTGATGGCTATGTTTCAACTCACAGCCCCACAAGGGGGCTGACTTCCGGAATAAATTCATCCAGGATCATATCCGTGTTTCAACTCACAGCCCCACAAGGGGGCTGACTTCTGCAGCATAGCACTTCGCATGGAGAAAAATGTTTCAACTCACAGCCCCACAAGGGGGCTGACGGCAATTTTGCACAATTTTCGCATATTTTCCATGCACGTTTCTGTGCTCATTGCACTTAATCATTCATTTATACACATTGCTCCCGATATTTTTCTCCAATATCGCCCTGTTTTTACAGTGCGAATGTTTCGGGATATTTCTGTGTACTTGTATTTCGCACTATAATATGAGTGGATCTGTAACATCAAAACCAGGTTTTGCACCAATATGCTCCACCTTGTTTTTATATTTTTCACCCAGGTAATAAAATCTTAAACTGTCCACCTCCTTGTCGATCAGATTTTCCAGAATATCCTTTACCTGCCTGCATTTGGCTGCATCCATCTGACACTCAAATACAGAATTCTGAACTCGCTGCCCATAATTAACGCACTCTTTTGCAACCTTTCGTAGCCGACTTTTTCCAGCCACTGTCTGCGTATTTACATCATAAGTAATCAAAACCAGCATTCCTTTCACCTACTTCCAAAAGAATGGCGGATATTCATCTAAATCCCCTCTCAAATATCTTGCCAAAAGCATACTTTGCACATATGGGGCCATCCCCCATTCTATTTTCTCATCAAGAAATGGGTGCCTGATTGTTTCCTGTTTTTTAGACTGCCAGGCTAATAGAAAAGTTTTCCTTCCTTCATCCGTTAAAATAACTGCTCCATTTTCCTTTTTTATGAAGTACTTTTCTTTCATGACTCTTTTGTTTATCAATGTTAAAACAAATCTGTCTACCATGATGCTTCTGAATTCCTCCATAAAATCCAGTGCCAGCGACATACGTCCAGGTTGATCTGTGTGGAAGAAGCCAACATAAGGATCCAGTCCGACTGCCTCTAATGCTGATCCACACATTCCCGCCAGCAGCGAATATCCAAATGACAGCATGGCATTTACATTATCCAATGGAGGTCTTTTATTTCTTCCATGAAAATAGAACTGTTCTTTCTGCTGCAGAATCAATTCATCAAACACTGAAAAATATACAGAAGCAGCTTCTCCTTCCAGTCCCAATAATTCATCTGCGCTTTCACAAACCCTGATCTTACCCATACTCTGCGATAAAAAATCGGATTTCTTTTTTATCGTTTCTACATCGAGTCTCATAGGATAATCTCTAACTGCCCTCTCCAGAACCCACTTCGCATTATATACTTTTCCAAGAATAAAGTTTCTGGCTATCTGTATACTTACTTTCCGATCATCACTGATTCTGTACTGCTGTTTTCGCAGTGTGACATTTCCTCTGACTTCTCCGGTAACTCTGGCAAGAAATCTCCCATTTCCAGACATGAAAGATAGATCAATATTCCTTTGCACACACGCTCCCATAAGCGCCGGACTTGCTCCAGTATATCCAAATGTAACAATTGCCTGTAGGTTATGCAGAGGAATTCTCCCTATTTCCTTTTGGTCTTCCAGGATAACAACATTTTCCCCATCTAACGACAGATATTTATTTCCCGTCGTTATATACAGCGTGTTTAAAAGTCTTTTCATCCCTTTTCCTCTTCTGCAATCATCTTATCAATATAACCGGAAACTGACTTTTTCTTATTCAAAACAGGGATGCAAATATCTTTTAATGAACATGCATTACACCTGATCCCCGGCTTTACCTTCGGCGTATAACGCTGTTCATAATATTTATGCATTTCCGCAAATATGTTTTGAACTTTTTCTCGGATTTCTTCGGTAAAATCCACTTTTATGCGATGCCTGATTTCTCCATAAAAAATATAGCCGTAAGGAATCGTGCAGCACAACATTTCTTCCAAACACATAGCCTGTGCCGCCACCTGCAGAATATCGGAATCATTTTCTTTTGGCTTTCCCCGTTTATATTCAATCGGAATTGCTTTGTAAAGACCTTCTTTTCCAGATAATTGAATTCCCTCCTTTTCTTTCTGAAACTCTACAACATCACATTCCCCACTCACACCCATTTCTCTGGAATGAACTGGCATTGCCCGAACAATGAGTGTATCTCCTCTCTTTTCTTTCAGGCTTACATCATGCGCATTTTCATGAAGGATTTTTCCCTCTACTGTTCTGACATTTTCCTGCCACTGCAATTCTATATATGCCAGAGCCCATTGTCTTCTACAAAACTCAAAATGTTGAATTCCAGATAATTGAAGGAAGTCTTCTTCATTATACAAAATCAAATTCCTCCGGTTTTTTGCAATTATCTACATTCCATAAAATTTCATAATCTTCAAATTTTTTCGGATGATCTTTTAATGTCTTAATTGTGAAACCTCTTTGAATTTTTCCACTGGAAACAGATGGAACTTTTTCATCATGCTGCCACCAGTACATTCTGCATACTTCCAGGCTTCCTTCCGGTCTTGCAGAAGAAGCGTCATTTTCGAATAAAGTTTTCAATGCTTTTTTCAGGACATCTGCATCTTCCTGGCTAAATCCGGTTTTTTCTGCAAGCTGAACATTTACGCTTCCCATAATTTTATACACTGCAAAATCAACTCTGTGCTTCATTCCCATCGTATCAGAAGCCTTGCTTTCTTTTCCCGATTCACTATTCACACTTTTCGTGATCTGCATGCTGACAATATCAATTGGCGAAAGGCTGACAGCCTGATGAATGGAAACCGGTCCTCTTACACCAAAGGAAACCGGAATTCCCTTAAATGCAAAGACCTGGCCAAATGCTCTGACATCCATCCATTCTTTGCACGCAATTGCCGCGCAGGCATCGCGATCTGCATTCTTTTTATTTTCCATCTGCATTTTTAAAGCTTCGCATCCATCTGCGCGGTCTTTCAAACTGGTATACGAATCATTTGTGCGATCATCTGACTGAACAAAAATCTTTTCTCCAAGATCCTGGAGACGGTTTCTTATTTTTCTTTTAATGCATACAT
>OJSE01003363.1_pt1 | contig 14620 bp, 9 predicted proteins | sample 1599351 | NCBI WGS metagenome assembly OJSE01 (sample SAMN04168656, study PRJEB22393) | human gut metagenome | biome: human gut microbiome; feature: stool | host: Homo sapiens | collected 2014-03-17 | reverse complement strand
GTTAAGATTGAATTTGTAGTCGGAGTAGTCCCACCAGCGGGCATGAAACAGCGCCTCCATGACCCAGGATGTGACGTATTCCAGTATGCTGGCACCGACCATCGAAAGCAGGAACACCACCAGGGGATTGTGTACCTGTCCCAGCACCACGACGGCGCCGACTGCGCCCGCACCGTAAATCGGGCACAACGGGCCGTTGAGGAATCCGCGGTTGACTGGCCGGCGCTCCAGGATGGACACGAGAATGGACTCGTACACCCATCCGCAGAAGCTGTAGAACAGGAACCACAGGAACAGTTTTTCCACGAACAGCATCAGGCCAGCACCTCCCGGCTCCGTGAGGGCTTGTGCCGCCCGTCGTGCGCGGACGCTGCGGATGCTCCGCTTTCGATTGCGGCGAGGGGTTTACCGGACTCCAGTTGCGGCTTGGAGAACCGCTCCAGGGAGAAGGTCTCCCGCGTGGCACTGATCTTGTCGGCCATGGTGACCAGATAGCCTTCGATGTAGCTCGGCGGCTTGAGCGTCATGGGGAACATGTGGCATGCGATGCTGTCACGTTCGATCGCGTTGAGGCGGAAGTCACGCACTGCGTTGCGCAGTGCAGCCTGCCCGTGCGTGAACCCGTGCAGCCTATGGGCGCCGTCATCCCAGTCATGCCAGTCATACAGGAAGTAATCGTGCAGCAGAGCCGCGCGGACCAGCGACTGCAGATCGACCTTGTCCCACAGATGCAGGCGGTCGGCCATCCACACGGCGAGGCACGCCACGCGGATAGAATGCGCGAATGTCGTCACCGCTCCATGCTGGTAGCATCCGCGCTCGATATGCTGCATATGATCATGGACGATGATGTCGTGCCCATGCTCGTTGACCAACGACCGAATCTGATTGCGCGTCAGCACACTGTTTCCCTTCGCCCGAATCCGTCTTCCGTATGCCTGTGTCTCTTCCAGTCATGATTCTAGGTCAGACTCCTGTCACGCGGGTTCATCCTTCAGGATGAGCCCGCGCGCGCTGGCGGGGATGTGGAGGCGGTCAGTCGGTGACGGAACGCAGGGACTTCGGGGACTTGTAGGCCGGACCATCGCTCACGGAGTTGGCGAACACGCGCAGCGCGTCGATGGTGGCCTTGGCGCAGGCGATCTGCTCACGTACACGGGCCGGCGACGTGCCGCCCTTGCCGTTGCGGGCGGACACGGAGCCTTCGGTGGACAGCACCTCGCGCACCTGCGGGGCCTTGTCGGCGGGCAGGAAGTCACGGAAGATCCCGATAAAATCATCATCCGTGAGATCCCACAGCTCCTGGCCGCGGCCTTCGGCGAGCTTGACGCATGCACCGGAAAGCTCATGCGCGTGACGGAACGGCACACCATTCTTGACGAGCCATTCGGCGATGTCCGTGGCGAGCGCGAATCCGGTCGGCGCTTCGGCTGCAAGACGGTCGTGGTCGAAGCTCATGGTGGCGATCATACCGGTGAAGGCGGGCAGCAGCACCTCCAGCGTATCGACCTGGTCGAAGACCGCCTCCTTGTCTTCCTGCAGGTCGCGGGCGTACGCGGTGGGCAGGCCCTTGAGCGTGGCGAGCAGGCCTGTCAGGTCGCCGATGAGACGGCCGGACTTGCCGCGGGCGAGCTCGGCGATGTCGGGGTTCTTCTTCTGCGGCATGATCGAGGAGCCGGTGGAGTAGGCGTCATCGAGACGCACGAACGCGAATTCCTGGGTGTTCCAGATGATGATCTCCTCGCTCAGACGCGAGATGTCGACGCCGGCCATGGCGGCGACGAACGCGAATTCGGCCACCAGGTCGCGCGAGGCGGTGCCGTCGATGGAGTTCTCGGTGACCTTGCCGAAACCGAGTTCTCGGGCGACCGCGACCGGCTCCAGTCCGAGCGTGTTGCCGGCGAGCGCCCCGGAGCCGTACGGGCTGGCGTCGATGCGCTTGTCCCAATCCACGAGTCGCTGCACGTCACGCAGCAGCGGCCACACGTGTGCCATGAGCTGATGCGCGAGCAGCACGGGCTGGGCGTGCTGCATGTGGGTGCGGCCCGGCATGACGGTGCCGCCGGCCTTGACCGACTGGTCGATCAGCGCGGATGCGAGGGAAAGCAGCTGACCTGCGATGACGCGGGAGTGGCGGCGCAGCCACATGCGGATCAGGCAGGCGATCTGATCGTTGCGGGAACGGCCGGCGCGCAGTTTGCCGCCGAGCTCGTCGCCTGCGATCTCCAGCAGGCCGCGCTCCAGCGCGGTGGCCTCGTCCTCGTCGTCTTCGATGGGCGCAAACGCACCGGAGTCGACGCGGCGCTGCAGCTCGTCAAGCGAGGCTTCCATGCGGCTGAGCTCATCGGCGGTCAGCAGGCCTGCGCGGCCGAGGGCGCGCGCGTGGGCGCGGGAACCGGCGATGTCGTCATCGGCGAGTCGCCAGTCGAACTGCGTGGATTTCGACAGACGGGCCAGCTCGGGCGACGGTCCGGAAGTGAAGCGGCCGCCCCACAGGGCGAGGTATTCGGTGTTTTCAGCCATGCGATACTCCTTGGAGAATGGGCATATTCGTGCGGTTTCGACTGTCTGCCAGACTATCAGCGTTGTGATACATTCCCGTGGCGGCTCTCCGGTCGAGCGGCCAGACATACACAAGCACCAGCAGGAATGGCACCGTACAGCGTTACAAAACCGTCAGAGGGCGAATCGCCAGTGCGAGACCTCCTCGTCGATGTCGAACCCGCCTTCGAGCACGAACTGTTTCAACAGTTTCGACGCCTGTACTTTCACTTTGAAATTCGGCAGCGTCACATTCATGCATCGCTCGAAGAACGATTTCGCCCGTGGCACGTCGATGGTGTCACGCAGGGCGTCGAATCGGCCGAATGCGTTCAGACTTTTCTCATTGATATATCTGACGGTAAGTTCTTCAAGCAACGACCTGTCAACGCCGAGATGATCCACGAGCTTGTCGATCTGCTCATCTTTCTCTCGTTTGGCATAGCGCGTGATGTAGTCCCGCAGCGTCATGCCTTCCTCGACTTCCACATCGCCACGCTCCACATCATGCAGGAACAGCTCAGCAAGTCGTTGTTCGTCCCTCGAAAGCGCAGCGAAGGATCGGTGCAGCTGTGCGGACATCTCCGCCAACTCCGGACTGTCCTCCTTGAGTGCCTTGAGCCATTTGACGAAGTTGGCATTCATGTAGTCGGTGTCGATCAGTCCGGTGTCGATTTCGGTGAGATACCCTTCCAGCTCATAAGGCGCTTCGGGGTCACATCTCCCGTCATCGTCCGGTTCTCCGGCGCAGCTGTCATCATCGAACAGCTCCTTATACCGCTGGGCGAGAATCAGATATGTGCGTTCGTCAATTTGGGGACGCACGATATCAGGTTCGCCGTTCCCGCCATCGTTCTCATCCGCATCGTCGGCATCCGTGCCATCGACCTTGTATTCCGTGGTGTTCCAGTCGAAACCCTGCACTTTCGCCGCTTCAAGGTAACGATTCAGCTCTACGAACTCCTTGGCGAACTTGCGTCTGGCCTCCACCGATTCCGGCAGCTGCATGAGGTCCGATTCCCCGTTATCCGTGAACACGTCGAGAATCTCCAAGTACCGTGTATCCATGGATTTCACGTTCGCGGGCAGTTTCTGCACGAACAAATCAAGCGGCCTGTCGCCGGAGTACAGTTTCACCGCCGCTTCGATGAAGCCGTACATGGTGTGCGGCTTGCGGTAGTAGCGGATGACTCCGAACGGCTTGTCCGGCCCGAACAGGCGGTTCGTGCGGCTGAACGCCTGAATGATGCTTTCGTAGTCGATAATCTTGTCGAGATACAGCGTATTCACCCATTTTGAGTCAAATCCGGTGAGCATCTGGTCCACGACAATGAGCAAATCGAGCTGCTGACTGCGGTTTGCTGCTATGCCGCCGTACGGACTCTTATGCGATAGTCGCGACGAAATATCTTTCTTCATCGCCGGCCATGTGGGGATGATGAATTCTTTGCCGAACGCCTCGTTGTAATCGGTGATGATTTCAGTCAGCGCATCTTCTTTGTCCGTTGCTCCTTCGTTGTTGTCGATGCTGGGATCGAACAACGCCGTTACATGCAACTTAGGTGCTTGCTGCTTGAACAAGTGATAATAGTTGACAGCTTCAGGAATGGAGCTAGTGGCGAGCATCGCATGGAATTTGCCCGCGTGGCTGAGCACCGGGAACTGTTCGAGAATGTCCGAGACCACCATGTTCGGATGCGGGGAGTCGATGCCATATTGGTCTCGTCCAAGGAAATCCTCGATGCCACTGATACGGTTTCCAGCGCCATCGACCATCGGCCCCATAGGGACCTCGGATTTATCCATGTAATGCTGAAACACCTTAGCTTTAATGGGGTCAGCAAGTACATCTTCCGTGCTCTCGGCTTTCGCCTTGTCAAGAGCTACCACACGTCTAACATCGGAATCTTTGTACGTGGTCACCATGTACGGATCGAATCCGAGTACATTATGGTCACGAATGCCGTCAGCGATGCTGTACCGGTGCAGGCAACGGCCGAATACCATGGCAGTGGTGGAATTCTTCTTCTGGTTTTCGTCCAGAATGGGTGTGCCGGTGAATCCGAAAAACAGCGCGTTGGGGAAGGAACGGCGGATGACTTGCAACATGTCGCCGAAGGTGGAGCGATGGCATTCGTCCACGATGAAGACGATACGTCGTGCAGCAAGTTGATCCAGCCATGTCTGGGTGACGCCCCGCTCCCCTGCTTTCACGTTGCTCATCTTCTGGATTGAGGTGACAATCAGAGTGTCGTTGACATCGGTGCTGTTGAGTTTATCCCGCAATACGCCGGTGTTCTCCGTGCCCTGCACTTCCGTCTCGCTATCGGCGAAGCTACGGTATTCCTTCAACGATTGGGTGCCCAGTTCGATTCGGTCCATGAGGAACACGACCTTGTCGGCGTCATGCGAGTCAGCAATGAGCTGAGCCGATTTGAAGCTGGTCATGGTCTTGCCTGAACCGGTGGTGTGCCACACATAGCCGCCGGGTCGTCCTGGGGTAACTGGACGCTGTTCCCAATCACATTTCCTCACCACATCGGAGATGGCGTTTGCCGCGATGTACTGATAACTACGCAGCACCTTAAGACATCCATCCGCCGAGTCGGCGATGGTGTAGAAGCCGATGAGCTGGTGCGCCATGGGAATGGACAGCAGGCCGGCGGTACCGGAGGTGCCGCCGATGAACAGCTTCCATTCGTCTTTGCCAGGGTTTTGCCCGCCGCAGATAGGCTCATTGTTGTAGTCCGCCCAATGGAAGTAATAGCTTGGATTGAATTTGTCCGCGCCGGGATTGGCGAAGTAGACGGCGTCGTCGGGGGTCATGGCCACGAAGATCTGCACGAGACGGAACAGGCCGGTGAACACGCCTTCGTGCGCGTATTTTTCGATCTGATTGGTCGCTTGGCTGACGGGTATGCCGCTTTTCTTGAGCTCGATATGGATCAATGGCATGCCATTGATGAGGAGCACGAGGTCGCCGCGCCGCGAGCTCAACATCGTGTTCTTGGCTGGATAGACCGGTTGCTGAACGATTTGGTAGGTGCTTTTGCCGCCCGCGATCTCCTTGCGGTCATAGATGTAGAGACTGACTTCCTTGCCGAAATGCGCCACATCTTCTTTGTTGTCACGCGTGATAGACACGGTACGCCCGTTGACGAACGAATTGAGCGCGAGCGGCGTTCGCAGGGTCTCGATCTGCTCGATTACCTGTGCCATTTCCCCGTCCGTCAGCGGGTATTTGCCAAGCCTGTCTATGTCGTTGTTGTTGCGGTACAGTATGTCTTTCCAATTGTCGAGCAAATCCCGCTCAGTTGGATAGCGCAGAACACCGTCCTTCCATCCATGCTGCTTAAGCACGGTGATGACGCTTTCCTCAAACACCGACTCGCTATCGAATATCATGATTCTTCTCTCCTTTGGACTTCCCATTGTCCTGCCCTTCGCGAGCCGACGCGCTTAAGCAATCCACACCCAATGAGTATCTCAGCATCTCTCCGCACAGTCGCTGATGAGACTCCCACAGCACGCGCCATATCGTCATATGTTGCTCTGGGGCTCTTTTCTACAAAACGCAGAATGACTCGCTGTCTCTCGGTTATCTGCTCATTCAAACCATTTAACTGCTCATTATTGTCAGATATCTGCTCATTCGAACTATTTATCTGCTCATAATCGTCAGATATCTGCTCATTGTTATCAGGCTTGGCATCCGCCTCCAACATGAGCGTGAGTATCGTGCGATCAGCTTCTCCGAAGTTCTCTTCAATCTGTGGTTCAGGAAGTCCTGCATTCGCCCATGTGGCGAACACATCGGGGACACCCGTACCAGCTCGCTCGCCCACATCGATTAGGCTGAACATCTTCATGACAAGACCGTTGCGCGGATCAGACACCCCGCCGAGGCGCATCTGTTCAATGCCGGTTCGAATATCACCCGGATTCTCGAACACCAACTTGTCGGGGGTGCGCCTGACCACCACTCCGCGTACGCCATGGTAATCGGCGTTGAACAAGCAGTTGGCCAACGCCTCACGGACCGCCTTATGCATGGGGGTGTCATCGACGCGGAAAATGCCGTCGAGCTTGAACGGGGTCTTCAGGGATTCGGCAAGCTTGCGGTTCACGCGGAAAAAGAAATCAAAGAGGTTGCCTGACCACATGCCATCGCCGGAATGGACACGATCAGTCCAACGAATCGTCGGATCTAGAGTCTCCTGATAATCAAGGAAATAATGCGGACATTCGCGCACGATGTCATAGTCGTTGCCGAACATAAGCAGACCGCCGAACGTAGGATGAAGCTTACCGTCTTCTCGGCTCACCATTGCCGCGCCAACAGCACGCAGAAAACGCTCGTCATCGAGATCGGTCCAAGAACTGCCCTGACGTACCGCACGGAAACGATTGCGATATGCCCGCACTGTGTCTGTATTGAAGTCGGCAACAGTGAGATCGTCCAGCACCTTGGAATCCATCGTCTCAGCTCCCTGATCCCGGAGCATTGCTGAGATCTCCTGCCGCGTGCAACGGTAGTCGCCCTCACCACGCCGACGGTAGGTTCCCCCGAAGAGATCATTATTGATATACACGGGGCGTTCGTCACGCGGAGCGCGCGGAACGTGAATAGCCAGCACTATCCCACCATCCGCTTCGAGCACTTCAACTTCCGATTCGATGGGCAGCACGGCGCTCACCTTGGACCGGTTGCTGACCGTGTTCCAAAAGTCCTGGCGAAGATGTTCCGCTTCCACTGGTGTGAGCCCGACTGTTTCAAATGTGCCGTCTTCGCGTTCTTTGACACCAAGCAGGATGACACCGCCATAGGTGTTGGCAAAGGCGGAGTACGTCTCCCACATGCTGCGCGGGAGGCCGCCCTTCGCGGACTTCGCCTCGATCCGGTTATTCTCGCGATATGAGGCGAGCTTCACGATATCGAATGGTTCCATTGCTCCATCTCCCCTCACACAAACATCTTGTCAAGCAAGGATTTCTTGATATTCCGCAGCAATTCCAACTTACGCTGATGAAGGGTGATGAGGTCGTCAAGACGGGAGAAGAAAGAGCCAATGGCCTGCTGCTCGACCTTTGAGGGTACTGTTGTCTCAACTTCCTTGAGCACTCCCACGGCTAAACCCGGCTGAGCAGATTGGCCCGAATATTGTCCTAAGTCCATACACCTCAGAAGATGAACCAAGAAGCGCGTATCATGTAGGGAATTCGCCTTGATAGCTACCGCATGTTCAGTGAAATAGGCCTTTCCCACTGCAGTATTGACATTCCCGCATAACGCACCTTGGCGACCTATAAGGGCATAAAAACCGTCATGGTTATAACGTTTTGCGTATCCGCGTAAGCCGTTGCCCCCATATACGGGGTATGGCCCAGACGCAAGTATCTTTTCGGCAGAAATGAAGTCGCCACTTTGGAACTCGGAAGACAGTTCCCCCAACTTACGCTGTTCCCAAGGGTCAGTAAAACCAGCGAAACGAATCTCGGGTACGGACTCGCCATCCTTCGGGAACATTTTTTCAAGCATCGATTTTTTGAACACGACGAGCTTGTCATACTTACGCTGATGAAGGGTGATGAGGTCGTCGAGATAATCAAGTAAACGGGAGATAGCTGCTTGTTCTTCGACAGCGGGAAATGCCAAAAAGGTGTTCATGAACTCATCAACACTAATGCTGCGGCCATCGCGAATCCCATAAGTCACCGTCGATAGACCGGCAATGAAATGTTCGGATATAAACCAGTGCTTCCAGAATCGATCTGAATGCGATGTTGGTTCCTTCGCTCTAAAAACCGTGTAGGCAGGCGACGTTATGCCCTCATACTGCGAATGTGCGAAGCCCCCTTGAAATGACCTGAGATGAACAACGAAGTCTCCGGGAAGCACACGCTTATATCCGATTTCGTTGCTCTCGTCATGCCCGATATATCGACCAGAATCATCGCGATATATCATGCCTTGATTCTGCGTCGCCGACAGAACAGGCAGTGTCGGATGGCCTCTATCATCAACGATTCGGAACACCTCACTGGCCTTACGCTGTTCCCAAGGGTCAGTAAAACCAGCGAAACGAATCGAAGGAACTTTCGCCTGTTCAGTCATCATTCACCTCCCAACAGGGTCTTCAGCTCGGCAATACCGGCCATATCGAACTCATTGCCGGTTAGTTGACCAAGCATATTGCCAAGTTCTGCCTCAGCCTGTTCGATCTGTTCGCACACATCGGAGTATGTGGTCGAATACTTGTCGTTCAGCGCATTCACCGCTGCAATCAACTCATCAACAGCCGTCTGAGGGAGCTCCTCAAGCTTGCGCTGCAATGGTTCCACCCACTTGGCAGCAAGCAAGTCATCAGCATGTTCATCGCTCAGTCCTTCAATAACGGTCCGGGTCTTTTCATCAAGCGCTGAACGGAGATTCTTAACGTTCTTTTTGACTTCACGCTCTTCATCAAACAACCGCTGTGCACTCACAAGAGCACGGTCAAAGTCAGTCTCGGGATTCTTCCCAATCGATTTCACTGCTTTCTTCAATTCAGCGGCAACGAAAGAATCTCCATCCTCGCTGACGGCATCAGTCGAACTCTTGTCATCCTCATCCAGATTTTCAAGAATGTCAGCGATTTCGCCGCCAATATCACTCAGCCGAGATTCAAATGTGGCAATTTCCGCAAGATCAGAGGTAAGATATTTCCCCTGTACGAGATCGAACGGCAGAATATGCCCGACCCAGCCGTCCGGCACTTCGACATCCTTACCGCCTTTCTTCTTGACGACCATATTGGCATCGACTTTGCGAACGGCGTCATGTCCCTCGTCCTGTATGGTTTCAAGGTCGATGGAAATAGTCTTTTGCCAACTATCGTCAAGCACCTGATACGCCGCATAGGCGTCTACGAGAGGGATACCAGCCAAACGACGCAGCAGATCATTTGCCAGAGTCTCCTCTTCGGCGGCAACGCCCACATTGGCGGCATTACCCACCAATTCACCGCGTATATAAGCCGGATAATCGATGAACGCCTCACGATAACGCTGGATATATGCCTTCACATCTGAGTCGGCATTCACCGCCTCACGAACGTCTTGCACGGCGAGCTTGGCCGAATGGCCGTTCTCCTCCGCGAAAAGGCACCGGCGTAGTCCGGGGAACACGGTCCAATATTTGCTGAGTGCATCGATGTCCCGCTTAGGAATACCGCCGAACATAGTGGAATACACATCCCAGCTCTCGGCATTGTCGGAGGAATCCACGTAGCGAGGAATATTGAGGTTATAGTCGTTCTGCCGAATCTCATCAATACCCACCAAGCGGCTGAACTTATCGACGTCACGATTCCCTGTCACCGCATCCACGATGCGTTTGATATCGCTCGCACGCAGCTTGTTGTTCTTGCCTTCCTTGGTGAAGTATTTGGAAGCGTCCACGATGAGCACATGATCGTCGTCGCGATGTTTGCGCAGCACCATCACGATGGTGGGGATGCCGGTGCCGAAGAAGATGTTCGCGGGCAAGCCGATGATGGCCTGAATGTGGTGGTTCTCCACCAGGTTCCGGCGAATAGTGCCTTCCTCACCACCACGGAACAGCACGCCATGGGGCAATACGATGGTCATGATGCCGTCGTCGCGCAGATGGTAGAGGTCATGCAGCAGGAAGGCGTAGTCCGCCTTGGACTTGGGCGCGATGCCGTATTCGAAGCGGATATCCTCGCCGGCCTCCGGCGGTTCCCAATTCTGGGAGTAGGGAGGATTCGAGACCACAGCGTCCACGAACAACGGCTCATAGGTCTCATCCTTGGTCTCGTCGGTGTCGAACCACGGCCAGTCGCTTTTCAGTGTGTCTCCGTTGCGGGCCACGATGTTGTCCGGCAGGATGCCGCGCATGACAAGGTTCATGCGCGTGAGGTTGTAGGTGTTCTCCTTGAGTTCCTGCGCGTAATACCTGATGTCATTCGGGTTGCCGTTGCGACGGGCCACCGCCTGGCCGATGTGGATGAGCAACGAGCCCGAACCGCTTGTGGGGTCATAGATGTTGATTTCCTCACGGCCGGCGAGATGCCAGGCCACGATTTCGCTCATGAGCTGTGAGACCTCGCTCGGCGTGTAGAACTCGCCGGCCTTCTTACCCGCGTTGGAGGCGAAATTGCTGATCAGGTATTCATAGATGAAGCCGAGGGTGTCGTAGTCCTGCCGGCTGTCCATCGGAATGTCCTTGATGAGGTAGATGAGGTCACGTGCGGCCTTGCTGCGGCTTTTCTCATCGGTGCCGAGTTTGGACAGGCCGGTCTGCAAGGTGTCGAAGATGCCCGCGAACACGCGCTTGCGGGCAGGGTCGATGTTGCGGTCGAACGCGGAAAGCGCGTCGCGCACATTGGCGATGGCGAAATCCCCCTTCTTCGCCACCCATGTGGAGAACAGGTTATCGTAGGAGATGAAGTAGCCGCACAGATCGCGCACGTACTGCGCGGTCTCGGTATCATCCTCCCGCAATTCTTCGAGGTCTTCGTCCCCCATGCCATCAGCATGCAGACGAGTGACTTCGGTCTCGGAAAGGAACTTGTAGAAGATGAAGCCGAGGATGTAATCCTTGTATTCGTTGGCTTCGATCTTCGAGCGCATTTTGTTGGCCGACTCCCAGATCTTGGCGGCGAGCTGCTGCTTATTCATTCATATGCTCCTTGCTTCTGTACACATAATCAAGGGTCTGCCCCTGCTCATTGACCCATTCGATCCACCCGTTTTGGCTGCCGCCGAGAACGAATACAGCGGCGGAGGAGGGACTGGACAGCTCGACATCGTCCGCAAGAATCACTTTGCCTGTCTGCGCGGCGAAAAGCTGCCGTCGAGCTGCCACGGCTCCTTGATTTTTGATCACCGCATGACCAAGGTCCACCTCGGAGCCCGAAAGAACCGTGAAACGGCCGGTATCCCGGTTGTATCGTCCAGTCGCACGCACGCCATTCTTCTTGGTGTGGAACACGGTATTCACTGCAACCGGCGTTGTCTCCTTGCGGTCGAGATCATATCCGAGCACGCGCATGCGGAAAAGAATGCTGCCGTGCAGGTCCTCCACCCGCTGCTCTTTGTATGGGTTCATGCGAGGAGCGGGAGTATTCCCGTTATCGGTCTCATATGAGCCGTGTTCACGCACGTAATCGATGGCCTTCGCCTCAAGCGAATCCAGAACATCACGGTCGATATTGACATCGTTATCGAGGAACATGATGGCTTTGTTCCAGAACTCCTTTTTGGTCTTGTGCGCATCAAGTCTGACAAGTCCCCTCGTGGTTTGCCCCGCGTACACACGACTCAGCACACCATGATCCTCATCAAGCAGGTAATACACACCGCGGTCTGGCAGATCGGGAAGACACTTCGCCTCGCCCAACATGTCTCTGGGCACCACGACAGTGACAAGCGATTCCCCGTCCACCCGGCAAATACGGATACCATCCGGATTGTTGTCAATTATTTGTATGGTCATGGCGGTGAGCGCAATCAATTACTTGCCGCCCTTCGCCAACTCATTGATCATGCATGTCCTTACGAACGCCGAGAAGCTCATTCCTCTCAGAGACGCGGCTTCTTTGGCGGAATCCCGCAGGTTAGCGGGAATGCGCATGGTAACTGGCACCACGTCACCGTCTACTAGATATGAGCGTATCTCTGTTTCACCAGCCTCATGTTCAATCAAATCGGAGTACGTCATCGCATCCCACGCTTTCAAACCGCAGTATAAATGCATTAATTATACACCCGCTTGGGAACAGCGTAAGTTAGGGGATGTTGCGGATATAAAGACTGGTCCCTTCGGTACCTTGCTGCATGCGGAAGATTATGTTGACGATGGCATTCCTATAGTTACAACTGAACATTTCAAAACGGGAGCACTTCCTAAAGACAAGGAGGGAATCCCTCAGGTTAGCGAAGAAGATGCAAAGAGGCTGGAACAATATCGTGCGAAAGAGGGAGATATTTTATTCTCGCGTGTTGGATCGGTCGATGCTAATGCTCAAGTTTTTGCTGGTCAAGATGGGTGGTTGTTTTCCGGCCGCGTCCTTAGGGCAAGACCAGATTTGACTCTCGTATCTTCGGCGTACCTGCACTATGAGCTAGAAACAGAAGAGGTTAAAAGTTCGGTTATCAGTCGGGCTGTTGGTGGAACAATGGCTTCGATCAACACGGAGATATTGTTCCAAACCCCAATTTTTATTCCTGCGAAAATGACTGAACAAAATAAAATCGGATCAACTTGCGCGCGTCTCGACTCCCTCATCACCCTTCATCAGCGTAAGCGCGAAAGCCGCATCATCCGCGTGCGCTCATTCATATGGTTAGCTGGTGATATATCCGGCATCGGCGTAAGCGCATATCAACCAGAAAAGAGAAGACTGTATGACCGAAGGCAACACCAACGCCGAAACGTTGTTCTGCGATTACTACGAGCAATGGATCAGCGTATACAAGGAAGGTGCAATTCGTGAAGTGACCATGAAAAAATACCGGCTCACGCAGGCATGGTTGGGCCGGCTCATTCCCGATCTCAAACTCGCCGACATGGATCGCGTGAACTATCAGAAGCTCATCAACGGCTACGCCGAACATCACGAGCGCCAGACGACGATGGATTTCCATCATCAATTGAAAGGAGCCATTCTTGACGCGGTCGACGAAGGGCTGATTCAGCGCGACCCGACTCGTAAGGCAATCATCAAGGGCAAGCCGCCATGCTCAAAGAAAACGAAGTATCTCAATCAGTTCGAGCTTCATGCGGTCCTTGCGGATCTCGAACTCGGCAAGGGACCAAGCTGGGATTGGCTGATACTGTTGGTGGCGAAAACCGGGTTACGGTTCTCGGAAGCTTTGGGACTCACACCCGACGACTTTGATTTCGTGCATCAGACCCTTTCGGTCAGTAAAACGTGGGATTACAAGAACGGCGGAGGATTCGTCCCCACCAAGAACGCATCCTCCGTACGAAAGGTGCAGCTCGATTGGCAGCTTATCATGCAGCTCTCAACGCTCCTGAAAGATATGCCTGCGAGCGACCCCATTTTCGTGAATGGCAAGGTGTATAACTCCACCGCGAATAATATCCTCGCCAGGCATTGCGAACGGGCCAACGTTCCCGTGATTTCGATTCATGGGTTAAGGCACACCCATGCCTCGCTGTTGTTGTTTGCCGGCGTATCGATTGCCAGTGTGTCCAAGCGACTTGGTCATGCAAGCATGAACACCACACAGGACACTTATCTTCATGTCATCCGCGAACTTGAAAACAAGGATGTCGATATCGTGATGCGTGCCCTCTCCACCCTCATCTAACCATTTCAACCACTGCCGCTTACGCTGATGAAGGGTGATGAGGTTGTCAAGACGGGAAAAAAGGAGCCGATAGCCTGCTGCTCAACAAGGGAGGGGAGATTGACAGGCATGGTCTCAAGCTGTCTACCCGATATTTCCAGGAATGTCGATCCTGAGGCTTTTTCCTCTGCCCACTTCTTGATTCTCTCACTCATTGAATAGACAAAATAAACATCGGCATCGCCTATTACAAGAGACTGAAACCCTTGGTTCGTGCATGCAGAATGACGCAGTATTGCAGTGTTCCCAATGCCCGCACGGCTGGTGAATAGAATCGTCTTATCAGCCGGCAGCATCTTAGTAGAACAGCTATCAAATCCCGCCTGAGTGATTTTGCGAGTGCTGCTTTCCGCATATATGTTGTTGCCCAATTCAGCTGGAGCATACCAATCGATATCGCCATCCCAGTAATTTGAATTGTTCGTATCGGGAGTGCCACCACCCACGATTTCAGCAATGTCAACTAACTTACGCTGTTCCCAAGCGGGTGTACCCCTGTCATGTCAGTTGTCCTCAAGTAAGGCAAAGGCTCCCCTGCGCATATGCGCAAAAGAGCCTTGCAAATCAGCGGGAGCCGTTCGTCGATATTACTCGACGGTGTTCTTCGGCACCTCGATGCCGTTGCCGAACTTGACGTCGCGGGCGGCGGCCACGCGGGACGGCAGGCCGTAGATGTCGATGAAGCCGTTGGAGGACTTCT
>OJSE01003356.1_pt1 | contig 14648 bp, 14 predicted proteins | sample 1599351 | NCBI WGS metagenome assembly OJSE01 (sample SAMN04168656, study PRJEB22393) | human gut metagenome | biome: human gut microbiome; feature: stool | host: Homo sapiens | collected 2014-03-17 | reverse complement strand
CGACCACCGAGATCTACACTCTTTCCCTACACGACGCTCTTCCGATCTGCAGGCGATCAGCTCTTCCAGGCAGATCGCGGTGGACGGGCAGCCCATGCCGGTGGAGACGACGGAGACGGGAACGCCGTTGAGCGTGCCGGTCCAGGTCTTATGCTCGCGGTTGTGCGCGACGAGCTTTGCATCATCAAAATAGGATGCGATCAGGTCCGTGCGGAACGGATCGCCGGGGAGCAGGACATAGCGGCCGATGTCGCCCTTGCCCACGCGAACGTGATAGGTCTTGCCCTCATCCGTAAAAACAGCCATGGTAATTTACCTCCAAATATTATCTCTTGCTCTTATCATAGGGAACGCCAATGACGCCGGGCGCATTGGAACGCTTCGTGGAGAACGCCAGAACGATCAGCGTCGCCACATAGGGAAGCATCTTGAAGAAGGCCTCCGGGATACCGAGGTTATACAGGAACGGGATAACGGAATACGACGCGGCAATGGTCTTCGTCAGGCCAAAGAACAGTGCGCCGAGCGCGATGCCCCACGGCTTCCACTGGCCGAACACGACGACGGACATGGCGAGGAAGCCATAGCCGCTGACGCTGGCGGTGTAGGTCGTGGTCGTCGGCAGGATGAACACGAGGCCGCCGAGACCGGCCAGAGCGCCGGAGATCAGGACGCCGGAATAGCGCATCTTATAGACGCTGATGCCGACACTATCGGCTGCCTGCGGGTTTTCGCCGCAGCTGCGCAGGCGCAGGCCGAAGCGGGTACGCTTGAGGATGAAGGCCGTGACGATCAGGACGAGGATGCCGAGATACGTCGTGACATAGGCCTTCTGGAACAGGATCGGGCCAAGGACCGGGATCTTGCTGAGCAGCGGGACGGCGTCGATACGGAACGTGTTGCGGAAGACGACCTGCTCCGTGCCGAGCATGACGCGGGCATAGAAGATGCAGAACGCCGTAGCAAACGTGATGATGGCCGTCGAACTGATGGTCTGCTCCGCCTTCAGGTGGATGGAGGCAAAGGCGTGCAGGGAGCTCAGGAGTATACCGGCAAGGATCGAGATCAGGATCGCGATCAGCAGAACGAGCCATGAGGGCATGGCGGCACTTGCCGAGCGGATGAACATGATGCCCGCGAACGCGCCGAAGACCATGATGCCCTCAAGTGCGATGTTCAGAACGCCGCTGCGCTCGGAGAACAGGTCGCCGAGACCGACGAGAAGCAGCGGGACGAGGAAGATCAGCGTCTGCTGGCAGATAAAGATACACAGATTCATTTATTTCTCCGCTCCTTTCCCGGTGTGGTGCACATCCGTCCTCTGGCGAAGCTGCCATCTGCGGATGCCTTCGCGGATGATGAAGGAGAATGCGCTGAAGTAGACGATCACGGAGACGATGATGTCGACGATCTCCGTCGTGAAGCCGTAGGTCTGCATGTAGAAGCCTGAGACCTGCATATACGCGATGAAAATACCGGTGAATATGATGCCGATCGGGTGGTTCATGGCAAGCAGGGCGACCGGAATGCCGTTCATGCCCTCTGCCGCCTGCACGTCCTCGACCTTGATGTACTTACCGGCGGAGGAAAGGTACAGCAGCGCACCGCCGAGGCCGATGAGAGCACCGGAGATGAGCATGGCGGTCATGATCATACGCTTGGCATCGACGCCGAAGCCGATGCTGGCGTCGCGGTTCTTGCCGCAGGCCTTCAGCTCGAAGCCGAAATTCGTCTTCTCCAGCAGGATGAACACGATGATGGCCACAACAATAACGATGAAGATGCCGATATTCGCGGAGCTGTCCGGGAAGAGCTTATCCAGGCCGGCCGTCGGGAGGCGGTGAGCCGCCGGCACGGGGCGGGTCTGGTTCTTCACATTGTCATAGATCGGGGCGATCTTGATGAGATAGTTCACAAGATACATGCCGATGTAGTTCATCATGATCGTCGCAATGACGATATTCACGCGGCGATAGGCGTGCAGCAGGCCGGGAAGCAGGGCCCACAGGGCGCCGCCGATCATGCTGGCCAGCAGCGGAACGATCCATCCGAGTGCTCCGGGGAGATTCCAGATGCTGGCAGTATAGACGCCGCAGAAGGCGCCCACGATGAACTGGCCGGCGCCGCCGATGTTGAAGATGCTTGCCTTGAAGCCGAAGCCGACGCCAAGGCCGGTCATGATGATCGGCACGGCATAATACAGCACGTTGCCGAAGGTCTTCATGCCGCTGTAGAAGCCGCCCGTGATGAGCGCACTGAAGGCCGGGAATGCATTCGAGGGATTCGTCGCCAGCAAAACAATGAGGCCGACGAGCAGACCGGCCAGAATGGCCAGAATGGAGGAAAGCACGCCCGCGTAGTCTCTCTGGCGGCGCGGAGCAAGGGGACTTGTCTGATTTTTCATTTTACCGCTCCTTTCCGCTTGCTGCCGGACATGTAGAGGCCCAGCTCATTGACCGTAACCTCTTCCGGACGGACATCGGCAACGATCTCACCCTCGTAGAAGACGATGATGCGGTCGCTGATGTTCATGACCTCTTCCAGGTCGAACGAAACGAGGAGAACAGCCTTGCCAGCGTCGCGCTGGCGGAGCAGGTTCTTATGGATGTTCTCGATCGCGCCGACATCCAGACCGCGTGTCGGCTGCATGGCAAGAATGACGTTCTCATCCGAGTCGATCTCGCGGGCGATGATCGCCTTCTGCTGGTTGCCGCCGGACATGCTGCGGGCCGTGCTCTTCGCGCCCTCGCTGCTGCGGATATCGAACTCTTCGATGAGCTCCTCCGCCAGCTCGCGGCGCTTATGGAAGCGGATGAAGCCGTGGTTCTGGAATTCCTTGCGGAAATACTTGCGCATTGCCAGATTTTCTTCCAGCGTATTGTCCAGGATCAGGCCGTACTTGTGGCGGTCCTCCGGCACATGGGCCAGACCGTGCACATTGCGGTAGCGGATGGAGGCATGGCTGACATCCTCGCCGTTGAGCAGGATCTTGCCGCTGTTCTGTTTCAGCAGGCCGACGATCACGCGGACGAGCTCGCTCTGGCCGTTGCCTTCGATACCGGCCACGCAGAGGATCTCTCCCTTGTGGACGGAGAACGAGACCTGATTCAGAATATTCTTGTTCGGGTTGCGCTCCGACTTGAGCGTTACATTTTCAAGCGTCAGGACAGCATCGCCTGCATGCTCGGGAGCCTTCTCCAGATGGAAGTCGATCTTACGGCCGACCATCATTTCGGAAAGGTCCTCGACGCTGGCGGTCGAAACGTCGCATGTGCCGATGCACTTGCCGCGGCGCAGGACCGTGCAGTAGTCCGAAACTGCCTTGATCTCATTGAGCTTATGGGTGATAAAGATGATCGCCTTGCCCTCGCGCTTGAGGTTCTGCATGATGATCATCAGTTCGTCGATCTCCTGCGGCGTCAGGACAGCCGTCGGCTCGTCGAAGATCAGGATGTTGTTGTCCTTGTAGAGCATCTTCAGGATCTCTACTCTCTGCTGCATACCCACGGTGATGTCAGAGACTCTGGCATCGCAGTCGATATTCAGGCCATAGCGCTCGCTCAGGGCAAGCACCTTCTTGCGCGCTTCCTCCATCTGCAGGACGCCGTGCTTTGCGGTCTCGACGCCGAGGACGATGTTCTCGAGCACGGTGAAGTTCTGTACCAGCATGAAGTGCTGATGAACCATGCCGATACCCAGCGCATTGGCCGTGCGCGGATTTTTGATCTCTGCCTTTTTGCCGTTCACGAGGATCTCGCCCTCTTCCGGCTGATAAAGGCCGAACAAGACGCTCATCAGCGTCGATTTACCGGCGCCGTTCTCGCCCAGAAGGGCGTGGATCTCGCCATAGCGGACGCGCAGGGTGATGTCGTCATTCGCGACGATGCCAGGAAACACCTTCGTGATGTGCAGCAGCTCGATCGCATAGTTGTCCATAAAATGATCCCCCTAGTTGGTAAACCCGGCAGGGAAACGCCACAGCGCTCCCTGCCGGGTCCGCCTTATCTCATAGTCGTTTACTCGACGACCTGAACCGTCACATACTGCAGGGTCGCTGCAACATCCTCGATGGTGACCGTGTTGCCATCCGCATCGACATCGCGGCGGATGCTGGAGGTAACGCCGTCCTTGTCGGCCTTCAGGACTTCGACGATGGCATCATAGTCAGCCTGCGTGAAGTTCTTGAAGCGGGAGGTCTCCATGGGAAGACCAACAGCATCATCGTTGATGGTCAGAGTCTCGCTCGTGCCGCCGGGGAACGTGTCATTGTAGTAAGCCTTAATCGCGCCGTAGACAGCCGGAACGAGCATCTTCATGGCGGAGGTCAGGCAGGTCTCGGTGATCTGGGACATGTCGGTATCAACGCCGATGGAGACGCAGTCGCCGCCGGTGGCCTCGCAGGCCGCGAAGACGTTGTCCGGGGCGCCGCAGCCGAAGATGCACTCGGTGCCGGACTGATACCATGCAGCAGCCTTCGCCTGGAAGTCAGGAGAGTTGCCGAAAGCGCCGGTATAGGTGTACTTCATCTCAATGGAGCCAGCCTCAAGGCCGAGCTCCTTGGCAGCGTATTCCGCGCCGTCCACGAAGCCGTAGCCGAAACGAACGACAGCAGGAACAGCCAGAGCGCCGAAGAAGCCGAGCTTGCGATAGCCTTCCTTGACAGCAGCATAGCCCGCCAGGAAGCCGGACTGCTCTTCCGCAAAGAAGATGCTGCAGGTGTTGTCTGCGATGACGGTGCCGTCATCAAGGGTCGGGGTGGAGTCGACCAGAACGAAGTGGACGTCCGGATACATGGTCTGAGCCTTGTAGATGGCTTCGCCGAACAGGAAGCCCGGGGTCACGATGAGCTTCGCACCGTTGTTGACAGCGCCCTCAATGGCGGAGAGGTAGCTCTGCGTGGACTGGTCGATCGGGGTGTAGTAGGTGTAGGTCTTGCCGTTCTCTTCGGCGTACTGCTTCAGGCCTTCCCAAGAGAACTGGTTGAAGCCGCGGTCGTCGATAGAGTTGGCATCGGTGATCAGGGCCAGCTCAGCCTCGCCGCCGGAAACCGGAGTGGTAGCTTCGCTGCCCTCAGTGTTGGTCGTGGTGTCCTTGGTGTTCTCGGTGTTGTCATTGCCGGAGCCGGCGCAAGCGGCCAGGGACAGGACCATGACAAGCGCGAGAATCAGACAAAAGATTCTCTTTTTCATGTTGCCTCCTAAATGTGATACATTTTTATACTCAGTCCGCAAGCGGACCAAATACCGTTGTTATTCAGCCTGCTGTCAGACCAAATGTCATGTTATTTTGTGAATCAGGGAGCCGCTGATTCAATTCTCAAGAGCGGACGGCGAGGAATTTTTCGTCGAGTCGATGTTTGGAAAGTGCAGGCGTACTTTGTGTACGTCAAGCTTTCCGAACCGATGGATCGGCGGAAAAGATCCGGCATCCGCCGCAGAGGATTGATTCAGGGGCGACTTTTTAAGCCTGGGGTTTGGCAAAGAAGCCCTTGTTCGCGGCGGGGAAGCCGCCCTCCGGCAGCATCTCGCGCAGGGTGAACTGCTTATAATCCTCCGGTGTCTTGCCGTGGATAACGAGGAATTCGTCCGGATCGCAGAACTCGGACATGACCTGACGGCACACACCGCAGGGAGAGCAGTACTCCGTCAGCGGGCCGCGCGGGCCGCCGACGATGGCGATGGCCGCAAACTCGCGCTCGCCCTCGCTGACCGCCTTGAAGAAGGCCGTGCGCTCGGCGCAGTTCGTAGCGCTGTAGCCGGCGTTTTCCACGTTGCAGCCGGTGTAGATCTTGCCGCTCTTCGTCAGGAGGGCTGCACCGACGCAGAAATTGGAGTAAGGTGCATAGGCAAATTCTCTTGCCGCGATGGCCTTATGGATAAGCTCAGGGATGTTCATGTTGTTTCCTCCTTCTTAGATCCCACGCCGAGACGGCGGATGAGCGGCCGCCACATGGCGGCGAACACATCGCACAGCTTGCCGCCCAGCAGCAGATTGATGAACGTGCCGACGCCGATGTCACCGCCCGTCAGCCAGGTGGTCAGCAGCATGAAGCCGCAGTACACATACATCGCCGTACCGTAGCTCTTACGGATGAGCTTTGCCACGGTCAGGATGAGCATGTCCATGGGCTGCACACCGGCGTCGAGCTGTACATACCAGCCGAGCGCGATGCAGGCAATCACAACACCGAGGGTGCAAAGGGCGATGCGTGCCCACATCGGCGGCATGGTCGGAAAAATCTTCCCCAGCAGGTCAAGGTACAGGTTCAGCAGCGGCCCGAGGCCGAAGCCGATGACAAGGGAGCCGAGGCCCACAAGGGAGCGATTCGCGAAGATGAAAATCGCGAGAACGGTGCAGTTGAAGATCAGGGTGACCGTTCCGGTCTGCAGGCCGAGCATGCGGCCCAGCCCCTGCTGGAACGAGGTGTTCGTATCGGAGCCGACGCCCGAGAACACGCTCATGGCGATACCGAGTGCCAGGACGATCCAGGCCGGGAGCAGCAGGAGCAGCTGCCGCAGCAGGCGCTTGCCGTTCTCACGGGTGAAAATGGCGGATTTTGCGTTTTGTTTCATGCATACCTCATGAGCCGGATCGGAGCAGAGTTTACCAATTCCGATGATTTCGAAGGAACAGGCGCTCGGGGAACAGCTGCACGCGGTCGGGTGAACAGCTCCCTCAATGGCTCGTACAAGAGAATACCACTTATTTTACGCCGTGTCAATCGAAACGTTTTCACAAAAATTTCCTTTGCGAATTGTGCATTCTGACGATTTTTTCCGGCCGATGTCGCCGCCCGGAATGCATATTGCTCTTAACATGCGTTTTATTTTATTACATAATAGCGTAAGAAAGCGCACATCACAAATCATGCTTGACAGCCGTAGAATGGCCTGTATAATAGTATTGTGTAAAGACATGCTTATTTCACAGGGTCAATCTAAGGTTTTGTTTACGAACATATGATTATTTCAGGTCTTTCCGGGAGGGATGCACCATGGGCCGCCAAAAGCGCGCTTATCAATCCGTGACCATTCGCGACGTTGCCGAGCGGGCCGGTGTAGCAGTTTCGACTGTCTCGCGCGTGCTGAACGGGCTGGACCGCGTCAGCGAAGAAACGCGCCGGCGTGTCGAACAGGCTGCCCGCGAGCTGTCCTATGTACCAAATAATTTCGCCGCCTCCATGGTCACGGGGCAGTCCAAGATCCTCGGCATTATCGTGCCGAACTTCACGCACGACTTCTTCGGCTTCATCGCACAGACGGCAGAGCATGTGTTCCGCAAGCATGGCTATCTCACCATCGTCTCTGCCAGCGGCGAGGACCCGGTCGCAGACCCCGCCGCCTTCCTGCAGCGCTTCTACCACATGCTCGACGGCGTGCTCCTCGTGCCGACGGCCGCGCGCCTGAAGGACCTCGAGTCCTTTGACAAACCGCTGCTGCTCGTCGACCGCGACATGCCGGGCAGCTCGTTCAGCAGCATCTCGTTTGACAACGAGCCTGCCTGCTATGAGCTGACGCGCCGCCTGACGGAAAAGGGCCACCGCCGCATCGGTCTTTTGGTGCTCAACAGCCCCATGAACATCGGCGCGGACCGGCTGGCAGGCTGCCTGCGTGCCCTGCGCGAGGTCGGCGTGGAGCAGGACCCCGCACTGGTGCGCTGCTGCGCAGCGGCTGCCGTGGACGGCTATACCCAGACGCGGCTGATGATGACCATGCCGGACCCGCCAACGGCCATCGTGTGCTGCAGCGAGGAGCTCTGCACCGGCGCGGTGCGCGCGTGCATGGATCTCTCTCTTGTCCCCGGCCGTGATATCTCGCTCGTCAGCTTCGATGAGCTGATTACCCCGCTGGCCCCAACGGCCATCACCTCGGTTTTCTCCCCGCGCCGCAAAATGGCCAAGGTCGCAGCGGAGCGCCTGCTGGAAATGGTCGCCAATCCGGCAAACCGCACACCGCGCAAGGATGTCGTCGAGACGATCATCCACGAGCAGCACAGCATTGCGCAGCTTTAAGCGCACTGCGTTTTATTTTTCAGGAAGGAAAATCATCGATCATGAGCGAATATCAACCGGCAAATCTTGAAAATCTCTTTGTCAAGCGCGCAGGCAGGCGCATGCGCGTCGCCTCCTGCGACCCGACGGGCGGCAATAACGACAATGTCCTCATTCCCTCCGGCGAGACGTATCTCTTCGCCGACCTGCAGGGTCCCGGCATCGTCACGCACTTTTTCTGCACCATCGGCAACCCGAACAAACGCCGCCCGGAATGCGGCATCGGCACGGAGGAATTCAACGTCCGCAAGGTCGTGCTGAATGTCTACTGGGACGACGAAACGGAGCCGAGCATCCAGGCGCCCCTCGGCGACTTTTTCGGCATGGGGCACGGCATTACAAAGAGCTTTGCCAGTGCTCCCCTGCAGATCACGCCGGAGGATGGCCGCGGCTTCAACTGCTGGTTTCCGATGCCGTTCCGCAGGCGCGCCCGCTTCACCGTGAAGAACGAATGCTGCAGCCCGCTGCACTTCTATTTCTACGTCGATTACGAGCAGGTCGAGTCCCTGCCGGAAAACACGCTGTACTTCCACGCGCTCTGGAACCGCGAATGCCCGACGGACGGCATTCCCTCCTCGGCGCGCTCCCGCCATATGGAATGGATCATGGGCGGTGAGCAGGACAAGCACCTCTCCGCTGAGGGCAACTACGTCCTGCTGGACGCCGAGGGCAGCGGCCAGTATGTCGGCTGCAACATCAACATCCATAATCTGGAAAACAGCAGTGAATGGGACTGGTTCGGGGAGGGTGACGATGCCATCCTGATCGACGATGAGCCGTGGCCGCCCCGTCTGCACGGCACGGGCATGGAGGACTATCTCGGCCTTGCGTGGTGCCCGACGCAGGAATACCACGCGCTCTATAACGGCTGCACGCTCTCGCCCATGGACAACTACAAGGGCATGGCATCGTATTACCGCTTCCACATCCTCGACCCCATCATGTTCGACAGGCACATCCGCGTGACGTTCGAGCACGGCCACAACAACAACCGCAGCGACGACTGGTCTACCACGGCCTACTGGTACCAGACGGAGCCGCATAAGCCCTTCCACCCCATGCTCCCCGTGGAGCAGCGCCTGCCGATCGATCAGAAGCTCTATGAGTGGACCGGCCGCCGCGAATTCTGCAAAAACGAGGAAAACGTCCGATAAATACTTGGAGGAGGACCTAACGGTCCTCCTCGATCATTTTCTTGACATAGTAGCAGAATCAGGATATAATATGACTACCATCAATAGGAGGTGTTGCTATGAACCATGGCATTTCCATCCGGCCGTCTAAGGATATCCGCACGAATTATGCGCAGATCTCTGCCCTGACCCGGCAGAATCCAGTCGCGATCACTGTCAACGGCAAGGAGGACACCGTCCTTCTCAGCCACGAGGAGTATCAGGAGCAGCTGCTCCGCATCAGCGAACTGGAGGCAAAGCTGTCCATGTACGCTCACCTTGCCCAGGCGATGGACGACATCCGGCTGGGCCGGGTGCAGTCCGCAGACGCTGTCTTTGACGAGCTTCTCGGGGAGCTGGAGGCTCCTCAGGAATGAGCACGCAGGTCGTGTTCACCGGGACGGCGAAAAACGATCTCCGGGAGATCGCCGTTCATCTTGCAAAACGGTCCGGCTGCCGGGAGCTTGCCGTCCGCTTTGTCCGGGAGCTGCAGGAGCAGACGGCGATCCTGGCGCAGTTCCCGGAATCCGGCGCATTCCCGCAGGACCGGATGCTGAAGAGCAGCGGCTTCCGTTTTCTGACGCACAAGGACTATCTGCTGTTCTACCGGTACGAAAGGGCCGAGGGTCGGGTCTATATCATGGCCATTTTCCACGGCAGGCGCGACTACCTGCGCGTCATGCAGCAATATCTGTAACGTAAATTGAGAATAAATGTGGAGGAGGACCGATCGGTCCTCCTCCATTTTTTGGCGGCACTGCACAATTCAGCCAGAGCATTCGGCGAGAGATTTTTTGTCGAGACAAGGTTTGAAAAGTGCAGGAATACTTTGTGTACCCGCAAGGGGCATGCCGCATCCGTAAGGCGGCAAAGCCGCCAACGGCTGCGCAATATTTCAAGATTTTCAAACCGATAAGTTGGGGCAAAAGGCCCGCTGAGCGCCGCAGTCGATTTATTCAGAGGTTCCTTAGAATTCCTTCTGTTCAATCAGCGCGGCCTGCACGCCGTACTGCTCGGCCAGCGCCTGCAGCGCGCCGCTTTCCCACTGCTGCCGGAAAAATTCGTTCAGCGCCGCCGCAGCGTCAGAGCCCTTGCGGAAGCCGACGCCATACTGCTCGCCGGTCTCGGCGTTCAGCACCGGACCGATGGCCAGATCGGCGTAGTTCGTGCCCTCGCCGACCATTGCGCCCGCCATGAGCGAGTCGATGATGGCGGCGTCCGCCGTACCGGACTTGACCTCCAGCAGGGCCGTGGCCTGATCGACGACGTCCGTATACGTCAGGCCCTTTTCCTCGGCCTGCGCCATACCGGCCGAGCCGGATTCCACGGCGAAGCGCAGCCCGCTCAGCGAGTCGACCGTGCCGTAATCCGCGGCCTTGTCCGCCGGGAGAATGACGACCTGTGCGTTGTTGCAGTAGGCATTCGAGCACGCCATGGAGGATGTGACCTCGTCCGTCAGCGTCATGCCGTTCCAGACGACGTCGATGGTCTTGCCGTCCAGCTCCATGACCTTGTTGTCCCATTCGATGGTCTGGAACTGGACCTCTACGCCGAGGGACTCGGCAAAGGCCTTTGCGAGATCGGCGTCAAAGCCGATCCAGCTGCCGTCGGCGTCCTGATAGTCCATCGGGGCGAAGTCGGTGATACCGACGACGAGCGTGCCCTTCTGCTTGATGTATTCGAGGTCGGAGCCGGTGGAGGCTTCCTTTTTCCCGCAGCCCATCAGCATGGCGGGGACGAGGGAGAGCGCAAGCGCGGAAGCGGCAAATCTGGCAAAACGGTTCATAGTGAATTCCTCCAAGACGGCAGGCTGCGCCGGAAATTTAATACGCTAATATAATAGCACATTAGCGCAATAAAGCAAGAGGGATTTTTTAATTCGGGAAGGATTCGGAGAAATACACAAGCGGGTAAGAATCGAGAGAACAGAAAATAGGAAAATTGCCAATAATCGTCGTAGGGGAGGGGTATGCCCCTCCCGGCGTTATACTGCCGATTCGCACAGGCCACCATCAAAACGGCGATGGCCTCCGACGGGACCTGTAGCGGTGTTCCCTGAGCGCCCAGTAGGGGACATTCAACCGCAGAAGTGCTCTGGTGCACCACTGCACCGCCCTGACGTGTCATTGCGAGGAGGCCAACGGCCGACGTGGCAATCTCGGGAAGGCACTCACGATTTCGCCGATCGCTTTCCCACAATTCAGTCGGGTGCTGCGAGATTGCACCCCAAGGGCACTTCCTCGCGCTTCGCGCTCAGGGCGCCACGTCGCTTCGCTCCTCGCAATGACAAAAGGTGCTTGCCATTTTAACGGCGGCCAGTACGGGCTGTAGGTGCGCCGCCGGGCCCGGCTGTCCGCTCCCCTACAACGCTCGCCCGGCGGCCTAGTGATAACGTTCCGTTTTCCATTTGCTCCGCGCCCCGCTCGCTTCTTGCATCGCTGCGCGCAATGTGCTATAATATGGTATCCCAAAAATGGAGAGAATACCGGCATGCCGAATCTGATCGAGATCACCGAATTTTCCGCCCCGGAGCTGGATGTCTACGCCCGCCTGTCCGAGGTGCAGCTCCGCAGCCGGCAGGACCCGTCGCAGGCCCTGTTCATCGCGGAGAGCCCCCTCGTCATCGGACGCGCGCTCGACGCGGGCTGTGTGCCCGTGTCCGCCCTGATGGACGGCAGCCACGTTTCCGCCGCCGCACGGGAAATTCTGACCCGGCTCGGCGCGGACGTGCCCGTTTTCACGGCGGAGGATGCCGTGCTCACGCAGCTGACGGGCTTCCATCTCACGCGCGGCATGCTGTGCGCCATGCGCCGCCCGGCTCTGCCGGAGGCTGGGGCCCTGTGCCGGGCTGCCCGGCGGGTCGTCGTGCTTGAAAATGTGATGAACCCGACGAATCTCGGCGCGATCTTCCGCTCCGCCGCTGCGCTCAATATGGACGCCGTCCTGCTGACGGAGGCCGGGAGCGACCCGCTCTACCGCCGCGCCGTCCGCGTGAGCATGGGAACGGTGTTCCAGATCCCGTGGACGTATCTCCCGGACGGGTGGCCGGAGCCCTCAATGGGCTGGCTGCGCGCGCAGGGCTTCCGCACGGTGGCCATGGCGCTGCGCGACGATTCCGTCCCGCTGAATGACCCGCGCCTGCTGGCGGAGGAGCGCCTTGCCATCGTCCTCGGCACGGAGGGCGACGGCCTTGCGCAGGCAACAATCGACGCCTGCGATTACACGGTCCGCATCCCCATGTCCCATGGGGTGGATTCTTTGAATGTGGCTGCGGCAAGCGCAGTCGCGTTTTACCAGCTTGGGCTGCAATAGCCCCCGCATCGAAAAGGAGGTTTCCATGATGCAACAGTACGATAAGATGATTCTGGCCATCCTGCAGGGCGACGACTATCACGACGCCGTCCATTCGCTCAACGAGCACGGCTTTTATGCCACGGTGCTCAATTCGAGCGGCGGTTTCCTGAAAAAGCGCAGCGTCACACTGATGATCGGGTTGGAGAGCGCCCGCCTGGACGAGGCGCTGGCCATCCTGAAGAAGCACGGCGAGCGCACGGAAATGCGCTATGAAGCGCCGGTGCTCTCGCCGAACATGCCGCCGATCCCGCTTTCCACCGCGCCGCTGGAGATCCCGACGCGCTGCGGCGGCGTCGTGCTGTTCGTGCTGGACGTCGCGCAGAGCGCGCGCTACTGAGCATGGAGCTTCGCTGCACGGCGGAGCGGGAGACGCACCTGCTGTCGATCCTGCGGCGGGAGCTGCAGCTTTCGTCCACGCTCGTGCGGCGGCTGAAATACTGCGGCGCCTACACCGTCAACGGCGAGCCTGCCCATACGGACCGGCTCGTCCGCCCCGGCGACGTCGTGCGCGTGTGCCTCGACGAGCCGCGGCCGGATTACCCCGCAGAGGATGGGCCGCTTTCCATCCTCTATGAGGATGAGGCCATGCTCGCGGTCGACAAGCCGCAGGGGATGCTCGTGCATCCGTCGTTTTCCCGCCAGACCGGCACGCTGGCCAACCGCCTGCTCGGCTATTATGACAGGACCGGGCAGGCCTGCGCCGTCCACCCGGTCAGCAGGCTCGACCGCGACACGTTCGGCGTGGTGCTGCTGGCAAAGAACGCCCACGCCCACGCTCTGCTCATTGCAGCGGAGAAGCACAAGACCTATCATGCCGCCGTGCGCGGCGTGCCGCAGCCGCCGGAGGGCATGATCGACGTGCCCATCGCGCGCCTGTCTCCGGAGAGCCTGCTGCGCTGCGTGCGCGCAGACGGTCAGCCTGCCCGCTCGGCCTACCGAACCCTGCGGACGGAGCACGGCGTTTCCCTGCTGGAGCTGCAGCCGCTGACCGGCCGGACACACCAGCTGCGTGTGCACTGCGCGTGGCTTGGCTGCCCGATCCTCGGCGACCCGCAGTACGGCGGGGCGGAGTCCGGCGGGCCGGGACAGCAGCTTTGCGCCGTTTCCATCCGCTTCTTCCACCCGTTTTTGAAAAAATGGCTGGAAATCCGGTCGAAACAGGACGTTTCGCTTGATTTTCCGGGCGGCATGGTTGTATAATAAAGGGCGAACAGACTGCCGAAAAACCTGCTCAGCCGAAAGTTTCGGAGGGAAGAAAAGAGGGAAAGGAAACCGTCAGGGTGTCCTTTCACATTCAATAACCCGCCGCAGCGGAAAAATTGCAAAATAAAAATACAAATAATAATTTTGCAGTTTTGAAATCAGCTTGGCGGGAAAGCCCAAAGGGTTTTTTCGACAAGCTGAAAAACGGGCGCTGGCCCGATCATACTGGAGGAACGATTCATGTTTGACCGTTTGATTGAAATTCTCAAGGCGAATCCCCGTAAGATCGTCTTTACCGAAGGGCCGGATGCCCGTATCCTCGAGGCTGCCGACCGCCTGAAGAAGGACGGCTTCCTCACCCCGATCCTCATCGGCGCGCCCGAAGAGGTCAAAGCAGCAGCCGTCAAGGGCGGCTTCGACATCGAGGGCCTGGAGATCATCGACCCCGCGACCTATCCCGGCATGGACGAGATGGTCGAGAAGATGGTCGTCCTGCGCAAGGGCAAGATGACTGCAGAGCAGTGCCGCGAGGCGCTGTCCAAGGGCAACTATTTCGGCACGATGCTCGTGAAGATGGGCTATGCGGACGCTCTGCTGGGCGGCGCGACCTATTCCACGGCTGACACCGTCCGTCCCGCCCTGCAGCTCGTCAAGACGAAGCCGGGCGCGCATCTGGTGTCCTCCTGCTTCATCCTCGTCCGCGGCGAAGAGAAGCTGGCCATGGGCGACTGCGCCATCAACATCTCCTATGAAGACACGCTCGACAAGGAAGGCAACGTTGTTGTCTCCGCTGCCGACAAGCTCGCCGAGGTCGCCGTCGAGACCGCGCGCTGCGCGCAGACGTTCGGCATCGACCCGAAGGTTGCCAT
>OJSE01003326.1_pt1 | contig 14753 bp, 10 predicted proteins | sample 1599351 | NCBI WGS metagenome assembly OJSE01 (sample SAMN04168656, study PRJEB22393) | human gut metagenome | biome: human gut microbiome; feature: stool | host: Homo sapiens | collected 2014-03-17 | reverse complement strand
CGAGATCTACACTCTTTCCCTACACGACGCTCTTCCGATCTATATGGAATTTTGAAACTATTGAAATAAGATCCTCATGTATTTCTTTTTTCAGATTATTTTATTTCATACGAAATAAAAATACTTTTCTTTTGTTTCGTTTTGATCAAAAAAGTTGCTTTTAAATTTTGATATGTTTCGTTTTATTCATTTCTTTGTAGTGAAAAATAAAATTTCATACACATGAAGCAGAACGAAACTACACAATCGTTTGATGTGATAATCATCGGAGGTGGCGCTACCGGCGCCGGAACTGCCAGAGATTGCTCTCGCAGGGGTATAAAAACACTTCTATTGGAAAGATTCGACATCTCAACCGGTGCCACGGGGAGAAATCACGGCTTATTGCACAGTGGAGCCCGTTACGCCGTGACCGACAAAGAGTCCGCAGAAGAATGTATCAAAGAGAATATGACGCTCCGCAAAATTGCCAGTCATTGTGTAGAAGAAACAGATGGTTTATTCCTAAGTTTACCCGAGGATGATCTCAGCTATCAGGCTAAATTTGTCGAGGCGTGTAAGCAGGCGGGAATTCGTGCGGACATCATCGACCCGAAAGAAGCATTACGTCTAGAACCATCTGCAAACCGGGATATTATCGGGGCGGTAAGAGTACCGGATGGCGCCGTGGACCCGTTTCGCCTGACAGCATCCAACGTGATGGACGCCAAATTACATGGAGCAACGATACTCACATACCAAGAAGTCATCGAGATCATGCGAGAGCAAAATCGGGTGATTGGAGTAAAAGTTCTAGATCATAAAACAAACGAAATCAAATCCTATTATGCTACTATTGTTGTCAATGCCGGAGGAATCTGGGGACATAATATAGCAAAACTTGTGGATATTAATATAAACATGTTGCCTTCGAAAGGAGCATTACTGATTTTTGGACATCGAGTAAACAATATCGTCCTGAACAGGTGTCGTAAACCAGCCGATGCTGACATTCTTGTTCCGGGCGACACGATCTGCCTCATTGGAACAACATCTAGTAAAGTGCCTTTTGAAGAAATTGATCACATGAAAGTAACCCCGGAAGAGGTTGACATGCTGTTACAAGAAGGGGAAAAGATGGCACCCATTCTGGCTCAAACTCGTATATTAAGAGCATATGCCGGAGTGCGCCCGCTAGTTGCGTCTGACAACGATCCTAGCGGCCGAAGTGTAAGTCGGGGAATCGTGCTCTTGGATCATGCAATCCGTGACGGGTTGGAAGGATTTATCACGATCACGGGAGGGAAATTAATGACCTACCGGTTAATGGCCGAGTGGACAACAGATTTGATATGCAAAAAACTCAACCTTTCTGCCATTTGTACGACAGCCACGGAAAAGCTTCCTGGTTCAAGGGAGAGTATAGAAGAAATCAGCAAAAAAATCATATCCGTACCTCTTACGCAACGCAATTCGACGATTTACAGGCATGGAGATATGGCCGATCGTTTTTCTGAAAATACGCCATTAGACAATAGCTTGATATGTGAATGCGAAGAGGTTTCTGTTGGCGAGGCAAAATACGCCTTAAACGAGCTGGATGTAAACAATCTGGTTGACTTGAGACGAAGAACTCGCGTCGGTATGGGAACCTGCCAAGGAGAACTTTGTGCGTGTCGTGCGGCTGGTTTAATGAGCGATATGAATAAAGTATGCACGAATAGAGCCAAGGCTGATCTTGCTTCTTTCTTGAATGAAAGATGGAAAGGGATGTCACCCATTGCCTGGGGAGACACGTTGCGCGAGAGTGAGTATACGGCCTGGATTTATGAAGGCGTTTGTGGTTTAACATCATCATCTAAGAAATAACATGAAATTCGATACAATCATCATCGGTGGTGGCTTATCCGGCTTAATCAGTGGAATTTATTTGTCCCAACGGGGTCAGCGATGTGTTATCATATCATCGGGACAAAGTGCTTTGCATTTTTCTTCCGGGTCATTTGATTTGTTAAATAATTTACCCGACGGGACAAGCGTCCAAAAACCATTGGATGCGATAAGCGAACTCGTCAAACAAGCTCCCACGCATCCTTATGCCAAACTAGGCGAAAACAAGTTTAAGGAATTAGCCCGACAAGCGGAAGAATTTTTTAAAAATGCAGGAATTTCTACCCAAGGGGATCATGAAGAGAATCATTATCGAGTGACTCCAATGGGGACATTGAAACCCACATGGCTCACGCTTAAAAACTTATTGATAAGCGAAAACGAAAAATGTTTACCAATCCAGCACCCGGGCCTTTTTAACATCACGGGATTCCTTGATTTTTACACGCGATTCATTGCGGATGAATTCCTAAAAATGGGAGCCAAATGCAGTATTCATTCTATCAATTTCCCGGCTCTTGAAAATTTGCGCAAGAATCCGACAGAGATGCGCTCCGTTAATATTGCCCGGGTATTTGACAAGCAAGAAAATATAAAAGAATTAGCCCGGATACTAAAAGCGGAAAGCGGAGATTGTGATTCAATTATTTTACCCGCGATCACGGGGTTGAACCGGGAAGATGTGGTAGATTACTTGCGAAAAGAAATCAACAAGCCAATCTATCTCTTGCCAACTCTTCCTCCTTCCGTTCCGGGTATACATACACAACAAAAACTTCGTTCTGTCTTCCAGCAAGATGGAGGCGTTTTCATGCTGGGAGATAATGTTTTACGCGCAGATATAAAAGGTAACAGAATTTCACAGATTTACTCTTTCAATCATGGGGACATTCCTTTCGTTGGACAAAATTTTATTCTTGCCACAGGAAGCTATTTCAGTCAAGGATTGATTGCCAGTACAGAAAAAATATACGAACCAATTTTTGATCTCGATGTAACATTTGCCCCGAATAGAACACAATGGTATAATAGCGATGTGTTTGATGCACAACCTTATCAATCTTTCGGGATCAAAACCGACAACATGTTCCGTTGTACCCGAGAAGGCAAAATCTTTGAGAATCTTTATGCAGCCGGGGCAATCCTTGAGGGATTCAATCCTTTGAAAGAGGGATGCGGGGCAGGGGTTTCCATTTTGAGTGCCATGTATATAGCAGAACAGATTTTAAGTAAATAAAGAAGCCATGAATCTCCAACAACATAATATCAGCGACAACAATTTTGAACAATGTATCAAATGTACGATCTGTACCGTTTATTGTCCTGTAGCAGCAGTAAATCCCAATTATCCGGGTCCCAAACAAGCAGGCCCCGATGGAGAACGCCTACGGTTGAAAAAATTCAACTTCTATGATGAATCCTTGAAATATTGTATTAACTGTAAAAGATGTGAAGTTGCTTGTCCTTCGAACGTGAAAATCGGAGACATTATCCAAGCAGCTCGAATTAAATATAGCAAAAAACAACCGAAACTCCGAGACTATATTCTAGCCAATACAGATCTTGTCGGAACGTTATCCACTCCGTTTGCCCCGATCGTGAATACAACTTTGGGCCTAAAGCCGGTGAAGGCAATTTTGGATGGGGTTATGAAAATCGACCATCGACGCACGTTCCCCAAATACGCTTTCGGCACTTTCGAAAGTTGGTATAAAAAAGTCGCAGAGAAACAAGCCGCCTATCCAAGCCAAGTAAGCTATTTCCATGGGTGTTACGTGAATTACAACAATCCTCAGCTGGGAAAAGATTTAATTAAGGTCATGAATGCTTTTAGCATCGGGGTGCAACTTTTAGAAAAAGAAAAGTGCTGTGGGGTCGCCTTGATTTCCAACGGATTGATCAAACAAGCGCAAAAACAGGCTCGTACGAATATAAATTCGATTCGAAAGTCCGTGTTGGAGAAAAAAATGCCCGTGATAGCAACGTCTTCAACCTGCACGTTTACGATTCGAGACGAGTATCCTCACTTGTTGGATATTGATAACGCTGATGTTCGTGAGGACGTGGAGTTGGCTACCCGGTATATCTATCGTTTATTAAGCCAAAAGAAAACAAAATTGAATTTCAAAACAGGGCAGAAAATCAAGGTCGCCTACCACACGCCCTGCCACATGGAAAAACTGGGATGGGCTTACTATTCTATCGAGTTGTTGAAATTAATCCCGAATATCGAATTAACCATATTAGATTCGCAATGTTGCGGTATTGCGGGAACCTACGGTTTCAAAAAAGAGAATTATAAAACCTCTCAAGACATAGGAGAACCTTTATTCAAGCAAATAGAAGCGCTTGACATTGATTACGTGGTTACCGATTGCGAAACATGCAAATGGCAAATCGAAATGTCCACCTCCAAACGTTGTGAACATCCTATATCAATATTAGCCAATGCATTAGAGTGATTTTAATTCCATCACTCTAATGCATTTTTTGATTATATATCGAAAATCAATGTGTTAAAATCAAAATTCAAACGATTTTTTTTCGAAAAACATTTTGTTTTAAAATTCAATTCTCATACATTTGTTGCATAATGAAACAATGCGATTGCGAAAAAGAAAGCAATCGATTTCGATTTCATTCGAGGAAGGAAGAAGTGCGGCGTCCATTAAAAGAATGATAATTATGAATCGGCAAAGAAACACGATACAAGAATGTATTTTTGGGGGAGGGTAGAACAAGTCCGTAGAGCCAAAAAAACGTGGAAGTGTGTTTATAACAAAATATTTTTACAATAAAATCTAATAACATGTGGAATTTTTTAAAACCAGCACCTCACAAGGATTTATTACCGGAAGGTAAGATCGACTCGACTTACAAGAGCCTGCGTTGGCAGGTCTTCGTCGGCATCTTCATCGGTTACGCCGGCTATTACATCGTGCGGAAGAACTTCTCGATGGCGATGCCGTTTCTAACAGACCCCGCCGGACCTTACGGGTTCGACAAGGGATCACTGAGTATCGTGTTGTCGTTGAACGCGGTGGCCTACGCCCTGTCGAAATTCTTGATGGGGAGCGTTTCGGATCGTAGCAACGCCCGCGTGTTCCTTCCTCTAGGATTGGCACTGGCGGCCCTGTCCATGATGTTCATGGCCGTGCCGATCGAGCTGTTCGGGGCAAGCACGACCTCCATCGTGATCATGGCGGTGTTGAACTTCCTGGTCGGGTGGTTTAACGGGATGGGATGGCCTCCCTGCGGCCGCGTGATGACTCACTGGTTCTCCGTGAAGGAGCGCGGGACGAAAATGTCTATCTGGAATTGCGCCCATAACGTGGGTGGCGCTCTCGTGGGCCCGATGGCCGTGTACGGCGCCATGTGGTTCGGGTCGTGGTTCTACGGGGTGGACAGTTCAAAGTACTTTATCATTGGTACCTATATTTTCCCGGCGGCGGTGGCCCTGTTCGTGGCCCTGCTGGCGTACGTGTTGATTCGTGACACCCCGCAGTCCTGCGGGTTACCGACGATAGAGAAATGGCGGAACGATTACCCCAAGAATTACAGCGAGAAACAGGAAGAGGTCCTCACCACGAGAGAGATTTTCTTCAAGTACGTGCTGAATAACAAGATGTTGTGGTTTATCGCCATCGCTAACGCCTTCGTTTACATGGTTCGTTACGGTTGTCTGGACTGGGCCCCGACCTACTTGAAGGAGGCGCAAGGGTATGATATTAAAGAGGCCGGCTGGGCTTATTTCGCTTACGAGTTCGCGGCTATCCCCGGGACCCTCGTTTGCGGGTGGTTGAGTGACGTGGTGTTCAAGGGACGCCGCGCTATCACGACGATCATATTCATGGCCCTGGTGGCTTTGTTTATCTTCCTTTACTGGCAATTCTCGGATAACTACATGATTGTCACGCTATCCTTGATCGCCATCGGTTTCTTCATCTACGGCCCGGTGATGCTTATCGGGGTGCAGGCTCTTGACCTCGCTCCCAAGAACGCGGCCGGGACATCGGCCGGGTTGACCGGGTTCTTCGGGTACTTCTTCGGGACGGCTATCCTGGCGAACGTGGTGATGGGATACGTGGCGGAAAGTTCGTTCGGGTGGGACGGGACGTTCGTGCTGTTGCTTATCGCTTGTGCCTTGTCGATCGTTTTCGTCGGCTTTACTTACAAGGAGGAACAATACCTTGTGCAAAATAGAAAATAATGATGCCTTATTGAGGTGAAGAAATAGAATTATTCTGATCAACAATAAAAAATAAATTGTATGAATACAAAACATTTGACGAAAGGAATAGTGGTTATATTGTTGCTATTCATTACGTCCTCGATTTACGCGCAGACTTACCGGGAGATCAAAGGGTGGTCAAAGGAAATTAATGAGAGAATTGAAACATTCTTGAATACGACTTTAACCATGAATATTCGTAAAGTAGCGGTATTCGACGGGGATGGAACTGTGATCGGGCAAGCACCACACTATTTGGCGGATGAAGCTTTATATCGTTATGCCGATAAATATTATAAGGGCAAAAATGATAAGGTTTCCAAGGAAAAAATGGCTATTTTGAATCGGATGGTAAAAGACGGTAATAACGTGGGGAAGGTTTATGTCGAAGATCGTGCCCACTTTTTGGCGGGAATGACTCCGGAGGAAGTGGCAAAGTTGGGGTATGATTGCTATGTGGAGTCATATCAAGGAAAGTTTTACCCGGAAATGAAACAGCTTATAGCTAATTTGAAAGAGTATGGATTTGAGGTTTGGATATTGACAGCTTCTCCCGAGTTTTTATATCAAAAATTTTTATCAGAGGAATTGGGAATCCCCGAAGTAAATATTCTCGGGATGAAGTCTGTCGTGGTAGATGGGGTGTTGACAAATGAGATCGTGTTACCGATTCCGCAAGATGATGGGAAAGCGAATGTTATCCCGACTTTCATTAAAACTCGTCCACTTGTAGTGGGGGGAAATAGCCGGGGAGACATGGATATGCTAAACCAGTCTTGTGGTTTGAAGATTGTGGTGAACCCGGATGATAAAACTGTCCGGGGGCCGGAAGACGGTCCGATGCATGGTCTAACGGTGAAAGGGTACTGGGAAAAAGAAGGAGCCGTTATTGTTCGGTGCAATGATGTCCGAAATCCGAAAGTGCGTTTCCATACTTCAGAGTGGGGAATCAGAGAAAATGTGATTAATCCTAAAGAATAATTCTGTGAAGAATTATCCCGCATAGTTACAATAAACTTAATTTATGTCATTATGAAAAAAAACTATTTATTAAATGTATTGGTGTTATGTTGTGCCCTTTTTGTATGTACAATTGTCCGGGCCGAGTCTGATAAAGACGAACCTTCTAACACGAAAAGCGAGGTCGCACAAGCCAATAACGACGACCTTACAAAACAAGTAAATAAACTTCTTTCGATATTGCCTAAATTCTCTGGTTATATTCAAACCGGTTATAACTGGGGGGACAAGAATGGGGATAACAGATCATCATTCCAATTGAAACGTATGCGTTTGATCATTGATAAAAAAGTTTCAAAAACCTTTGATTTCCGTGCCCAGTTGGAGTGTTTCTCCGGATCGGTTGATAACTCTGCCTACAAGAAAAAAGTGATCACGGTAATGGACGCTTTTGTTAATGCTCATATCACTGATGCTTTGCATTTCCGTGCAGGTCAATATTATTTGCCGCTTGGTTTCGAGAATTATGATATTTCTCCGTCTACTTTAGAGACCGTGGATTTCTCGAACATCTGTTACCGTATGGTGTGTCGTAATGCGATCTCTTCTGCAGATCTTATTGATTATGGTCGTGATCTTGGAGTGATGGCTTATGGAGACCTTTTCAAAAGTAAAGATCAAAAATTTAGCTATCTGAGTTATCAGTTATCATTGACGAACGGTTATCTCCCGACATTGAACGATGACAATAAATCGAAAGATCTTGTGGGTCGTATCACAATCCGTCCGGTAGAGAAATTGCGTATCATCGGTTGTTACAATTGGGGAGAATATAAAGGTTTGAACGAAAATGGAGATACGAAGGATTATCTTCCGATGAATCGTTTTATCACCGGTGCTTGGTATTATGATCCGAATGGTCTTGATGTTCGTGCAGAATACGGCCATATTCAAAGTGATGATGCTAACGTGAAGGAAGATGGTTTTTATGTGCTTGCAGCGTATAAGATTGGTAAGTTCTTACCGGTTGTACGTTATGATATGTACCGTGACAAAGCAGCCAAGACTTCTGCAAACAACAAGGATAACTTCCTTTTAGGTTGTACCTATGAAATAATCAAGGATGTTAAGTTCCAGGTAAATTATACCATTTCGGCTTATCCTGACAAGGTAAAAGATGCTGGAACAAGAACTGGTACGGGTAATAGCTTGCAAATCATGTGTCTTCTTAAATTCTAATAATACTTAATCTTTTTACCAACAAATTAAATTATTGGATTATGAATAAATTATTTTTCGCTCTGGCATTACTTTTTGTAGGAATGTCTGCAAATGCCCAACATCTGGGAACTGAGTATCGATTGAAAAGAGTTATTCCCGTGGCAGGACGTCAAGGAATTGCTATCGACAGTAACTATTATTATGTTTCCGACACCAAAGTTCTTTATAAGTATGATAAGCAAGGTAATCTTGTCATGAAGAACGATCAACCGTTCCAGAATCCTAAAATTGCTAACCACTTTGGGGATATTGACGTGTACAATGGAGAGATCTATTGCGGTATCGAGAAATTCGAATACGGACGTGGTTACAATATTGCCGTGTCAATTTATGACGCAGAGACTTTAAAATGGAAACGTGATCTTCCTTGGTCTCCTGAATCAGGACAGGTAGAGGTGTCTGGGCTTGCTGTTGATCGTGAGAAAAATATGGTTTGGATGTCTGACTGGGTGGATAGTCGTTACGTGTATTGCTATAGTCTTGAAACAGGACAATACTACACGAAAATGCAATGTCGTCCGACTCCCTACTGGTGCCAAGGAATCTTTATCGCTGACGGGAAAATGCTTTTCACTTCAGATGATGGAGAATCTTTATATAATATTCCTGATAATATTTATGTTGCTGACATTACGGAAGTGCATTTCACCGGTTTGCAGGAAGGAACTGAAGTGGTTAAAGATACTCCGTTCAGTGTGAAACTTGACAAAAACGGAAAGCCTGTAATGCGTAAAGGTAAAATTGCTGCAGGGGCAAAAGCCGGAAGAGTTGAGTTGTTTCGTGAGATGAGTGATTTCCGTCGTTCTGGAGAGATTGAAGGTCTTTCAATTGACCCGGTAAATGATGATTTGGTTGTTTTAAATAATCGTGGTACATTAATAGTTCTTGGTATGTCACAAGGTCCGTTCAAGGAAGAAGGGTATACCGGAGAAATTCATGAACTTTATATCTACGAGAAAGTAAAATAATTCTTAGCGAAGGAATCTGAGTTAGAAATAGACGATCCCCGAAGGTTTTATAAAAAAACTCTAGGGATCGTCCTTTTTTATGTTCGACTTTAGAAATCACGAGTAGTTATTTGATCTTACATTGAATTACAATGTCCTGTATGATAAGGATTTGTTTAGTGTAACTATCTGAATGATAGTATAATAAAACAAAAAAGCAGCCAATTTATTGACTGCTACCTCTGAGCTGTTAATGGGATTTGAACCCATGACCTCTTCCTTACCAAGGTCAAAGATTAAAGAAATAAATCTGTTTACTTTGCTGATAATTAGGATATTATAAGGGTGTTTGATTGAGATGATTTTGTTTGACAAACATTTGTTCAACACATTGAATTTATATCAATATTATATTGGTATGAGTATTAGTATTAGTGTTATTTGTAGGAAAAATAGAGTTTCAGTAAAGAATAAAGTGACACCTTGTATAAGAATGATTCAAGATAGGAAAGCAAGTTATGTTTCAATAGGCTTTGCCTTGAATGTTGAGTATTGGGATTTTGAAAATCAAAAATTATCAGATAATTGTCCTGTAAAAGAACATTATCAACAATTGATAGATGAAAAATTGAAAGAGTTTAATAAGAAAATCATTTATTTGGAGGCTTTGGGGTATGAAGTGACAATGGATAATCTATTGGGTAGGGAAGGCAAAAACCATAATACAGTTTTTGTGTACTTCAGAAAAATAATTGATCAATTGAAGGAAAAGGGGACTATCAGAACTGCAGGAAAATATGAAAGTTGTTTGCAATCTTTAATTGCTTTCAAATCTTTGGATATTTCTTTCTTGGAGATCAATCTTCAATTCTTGAATGAATTTGAGATATTTCTTAGGAAGAAGGGTAATGTAAGTAACACCATTGCCACTAAATTTAGTGTGTTGAAGGCTGTTTATAATAAAGCAATAGAAGATAAAATTTTTATTTGTAGAGAAAATCCATTTAAGAAATTTAAGGTTGGAAGATTGTGGACACCAACAAGAAAAAGAGCTATTAGTAAGGATGAAGTATTGAAAATTGTAAATCTTGATCTTTCTTTAAAAGGAGGTAATATCTCTCCTTATTTGGAATTTGCTAGAGATATATTTTTGTTTTCATATTATACAGCAGGTATTAATTTCAAGGATATTGCTAATTTGAAATATTCTAATATAATGGATATGAGATTGTATTATAAGAGAAACAAGACAGGAAAAGAATTAACTTTTCACCTTCTCCCTAATGCTATGGATATAATTGATAAGTATAAGAAAATTGATGCATCTTGTGATGATTACATCTTTCCTATATTAGATAGAAAGATTCATGTAACAGCACAGCAGAAATTTAATAGAGAACAAAAAGTATTGGGACATATAAATACACAATTAGAAGTAATTAGAAAGAAAATAGGTTTGAATTTTCCATTAACTACTTATGTAGCTAGGCATACTTATGCTACTGTTTTAAAAAGATCTGGAGTAAATATTGGTATAATTTCAGAATCCTTAGGACATTCTGATCTGAAAACAACACAAATTTATCTGGATAGCTTTGAAAATTCAGAAATTGATGCAGCAATGAAAAATTTGCTTTGATGGTAGCTTATGACTCTAAAATTTATTAACATTGGGGTCATGTAACAAATTCACTTGACCCCTACATTTTTTTATATTATGGATCACAATAAAATTGAAAAATCAATAGAGATTAATGAAAATATTGAACATGAGTGGGTAGACATGAGCAAGTTCAAAGAAACTCAAATAAAGAAAGAAGCTATTAACTCAAACCATGATAACAACTCCCCCCAAAAGGCTCTGGCTAAAGTAAAATATGAAACAATAAAGCAACAAGTCAAGGAGAACAGGGAGACCCAACAGGCACACCTACTGGCAAAACAAATTTCATCTGGAAAAGAAACTTCCAAAATACAACAAAATACCCCACCCACTACTCCTAGTGATGAAAAATTAAAAACACTTCAGGCCATAATAAACAGTACCCCACTCCATGAAACAAACCCTGAAATTCTAGAAGGTATTAACAATTGCACAATCATAGACCCTTCTATTGTAACCTTACAAGTTGAACCCATTTCAAATTCTGGGGATGAAGATAACACATCTCATCAAAGGGAAAAAGGGATTCTAATTTTTGAATCTGAATACTTGGAAGGTATTGACCAATTACCTTTTGGGATATTCAACAAAAACAGAACTGGGGTTGGGGCAACTTCATTAGAATTGAGAAGTGAGAGAAATTCCATCATTGTCTGCCCAACAAGAGCACTAGCATATAACAAGTATAGGAACCATCCAGACAAGTACTTGTATGTTGGAAGTCCTATTGGCTCCCTAAATACTACAACAAGTAACAGTAGTATAAATGAATACATGGACATGATCAACAACAAGGAGAAAATGTTCAAAAAATTCTTGGTGGTTGCAGACAGCCTTCACCTAGTTATCAATTACTTGAAAAATAGGGGTGAAAACTTGGAAGATTACTTCTTAATGATAGATGAGATTGATTCTTTACAATCAGACAGCAGTTTCAGGCCTGTTGCTGAAGATGTTATTGATTATTATCTTGAACATCCCACTCAAAGCAGGTGTCTAGTGTCTGCAACACTTAAAGGATTTTCCAATCCCCAGCTTGCAGGTATTGACATCATACATGCTGAATTTAGTTCCCCAAAAGCTAGAAATATAACATCCATTACTTCTTCTTGTCCAGACATAACAGCAGCAAAACAAATTTTATCCACAACAAGAGATTCCTCCCAGAAGGTGATGATTGCTTACAATTCCATATCATGTATAAAAAACATAATAGAACTATTAAAACAGGAAGGGGGAGATGAGATTTCAAGCAAAATTGCAGTTCTGTGTGGAATGTATGGGAGAAAAGAAGTTGGAGAATATTATATTGAATTAAAAGGTAATAGACTCCCCAAGCAGATCACCTTCATCACAAGTGCATATTTTGTTGGAGTTGATATTGATGAAGACTTTCACCTTATTTCTGTTGCCAATACTCAAAAAACACAATCACTATTATCAATTGAGAAAATCATCCAAATTGCAGGCAGGTGTAGAAAGCAACTCTTGAGTGACACCATCATCCATAACTATCTGCCTGTTAAGAAAAGAGTGGATGTTCAAAAATACAGGCTTGAATTACTAGAAGAGGCAAGACATTTGCAACACATCATTACACATTTGAAAAAGATTGAAGGAGACCAGCCTAGATTTCAACATTTGTTCCAAAAAGTTATTGATGCAATCAAAAAGGTTGATATAAAAGGAGTAGAGGGACTTGTAAGGCAAGATATTCATGGCAACTACCAAATATCACATCTTCTAATAGACAGCCTATGTGAGAAAATGGAATTAATCAATGACCTGTACAGTTGTGAAGGAAGACTGGAATACCTCTTGGAAAAACATGAAGTGGGTGAAATCAGCATGAAAACAGACAAGTCCACAGCAAAGGAAATTTCCAGTTTAAATGAAATCAAGAAAGAAGAAAAAATACAAAGAAAAGAGAATAGAAGCAATTTCTTGATTGAGGCAAGAGAAAAATTAAAAGAAATAGAGGGGAATTGGGATGAACTGGAAAGAATGATCAATACTACCACCTATGATACTCAAATATTCTTAAAGAGAATCAAGTTGCTTGGTTGTTATATAAACTGGACTTTACTAGCCAGCAAATTATTAACACAAAAAGAAGGCAAACTTCAAAATATAAGAAAAGATGAATTTAGATGGTTATACTTGGGAATAAAGTACTGGGCATTGGATGACAATCACAAGTTCAAACAAATCATGAATACTTGTTTTAAAATTGGAGAGAAATACACAGGGGAAATCATTGAAAAAGAATTAAAAGAGATATTCAGATCATTAGCTATTCCTGTTGAATTCAAAAATAATCAAGCATTAAAACTATTTAACAAGTTAATGTACACAAAAAGAGACAAGAAAGCAAAAGGAGCTAACAGACCCTACATAATAAAAGGTGAATATATTTCACATCTATTTCCAGAGATAACCAAAAAATTACCACTAAAAGATTCTGATTTTGGAAAATATTTTTTAGAAAACCTTCCATAACTACAATAAAAAACAAACCTCCTTTTCCATGTTTTGGTTACAAAATTTAAATATAGCTGAAACATGGAAACACTAGAAAAATTATTCAATGTGGCTGAAGTTGAACTGTCTTACAAGTGCCACATAAAGCCAGCAGACAGGCTAAAAATTTCAGATGAGAAAGATGTGTATTCACTAGCCAAAAGCCTCCTAGAAGGCAGGATAGAACACCATGAGGAAATGTATGTAGTGTTACTAGATCAAGCACTAAAGGTATTGGGTGTGGCTCTAGTAAGTAAAGGTGGGATTAGTAACACTGTGGTTGATCTTAGGATCATATTTCAAGCTGCAATCCTTGCCAATGCAAGCAGGATAATTCTAGTTCATAATCATCCCTCTGGCAATCTTAAACCAAGCCTGCAAGATGACAAGATCACCAAAAGAGTTTATCAAATTGCATCCATCCTAGGAATAGAATTAACTGATCACCTGATCATTTCAGAAGAGAGTTATTATAGCTATGCAATTGAAGACAGGATAGATGTGATGAATCCTAGCAGGGAGGATTACTCTTCACCATTTTTGAATCTGGATGAGATTGTCTTGCCAATTCATTAAATAGTGTTAAAACATGGCAAATAAGGCCCCAAATCCTTGATTTAAGCCACTTTCTCCTTCCTTTCATAGGACTCTCTTCACCATTCATAAAAAATGGCAATATAAAGCCTAATTAGCCTTATTTTAATCATGCAATTTTGGAAGAAGTGTAGGATTTGTCCCAGATGTTTTTGAATAATTATTATATATAAAAATGAAAACAAGTGGGACAATGTTGCACATAGATGTATATAATACACTAAACTAAGTGCAACAATCCTTCAAATCTTCTCCACCCCATATGGTACAGTTCTAATTTTTACATTTATATAGAATTAGACCTGTACACCATCTCAAGAAAAAGGGAAGATATTTTACTCTTTAATGTGAATTAAATTTATTTTTGTCATAGAGCAGCTCACTAAAGCACTTGCTTATAATGCTGAATATTTCTATTTTTGTAAAGTTGGAGTGAGTGATCACTCTAGCAGACATAGTAGAACAAGAGGCATTAGTTTATCCTTCATTTGGAGATCTGGTAAATTTTTGAATTGATATAAGGGTAAAAGCAAGTGCTTGTCTTCTCATGTATATTATTATCAAGATAATATATGAGTTAGGCATGGGCTGTTTTTATTTATATCAATGGTTATTACCAGAACCACCAAGTGAAATAAATTACAGTTTCCATGCCTTCTTTTTGTGTAATGACCTTTTGGGAGACTGG
>OJSE01003293.1_pt1 | contig 14920 bp, 11 predicted proteins | sample 1599351 | NCBI WGS metagenome assembly OJSE01 (sample SAMN04168656, study PRJEB22393) | human gut metagenome | biome: human gut microbiome; feature: stool | host: Homo sapiens | collected 2014-03-17 | reverse complement strand
TCCATCGCCTTGGCGAGGTCCGTGCGGGTGCTCTCGTCGGCGACCTTCCCAGCGGATTCGTCGTGGAGTTTTTTCGCGTCCTTCACGGTTTTGTCGAGGATGGACCGGTTCATCTTGTCCATCGCGTCGCGCAGCGCCTGGGTGCGGCGTTTGTATTCCTTGCCGGCCGTGGAGACGCGGCCGGTATCCGGGTCCGAGGCGGGGCATGAGGGAAGCTTCGGGATGGCCTTGCCGGCGAGTTTGTCGAGGGCGTCGAGGGTGGATTGGTCCGTGACCTGGTCCTTGCCTGTGGCGGATGTGAGCCGGCGGGCCTTTTCCACCGCCTGTTCCAATGCGTCCCGCTGCCGGCCGGCCGTGTCGTGCGCCTGCCGGCAGTCGGCCGTCGCTTGGGCGAGCGTCCGCCGGGCCGTCTCCTCGCCGTGGTGGCGGGCGAGCATGACTCCCCCGCCGGCCATGAGTCCGACGGCGAGGAGTGCGGCGACGGTGATGCCGATGGCCTTCCATGGGATCGCGCGGCGCACCCTGACGTCGGCGAAGGGGTCGGTGTCCGTTCCGTCGTCCATCGGTGGTTCGGTTTCCGCCGGTTCCGGCAGGGGCGGGATGTCCATGGTGGACGGCTCGGTGTCGGCGACCTGTTCGAGCGCGGCGAAGTCGTCGTCGGCGTCGTCCAGGGCCTCCCGCATGGTCTCCGGTTCCGGCTCCTCGCGACGGTCGGGGTCCGGGGATTGCCGCCCGGCGTCCTCTTCCGGCTCGGGCGGGGACGGTGCCGGATCGGCGGCGAGACCCTCCTCCGATGCGAGGGGCACGGATTCCCATCCGTCGGTGGATCCGACGGGGTCGGCCGCTTCCGGCTCGGCCCCGTTCTCCGGCGGCAGCGGAGCGGCCGGTATGGCGACGCGGCGGCGGCCGCGCATGGATTCGGGCGGTTCCGGCGCGGCACCGGCCGTGTCGAAGCCCTGCTCCTGCGCGGTGCGCCACCAGTCAACGAGTCCGGGCCACGCGTTTGGATGTTCGGCGATTAGGCGCATCCATGGACGCCAACCGGGCTCGTTGGCCATGGCGTACAGCTGGTCGACCGTAAGCTTGGGGCTGAGAATCGGCTCACCCGTCTTCCTGTCGATCCTGGTCATTCCTCTCCGCCCTCGTCTTTGATGAGGACTGGCTGATCCTGTTCGTTTGCCTTCATCACTTTTGTTCCTCTGGTTTGCCTTCATGCACCCGGTATCCGCCTTCCAATGGGCCCTTGACCGCCGCGCATCGCCAGCCGTCGTCAGTGAGCGTGTAGTCAAGCACCCAGGATGCCTCCAGCCCGGTGGATACGGCGCATGTCGCCACCCGCCGCCCCGTGGACACGGGGAAGCCGGTGAACTCGGTCTCGGGCAATGGCTGCGGGGCTATGGATGATGCCGGTATGTCGAGGCCGGCGGCATCCGGCGTGAAGTATTCGCCTTCGAGTTGGCCTCGTTCGTCGCCCATGTAGACGCCGAGCGCTTTCGGCGCGAGGTCGGCGCACGGATCATCCTCCGTCGGCGTCGCCGGCTCGGTCTCTTCGTCTCCAGCCGTTTTTTGTCCGGGTTCGGTTTTCGTTCGCGGCCGGCGACGGTGCTTTGCGTGTCCTCCGCGGTTCCGTTGCCGGCGCATATCACCGCGACGTTTCCTCCCAGGATGAGGAGCGCGACCGCAAATCCCGTCGCGGCGATGATCCTGTTCCTCTTTGGTTCCATGCTTGGTTTTCCTTTCAGTGGATGTAGCGGACGCCATTTCCGGCTGCGGCCAGTTGGGAGGCGCTGATTTCGCGTGTGGATACGACGCCGAGGCCAAGCGCGTTGGACTCGCTGATCAGGATCGACCCGTCCCCGCGGACCTCCTCGACCATGGCGACATGCCCGTAGTCGGCGGACGCGCCCAATACTCCCGGTTGGAACACGATGACGCTGCCGGCGGATGGGGAGCCGTCCACCGTGTAGCCGGCCGACGCCGCGGAACCTGCCCATGTGGCGGCGTTGCCCCACCCTGGTATCGGTTTTCCTATGTCGGCTCTTCTGGTCGCGGCCCACCAGGTGCACTGCCCCCATGGGTATCTCGTGTCCGGCGTGATGCCGGCCGTGGACACGATGCCGCCGGAGACCGTCAGTTTCGGTTCGAGGGAGCCGACCGTGCCACCCTCGGCGGTCCCCGTTGCGGTGTATTTGGTCGCTGCGAGTTCCTTGATCCGCCGCACATAGTTGATGGTTTCCTCGAAGGGCGGCACCATGCCGTATCTGAGCACGCTGCCGAGGCCGGCGTTGTACGCCGCGAGGGTCAGCTCCAACGTGTCGCCGGTCAGTTTCCCGGACTTCTTGGCCGTCTCGACCTGCGAGGCGAGGCCGCACATGTAGTTGCCCTGGCTCCAGATCGCGTCGTGCGGGTTCCAGATGTCGGCCTTGCCGTCTCCGTCGCCGTCCTTGCCTGCGGACGCCCAGGTGGACGGCATGAACTGTGCGATGCCCTGCGCTCCGGCGGAGCTGCCGGCCTTCGGGTTCCAGTTGGATTCCTGTTCGATCTGGGCGGCGATGATGCTCGGCGTGACGGTCGGGCAGATGGATCCGGCGCGGACCACGTCGGCCTCGTATTCGGCGGGCACGTTCGCGACGCCGGTGGATTCGCTGGCGCTGGATCCCAGGAACGCGCCCATGACGGCCAGGAGCACGCCGAGCACCGCGATCATGGCCGCGATGATCGGCAGGACGGGGAGGCTGATGGAGGCGGCCCCGGCGGCAATGCGGGACGCGGCCGCACGGACGAGGTTCGCGGCGGCGCGGGCCACGCGCGCGCCCGTCGAGGCGGCGGCTCTGACGCCGCGCACGGCCCTGGAGGGCGCGTGGCGGTGACGCCAGATGAACCGGGCGGACGAGGTGACTCCCCTGACGCCCTTCCGGACGGCCTTGAAGGTCAGGTCGCGTGTGGCGTCGCCCAGCTGCGACGCGGGGTCGTCGTCCGCGGCGGTGATCCGCGCGGATGCCTCGTCCATCCAGTCCAGGCCGGTCGAGCCGAGGCGTTTGACGCCCCTGCCGGCCTTTTTCAGTCCCCCGCCGACATGTTTTCCGATGCGCCGGCTCGCCTTGCCCTTGGCGGCGAACCCGCCGATGCGGGCGCTGGGCTTCGCGTCGGACAATACGATTGGTTTGCCGGCGCGTTTCCTCGCGTCGGCGACGCGTTTGGCCCTGGCCGCGCCCGGTTTGCCTTTCCGCAGCGCCCTGTCCAGCTGCCTCGCTGTCTTTTCCTCGGCCTTGTATACGGCGACCATGGCTCGTTGGGGACGGGTCATGACGTCGCGGGTCCGTCCGGCCGCATGGCCGACGGCGTACGCGCCCGTCGCGCCGGCGGCCATTGAGGCCCTGGCGGTCAGTTCCATGGCGGTGTGCCCCATGGTGTCGGCGATGTCGGTCCGGTCGACGCCGGCCTGCGCCGCGTTGGACACCGTCATGGTGGTGGCCCGGCCCAGCCGGTCGCGCAGGCCAGTCCCGCGACGGACGCGGATGCTGTCCGGGTGCGGGGCGACGGCATGGGCGCGGGCCGTGGCCGTCGTGTATCGTGTCGGCGCGACGCCTCGGAAGGCCCTCCGTCCTCCCGCCGTCCCGGTCCGGGTCGTCCGGTCTGTTCCCGCGGCGTGGGCGGTCCTTCGCCCGTATCCGCCGTGCAGGTGGTATGGGCTTCCGGTCCGGGCGTATGCGGTGTGCCGCGCGCCTGTCCGGGTGGCCGGCACGCGGGTCCGGCTACCGGTGATCCGGTATCGGTTCGACGTGTGGTCGTGCCGCCGTATCGGTGTCGTCGCGGCATGCGATTGCGTCTGGACGGTGTACCGGCGATGGCGGTGGGACTGGCCCGCGCCGCCGTATGATGCCCGGACCGGCTGCCGTTGCTGACGGCGTTGGGTGTATTCCGATCGGTATGGGGCCGCGGTGGCAGGCGACGGCTCATACCCGTGCCACGGGCCCGCCGCCTGTGGTCGGCGGCGGGCGGTCTGCCGCCACGCGCCGGCCGTGTCGACGCGGCGCGTGGCCCGGTAGGCGGAGCGTGCGCCCGCGTGGCGGGCATGGGCCTTGCTCATGATGCGCTACTTTCCTTCCTGGAAGCTGGTGGAGTACAGCCGGTAGAGGTCGCCTCCCGATGGGATGCGTCCGTCGAACGGGACGAAGGCGCTGCCGATCTTCATGAGTCCCTGGCCGGGCAGTACGCCGGTGAAGTACTGGCGTTGCTCCTCGCTCAGGTTCAGCAGCTCGCACAATGCGTCCGCGTCGGTGCTGTTCTGGCTCAGGAGCATGAGGAAATCGCTGTTGGACAGCATCTCGCGCGCGTCCTGCAGGTCGAGGATCTCCTCGACGTTCTGGGTGATGCCTGTGACGCCGAGCCCGTATTTGCGGGCACGCTTGTAGATGTCCTTGAACTGGGCGGCTGAGTACTGGTTGGAGAAGAAGCGGTGGAACTCGTCGACGTACAGCCAGGTGCGGCGGCCTGCGGCCTTGTTGCGGATCACGCGGTTCCACACCTGGTCGATGACGACCATCATGCCGAACGTGCGCAGCTCGCCGGACAGGCCGGACACGTCGAACACGGTGAACCGGTTGGAAAGGTCGACGTTGGTCTGCCCGTTGAAGCCGCTCATGCTTCCGGTGATGTACGGGTTGAGCGCGTCGGCGAGGTACCGGCCCTCGTCGTTGCCGCATGCCTGGAGCTCGTCGTGCAGGTCCTGCAATGTGGGCTGGGTGACGCCGCCGCCCTGGTCGCGGTAGCGCGTGTACAGGTTGCTGACGCACTGGTCCACCAGGCCCTTCTGGAGCGGGTCGAGTCCATCGATGCCTCCGATGAGCGCGCCGACCATGCTCACCACGTTGTTGGTCTTGTCCTTGACGGGGTCGGAGGCCGCGTCGTCGTCCAGGACGATGTCCATCGGGTTGACGCGCGTGCCGGTGCCGGCGCTGATCTGGATGATCTGCCCGCCGAACGCGGCCGCGAGGGCGAGGTATTCGCGTTCCGGATCGATGACGATCACCTCGTCGTCCCTGTTGAGGAACATGCCGGCGATCTCCTGTTTGACGGTGAAGGACTTGCCGCCGCCGGACGTACCGAGCACGAACCCGTTGGAGTTCATGTGGCTGCGCCGGTCCGCGAGGATCGGGTTGCCGGAGCGGGCGTTGCTGCCATAGAACAGACCGTGCGGCTCGAAGACCTCCTGCGTGGTGAACGGGATGAGGATGGCCGCGGAATTCGTGGTCAGGGTGCGTTTCATCGGCAGCGGGTTGTTGCCCAGCGGCAGTTCCGCCGTCAGCCCCTCCATCTGCATGAACTTGAGGCTCTCGGCCGTGCACGACTGGGCGTTGACCTTGGCCTTCACGTTCCTGCACGCGACCTCCAGCTCCTCCTGGCTCGCGGCGGACACGCCGATCACGATGATCGAGTCCACGAGCCTCTGGTTGGTGGTGCGCAGCTCGTCGCGCAGCTGGCCGAGCTGCTCCTGCTGGTCGGCGAGGTCGTCGGGCAGGTCGTCGGGGTCGAGGCCCTGCTTGCGGTTCTTGCGCCGCTGGTCCATGACCTGCATCTTGATCTCCGCGTTCTTGCGGCGCACGAGCGTCATGCTTTCGCCGCGGTCCATGGGCGCGAGGTGGATGCTCACGTCGACGCGGGCGCGCAGGCCGGTCAGGTCGTTGACCAGCTGGTCGCTCAGTTCCGGCGGCAGACCGGACACCCACATGGTGCGGTGCAGGAACTTCGACTCCAATGATTCGATGTCCAGTTGGATGGGGTTCCTCGCGTCGATGCTCCACGGGCATACGAGGTCCTTGGTGTCGGGCTTGCCGGGCGCGTGCTCGAACCGGCGTTCGTTGAACCGGAACTCCTCGCCGGGGCGGAGCACCTCGGCCATGAGCCTCAGACGGTGCTCGCGGTCGAGGCGCGTGGCCTTGCACGCGTCGATGGAGCGCATCTGGCTGACGAGGTTGTTGCACAGGGCGTTCAGGCTCGCGACGGCGGCCTGCTCGTCGCTTTCGCGGACGGTGACGGTGAGGGTCTTCACTGTGCTGGTGTCGCGGCTGACGGATTCGAGCTTGCCCTGGGCGAGCCGGTTGTAGTCGAGCCGGTAGTGGTCGAGGCTGTCGCCCTGTTCGTCCATCATCACGTCGGCGAGGATCTCCCGCACGCCGCGGGATCGCGTGTAGGAGGCGATCTGCACGCTCTGGCCGGCCTCGAAGCTGTTGATGAGCTTGGCCCACCGGTCGATGATCTCCATCTGGTGGGATTCCGGGCTCAGTTGGTAGTTGATGTCCTGGAAGAGGATGGTGGCGCTCCACCGGTCGTCGCCCAGGCTGGCGATTCCGCTGCGCAGCATCGCGTCGTAGCCGATGAGCTGCTTGACGCCCTTCGGCAGGTGCGTCGCCTTCTTCCTGCGTTCCCTCGTCCTGGCCTCGGCCGCGGCCGGGTCGCGGGTCTTCTTCTTGCCGAACATTCCTCACCTTTCCTTGATCGTTGGTTTCGCGCCGGTGCGGTAGGGCCCGCCCGGACCGTCGAGCAGGTATACCTCGCGCTGTGTGTAGTGGCGCAGGATGTATTTCAGGTATTTCTCGGGCATGAGCCCCTTGGGCCTCACCCATCCCCATACGGCCACGGGCAGGCCGGGCGGGAAGATCAGGTACATGGCGAGGTTGGGGTCGACGTCCAGGCCGAGCCACAGGCCGACGTATCCTCCCCCGCACACGACGGCGAGGATGACGGCGGCGAGGCACTGCCGCCAGCTCATCCCCATGAACACCTTGCTTTCGATGGTGGTCAGCTCCCTGTAGACGGGCATCTGCAACGCCATGATGATTGCTCCCCTTCCGTGGATTGCGTTGTGTTTTATTCGCCGCCGAAGAGCTTCTTGGCGACGGAGTTGGCCGCCATGACGATGCCGATGAGCATGACGCTCGCCAGGAGCAGGCCGGTGAAGTTGTCGAGCACCCAGCCGGAGAGGCTGTCGCCGTCCTTGTACTTGCTCGGGCTCAGCGTGCCGCCGACGAACGTGCGGTACATGAGTATCGCCAGGTAGAGGGTGGCGCACTGGAACACCAGCGACGCGTACTGCTTGAAGTAGTTGACGCCCCATTGGCGGGTCTCTTCCTGGGCGATGAAAGCGATCGGCAGCGGGTTGAACGCGGTGAGCATGTAGATCTGCACGAACCGCAGGAGGATCACGACGGTGACGACGATGGTCGCTCCCTTGGAGACGAGGAACGGGATGATCAGCAGGATCAGGCACGGGATCTGGCCGAACGTGCCGGCGGAGTCGATGGCGTCGCGCATGCTGTCGCCCAGGCCGAGGCCCGATGCGGACCCCGCGGTGGGGGCGGCGGTGTGGATGCCGCCCAGCACGCCCTCGCCGATCTCGTCGATGGCCTTGAGCATGAGTTCGCTGTGCTGTGCGGCGGTGAACACGAGCACGAGCTTGAACATCGCCATGGCGACGAGCTTGACGCCCAGCTCGCGGTCGCCGTCCGCCCTGGTGCTGACCCTGGCGAGCTCCAGGACGCACAGGATCGCGAGGATCGTGCTGGCGATGGGTTTGACGGCCGTGCCGGCGATGGTCAGGCTCAGCCTGTACATGCCGGCGTTGTATTCGGCCGGGGTCTTCAGCAGGTCGGCCACGAGGTCGTCGCCGACGCCGGACCCTATCGAGTTGAGGATGCCGACGATGAAATCGACCATGCGTGGCCTCCCGTCTACAGGGCGAGGGTGGAGAACAGGGCCGCGGCGGCGATGATCAGGCCGCCGCCGACGACCTGCCAGACGCCGGACTGGGTGGCCGGGCCGTTCTGGTCCTTCAGGCCGCCGGCCAGGGTGATGACGCCCCATACGGCCCACAGGCCACCGCCGATGATGGCGAACTGGCTGAACAGCTGCAGGGCGCTGGTGACCACGCCGCTGGATCCGGCGGCGAGGGTGATTGTCTCGGACATGATGGTTCCTTTCGACTAGGTTTCCGATGACATGCCCACGGTACGGCCGTGAACGGCGGCCCGGTTTGGACAAAAGCGAGGGTCCCGGCCGGCGCGGTTGGGCGTCGGCCGGGACCCCGGTGTGTAAGACGGTCGGGAATGCTCGTCTATCGTCTATTCGGCGACCTGTCCGCCGGCTTCGCCGGCGTCGCCGTCGGACGGGGCGTCGTCGGACGGGGCGTCGTCGCGTTTGCCGCGACGCAGACTGCGGGTCAGGCCCGCAGCCAGGCATGCGACACCGGCGGCGAGGAGCACGGCGACGACGCTGATCAGGCTGGACGTGTTCACGCCCGTGCTGGCGAGCCCTTCCACGGTCGCGCCGTCGGTGCCGGAGCGGTTGAGCGCCAGGGGCTTCTCGCCGACCTTGAGCGCGTACGTGGCCGTGGCGAGGCCGTCGGCGCTGGTGGCGGTAATCGTGGCCTTGGCGCGGTCCTTGTGGATGATGACGCCCATGCCGGTCGATTTGTCGAAGTCGGCGGACGCGGTCCAGTGGTCGATGTTGTCGACCTGCGTCTCGTACTCGTGTTTCGCCGGGTCGAAGCCGCCGATGGCCCTGCCGTCCACGATGATGGCCGTGATGGCGGCCTCGTGCGTCGCCTGGGTGAGGTAGGTGACGGTGAACGTGGGCGCGGGGCTGGCGAGGGTCACGCCGTCAGGTGCGAGGATGTTGAGCGTGTATTTCCAGGTCATGCCCTTGACCTTCGATTCGGAGACCTGCACGGTCTGGCCCTGCCTGCTCGCGTAGGCGAACGTGCCGCCCTCGGGGATGGTGTAGTCCGTGTCCTTCACGGCGCGGTATTCGCCATTCAGAATGTAGCCGTGGCTCACGAGCGTGGTGTCGTCGCGGCTCGCGGCGGGCGTGTGCCCGTCGGGGTCCTTGGCGGCTCCAGGTTTGAACGCCTCCTCGGCGGTCGGCGTCTCGTGGTCGCGGATCACGGTCACGCTGTATGTGCGGGACTGGCCGTCGGCCGAGCTTGTGGTCCAGTATTGGGTGGTGGCGTAGCCGGCGCGTCGCACGTCGCCGGCCTTGACGGTCACGTCGTCGGATGCTTCGGGCAGGATGTACGCGCCGGGGTCGTTCGCGCCGATGCGGATCGTGTAGTCGAGCACGTCGGGGTCCCATCCGTCGATCAGCGTGCCTTTGCCGGTCTTGCCTGTGAGGTTCACGTACAGGCCGGTCAGGCGCGCGTGCGGGTTGGAGGCCGTGGGCTTGGCCGTCTCGAAGTTCACGGTCACGGTGTAGGTCACGCCGTTCAGGGTGGTTTTGAGGATGCGGCTCGCGTTCGCGCCGAGGGTCGGGGCGATCGGCGTGCCCTCGCTGACGTCGGCCTTGTCGCCGGCGGCGCTGGTGTGGCCGAGGGTGTACTGGTCGGCGACGGCGTCGGCGGGCATGGTGATCGTGTACTCGTGCTTCGACGGGTCGAAGCCGCCGATGTCGTGGCGGCTGGTGGTGCCGTCCGGTTTGCGTTGGATCAGGCTCAGTCCGGCGACGTGGCCTTCGGTGCGCGAGGCGGTCACGTATACGATCCAGTGCTGGGTCCGGTCGGTGCCCGCGACCTTGACGTCGCCTTCGACGCGCCCCTGGCGGGTGTACGTGGTGGTGGTGTCGGTCGTGGTGGTGCGCACCTGGTCGCTCCAGGTGACCTGCACGCTCTGGCCGTCGATGGTCACGTCCGCGTCCTTGGGCTGGTTCGCATGGTCGAGGCTCACGGTGACGGTGGCGGACAGGTATCCGCTGCCTTTGGTGAAGCCGATGGCCTTGCCGTCGGGGCCGGTCGCCTTGACGCGCGTGCCGATCGTGTACGAGTAGTCCTGGCTCCAGGTGGCCGTGCGGTTCCCGTTCGGCACTGTGCCCTTGTAGTGGGCGGTGCCGGTGGCGCGGGCCACGCCCAGGTCCTCGTCCGTCAGCGTGGCCGGATCGTCGGTCTGGATCCTGGGGATGGTGGTGGATCCGAGTTTGCCCAGGGTCGGGTCGTTCGAAGTCAGCGCCACGGTGTCGCCGGGCGCGGTGTCGCTCGTGTCCGGGGCCTTGCCGTCGTAGCCCTGGCCCTTCTCGTGGGAGAGCGTCGTGCCGTCCGTCTTCCAGATGATCGTGTCCAGGTTGCCGACGGCTTCGGCGAGCCGGTCGCGCATGGCTTCCATGGCCTCGTCGGTCGCGCCGGTCCGGTCGAGCTCGTCGGCCTGGTCGATCGCGCCGGCCAGGTCTTCGAGGCTCTTGGCGGTGTATTCGCCGGCGCCCTGGTCGTATGCCTGGCGGGCCGCGCCGATGGCCTGCGTGAGGCCCGTGTGGTCGGTGTCTCGTTCGGCGGTCAGGGTGGCCTGCCATTTCTGGCCCTGGATCTCGCCGGAGGCGGTGCCCTCGCGCACGACCTTGCCGTCCTTGAGGGTGGGTTCGCCCCATGTGATCTCGTGTTTGGACCCGTCGGACAGGCCGATGTTCTTCACGGGCGGCTCGTTGTTGTCCTTCAGCGTGAGCGTGCGCCCGTAGGATGCCTGCCATACGCCGTCCTTCAGGGTGAACGGGGTGCCGTCGCTCAGCGTGGTCGCCGTGCCCGTGGTCCAGGTGGCGGGCACGTGGACGGCGGGGTGGCCGTCCTTCGCTTCGGCGGTCAGGATGCCGGTTCCCGTGGTCACGCCGAGGTTGGGATGCTCCTCGGCCGCGTCGGCGAGGGTCAGCGGGATGGTGGTGCCGTCGGATCCCTGCACGCTGGCATTGTCGGGGCGCTTGTCGAACGTGGGCAGGGACTGTCCGTCGGGCAGGGTGAGCGTGCCCTTGTCGTCGGCCGTGAGGACGGCGCCCATCAGCGTCCAGGTGGTGGTGTCACCGGCGTTTGTCTGGTCCTTGTCATCCGCGCCGTTGCCGGATGCGGATGAGGATGGGGCGGAGGCGGATCCGTCCGCGGCGAGGGCGGCCGGGGGCAGGCCCATGCCCGCCAGCAGCGTGGCCGCGGCGATCAGCGTCGCGGCGGGTTTTTCGAGACTATGTGGATTCTTCATCTGGATTTCTTCCTTTAAAGATTCGGTGGGAAAGGGAAAGAGCGGGGCCCGGCCGCGGTTCACATGGCCGGCCGGCCCCGCTCTTTCGTCAATCGGCCTATGTCAGGCGTGGCGTGCGTGGCGCTGCCGGCGCAGGATCATCAGGCATGCGCCCAGCAGGGTGGCCGCCGCCATGCCGATGGCGATCGGCGTGATGCCCGCGCCGGTCTTGCCGAGCTCCTGCAACGCGGCGGGGGCGGCTGGACAGCCGTCCTTGGCCTTCCACTGCGCGTACAGGATGGTGGTGCCGGTGAGCGGGTCGAGTTGGTCGCCCTTCTGGTAGGTCTTGCCCTTGCCGTCCTTCTGGGTGTTCCAGCCGGCGAACTCCTTGCACTCGTCCTTGTTGGTGAACTTGTTCTCGGAGGCTTCGGGAGTGTCGCCCACGTGGCCGTCGTAGCCTGGGGTCTGGCCCTCTCCGCCGTTGGGGTCGTAGGTGACCTTGGCGGGGGTCTTCGCGTTGCTCACGTCGCCGATGTTCACGGTGGTGTGCTTCGCGTCGATGGTGACGGTGATCGGCGCGCTGATGGGGTCGTGGCCTTCGGGGGCCTTGGTCTCCATGAGCTCGTATTCGCCCCAGTCGAGGCCGGTGAGCTTGAACGCGCCGTCCTCCCCTGCCTGGTCGAGTTCGCCGTTGTCGGTGATGGCGGTCGGCTGGCCGTCCTTCGGGGTGAGGGTCCATTCGCTGCCCGCGAGGACCTCGCCGGAATCCTTGTCGGTCTTCACCCAAGTCAGGGTGCCGGGGATCCGCTTCCATTGCGCGTACAGGACGGTGGTGCCGGCCGGCAGGGTCAGCTTGTCGCCCTTCTGGTAGGTCATGCCCTTGCCGTCGGCCTGGGTGTTCCAGCCCTGGAAGGTGTAGCCCTCGTTGGTGAAGCCGTTCGCCGCGATGGTCGCCTGGTCGCCCTTCCAGCCGGTGTGGCCGGCGGTCTCGCCGGTCGCGTCCGGCGAGTTCTTGTCATACACGAGGTCGGCCTTGCAGGCGGGGTCGCGCTTCCACTGCGCGTACAGGGTGATGTCGCCCTTCAGGGTGACCGCCTGCTTGTCGGTGTACTTGGTGCCCTTGCCGTCCTTCCGGGTGTTCCAGGAATCGAACAGCCAGCATTCCTTCGAGAAGCCGTTGGGCGTCAGGGTGGTGGTGTCGCCCTGGCCGCCCTTGGTGTCGTCGGTGGTGCCGGTGCCGCCGTTCGGGTCGTAGTGGATGGATGCGGGGATCCGCTTCCATTGCGCGTACAGGACGGTGGTGCCGGCCGGAAGGGTCAGCTTGTCGCCCTTGCTGTAGGTCTTGCCCTGGCCGTCCGCCTGCGTGTTCCAGCCGGTGAAGATGTAGTTGGTGTTGGTGAAGCCGTTCGCGACGATGGTCTGTTCGCTGCCAGCGGGCGCGGTCACCGTGCTCTTGCTCATGTCGCCGGTGGCCTTAGTGGCGTTCTTGTCATACAAGAGCTTGGCGACCTGGACGGGGATGACCGGCTTGGGCAGCGTGCTCGTTCCCGTCGATCCGGTGTTCGGGCTGACGTGCGTGACGGTGTTCGTTCCGGTATTGGAGTACCAGCCGTGCTTGCCGGCGGACAGGTCACCCGTGTTCGGATCGCCCACATCGGGACCGGTCTGGCCCTGCACTGCCTGCTGGAGGACCTTGTCCGTGGGCTTGACCGGAATCATCACAGTGACAGTCTGGGAGCCCTTCAACTGGTTCAGCAGCTTCACGCTCATACGGTTGTTCGAGTACGCGTACTCGTAGTCCTTGCCCTCCGCCAGGGCGACCGGGGTCTTGCCGTCGGTGCTCATCCTCACGCTCAGGCCGGGACGGCCCTTCGTATCGGTGGAGACCGGTTTGACGTTGCCGCTCAACTGGTCGGTCAGGGTCACGTCCTTGGCGAAGCCTCCATCCATCAGCTCGGATTCCACGTTCGCCTCCAGATCGGAGCCGACCTTGCCGCCATCGGAGGCGAATTCGATCTTCGCCTTCGCGCCGAACACGTCCTTGCTCAGATGCTCCAGCTTCGACAGGTCCTGGTTGTCGCGCTGCAGACCGATCGATGTGAAGTTCTGGATGTGGTCGCCGTACGAGGCGGCGAACTCCTTCGCGCGGGACAGCGCGCGGGAATAGGCCTCTTCTTCTTTGACGGCATCGGAATCGCCAGCCCATGTGTTGGGGTGTCCGTCGCTGAAGAAGAACACGTCCGTGGGCAGCTGCTCGTGCGCCATCACGTTCGACGCACCGTCGAACGCGGCCTCCCAGTTCGTGCCATACTCGGAGCCATAGAAGACGCCGTTATGAGTAGTAGTAGTAGTAGAGACGGGCACCATGATCCTGTCCAGGTCCGCCGGGTCGGTGCTGTGCGTCACCATGTTCTCGTACCCGTCGTACCAGGCACTGTCCTTCTCCCGCGCGCCGCCGGCGAACAGGACCACGCTCACCTGCACCTGGCCCGTCGCCATCAGACGCCGGCCCAGGGAACGCACAGCGTTCGCGATCTCGTCGTACTCGCTCTGGCCGACCGACCCGGTACGATCCAGGACGAACAGGGCGTGCTCCTTGTTCTTCGCGTAGTCACGGCCCGTGGCCGACAGGTTCACGTCGAACACGTTCGGCTTGTCAGTCGCGGTCACCGTCTTCGATGCCGTCAGGCCGGGCTCGTCGGTGTCGGCGGCCAACGCGGTGCCGGCGACGACGCCGCCAGTCAACAGGGTCGCCATGGCGGCCGCCGTCGCGGCCATCCGGCTCAACCATTTCCTCTGCTTCATAGGAATTCCTTTCAAGCGCCCGGATCCCTTCCGGGCATACAACTCCCATGAAACACGCTTCCGACACACCCCGGTTTGGACATCGGCGGAAACCCGAGGACAGGACCCTCCAATCGGTGTCCCAGTCCGCAAGCATCAGTTTGGACATAGAAAAATCCCCGTACCGGAGAAGCCATTACGGGGATCAGAAAGAAAACGAAAGAATCAGCCGATTGGATAGAAATACTTCCCGTCACAATTCGGATCGACGGTTAATGCGTCGACGGTATTCGCGCTCCTCAATCTCGAGGATCACGCCCGTGCGCGAGAGACAGGACCTCTCCCCCGGCTCCGGCGCAGCGTTCTTTTCGTTCATCTCATTCCTCGTTTCCGTCTTTCCATATCGTGCGGTCGCGCTCCCATTCCCAGTCGTGCCGCTCATCCTGATACCGCTTCCATTTCTCATGCTCGGCGTTCTGCCTTCTCTCGATGGCCTCTCGTTCCATGGCGCGGCGTTCGAGCATGCTCGGACGCACAATCAGCCACTCGCACAGTGCGCCGACCAGGGCGCAGCCGACCATGACTGCCACGGCGTCCCACTTCACGCCCTTGTTGTTGATGAGATCGGCGATCTGGAACATCGCGAGTATCACGAACAGTATGCCCGCGATCTTCAGCACGATCTTTGCCAGGAAACGTATCGGATGCGACAGGAACTCCAGAACCACGCTCAGGACCATCAACACGATGAACGCCGTCAACACGATTCCGACTACAGTCAGCGGATTGCTCATGTCCATAGCCAACCCCCTTTAATATCTCTTCTCTGGATCGATTTTACGCGGTCGCGCCGTGTGCATAGCATTTGCATTCAACGATGGACATGACGCCGTCCCGGCCCCGCAGCAGGATGTCGTATCCACCGTCCCTGGAGGCAGGGGTCACCTCGGTCGTGTATCCGAGCGAACGGAACATGTCCGCGCAGAAACCCTCGAAACCAGCCGGATGGTCGGCGAAAGCGGCGATGATGCCATCGATATTCGCGGCACGCCGCCGCTGTCTGACCCGGAAACGTGAATCCCCGTGGCGGGGATCGTCACGGGGATCGATGAGATCGGAAGAGCGTCGTGTAGGGAAAGAGTGTAGATCTCGGT
>OJSE01003278.1_pt1 | contig 14954 bp, 15 predicted proteins | sample 1599351 | NCBI WGS metagenome assembly OJSE01 (sample SAMN04168656, study PRJEB22393) | human gut metagenome | biome: human gut microbiome; feature: stool | host: Homo sapiens | collected 2014-03-17 | reverse complement strand
GGGGCTTTGTGGCTGAGAGGGGCCCAGTTAGGGGCACCTCTCTTTATCTTGTGCTTTTATCGAACGGGCAAATAAGGGGCGAAACCCTCCGAAATGGGGCATGGCCGGGGGCAAAAAACCATCCCCAAAGGCTCGGTTTCCCATCGCCGGAGCAGGATGCACCGGGCCCTTTCACACGTCACCCACAAACGCCGCAACGTTCGTTTCAAGGGGATGCGGCGGGTACACACGCCACCCCAGCCTCTAACCGCGCACACAACGGCTCACAGGGCGAAACACGGGGGAAAACGAGGAGCCGCCCCTCACGGGGCGGCTCGGCCGGTTTGCGTTGCTGTGCGTGTGCGTGGGAGGCGTTCACACCTGCTTTTCCTCGTCCGTCTTTTCAATCCAGTCCAACAGGTTCTGAGACTCCTCCAGCCACTTCGCCATCTCGAAGAGTTTCATTCTCTCGCGGAGGTTTTCGGTGTGCAGCGCCGTCTCGAACAGATCCCATATGTTGTCCAGCGTTTCCATGCCGCTGGCGTTCATGGGCAGTTCCTTCTCCGGCAGCACATGAGCCACCGTGCCGTTCTCTCCGGCGGTGAGGATCGCCTCCCGCTCACGATCCAGCAAGGCGAGGGACGCAATGGTGTCTTTTGCGGGGATGCCCCACGCTGCGCCGATGAGGGTGATGCTTTCTCTGTAGAGCTGCACATCGGCGTTAGGATGGAGCGCCAGCGCCTCCTTTGCCATGCGGGTCTGCAGTTCTATTGCGGTTTCCTTTGTCATTTTGATTTCCTCCTTAGTTTTTTTGAGCTGTGCTCAGCGCCAACACAATGGCACAGTGCTCGGCGAATAGCTATTCATCAAAGTTGACAAAAATTGTTGTGCAGAATGGACGGCGGCTTTCTTAGATGTCAATGGCGTGTTCGCCTGTCACAACAGCCGATGAACCGCATCCACCCGCCCTCGGCGGGCAGACGCGGTTCATCGGTGCCGCGGGCCCGCAGGCACGCGCAGCCTGGACGCTGTTGTTTCCGCAGCCGTGAGTGCTTCAGCCTTGCTGTGTTTGTGCCTACAGTTTCATCACCGGCCCCTGCCGCTGTTCCGGTTCCTCTCGAAACTGCTGTGCGTAGTCGCGGAGACTCATGCCGGTCTGCTGCTGGCAGTATTCCTCCATCTTCCGCACCAGCACCTCCCGCTCCGCCGCGATGAGCCGGTAGCTCCAGCTCTCCTCGGAACCGTCGCCCTTACAGAGCGTCAGCTCCAGCGTGTCGCAGGGTCTATCTTCCGCGATGTCATAGTTGGCGTAGATGTTGAGCCAGTCATCGTTTTTGTCCGTGCAGACGAAGGTGCCGAAGACAGCATCCACATCGAACTCCGTCTGCACATAAAAATTGAGCTTGCCGTCCGATTCGATGATCTCATCACTGAAAGAAAAATTCCGCGCGGAGAGGTGTCCCGCCGAGGTGATTTCCTTACCGCTCAGATGATCCAGCAACTTGCGCCACTGATCATCGCTCGACGCGAATTGTGACCGGGTGGCATGGTATACCGCCACGGATACATCCCGCATCGCCCAGGTCTGCCAACCGTCCATGATGTGAACGGCGGAGAACTCCCGCTTGTCGAAGTTCACATCGAACACACCGCGCACCTTGCCGGTGTTCTCCATGCGAAGGGCGGTGAGCGCGTTGTACTCCTCCGCCGTGATGGGTCGCCCGTCCGCGAACATTTTGATGAACAGATCCGGCCCGGTGCCTTTCTCGCCGGCGACATAGCCGCGCAGCTTTTCTGCGGCATCCAGCAGTTCCTCACCGGGCGAGGTCTTGAAGTACCACTCCTGCCCGTTCTCTACCACATGGTAGGCGGCGTAGGTGCGGGCTGCTTCTTCCTCTGTGCGCCGCGCGGCATCCTCCGCGTAGATCTCGGCACTGATGCGCTCATACTCACGCTCCGGGAGATGGTTGCACATCTCATCCAGTACATCCTCCAGATGCTCCTGCAAGGTTTCATCCTTGAGATGCTTCTCGATGGCATCCTTCCATCGCCGGTCGATCCACAGCGTGATGTCTACATGATCTGCCATCTCACTCACCATTCCTTTCACCGGTAGGCTGTGCCAACGCGGAGGGAGACTCCTCCCGCGGCTGCGGCTTCGCCGGTCTTGCCGGACGGCGGGGACGGGCAGCGGGCGCTGTGCGGCTGGCGAGGTACTCCCGCACCGGCTCCGGCACCTCGGATTCATAGAGACATTTGAGCAGTTCCTCCAGCTGCGCCTGCACGCTGGTGTTCTTTTTTTTGAGCGAAAATTCGAGAGCGGCAAGCTGCTCGCTCTCGAATGTGATCGTGACATTTTCCTTTTTCATGATCATACCTCCTCGTAGTAGTCACGGAGCTGGAAGCCCAGCGCTTCCATGTCGCTGTGATCCATGCCAAGCCCGTGACGCAGGATGTCATAGAGATTCCCGGCGTCATAGCGGCTGCTGAGAAGATCCACGAGCTTCGCAACCAACTCCTGTTCACGCTCCGGCGTGATCGGTTTTATTGCAGTATTCATAATTAGTTTTTCCTTTCAGCCTTTTGGCAGATATGCCCTTGGATTCGTCCGCTCCCCGTTGACGCGCACCTCGAAGTGGAGGTGCGGCCCGGTGGAGCGCCCGGTGCTGCCGGAGAGGGCGATGATATCTCCCGCCTCCACCGTCTGTCCCACTTTTGCCAGCAGCTTGGAGCAGTGGCCGTATAGCGTGGCAAGCCCATTGCCGTGGTCGATCATGACATAATAGCCATAGCCTCCGGCGTTGTACTTGGAGACCGTCACCGTCCCCGGCAGCGCGGCGCGGATGGGCGTGCCGGTGGGGACTGCCAAGTCCATGCCGGTGTGCCCCTTGCGCTTCCCAGTGATGGGATCGATGCGGTTGCCGAATTCAGAGGTGACACGGCGCTCCCAGCCTGAACCGATGGGCGAACAGAAACCGTCCGCACCGATAAATGGCACATCCGCGCCGGGTATCCAGCCCTCTGAACCTCCGACAACGCCATAGCGCACCAGATTGTACACACTGTCGGCATTGGACTTCTGTTCCACAGATATTTCCAAGTGAAGCACGTTTTCAAGATTGCCATACACGGTGGCGATGTCCGCAATGGGAATCGCCACGGTGTAGCTCTCCTCGGTTTCCGTCCCGTCCTCGGCGGTGACGGTGCGGGTGCGCTCCTCGTAGGTCACAAAGCAGTCCACGAACTGTCTGTGCGCTCGGCGGCTGGGGGTGTCCTCCCCAAAGAAAATAGCATAGAAAACAGCCTTGACGCGGATACCGTCAAGGCTGTTTTCCCCCTCCGTCATGTCATTGACGGCATCAATGGCACCATCCAGCAGCGTGAAGCTGCGGCGCATATCTTCAATGTAAGCAACATATTCCGCAGGCGTTTTGCCCGGAATATCTCCACCATGAAAACAGAGCAGGACGGCGGAATTGTTGTGCTCCGCGCTGCCGGAGAGCAGAGAGCAGATCAGCGCCAGCGTCAGGATCAACAGTGAACAGATCGCCGCTACGATCCAGCCCAGCTTTCGCCGGGTGTCCTCATCCGAGAGCGCTGCAGCGGCGAGCTTCGCCAGTGCCGCGATGGGTACCGCCATTACCGTCCACCTGCCGTTCCGAAAAGCGCCTGCTTGTACTCCGGGGCCTGCACCTGCAAGAGATACCGTTCGTTGCCGCACTTGTAGAGGCAGGAGCCGCGCTGCGGGTCCCGGATCAGGGCATACTCGGACTCCTCTAACTGGAGGTTATCCATGAAGAACTTCTTATCCACATTGCCGCCGTTAAAGATAAATTGATGGACGGGGATGGAAAAGAGGGGGCGTGTCAGCTCCCGTATTCCCGGCTGGGTGAAGTCCTCTAAGTTCTGACTGGCAAGGAACAGGGCGGATTCCTTTTTCCGTACTCTTTTAAGCGCGTTGCGGATGTAGGTGATGACGGTGGGATCGGACAGCCACAGGTACAGCTCGTCAATGGCGGCTACGGAATTGCCCAGCGTCAGAAGCTGATCCGACATATAGGACAGCAGGCTGAACAGCAGGGTGTTCCGCAGATTCTCCGCCATGTTATCCAAACCCTTGACACAGAAAACAAGAAATTTGGAGCGGTCGATATTGGTATGCCCATTGAAGAAACGGGCATCCGCGCCGCGGCACATGGAATGGAGCCCCAGCAGCAGATCCCGCAGCATCTCCCGCGGGTAGAGGCTGTCTGCGGCCTCGTAATGGTCATAGCTTTCCTGAATGGCGTTGTAGAGGTCAGAGAGGATTGGGTAATCGGTCGGCCGCATTCCGGCAAAGTCCGTGCGGTCGGTGATGTTCCACTTTTGATAGAGCCGCTCTACCATCAGCTCCAGCGTGTCGATGTGGGGCGTATCGAAGCCCTTGTAGACGCGGAACACATCCCGCAGGAAGGAGATGTGCTGAGAGAGCAGCGTCCCCCGGAAAGCGTCCGGCGCGTCCGGATCGTCCGGCCCGCTGCCATCATCCCAGCAGCGAGGCTCCAGCAGGTTGATGCGGTATTGCCCACTGAGATAATCTAAAAAGCAGCCGCCCAGGGCGCGGCACTCATCCTCCATCTCATGTTCCGAGTCCAATGAAATGACGCTTTTGCCCGCCTCCCGCACATTGCAGAGCAGGAGCTTCAGAAGATAACTTTTGCCCTGCCCGGTGTTGCCGAGGATGAGGGCGCTGGCGTTGGTCTTGTCAGAAGCACGGCGGTCAAAGTCCACGATGATGTTGGAGCCGAAGCGGTCACGGCCAATGAAGAAGCCCTTGGGATCTGTTTTGCCAGAGTAGTTCATGGGGTACAGATTGGCAACGCTGCGTGCGGGTAATACCCGCTCCGCAAAATTGGCAAGCTGGCTGCCGCCCGCGGGGTTAGCGGAGAGAAAGCCCTCCCGCTGGCGCAGGAGCAGCGGATCGGCGCCCATGCGGGAGCGGACCAACTGTGCGGATACCGTATCCCGCGCCGTGCGCAGCTTTTCCGTATCCGCGGCTGCAATGTCCAGATACACGCCGCAGTGGATGAGCGGCTCTTTTTCCTGCCGCTGCTTTGCCAGCAGCTCCGCCATATCCCGCAGGTTGGCCTCCGCCGTGACGCTCTGCTTGTAGTCATTGGTGTTGCTCCGCTCCATGCGGCTTTTGTTGGTGGCGGCATGAAGGATGGCGTCCTCCTCGGCAGGCGTGACCTGCCGCGCCGTCAGGCGCAGGTTGACGCCGCCCATATCGCCAAGGCCCCGCAGCAGTGCCAGCTCATCCGTCATGGGCGGGTAGCTTTTCAGCGCCATTGCCGTGTGATAGCGGCTGCCGAGGATGAAGTGATCTGTGTTGAACTTCACCGCCGCCGGCGCGATCATGTCCAGAAAGTCTTTCGGGCGCTGGACCTGCTCTGCCGCTTTCTTTTTCGGTTTTGTTTTCTTTTTAGCCATGTACATACTCCTCTCCATCGAAATCACGGAATACCTCCGTGGTGAGATCCTGCCGGTAGTAGATCGCCAGCAGGCGCTTCACATCCTGCTCCTCCGCCAGACGCACGCGGAGCCCGTGGTCGCAGATGGCTTTCTCCAATTGCCGCAGCGCACCTTCATCCGCACCGGCCTTTTCATCCAGTGGGAGCACCAGCACAAATTTGCGGGAGGAGGCGGAGGAGAATTGAATGGCGTCCAAATGGGCCATGTCCCGCTCCAACAGCTCCCGCACGGCAGGCTCCGTTTCCTCCTCCAAGCGCCGCAGGTAATACTCCTTGTTCCGCTGGAAGGATTCACGGGAGTCCAGCGCCAGAATTTCCAGCGAGGGCTGGGTGCTGAGAAGCATGGTCAGGGAGCGGACGCGGCCCCGGATGACCTCCGGGGACAGGACGGAGAGGTTGTCCGGCTGGATCAGGAAGAAGACCCGCTCACCGGAGTCTGTCACGATGCCATGGGGCGTCACACGGACGATGCCCATGAGCTGCCGGGTCGATTGCCGCTGGCGCAGTTCCTTTTTCTGTTTACGGTTCATGGGTCCAGCCTCCATTCATAGTATTGCTGCCGCAGAAAGAGAAAACAGGCGGCACGGCGCAGGAAGTCTAAGATACTGCTGCCATCCACCTGAATGGTGAGGAAGGCGTAGAGCACCGTGACCACCAGCAGTCCCATGCCGAGGCCCTGGGTCAGCGCCAGCACAGAGAGCAGAGCGCCGATACCGATCACGGCGATGTCCCGCAGCAGCCAGAGCCACAGCATGGGCTTGGCTTTCAGGTTTTCAGGGTAAATAAACATTTGGTTCCTCCAGAGCAAAACCGCTGCCGAGAATCTCAGCAGCGGTTCGCACGATGTATTTCTTATTCTTCGGCGGCGCCGGTGTCCTCCGCCAGCGCCTGCCGGATGCAGTCCAGGAAGAAGGCGTTCTGCTTGATGCCATTCCGCTTGAGGTATGCCTTGAGCTGCTCAAACAGCTCGGTGGGCACCTGAAACGCCACCGTCCTCACATTGTCCTTGTCCATCTTCGCATTTTCCTCCATTTCATAAAATTTGGTGATGAGCGCAGTCATGTACCGGCTCAGTGTCTCGCCAGATTCCGCCTGACGCTGCCGCACCTTGTCATGCAGCTCCACGGGGATCTGCGCGCAGAGGTTGCGCGTTTTTTCTGCCATAGCAGTTCCTCCGATCTTTTTAATGGTAAAGCTAAGATACCCGAAAGCAAGTGTGAAAGCTATTACCAAAGCCAACTAAAAATCCCATTCCAAATCAAGCGTAATGACCATAGCAACCCGCTGCATGAGGTATTCCACGCAGGGGATGGCGACGCTGTTGCCGAGGGCTTTGTAGCGTGCGGAGTCCGAAGCGCCGGGAACATCGGTCCAGCCATCCGGATAGCCTTGGAGCCGTTCGCACTCCAGCGGTGTGAGGCGGCGAATGAGATTCCGGCAGTCCGTATCCCAAGTAGAGGGCGGCTGGCAGACAAGGTCTGTAGCGTCCTTGTGCTGCCGCGCGCTCTCCGTGGAGGCAATCTCATCATCCCTGAACTGATCTACCCTCTGTCGGGCATAGACGCTGTGGCGATCCGTGGCGGTCAAGGTATAGGAAATATCCCGCTGCCAGCCGAAGCCGTTGCCGCCGTTCTGCGGCTGGCGGTCAATGGCGTTGCCTGCAATGCAGATGACCTCCTCCGGCACCTGTTGAACAAGTGAGGTGTTCAAACCACCCGTACCCATTCTGGCTGAAAGCGTTGGTGCTACCTTATGGGGGCCTGTATAGCGGCTGTCTATTCCATAGTTTTCATACAGTAAAGGCTTTCCCGGACGCAGCACTAAAGGCTGATGTCCATGCTCCTGTGCCCGGAGGGTGCCGGTGATATTTTCGCTACACTCCATGATCTGCCCACCCTGATCATTGATACAGAGAATGCTGGGCATACAGTTCCCGCTGGGGCTGCCTTTCAGGGTAGGCGATACGCCTTCCTGATATCCGATGGTTCCGGCGCTTGCACCTGCCCCGGCAGAGAAACCGGCAATAAAGGTCTGCATTTGAAGGTTCTGCGTCGCCATCAGAGCGCCGGACACACCGTCCAGGTCAATGCCTTCGCTGCGTTGGTTGATATGATAAGCTTTCGCTTCGCCGGATATGGGCGCGGGCGGGTCAAGCCCTGCCTGCATACGCAAAGCTGCTTCCAATAAGGGTGGCAGCGATTTGCCGCGGCACTCTGCGCGGCGCAGGATACCCAGGCACGCTGTCTGGGATAGCGAGTATCGGGATGGCGCTGTAGCCTGCAAAATCTGCCACAAGGAACACTCGACGGCGTCTTTGGGGCACTCCGAAGTGTTGGGCGTCCCAAACGATCCAAGCCACGGAGGATCGTACTCCCAATATGCCCCCAGCATATTCCCAGCGCCCGGCCTCAGGTCTAACAGCATGAAGGTATGGTTCTTCAACCTGGAGGAACGCTTCGAGGACTTTTTGAAAATCCGCCCCAGGCTTCTTCTGACCCGTTTCAGCGTCCCGCCCACTTGAGAGAGCACCGACGACATTTTCCCAGATCCCGAATCTCGGTCGAATATGGATTCCTGTCCTTCCAGATTTTCTGTCTGCATCTCGCATCTCCTGAATGATCCGTATTTGTTCCATAAAGAGGCCGGAACGCGCACCGTTCAATCCGGCGCGCATTCCGGCCACGCTGAGTCCTGGCACGGGCTGCCTCCGCAGATAATATCCACAGGCGGCAGATACGCGCCGTTCAGCTTTGTGATGTCTCCCATCTGCTCCATGCGAGGGAAACGGATCTTTGATACCAGTATGGGGAACGGCTCGATCTCGCTGGCCCAGATCGGCTCGATGCCGCATCGCACCGAAGCCAGAGGGAAACCGGAGATGCCATCGAACAAGCTCCCCATCGTAAGTTTTCTTGTTGACTGTGTCATTTCATACACACCCTTTTATTTGATTGCCGCGGCGATGGTTCTCGTCACATTCACCGCGGACTGTGCCGTATAAACGGCGCTCGTAATATTGGCCTTTGTTGTGGTGTCCAAGCCGAAGCTGCCGGCGATGCGGGGAACTTCGCCTGCGGAGAGCATGAGCCCAACGCCCATCAGCGCGTGATCCTTGAACACCATAAGTCCCGCGACCAAGATTGTGGACTGGAGAAAGGCGGTCAGGCACAAACCGATGACCTGCCGCATCCAGCCCATGAATCCGTCCAAATAGCCCCGTGGGACGCTGAACATATAGAGGCTGCCCACCGCGATCTGGATGAGCAGGATGCCGCCTCTCTTCAAGTTGGCAAAAAACACCTTCAGCACCGCATAGCCCATAAGGATCACGCAAAAGAGAAGCATAATTGGGCTGGTGATGATGCCAAGGCCGAAGTGGGAACTGTTCACTACATCGGCAAGCGTCTGTATCTCGCTGAGTTCGGTAATGATGTCCTGTCCCACCTCACCAATGCTCCGACCGTAGCCGGTAAGCCCTGCGGAAAAGGTTCCCTGCAGCGACACCGACAAAGCATAGAGCCGGACAGGGACAACGGTGAAGAGGCTTACCGCCAGAAAGCCCTTGATGATATTCATCCCGCACTGCTGGAGATTGCCTCTGCCGGTGGAGTATTCAATGCCGCACTCAAAGGCGCAGACTACCACGCTGACGGAAAACAACGCCCACGCAAGGCGGGAGAAAAAGAGAATGATGGCGCTGACCCATTCCAGTTCAAAAAGTTCCACGCCCATATTGCCCATGAGGGCAAAGAAATTGCCGAGAAAGCCCACGATCTGCCCGTAGATCCAATCCACCAACTGATCCAGGACTGTCGCGGCAACAAAGTCCCAAATAAATATTGTTCATTCACCTCCGGAGACGCGACAAGGCCGCCGCCCTTTCGGGCGACGGCCTTGTCGCAATAATTGGTATTATGATTTGTGGGAGAAGTTCTCGTATAGGGGGATACCGTCCCGCAATTACTTCAAAAGGCGGGGATAGTCTGTCGTGCCATTGACAATGGCGTAAATATAGACGGTGTCGCCGATCACTTTGTAGACCGCAACATAGGTTTTTGTCAAAACCAGTTTTCGGTATCCGTTTGCGGCGAGGATCGGGTCCGGATGCGTTTGCCCCATCAGCGGGAAATCCCGCAGACGGGTTATGGTCGTTTTCATCGTACTGTAGATTTTTCGCGCGTAGGGAGTTCCTGCCTCCGTAATGTGATACTTTACGATCTCCTCGAAGTCGTGTTGAGCAGGAGGAAGATAGACAAGTTTACTTTTCGTAGGCACGGAACAGCTCCTCCATTCTCTCGTCAAGCTCCTCCGGCGTGCAGACAGGCTCTCCGCTCAGTCTGCTGAGTTCCGCAGCATAAATTTTGTCGCGGTGTCGGAACATTTTTTCCCGCTCCTCGTATGCTGCCATGCTCATATAAACACCGTCATCTTCACCCTTATTCGTGATGAAGATTGGTTCACCGGATGCCTTTGCCAGCTCGGAGATCTGCGTGTACTCATTCCGCAGAGCAGAGGATGGTCTGATTTGCATAGAAAGCCCTCCTTATCAATTTCTTGATAGTATTATATCAAGATAACACCTTTTATGCAAGCTTTTTATGAGGCTCCTTGCTAAATACGGGGTGACACCATCTGCCTACTTTCTAATCCAGGACTGTCGCGGCAACAAAGTCCCCAATAAATATCTTCACTCACCTCCAGAAATGCAGAAAGCCGCCGCCCAGGCGGGGCGACGGCTTTCCTTATAGAATATTTTGCTTTAGACCATTATAATGTAGATCAATCGAACATGACCGCATCCGCTAAGTCCTGATTGGTATTGAATATTTCCGTGTCCACGATTGACACGGGAGCATTATGCTTCACAATTTCCGCTCCTGTGAAATTCCATCCACCACCAGAAGCAGCCTCGTTTGTATTCACCATGACCTCCATACCGTTATACATGAATCTTAACCAACCTGCTGCAGTCGTATCTTCTCCTAAATACTCATAATCGTCAACGCCAATCAAGGAGAAGAAATCTTCAAAGGACATTTCATCTTCCATGTCCGGAAAGAGTATGCATGCGGTGGTGACAAAACCGGAACATTCCAGCTGGTCTTCATATTCGTTCATAGCCTTTTCAGCATCGCCACTCTGTGCGCCGAAAAAGCAGTAAAGATATTCCGACTCTGAGGCTCCAAAGCATATAGCAGCACTGTCTGGAAATCCATCCGGCCTTACAATCACGTTGCCTTCCGGATGCTCGTTTTTCAATTCATCAAGCGTTTTCCCGAGGTCATTGAAAAACTCAGGCGTGCTTGTATTATCATAGTCTGAACAGCCCGTTGATGCACCATTCTCCGTAATATTGGAATCCTTTGATGTTTGGTCATCAGGAGTTACAGATGCACAAGCGGAAAACGTAAATAATACAAGCAAAAGCATCGTTGTAATGACGGCATTATGCTTCATAGTATTCTTGGTAGACACAGAACAATTCCTCCATTCTCATTAAGATTCTCTGGTACCTATCTCTCAAATGGTATTTATAGCAGAATTGTGCTTTTAACGCAAGAGTATCTTTGTGAAGCAACCATGTCTGCCTACTTCATCCACATACACTATCCATGCAACCATTGCCTCATCGGCTATATCCGGCAGGAGGGTCCTGATCCGGCTTTTAATTGTTCTCTCTTCTTGGCTCAGATCCCAATGATATTCCAGATGTATTTCGGCGCGATCAAGCTGAAAATCAGGCAGGCAAATAGGATAGCGGGGCCAGTCCATTCAAACTGACCCCTCTGGCGATAATCAAAGTACGCGCCGCCAAGTTTCACGAAGAATGCGATGGCGAGGACCATATCCAATGCAGGGAACACCACCTTCTCCACCACGCTCTTGATCTGCTTGGCCGCCTCCGTCCATGTCTGCTCCACCGCTCCCGCAACATCCCCGCCTGCGGCAAGCGCCGAGGTGCAGCAGAGGGTGGTCAGAAGCAGAAGCGTCAATGTCAGAATAATCATTTTTCTGTATTTCAAGAAATCTCAACCTCCTTAAAATGTGGATGCCGCCCCTTGCGGAGCGGCATCCGTTGTTAGTCCTTAATAACCGGTGCGAGGCAGGGGCTTGCTGGGGGCATAGACACGGGTGACCCAGCGGGAGGTCGCCATGATCCACTGCCCGTTGTAGACTCCGCCCGCATCCGACGTGTTGACGAACTGCGTACCACCGGTGAGCTTTGAAAGCACCTTGCAATCTACGCGGGGCGCCTCTACCTGACGGAAGTTTGAAGGTACAATGCCGAACGCCGCCATGAACTCCGTCACATACTCATTGGCGGCAAGCCCCAGCGCCGCGGGCGAAGCATCCAAGACGTAGTTTTTGGATGTGCTCAGGTTATCCGCCAGTGTGCGCCAGGTATCGCCGCTGAGATTGGTTCGGTAGACGATCTTATAGTTGCCGGGGGTATTCCACGTGCCGGTGTAAATCTTTTCAAGGCGCACCGCCTTGACGGGCAGGGTATCGCGCCAGTAGAAGGATTCTAGCGCCGTGGTGGAATTGTTGGCAATACCGGTGAAGTTGTAGCGGACAAGCTGCCCCGGCATGACCTCCACGTAGCCGGTTTTCTTGATCGACACATTCGTGTACAGGCTCTTATTGGTCATGCTCGCCTTAACGATCTGACCGGCGTGTTCGATCTCTACCTCGATGGGCGTCTTATCCAGCCCATAAAACTCCGCCGCCTTGGATTCTACGATTTTGTACCGCGCCAAAGGCAGGGGCTTACTGACCGCGAGCCCGTTCTTATCCGTCTTGATGGTATCCACCAGACGGTTGGTGCGGGCATTGTAAACTTCAAAGACGGTGTTGGGGATCGGCGTTCCGGCGGGCCAGCCATTCATGGAATTATAGTCCGCCGAGGTCTTGACGATCTGGATCTGACCGGTGATGGGAGTATTCTTCCACTCAACTTCCGTGGTTTCGCCGCTGCGGACATAAACCGTCTTTTTCTGCGTGTCGGGAATATATCCCTCATTTTCCAATTCACGCAGATAGTAGCGGCCAGCTGTCAGATTTTCAAAACGGACATACCCTCGGTCATCGCTTGTTTCCTGCGCAATGGGATTATTTCCGCTGTCGTAGAGAATGAAGGATACACCGTAGATGCTCTCGCCGGTGGTCGAATCGACCTTGTGGATCAGAATGCCGGAGATGGCTTTGTTGGTCACCGTTTTGGTCGTGGTTTTACCATCCTCCACAGCGAAATAGATGGGGGTATTGTCCAGCTGGAAGCCCTTGCCCGCCTCGGTTTCCACGGCATAGTAGCTGCCGCTTTCCAACGGCACATACACGCGGCCGTCCGTTCCGGTGGTGACGGTGTCCACCAGACCGCCATCGCTGATACGGCGGATCTCGAAGGTGGTGTTGGGGATGCGCTGGGTTTTGTCCGCCGCATTCACTTTCACCAGTTCCAGCCCGCCGATGGGAGCATTATAAAAATAGAGGGACTGCGTGTCATTGGGGTTGACCACCACGGTCTGCGTGCGCGTATTCTCGTCGATGGTGTAACCGGAGATGGATTTTTCCTCCGTTACCACCAGTGTGCCGGTGACGCCCTTGAGAATGATCTGCCCGTTTTCGTCGGTATCGTACAGACCGTTGGAGCTGATTTTTCCGTTTTCGTCGGGGACAAACTCGCCGGTAGCCGTAGTGATCTTGAAGGTAACGCCCTCCAGCGGCGTCTTGCGGTCCAGAGAGGACAGCTTGTTGATGATGAGCGCGCCCTGTCGCTCATTCCAGAAGGTCATGCGCTGGGGAGACTGGCTCTGGTCGATCTTGATGCTCTGCGGTGTCCCGTCCAACACGAATCCATCCACAGATTTGACCTCTTTTGCGGTAACAGTCATGCCGTCGGTCAGACCCTCAATGACGATCTGGCCTGCAGCGTCGGTGGTATAGTAGCCGTTGTTGGGGCCGACTACCGCACCGGAGGAGTCTGTCACAAGGAACTGTACCCCGGCAAGCGGTTCATTTTTCGTGCCGGAAATGTATTTCTGGAGAATCAATGTTGTAGTGGGTTTGTTGTAAAAGGTCAGAGTCTGCGTGTCATTGGGGTTGACTACCACGGTCTGTGTGTGGCTGGCTTCGTCAATGGTGAAGCCCGGAATCGTCTTGGTTTCCGTTGCTACCACGGTGCCAACGATACCGGAAATTCTGATCTCACCGGATTTATTGGTGTAATAAATGCCGTTGCTGGACAGCTCGCCGTTGGCGTCGGGAACGAAGCTGCCATCCGCGTAGGTGATCTTAAACTCTACGCCCTCCAGCGGCTCCTTGTTGGGACCGGAGCTGACCTTGCGGATGATGAGATTTCCGGCAGGCTGGTTCAGAAACTGCAAATGCGCTGTTTCGCCGCTCTTGATGAGTGCGTGCTGGGGGCTGTCATCCAACAGGTAGCCCGTTTTTGCCCGGACTTCACGGGCAATGACCGTCATGCCGGGTTCCAGACCATCCACCAGAATTTCGCCTGCGGCATTGGTGGTGAAGCGACCGTTGTCGTTGCCGAGATAATTGCCGCTGCTGTCGGTCAACAGGAACTCTACGCCGGAGAGCGGTTCGTGCTTGCTGTCATCGCTCAGTTTGGTAATTAAGAGCGATCCCAGAGGAGCATTGCCGAAGCGGAGCGTCACCACATCCTGATCCTCGCCGGAGATCCACACCGTCTGGGGTTCGCGGTCGATAATGAGGCTTCCGTCGCTGGATACCTCCTCGCAGATATAAGTGCCCTTTTTTAAGCCGGTTACAGTGAAGGCTCCATTGGGCCCGGTCACGTAAGTGCCGATAACGGTGCCGCCCGTGCCGCTGGTATTACCGCTCAAATAGCGCAGCTCGAAACGGCAGCCCGGAATACCTTTCCCACTCTTGGCATCATATTTGAAGCCGACCAACGCACTAAGCGGCACATTGCGGATAATGATGGTCTTGCTGGTGTTTTCTTCCAGATAAAATTCCTGCACGCTTTCGCCGTCAAGGTAGCCGAAGCCTTGCGGGCAGGACTCTTCAACGATTTTGTACCAGCCGCGTTCGGCGTCCGTCAGGACCACCTTGCCCTCCTCGTTAGAATAGAACACACCGAGATTATGCATCTCGCCGGTGGAGGTGTTGTCGGACGCATAGTAGATGTGCAGCTTTGCACCGGGGAGAGGGTCGGATGTCACGCTGTTCTGCTTCAAAATCGTCAGGGTCGGCTTGATCGTGTTGAAAAAGGTCACTGTGCGGGTGCAGCCGGCCTCCAGATAGATCACCTGCGGGATCTCAGAGAGGACCACGTGAGACGGCCCGCCTGCCTCTGAGATGCGGTAACTGCCCACGGGGAGGTCCGCCAAAAAGGCGCGGCCCCGCAGGTCTGTCGTGACCGTAGTCTCAAAGCTGCCGTCGATCTGCTCGATGCGGTAGGTCACGCCCTCGATGGGCTCTCCG
>OJSE01003262.1_pt1 | contig 14989 bp, 18 predicted proteins | sample 1599351 | NCBI WGS metagenome assembly OJSE01 (sample SAMN04168656, study PRJEB22393) | human gut metagenome | biome: human gut microbiome; feature: stool | host: Homo sapiens | collected 2014-03-17 | reverse complement strand
ATCCTTTCTGTGAAGTATCTACTTTGTATGGTTTTACCTTCTTTCTTTTTCTGAATCTGAATATTAAATTTTTCATGCAAAATCCTTTCTATTGAGTTTTCTTTCTTCTTCCCTACATTGTCATCTGGGCATTGCAGTCGCGAATCATCATTTTAGTATTGGTACAAGGTGTCCATCCTTTGATGTATTCGACTGCTTCCTGGTATCTCAGCTTGGGAATGTTATTTCTGGCATTTACATCGAAGTAAGTCTTTACATCCCTGTTACACTCTGCAAATACCTTTTTTCCAATTTCATCATAGGCATTGGATTTCTTTCCACCCAGAACCTCGATCACCACCTTGGAAACTAGATCACTGATGTACTTCTGCTGACCGTAATCAATAGTCATGGTATTCTCAAGTTTCTCGATTCGTTCCTCATGGTCTTGATTACCAAGAGCCAGAAGCTGAATCTGTTCTGCTATGGTCATTGGCTTTCTAGAACCTTTATCGAAATACTCATCCACCAGTCTGTCATATACTTCCCAGGCTTTGTCGGTATTCAGTGACTTTGCATGAAGGAATGCTCCCTTTTCTGTCCAGAGATAGAGAGTTCTAGCATTCTTGGAACCATCGTCAATTTGACGACGGTTAATAAACCCTCTCTTTTCTTCTCCTTCAAGGCAAATGAAGTGCTTACCTTCAATGTATCTTTCTTTGTTTCTGCTGAAATTTTTTGAAATGATTTTCGTATCAGTTCCATACGCTTCAGCAATCTGCTGTGTAGTAAGAACTCGAATGTTCTTATACTCTGTTACTGTTAAGCTGCTCATGTTTCTCCTTTCTCAGTCTTTTTCTCAACTTTTTCTTCTTTGCCATTGTTTTTGTATTTGGCAATTGTCTCGCCAACTCCAAGGAAATATCCTTTGTCAAATTCAGACATATTCGGAACGGCTTTAGCGATTGATTCAATGATTTTTTTTTCTTTTTCTGACATAATTTCACCTCACTTTATGTTGAAAATATTTTTCCTATGTGTTAAAATTATTTCATTCCCTGATAATGGGCAATGAAAGGAGTGGATTGTTATGACCAAACTTTTGAATTTGCCCTGTTCCTTATTGTAGGTCGCAGGCAGAGTAAACTGCGTTACCAAAGTACGTTAAGCAATTTCGTTCAATGAGGTGAACGAAATTCCTACATTCGTCAACTAATGGGCAGCTAAACTTTTTAACTCAATCGCAGAACTAAAACTGCGTAAGTGGCGAAGTGTTTCAAGGAAACATTTGGTGCTGAGAATGTGGCTGAAAGCAAGTACGCAAACGGTCTGCAAAACACATAGGGTAAACAAATTTAGGCAAAAGTCGATGGGACAGCACTCCTGTCGACTTTTTGTTATTCATCTCTGAATAAGTATTCCATGTCATATTCTGGAAAAAGTTCTTTTTTCGCAATTACCACTTCTGGATAAGTAAAAGGTGTTTTCCCTTTTAACTTGTTCTGTATTGTCCTCTCATCGACTTCCAAAACTTTTGCAAAAGCTCTAATTGTGATTCCTTTATCGTCAAGAACTTTTTTCAAGTTATTCAGCATTTTTTCCCCTCCTCCTTTTTTTGCAGGTCACCCTGTTTATTTAATCGGCAAAGTGTTTTGTACTTTGTACATTCTTAATATATCACTACGTACAATATCTGTCAAGCATAAATTTTGTACTTTGTACAATTTTTGTTATTGATTTCTTATTCGCTATGATGTACAATACTTAATAAGGAGGTGAAGATAATGAAAGACCGTTTAAAACGGATACGAAAAGAATTCCATATAAAGAATCAGCAAGAATTTGCAGATGCGTTAGAACTTCCTCTTTCCAATATATCTAGTTATGAATCTGGAAGAAGAACTCCGTCAGATGCAGTAATAAGCCTGATTTGTACAAAATATGGAATAAGAAGAGAATGGCTTCTCACTGGTGAAGAACCAATGAAACAATCTACCACAAGAGACATTCAGATTGAAAAAATTGTGGGCGAAGCCCTGAGTGGTGAATCTGATAATTTCAAGAAAAGATTAATCTCTGTTTTAGCCAGCCTCACCGCAGATGAGTGGGAATTGCTTGAACAAAAAGCAAAAGAACTTGTCGGAATGAATGATGAATAAAAAGAAAAGGGGCAGAAAAAATCTGTCCCTCTTTTTATTTGATTCCAAGAAGCCCTTTTATATGCCAAAATACAAGTGTAAGTTTTCTTTCGTCTAATTTGTCTAATAATTCAATAATCTCTTTCTTATAATCCATAAATAACCCTCCCGATCGAAACTTTACTACAGTATATGTCTGGACAGTAGAAAATATGCATCCAAGCATTTATTTTTATCATACTTGTCCACAAACCCAATAAAACAGGACATATGGATTAATATTCGCCCTTGCAAACTGCCAGAGATAGACTGGAATATTTGTGATTTCAAATATAACCTTTACTTTCGCAAATATAAAGTTCACTTTTGATGAATTTTCTATGTTTTCTACAATATCGTTCGTTCTTAGAACCTCTTTTATGCTCTGGCTTAAGGTTGAATGCTTGCACATATCCTCTGCCAAGCGGATGGAACTTTTATGCAAATAATCTTGATTGCACATCGGCAAGTGAATGATGTAGCTTGCAAAGAAGATTACTCCTACTGCGATCAGCAATCTCTCAATCTTCCTCATAATATATACCTCTTTAGTCTATAATTTATGTACTTAGTTATACCACTTTTTGTGCAAATTAATCGGGAAAAACGATAAAACTGTATTTTTAATGGATAAAAATATGAAAAATATTTCTGTTTTGACTATGCTATTGTTGAATCTTGCGGTATAATATATGCAAATTTTACTAAGGAGGAAATATTTTTATGAGAAAGAAAGTAAAGCTTCTAGCCAGTATCGGGCTGTCAAGTATTTTACTTGCATCCATGCCATCCAGTGTTTTTGCAGAAGATTTTGTGCTATATGAAGAGAACGGCATTCATGTTGAAACAAAAGGATTAACCGATTCCCCGTCCACAGGTACTATAGGACTGTACATTGAAAACAATTCTAATTTGAATTTAGGCATAGCTCCTTATGCTTATGCCATAAATGGCATCATGGCAGGTGGAGATCAGTATGGCATAAATTCCTCTGATGTAGCACCTGGAAAGAAAGCAAATTCTACTTTGGAACTGATAGATACATGGGAAAACAAGGATTTCTTTAAAGACTACCAAATGAACGAAGTAGATAGCTTTGATATTCTACTGTGGGCTTATGACAATGCAAAGAGTTTCAAGGCTTTTGACAGCGGTCAGATTCACGCTGACGTAGCCGGAACTACCGTAGTTTCTTCTCCTGTATTTGACAGTGCACAGAATTTGTACAATCAGAATGGTATTAGTGTCGATTTCATATCCTCGGCAGGTAACAGTTTTACATTTTGTATCACAAACACTACTGGGCAATATTTCGCATACGACGTAACTTCTGAGACTTATAATGATTTCACAATGTCAGATAGTTATGAAGTATACAATGAGTATTTGTTAGATGGCTGCAAAACTCTTATGACTCTGACTCCTACAGATGAATTTCTTGCGGCGAACGGAATTTCTGATGTGTCAAACGTAGATTTTGCATTAACGATTCGCCCATTAGCAGAATTCGCTAACGAATATACTACAGACTTGATTTCATATCAGAAATAATTCATTGCACAAATATCGTAAAGCAAAGAGCCGAGGATTTTACTCCCCGGCTCTTTTTTATGGCAAAGCCTGCATTCACGATCACGTTTCCTCCCCAGATCAGTCTGGCAGGCTGTACCAACGTATTAAGATGTCGATTTTTTTCAAACTTCCGCTGAACTATTTACACATTTCCGTTTCAGTGCTACTATATTACCATAATTAATTACTTAGATGAGGATAATCTGATGAAAGTTGAAGTGCAAGCGATAAACGGAAGGTGATTACTATGAAAATCGCTATTTGTGACGATTGTGAACTACAGGTTGAGTATTTCAAACATCGAATTGAACCATTTTTAAAGCAAAATGGTGACCGGAACTATACGATAGACGGTTATTTCAGCGGGGAGCCCTTGATAGATGATGTCAAGGACGGAAAATGGTTTGATATGATTGTTTTGGATGTGGTACTTAAAAACGAAAATGGCGTGGATATTGCCAAAGAACTCCGAGAGTGTGGATATAAGGGCAAAATTGCTTTCTGGACAGCTCACAAGGATTTTGTTTTTGATGCGTTGGATGTTGAATTTACGCATTATATCATCAAGGGAAATGAACACGGAAGAATGTTTTCTATGATTGACAATACCTTGAGTGATATGAAACACAAGATGCTCACAATCAGACACAGAGATTGCATTATAAGGATTCCATTGAACAAAATCGAGTACCTCGAAGCACGGGATAAGCAAGTTTTTGTTCATTGCACGAACGGGATTATGCACAGTATGTATGCAACTTTAAAGTCGGTTGAGCCTTACCTTGATAAACGGTTTTTGCGTTGCCATAAGTCATTTGTTGTAAACATGGATTATGTGCAAAAGCTGGATTCTGATTTTACGATGTTTTCTGGTGATAAAGTAATGATTCGTAAGAACGGATATGCGGATATTAAAAATCAATATTGGGAATATATTATTAAATAAAATAAAAGAGATGATCTGTCAAGGAATAGAAACAGATCATCTCTTTTTTGAGTTCATATCCAACCTCTGGGGAGGAGTTGAATTATGGTATATTTATTATATTACATTTATCACACTTTGCAAATATATTTCGTGGAAACAAATCCGAAATACTTTCCGGCAATGCGGATGTAGTACCAGTCGGTTTTGTCTTTTGTTCCTATCAGCGACAAAAAGGTGGCAATGCCATTAGCCAATTATTAGATGGCAATCAAATCTTTCCAGGTGTTCTCGCCACACTCTCCATCTACCACCAGTACTCCATTTCTGGATTTCTGATACTGTTTTAATGCGTAAATGGTATTTGCATCTGCCTTTCTGGATAAGCTCAGGGCTTTTCCATTCTTTCCTTTGAATCCTCTGGCAATTAAAATCTCCTGCAGTAACAGGACAGAAGTTCCTTCGCTTCCAAGTTTTACTAATTTTGGCTCAAACATATAACCGGCTCCTTTCGATGTGGTCGTTGATGGTTTTGTGCTAGTTGATGGTTTTGCGGTAGGCTTACTTCCAGTAGTATTGGTAAGTCCACTAAAATCAATCCCTTTTCCAGTAAATCCGAGTCGGTGAGTCCAACCGTGACTGTACAGGTACCAGGGCTGTGTACGGATCTCATTTCCAGAATTATCTTTCGTATCTTTTGTGCCCTCCGAACTTCTGGCATGAACAATGTCGTTCTTACCAATCGCCATTGCTACATGACTATTGGATCCATTCGGATTATTGTCCGCCAGTTCCAGGTCGCCTTTTATCATCTGTTTGTGTGCGGTCTGATTCCTAGCGACAACCTCAAATCCGGCATTCAGCATCTTGAGCATATTGCCAGTATAAGAGCAATTCTCTTTGAGATAACGCGCCTGTTTGGTAAGCCCATTTTTGAGGAACGCATAGTAATAAGCAGTAAGTGCCAATGAGCTACAGTCAAAAGATTTCGGAATGTTAATTTCGTATAAACTCCTAATTCTCTGACTGTATCCATGACTGTTATCATTGGCAATATTTACCGCAAAGCTTACTGCATCGTTTTTCACATTCTGGATAATCTGTTCTTTTGTTTTTGCCATTGTTGTTTCTCCCTTCTGGTCAGTGCCTTTATAATCTTTGTAGAACACATCTCTATCTACATTTCCGTTGATTCCAGGAATCTTGGCCTTGGAGCTGTACTGCCATCCTACACCAATATCAGGACGCAGACGTTCTTGCAACCATCCATTGTCGTTACCTGGATATCTCGCAATCCAGAACTCATACTTCTTTAAGTGGCTACAAATCACATTCATGTACCAGTCAAGATTGCAATAGATTGCAAATTTATAACCAGCAGCAACAATGATCTCCCGGAACGCCTCTGCCAGATTATGAATGCTCTCTGCTCCAAGTACTCTCTGCCTATGATTCTCTAAGTCGAGAAATACTGGAAACTGAATTTTTCTTCCGTTCAGTACGGAAACAACCTTTCTGGCTTCGCTCTGGGCTTCAGATACTGTCGAAGCATAGGAATACTTGTATACTCCTACTGGAATTTTGTGTTTGTTGCAACCAGAAAAGTTATTCTCGAACTGAGAATCAATCACGTTTCCAACTTCTGTAATACGCAAGATTGCAAAGTCTATGCCGTAGTTTGCTACAGTATCCCAATTAATCTTTCCTTGGTGAGCGGATACGTCAATGCCTTTAATTTCCATATTTTCTCCTTTCACACCACGTATCTGTGGTGACTATTGCAAGTTCGGACACGTAACAGCCAGTGCTGTACAGTAATTCAACTAAAGTACACTCTATATACTGATTTCAATGGTGGCTCATGTGCCAATAGAACTGTGACTATTGGAGTATTGTATGTTGATTAATTCAATCTCATAAAATCAATATATGAAAGATTGACATTATTTACAATTTCAATTGTCTTTCCTGAGTACATGGTGACTTTTAGCTTACTTCCATTGATGATAACAGGATAAGAAATGCTCTGGTATGAATCAATCATTCTAAACCATGGATTCGCTATTATTTTACCATCTACTTCGATATTCAATGCCACGCCCAGAACGTTCGAAGTTGATGCTTCAAGATTTGCAAAAAGGTTAATATTTACTAAATATGTGCCTTTTGGGAATGTATAGTAATGTTTGTAATCAGTTGCACTCACATACTGTATTCCAGTAATGTTACTCCATGCATTCCCCCCGATTGCAAGCCCGGAATAATCGCCAGAGCTTCCAGGTACATAAAAATTACTTGCAGCATAAAAACGAGCAGTTTTTCCTAAATTCGTGTTTAGCGTATTGATTCCCAATTTATCTTTTAAATAAGTGAACAGCTGTGAGAACGATATTTTTTTTAATACATTCCCTTCTCCAACTATCAATGTGTCACTTTCTGCCGGCGTTGCTTTCGAAGTCAGTGCCGACATTAATATTGTTTTTAATGATTCTGCCATAATATTTTACCTCTTTCTATTCTTTCACTCTCAGCATCGAGCCATCTGAAGTAGCAAGTGCTGAGCCATTGCCTGAATCCAATACATACTGGACATTCCGAACATCAACAGCAATCGCATATTTCGCCCCTGTCTGAACTGATGTAGGGCTTATGCTTGCACCGGCTATATAAATGTTTGCATCTGCCATGCATATCACCCTTTCACTTTGATTTTATAATTATCTACCCACGTTTCATCTGCAATTTTATATATAAATCTCAGACAATAGATTCCTGTTTTTTGTGGCTCAATTAACGCATCTAGCGTATGCTCGTTGATATTGCAATTTCCTTGATCTTCTACAGTCTCTGTTTCAGCATCTGTATCAACGAAAATCAATTCGTAATCCGCTGAAATGATGGAAAAAGGGATGTCTACACCGCATACCGGCTCTACTTTACTTTTAAATCGGATTTTTTCTCCCAAATCCATTATTGTATTGCTATCTACGTATCTAATTGCCATGTCCTCTCTCCTTTCAGCATGTTTTATGTCCGCTGAAACATTGCTTTACAAGCTCTGCCGTCAGCTGGCTCAGATTCAGCAATGAGCTGTACTTGATGTTCTCTGATTCTGCCGTATATCCTCTCGGAACGAGCTTTCCAGCAATTTCGTGCCCTGATATCAGAAACAGTACAGTGGCGGCATAAGCTGTTAAGCCGCCACTACTTTCTGCATAGACTTCTATGACGTACTGTCCATCTTTATCGGCAGGGACTATTGCGTCCCAGATTTCGAGATCCGATCCCTCTCGTCTCTGGAACTCAATAGTGAACTCATTACACGAGCCATATACTCTTGTAATCATCAGTCATCAGTAACTGTTACGGAGATCACGTAAGTCTTGCCTGCATCGACCGGATTAGGCGTTACACTTGCGGCTGTGATCTTCGGCGGGTTCGGGTCATACTTGACAGTTCTGGTAATGGTTGTTGTCTTACCGGCACTGTCTTTCGCAACGATATTAATTGTATTTGTTCCTGCGGACAATGTAACCGTAGTGCTGAATGCTCCGTTGCTACCAACCGTTACAGATGCACCGTTGACCGTTACCGTAACAGGAGATGAGTTTGCATCATTGGTTGTACCAGATACAGTGATCGTGCTCTTGTTGGTAACGTATCCATCAGACGGAGAGGTTACGCTCAGTGTCGGTGGAACGGTGTCAATCTTGAACGTTACAGATTTCTGAGAAGCAGCATTTCCATCGTAGTCGGATGCGTCAAACCTAATGGTATGAGAACCGTCGGTAAGCGCTGTTGCCGGTGTGTACGAACAATTGTAACCACCGGTTACAGCAGTCTTTGTAATGCCGTCAGTAATCTTACTTCCGGAATCGATTGTGATACCGATAGTAGACGGATTAACACCAGAATCATCATCTGTGACGCTCCATGTGATAGTCGGTTTGTTATTGGTAAGTGTTGCGGATGCAGTTGGATTGGTGACCGTGATTACCGGTGCAACCTTTTCTTTAACGGTTAATCTCAGCGAACTACCGATTGCGGAATCTGTCGCATCTTTGGTGGTCACGTTTCCAGCGTCGTCCGTTGCCTTGATTGTTATTCCGTAATAATGTCCACTCTGGCTGTAACTGGACCTACTTGGTGCTGTTACTGTGGTTTCATATTTACCCGTATTACTGTTATAAGTAAGGATATAAGTCTGACCATTTACAATGGCTTGTACTTGCTTTACTGACATTTATGTACCTCCATTTCATAATTCATTCTATATTTAACTTTTCGCAAAGTTTATTAATAAGTTTCTCCTGTTGGTCAATTTTCTTTTTCTGAGCTTTTATCATTGCAAACATAGCCGGAATCATGATACGTTCATTCCAGTCTTCAACAAGTCCATTGGCGTTTCTGGTGGCTTCTGGAAAATATTCTTCTACGTCTTCTGCAATGAACATTGGGATATATCTTCCTTCATTCTCATCCCCTTCAACTAGATATCCCTCTTTATATTTCGCCCAAAGTGGTTCAATATTGTACCATTCTTCAATTTCTTGCTCTGAAATATCGCTTCCGATATCTTTATAGCGCTTTGAAGATGAAGATTTTAGCATCAGCTGTTTGTATCCTGTACGTCCATCCCAACAAACAGTATTTGATGATGTCGTATACTCCATGTCTTCTATCCTTGGTGATTTTGCGAAAGATGCAGGATTAGCAACAGTTAAATCTTCAAATGTACCAGTGTCAGCCGATACCTCTGTGGCATATATGTTTAGACTGTTATCATCCCAACTGATTCTCCAATTTTCGTCACCTCCGATTTCAATATCCGCTTCATTGCCGAAAAACTTCTTGATATCAACAGGGAATATTCCATCGTTTGAAAACTGTACGCCTGTATATTCCATGTACTTTGAATTTTCTTCGTAGTTTGTGAGTACAGTATATCCAGAGCGATCAATTAATCCTTTAACAGCATTGCTGGCATCTTTAATTTTCAGATAACCGTTCCCATTCTTTTTGCCGCCCAAGGTAACTGTTCCACCAAGAAGAGCATCAAGGCTGACGTAGAGACGCCCATTGCTATAATATAATCCCTTCCAAGCCCCGTCATTAGTCAGAATGCTAACTATTTGCTCCTGCGTCAAATTGTCTACATCAATAACGACCGCCACGCTCTGCATATCCATCAATGTTGTAGTTCCACCGGACGCATATAATTTACATCTAACATTTGTCACATCTCTCGGAATACCGACAGTTGAACCATTAGAACTTGCTACTGTCTGACCAGATCCATTTGTCAAAATAGAATACAAATAGTGTGTCACGGTATCCTCATCGGTTGAACTAGTATAAATGGTATTCCAAGTGTTTCCGTCAGCAGTCTCTTCAACAACGAATCTGCCTTTATAAGGCACTCTAGTAGCTGACTTTCCGTCACGATAATACGCTTTAAATGTTATAAAGTTTGGACTAATTGTCTTGTCAGAGCCACGTTTCAAGACGTTACATGATGGCTCAACCATGTATGTTCTACCAGATTCACCATCTTTTCCATCTTCTCCCTTTTTCTGCTTAGAAATCGTGAATCTTTTTGTTACTGACAGATTGCTGAGATATGTTGCTCTGATGTCTATCCATCCATTGTCTGCCGATAGCCCAGTAACATTGTAGATATGTGTTGCATCACTCCAAGAGCCTGTGATACTGTCGGATTTTGTGATTGTATAACTACAATCGTCTGTAATATCCGATGAGCCATACATTACAGTAGCTTTGGTAGATACCTGTGGAAATACTGCGATATTGCCATTTGCATCAGCCGTAATCGTCTGCATTTCGTTTGATAGCTGCAAAGTCATGTTTTTAGCAAGAGCTGCTGCTTCAAGAGCTTTGTTTGCTGTGGTATCATCAGTATATTTATTCAGTTTCTTCCAGTCAGATGACGCATACACACTTCCTTTTGCTCTTGCTACAACACAAGTGAGGATATCTCCGCCGTCTTGAGACCATAAATCTCCGATATCATACGGCGGTGAAGGCTGTATAACAAACGTCCTTCTCTTGCCGTCTGCGGTATCTTGCGCTTTCTCAGCTTGTGCAAGTGCTTTGGAAATGTCGTTGTCTTGAATCATCTGCCATTTCCATGTTGCACCGTCCTGCATAAACCGATATGCGTAGCCAGTACTCTTCCAGTAAAAAAGATCACCTTCGTGCTTTTTGCGTTCTTCTGTGCTTGTCCATTCAGAAGCCGGTTTGTTCTGTAAAGACGGTTCGTAATCATAAAAGAAGGACTCAATCTGTCCATCTATCTGTGCTTGTAAGCCGGAAAGCGAATAGGTTACAGTATTTGCATAATCCGCAAGTTTACCATCCGAATATGCTTTGCTCTCTGCCAAGCTATCAGATATAGCTTTTGTAGCCGTCTTTCCACCAATCTGTACATGATCTCCGCTGATGATTACTTTTTTGGTATCCATATCAACTTGGAAGATGATATTTCCACTCTTATCCTTTACGGTAATCGCACCTGTGTTAATCCAGTCAGCATTTAATCCTACGGCTGTGAGGATTCTTACAATCGTATCACCATCTACTGTCATACCACCATTCCATGTCTGTCCACCATCTGTAGACACTCCCCATGCCTCAGAAGTCATTTTCCAAATTGCCTGAGATTCTGCCAGAGTTGGTTTGTCGTGTAAATAAAAGATTTTGCTTCCATTTTCCTGTGGCTCAACAGTAGTATAAACTCCTGTGGCTGAATCAATTCTTTTTCCAAATTCTTCAAGAGCTTTTTCTCTCTCGGTTTTTTCCTGCTTAACCATATTTCTTGCAGTAACAAATGCCTGCGTCGCCTGGGAATATTGGGTGCTGCTATTTTTAGCAGCGCTTTTGGCATTACAAGCTATCTTCTGACCGGATCCCGGTTTCAATGTAGTTGTGGTAAGTAGCGATGTGTATATTTTCCCATTTCTATCCACAATAATCAGTGAATCTCCGGCTTCCAGAGCCACATCTGTAGGGCACTCGGATTCAAATGGTCTAAATCTCATGCCAACGCATTTTTCGGAGATTATTGAAGCGATTGTCTGGCCATCGCCAACACGAATTAATTTATTACCAGAAATTCCAAGTACATATCCCTCTGTACCAACCATGTAAGTTTGCGGATTATCAGAAGAGGATTCGCTGTATTCAGTTACTTTCACGCCTGTGATTACTACATCTGTATGATGCGGAGTAAAACCATAGGTGGTTTCTATTTCAGAAATGTTACCTTTTTCGTCAGTTGCAAAAAGCCTCAATATGCCATCATTTTCCAGAAATGTTCCGTTATTTGCCGATAAAATACCATTTGCACTGGATAATTCAAGCGAGATATTGCTATCATCTTGCGTTTTGAGAACTCCAAGATCATTAATAATGAGTTCTTCTTCATTGATGCTGCTATACCAACCGATGCACAATCTGCCATATTCATCGCATCTCATCCACTGACAGCCAATCTGTGCAACCCACTGTAGAACCTGGCGAAATGTTAAAGCTTCGTCATTTGGACGATTCTGCACGATATAATCATCTCTGTCAAATGATGTTGTTTGCAAAGTAACCCCACATACCTCGCAGGCATCTCGTACAATCTGCCCTCTGGTTGCCGGATATTTCAATTTGCTGTCTGAATAGTTCCGGTCAAACTTCCGCATATTATCTTCGCACGTAAGGTCTATGGTCACCGTTTCGTCTTCCGGCTGTTCAATAACTGTCACTGTGCAAATACGTGTTTTTTCAATAACCGCATTTTTATGAACTATGATCGTATCGCCGGTTGAATCCATTATTTGTTCTCCGTCTGAATCTAACAGTTCACTTGTGTCCTCATCTTCAATCTGTAATCCAACATAACATATGACTTCTGCTCCCTCAAAATCGTAATCGGAGTACTCACCGTCAAAATTATTAATGCTAAGATTCAATACATTAATGATTGCAGAACCAATATCAAAGCTACTATCCCCGGACACGGAATCTTCAAACGAGAATCCATTTGCCCACAGATTGGCACTGGTCAGATTGAGTACAGTTCCGTCTGTAAGTGTGATATCTGCATACTTGAGGTACTGCACGTCCATTCCGTTCTTGACTTTTTCTTTCCATCTGTTAGATAATTTTCTCATGCATTACCTCTCAATCACATCAAAACTGATAGATTCTGTTCTCTGGTTTCCATGCCACCACCATTTAACAGGCGCACTCCTGTCACCAACATAAAATGTTCTGGTTTCGTATTTTCCAGACATCATATCTGGATATGTAATTTGGATGTACTCGGGATTGAACGCTTGAAGAATCTTAGCTGTAGTAGCCCAATCTTTACCTTTCCACTGCAAAGCTAATTTCCTTTTTTGCGCTACCCTGTTTTTATGCATGACAGAGTCATCAGATCTTCCTGATTTTGCCGCTGATACGTCCTGTAATCCCCATGTGTAGGAAGACGGGCAAGGCATCGAGACACCGTTTACTTTTAAAAATATTTCTGCCATATAACACCTCATAAAAGAAAAAGCACCTTCCCGAAAGAAGATGCTTAATTACACGAAAATAGCGCCTATCGCTCTGATAAACGCTTTATGATTCTTTATTCTATCACATATACAAGGTGAGATTCAGTAAGAAAAAGTTATATTTTGCTTTGCATTAAACGGATTTGTTCTTTGCAAAATGATTCATAATCCGTGTTTCCCATAAGAATTGCCCGATTTTTTCATCCTACCATTTCTCCTTTAACTGATTAATTGGTGTTCCAACTACTCCGGCACTTTCCCCACTGTCGGTTGCTTTGAAATAAGCACCTTCGATTTGTGGATACATAAATTCGAACATCAGATAATTCGCAACATCGCAAAGATACTCCGTGTTACCAGTTTCTTTATATTTTTTAATGCACATATCGTGTGATTCAATCGCATTTACCAGACGTTCCCCAAAATTATCTTTTGCCGTGCCGTATTTGTAAAAGCTTGTTTCGCACCGGTTTTGCCTCAGTTCATCAAATCTGTCTGAATACTCTGCTGGCATTTCTTTTCCAAGTCTACTCATTTCTTTCTCACTTTCTAATTAATTACTGTATTATTTTAAGCCAGAATCAATCCCAGCATATTATCTGCGGAAATTATCGTCAAATGATTTTGAAATGTTTTCCACTTCATTTATCACAGCAAGAATAAGTTTTTCAACAAACTGTTCTTCTGGCGATCCTGTATACTTTTCTCTGAGTCTATCGGCTTCGGAGATAAACTCTTTCCATGAATTTGTATCGTCAGCCGAAATTGACCAGTATTTCTTGTGAAGTCCCCACACTTCCTGCCATATGGCAAAGTATTTTTGTTTGAAATCCATTATTCCTCCCATATGTTTGTTTATTTATCATTCATTAACTCAATTTGCTCCGAAAGTTTCATTGCGATATTTTTTCGAATATCACCTTTTATGAAATGAAAAATACGATAATTGGTATCTTCTCTGAACTTTGTATCAAAATACATGTCAATGCATGATTTATAAATATACTCAAAGCCATAAGCATCTATCAACTCAATCATCTCGTCTGGTACTGTAACAATTCCCTCTACTACGGTTTTTATATATTCTTCTTTCAAATGAACATGGCTTCTGCCTAGTTTAATTTTGTATTTTTCCAAAAAATATAACATGACATTAGTGACATTTGTTTTCAATTCTTCATACTCTTCGCATCCTACATCATTCCAATATTGGTTTATTCCTTTCCGCAAAAGAATTTCACTTATTCCCATTCCGAGTGGAGACTGGATGCTCCTTGTTTCCGGTTTACCCGGACATGAAGAATCTACTGGTACTACTTTAGTAGTATCAGAATCTTTAACTCTCTTTTTATAAACCTCATCTAAATCTTTATTATAGTTCTTATTAATTAAAGAGTTTCCATTTTGGGGAAGTTCCATTTTCCCATTTTGGGAAATTCCATGGTTTTTCTTGTTTTGGGAATTTGGAAATTCCTCTTTTGGGGAAAACCAGTGTTTATCATCATTTGACACTACTTTTTCGCGATTTTCCTCTTCTGGTAAATTCTGATTTGAGGAATTCATGTCACTTTGTTCAATTTCGTTGTCTTTGATAATTTCAAGAGCAATTTGTTCTTTCCATTCTTTGATAGCAACATTTATTACTTCATCATTAGGTCTGATATGTGTTGTTGGAGCACCGTTAATTTTGAACTTTTCAACAATCACTAATTTTTTTGCTTTTAATTTTTTCATCGCAGAATCATACTGCTTAGGTGCAACTCTTATTT
>OJSE01003256.1_pt1 | contig 15018 bp, 11 predicted proteins | sample 1599351 | NCBI WGS metagenome assembly OJSE01 (sample SAMN04168656, study PRJEB22393) | human gut metagenome | biome: human gut microbiome; feature: stool | host: Homo sapiens | collected 2014-03-17 | reverse complement strand
ATCCACAAAGGCGATCCATTCGCCCTCTGCCGCGTCCAGCCCGGCATTGCGTGCCCCGCTCAGGCCACGGTTTTTCTGGTGGATGACCCGGATGCGGCTGTCCTTTGCCGCTGCAGCGTCGCACAGGGCAGGGCAGTTGTCCGGAGAGCCATCGTCCACCAAAATCAGCTCAAAATCCGTGAAGGTCTGGGCAAGGATGGAAGCGATGCAGGCGCTCAGAAAACGCTCTGTCTTATATACCGGCACAATGATGCTGATGGTTTTCCTGCTTTCGGGCCGGGTCGGGTGCTGTTCTTTCACGGTAACTTCCTCATCATTTCAGGTTCTGCAGTTTTGCCTGCCGTTCTCTGCGCAGTTCCAGATACTTTGCGGGCGATTTTGTGTACCGGATCGTATCCGAGATCCCCCGCAGGGTGATGGCCCGGGCCTGCCACAGCTTATGCCGTGCGTCCCGTTCGTATCCCATGCACTCCTTCATCCGGGGGCTTCTGCGCTCCTCCGGGGTCAGGTGCCACCAGATATCCACAAGGGCGGTCAGCACGGTGCGGTAGGCTTCGCACAGGGTCTCAGCGTTATGCCGGTACATGCCCAGAAACATCTGGTAGCAGGCTTCCACCCGGTCCAGTGTTTTTATCGAATAGCTGCTGTGCATGATGCTCTCCGGCACCTGCCGGTACTGGTACAGTGACTCCGGGATGCTGGCCATCTTCTGCACCCGCTCATAGATCCGGGGTGCGGTGTAGGTGTCCTCAAACTTTTTGCCCTCCGGCAGGCGCAGGCCGTCGAACAGTTCCCGCCGGAAAAGCTTATTGCACATGGACTGATACATGCCGATGACCAGCCGGTTGTAGATCTCCTGCTGCGGGATGACCTCATCGTACTGGGTCGTATCCCATCCATCATAGACCTTGCCGTTTTCGTCCGTGAACGCAAAGCCGTACAGTACCACGTCCGCACCGGTCTTTTCCGCTGTGCTGTGGGCCTTTTCCAGCGCCTGCGGCAGCAGCATATCGTCCGAATCCACAAAGGCAGCCCAGCGGCCCCGGGCAATGTCCAGCCCGGCATTGCGTGCCCCGCTCAGGCCCCGGTTCTTCTGGTGGATGACCCGGATGCGGCTGTCCCTTGCCGCTGCGGCATCGCACAAAGCAGGGCAGCTGTCCGGGGAGCCGTCGTCCACCAAAATCAGCTCAAAATCCGCAAAGGTCTGGGCAAGGATGGAATCGATGCAGTCATTCAGGTATTTTTCCACCCGGTACACCGGCACGATGACGCTGATCTCAGGACGGTTTCTGACCTTCTGCTCACTCACAACGGTTTCTCCTTACCTGCATTTTTTCGGTTTTGTCTGCCGGATCTTATATTTGCAGCGGTTATACAGCGGCGCATTGACTGCCCGCAGCTCTGCTTCCAGCCAGTTCTGCACCGTAAATGCTCCTGCCTGCCTTACCTCGGCCCCTGCCTTTTTCAGGCAGGCTTCCATCTGCTGTACCTGTGCATCATTTCTTTTTTCCGGCGGCAGCTGCCTGCGTATCTTCCGGGCAAAGTTTTTCATAATGATATACTGCAGATAAGCAGTGTCCTTCTTTCCATGTCTCAAGGCACATTCCAGCAAAGCGTAGTTCGCGTACACTTCATTCAAATTTTTAAAATCGAACTTCGTCCTCACGATCCCCACAGGGTTGAATTTGTAATGATAAAGCGGTTCTCCTACACAGGCGGCTTTTGTGACCTGTTCCAGAATCAGCGGTGTCGTAAAGGCATCCTCATAGTTTTTGCCCACCGGAAAACGGAGTGTATCAAAAAGTTCCCGACGATGCAGACGAGTCGTCAGATGGATAAATGGTGTGAGCCGCATCCGGTGGATGGCCTCGTCCCCGGAGATCACCTCTGTCCGGAGTGCTTTTTCCTGATATCCGCTCAGTGAACCATCCGCCTCAAAATAGAGGATATCTCCAATTGCGATCTCTGCACCAGACTGCACCGCAGCTTGATGCAGCTTTTCATAGTAAGAGGGATCGATGGAATCATCCGAATCCACAAAGCCGATCCAGTTTCCGCGGACAGTATCCAGCCCGGCGTTGCGGGCTGAGCTCACCCCGCCGTTCGGTTTGTGAATGACCCGGATGCGGCTGTCCTTGGCTGCCGCCGCATCGCACAGGGCAGGGCAGCCGTCCGGGGAGCCGTCGTCTACCAAGATCAGCTCAAAATCCGTGAAGGTCTGGGCAAGGATGGAGTCGATGCACTCGTTCAGATATCGTTCCACCTTGTACACCGGCACGATGACGCTGATCTCCGGGCGGCTCTCCGCTCTCTTTTCACTCACAACATTCTCTCCTTCACGACTTCTGATCAGGCCCAGCCTTTCAGGTGATAATAAACGGTTTTGTTCCGGAACCACACGGCCGCTTCCAGCTTATTGCGCAGGGTATCTGCCCCGGCCTGTCTGACCTCTGTTTCTGCCTTGCGGATCAGATCGATGGTCTGCTGTACCTTCGGGTCATTCCGGTCTTCCGGGGGAAGGTTTTTCATGATCTTTTTGAAATAGCCCTTCATAACTGCATACTGCAGGTATGCCGCATCTTTTTGGCCGTACTTCATCGTGCACTGAAGCATCCTGTAATTTGCTTCGATCTCATCCAGATTTTTCAGAATGATTTTTCTATGCGTAACACTTTGAGGATTGATCCGGAAATGGTAAAGCGGTTCTGCCAGACATGCCACTTTATTGATCTGTTCCAGAATAGCCGAAGACATAAATGCATCTTCATAATCTTTTCCATCGAGAAAGCGGTTTGCTTTTACCAGTTCCTGCCGCTGCAGCTTGCTTGTCACATGAACCATCGGTGTTGCACGAATCCGCCGGGCCGCTTCGGCAGCAGTCAATACCTCATCGCGGAGCGGGAGGTCTTTATACACACTTGCCGAGCCATCCGCTTCCATGTATAAAATATTGCTGACGGCGATCTCCGCGCCGGCCTGCTGGGCCGCATGGTACAGTTTTTCATAGTAGGTCTTATCGATGAGATCGTCCTGATCCACAAATCCGATCCAATTTCCACGGGCACTGTCAATGCCCGCATTTTTGGCACCGTCCACACCTTTGTTTTCCTGATGGATCACCCTGACCCGGCTGTCTCTTTTTGCAATGGCATCACACATGGCGGGACAGTTATCCGGGGAGCCATCGTCCACCAGAATCACTTCAAAATCCCTGAAAGTTTGGTTCAAAATAGCGTCAACGCACCCATTCAGATATTTTTCGCCTTTATACACCGCTACGATGATGCTGATCTCCGGACGCTTTTGTTCTGTCATGCTTCTGTTCCTCTTCTCACATTCGTGTTTTTCCGACACATGCTGCTTCTATTATACATTGTTTTTCCGCCGCTGAAAAGTGCAAAAAATCCCCGCAGACAGCACAAAGGCATCTGCGGGGATTTTCAGTCCGGGAAGCCGGCAGATAGTTTCTCCAGCGAATGACCGGGAAGTGGGGCCCCGGCGAGCTTTGCTCGATGGGGCGGAACCGTGGGTTCTGCAACTGCAACGACCGCCGCCAATGGCGGAAACAGGGAGTTGCCGTTGGGGCCGCGGCCAGCGAGACGCAAGCGAATGCGACGCGGCTGCTGGGTGCCGCAACCCGTCGCTGTTCGCGGAGAAAGCTCCCAGCACGCGGCCTGCCCTACAGCCCGAACAGCAAAAAAGCTCCCCTTTGCAGGAGAGCTTGCGAACATTCTTTAAGCGTTTGCGGTGCGGGCATCGTGTTCCTTCTCGATGTCCTTTTCCTTCTGCAGGCGTTTGCGCACCACAAAGTAGGCCGGAATGAGGAAGAAGCAGGCAAAGAACCATGCCACCGGGCTTGCGATGCAGGCCGCAAAGTAGCCCCACAGCGGCACGAACCAGAAGCCCACCATGGCGCGGGCGATCATCTCGGCCACACCGGCAAACATGGCAAGGCCGGAGAAGCCCAGACCCTGAATGGTGTAGCGGTAGATAATGAGCACCGCCAGCGGGATGTAGAATACGCTGTTCCAGAAGATAAAGCTCTGGGCATTGGCCATGATGGCGGTCTCGCTGGCATCCAGGAACAGGCCGATAAGCAGCTTATCCGTCACGCGCAGGATGAGGAAGGACGCAATGCTGTACACGCAGCCGATGCCGAGGGCAGTGTACACACCCCGGTCCACACGGTCCAGGTCCTTTGCGCCCATATTCTGGCTGGCATAGGTGGTCATCGCTGTGCCGATACTCTCCAGCGGCACGCACAGGAACTGCGCCGCCTTGCCGCCGGCGGTCTGCGCGGCCACGATGTCGCTGCCCAGACCGTTCACCGCACCCTGCAGCACCACGCTGCCAATGGCCGTAATGCTGCACTGCAGGCCCATGGGAATGCCCATGCTGCACAGCTTTGCGCAGTGGGTCAGGCTGAAACAGCCCTCTTCCCTGCTCCAGCGCAGCTCCGGGTAGTGGCGCAGGATGTACAAAAGACTGCCCAGACCCGCCACAGCCTGACTGACCACAGTGGCAAATGCCGCACCGAATGCCCCCATATGGAACATGATGATGCACACCAGATCCAGCCCGATGTTCAAAAAGCTTGCCACCAGCAGGAAATACAACGGGCGCTTGCTGTCGCCCAGTGCACGCATCAGGGCGCTGGTCACATTATAAAGCAGAGTGAAGGGGATGCCTGCAAAAATGGTGCGGATATAGATATCCGCAAGGTCGATGATGTTTTCCGGGGTGTTCGTCCACACCAGCACCGAGCGGGTCAGCGCCACAGTGACAATGGTCAGCACCACCGCAAAGAAGATGGACAGCCACACGGTATTGGCGGTGTAGCGGCGCATCTCCTTGTAGTCCTTTGCGCCGAAAGTCCACGAGATGGGGATGGAAAAACCGCAGGCGATGCCGTTCACAAAGCCCAGCACCAGATAGTTCAAACCGCCCACGCTGCCCACAGCGGCCAGCGCTTCCACGCCCACAAAGCGGCCCACGATGATGGTATCGGCCAGATTGTAGAACTGCTGGAACAGGCTGCCCAGCATCAGCGGCACCGCAAACGCAAGGATCAGCTTGAGCGGACTGCCTTGGGTCATATCCTTTGTCATAGTATAAAATCCTCCTGCCACACTGGGAACCGGCTTGATGTCGTGATTTTTGCCGTGAAAAACGCCCTGCCGGAAAGGGGCAGGACGTCGTGTACATTCATGAATGATATTATAGTGGAGTGACGCAGGATTTACAAGATTTGCATTGCATCAACATTTACGAATTTTTGCCGCAAGAATTGGTGATTTTGCTTATTCCGAGTAATGCGCAAGGAACTGCTTCGTGCGCTCCTCCTGCGGGTGCTCAATGAGTTGCTTGGCGGGGCCTTCCTCCACCACCACGCCGCCATCCATGAACATGATGCGGTCGGCCACGTCACGGGCAAAGTGCATCTCGTGGGTGACGATGATCATGGTGGTCTTGCGGTCGGCAAGGTCGCGCAGGACGCGCAGCACCTCGCCGGTCAGCTCCGGGTCGAGGGCCGAGGTCGGCTCGTCGAAGCAGAGAATGTCCGGGTGCAGAGCCAGTGCGCGGGCAATGGCCACGCGCTGCTGCTGACCGCCGGAAAGCTGGTGCGGGTAGTGGCCTGCCCGGGCAGAAAGGCCCATCTGGGCCAGAAGTTCCTGTGCCTGCTGTTCCAGCTCGGCATGGATGGCCTTTTTGTTGGCCTTGTAGTCCGGGCGCTCCTTCGCCAGCAGTTCACCCGCCAGCATTACGTTCTGCAGGGCGGTGTACTGCGGGAAAAGGTTGAAGTTCTGGAATACCAGACCAAAGTGCAGCCGCTTTTTGCGGATCTCGCTCTCGCGCTGGGTGGCGGGGTCGGCAGCGTCCCACATGGTCTCGCCGTTCACCTTGATGATGCCGGTGTCCGGCCGTTCCAGAAAGTTCAGGCAGCGCAGCAGGGTGGTCTTACCGGAGCCGGACGAGCCGATGATCGCCAGCGCTTCGCCCTGTTCCAGCGTGAGTGAGATATCCTTGAGTACTTTGGTATCGCCAAAGTTTTTGCCGATGCCGGAGGCTTCAAGCAGTGCCATGATCTAATTTCCTCCCTTTCATCAGCGGAAATAATCCAGTTTCTTTTCGGCCCAGCCAAACAGCAGGGTAAGTGCGCCCACGAACACCAGGAAGAAGATGGCAGTGGAGAACAGCGGCCAGATCAAGCCCTTTGCGCTGTACTCCTTGGCCATCATGATGATCTCCTTGTTGGCAATGGTGTTTGCCAGCGAGGTATCCTTGACGAGGGTGATCACCTCATTGCCCATGGGGGCCAGAATGCGCTTGACCACCTGCAGCAGCGTCACCTTGAAAAAGATCTGGGTCTTGGTCATGCCCAGCACCTGACCGGCCTCGGTCTGGCCCTTGGGAACGGCTTCGATGCCGCCGCGGTAGATCTCGGAGAAGTAGCAGGCGTAATTGATGGCAAAAGCCACCACCGCCGCCACCATGCGTCCGCCGGAGCCGGAGGGCCAAGGGTTATTCATGCCCAGCAGGCCGGGGCCAAGGTAGATCACGATGATCTGCAGCATCAGCGGCGTGCCGCGGATGACCCACACAAAGGTCTTTACCGCGCCGGAAAGCGGCTTACACCGGCTCATGGAGCCGAAAGCCACCACCAGACCCAGCGGCAGCGCAAACAGCAGGGTCAGAGCGAACAGCTCACAGTTGAGCAGAAACGCGCCGGAAAGGCGACTCAGAATCACAGACACAAGAACACACCCATCAATCCGTTTTTTGAACTCCTTCCGTCACCTTCGGTGACAGCTCCCTCAATGAGGGAGCCTCACGCATATCGGCAACAAAAAGCCTCCCTCACCGAGGGAGGTGGCATCGCGCAGCGATGACGGAAGGAGTAATTACATTCTTATAGAACTCAGTCGGCCAGAGCCAGATCGTACTTGTCGGCCAGAGCCTGCATGGTGCCGTCAGCCTTCAGCTCGTCAAAGGCGGCATCCGCAGCTGCGGCAGCATCGCTGCCCTTGCGGAAGGCCACGCCGTACTCTTCAGCGTTCAGCTCGTCCACGATCTTCAGGCTTGCATAGTCGGTGCCCTCACCGATCATGGCGTTGGCCAGAGTCAGATCCAGCACAGCGGCATCCGCAGTGCCTGCGGCAACTTCCATCAGGCAGTCGGTCTGCACGCTCTTGGAGACGTAATCGGCCTGTGCAAGGTTCTCGTCGCCCTCAATGGCAGCTTCACCGGCAGAACCAGCCTCGGCAACCACGGTCTTGCCCACCAGATCCGCAGTGGAGCTGTAGTCGGTGCCGTCCTTCACGACCACGACCTGTGCGTTCTTGGCGTAGGCCTTGGTGGTGGCGGTGTTGGCCATGATGTCATCGGTCAGGGTCATACCGTTCCAGATGCAGTCGATGCTCTTGGCATCCAGCTCCACCACCTTGGTATCCCAGTTGATCTCCACGAACTCCGGCTCGACTCCCAGCTTTTCGCACACAGCCGTTGCCAGCTCGGTGTCAAAGCCGGTGAAGTTGCCGTCTGCATCGGTGTAGTTCATGGGTTCGTAGACGGTGTAGCCAATGACCATCTTGCCCTTTTCCTTGATGTAATCCAGATCACTGGCAGCGGTTTCGGCAGCAGAAGCAGCTGCGCTGCCGGACGCGGCAGAAGATGCCACGGTGGAAGTGGATGCGGCACCGCCGCAGGCGGCAAGACTCAGTGCCATGGCACCGGCCAGAAAAGCAGAGACAAGACGTTTCATAAAAGGTTCCTCCCTCTTTTGTTTCCCAAATGTGTTCCCTCTCGGTTTAGCATTTTATCATGCTAAAGTGTTAAACTGTGACTATAGAATAGCGCGTTTGCAGCCATTTGGCAAGAGGAAATGCAAAAGTTAGTGCAGTTCGTCTTTTTCAAGGCTTTTCTGCGCCAATTCTTTGGTCTGGTTGCACAAAGAAAAGAGGAAAAGCTTTGCGCCTTTCCTCTTTTCTCTGCTTTACTCTTCCGCAAACGCCGCCAGCGCAGCCTTCTGCAGCTCCGTCACCGAGATGGTGCACAGTGCCGCAAGGTCGGCATCCGAACCATCGTCCGGGATGCCTGCGACCTCAGTACGGGTCTTGCCCTTCAGGTAATCGCACCAGCCCTCGCTGTGCTCGTACCATTCCTTGTCCAGACTGGATGCCCCGCGCATCCCGTAGCTGTCGCCCAGTTCCACCTTGGTTTTGACCATCTCCGGTGCCGACACCGTACCATCCGCGCCCACGGTAAGGGCAGGCTCTGCCACATCCGCCACTGCACCGGTCACACGGCCGTCAGCATCCAGCGTCAGGGCTGCCACTGTGATGTCCACCTGCGCGGTCACATCGTGGTCATCGTCGGCGGTCAGTTCCTTGGTGTCATTGCGCACTGACACGCCCAGCACAGCGCGGTCGCCGCGGGCCGAGCCGACTGCCTTTGCATTCTCGCAGGCGCGCACCACAGCATCCCGATAGCCGTCCACCGCAATGGTGCAGGTGGAGAGCAGGTCAGCATCCTTCGGCTTGCCGTCATCGTCAGTGGCAAGCTTCTTCACCTCATCCGGGGTTTTGCCGGTAAGATAGTTGCCAAAGGCATCCGCCTGCTCTGCCCAGCCCTTTTTCAGCGAGGACACCGCCGCCAGCGGGTAATCATCGCCCTTCTGGCGCTTGGTGCGATTGTCGGTGGGCATCGTCACCTTGCCGGTGCTGTCCCCCGTGACCGAGATCTCCACCTCGTCCAGCATCACATCTGCCACCCTGCCCTCGGCATCCAGCAGAACGGCAGCTGCAATGGTATCGATCTTGCCCGCGCGTTCCTGATCAGACGCTTCGGTCAGGATGCCAAGGCCGGTGCGGTATGCAGCGTTCTGACCCGCCTGCCCCGTCTGCGATGAACTGCCGCCCATGCTCGTGCTCATGCTGCCGGAGGAACCGGAATCGCTTCGGCTGCAGGCGGTCAGGGCCAGAGCTGCCGCCAGCGTGCAGCCCAAGATCATGCGAGGTATCTTTTTCATTATAATAAAACGCTCCCTTTCCTGCCCCCATCGTAAAGGGGCTTTTGGGCTAGTTTACCCGGAAAGGGAGTTTTTATCACATCAAGGGGCTCAGCAGCCGCAGCACACTGTCCAGCACCGTGCCGGGCAGGCTGGTGCGGCATTCCGTCACCTGTATCTCGCGGCACTGCGGCAGCGTGGCCCGTACATCGTCCCGCAGAACTGCCACCTGACTGTTCTTTTGCAGCAGTACACCGCACTCAAAGTGTAGGAACAGGCTGCGGTAGTCCATGTTGATGCTGCCCACTACGGCAGTTACATCGTCGCTTACCCAGCACTTGGCATGCAGAAAGCCGGGCGTATATTCGTAAATGCGTACACCTGCCCTCAAAAGCGGCAGATAGTACGACCGGCTCAGCCGGAACACCAGCTTTTTGTCCGGGATGCCCGGCAGCACCAGCCGGATGTCCACCCCGCGCTTGGCCGCGTTTTTCAGTGCGTCCAGCATTTCCTCGCCCACGGCAAGGTAGGGCGTGTAGATATAAACATACCGCTGTGCCTGCGCAAGGATGTTCAGGTACACCGTCTCGGCCATCGGTTCCTCGTCCAGTGGGCTGTCCGCGTAGGGCTGCACGATGCCGTCCGATACCGGCGTCACCAGCGGCATGGGACGAAATGCATCATAATCCGTCTCGCTGGAGCGGAAGGCGTTCCAGAAGTTGAGGAACATCACCGTAAAGTTCCACGCGGCATCGCCTTCCACACGCAGGGCTGCATCCTTCCAGTAGCCAAAGCGCTGCTCCGCATTGATATACTCATCTGCCAGATTCACGCCGCCGGTGTAGGCCACCGTACCGTCAATGACTACGATCTTGCGGTGGTCGCGGTGGTTCATCACCAGCGAGAGCAGCGGCACCACCGGGTTGAACGGGATGCAGCGGATGTGCGCCCGCTCCATGCGCACGATGAAATCGGCGGGCAGACCCAGCAGACTGCCAAAATCATCGTAGATCAGGCGCACATCCACGCCCTGCGCAGCCTTGCGGCGCAGGATCTTTTCAATGCCGTTCCACATGCAGCCGTGGCTCACGATGAAAAATTCCAGAAAGATGCTCTTTTCAGCCTTTTCCAGATCGGCCAGCAGCTGCGGATACATGGCTTCGCCGCAGGCAAAATACTGCGTGCGAGTGTTCTGCCACGCCGGATAGGGGCCGTACTTTGCCACATATCGGCTCTGCCCCTGCTCGCAGGCATCCAGACCTTCCAGCACACCCGGCTCCTGTACAAGGTCTTTTTTGTGGGCATCCTCCACCGCCTGCATTTTCAGGCGCAGACGCTTGGCCGGGCGTTTGTTGCCAAAGGCCAGATACAGCGCACCGCCCAGCAGCGGCAGAATGCCGATCAGCGCGATCCAGCCCACCTTGTAGGCGCTGTTCTCATCCTTGCGCACAAGGTACAGGACGATGAGCAGGCTCAGTGCGTTGAGCAGGCCGTTCACCCACACGCGGCCCGTGCCGGTGGTGATGGCAAACGCCACCCAGCACAGCCACAGCAGCTGCAATGCCACCAACACCACCGTGATGGTGACGCGGTTCAGAATGCGGCTGAAAAAGCGCACGATCGGTGAACGAAAAAGCATGGGCCTGCCCTCCTTTCCCATTTATAGTTATGTGTAAGTATAGCGCGGTTTTACAACTTTTTCAAGTTTTGCGCTGTTCAAAAAAAAGCAAGCCAGACCCGCAGGCCCGGCTTGCTTGCAATATCAAAAACTCTTTTACTCTGTTTTTCCGTCCTCATAGCCCACCATCAGGCCGCCCTGCTCAGCGTAGTAGCTGCACAGGCCGCCGCACTCGGCCACATCCACCTGCGCCCCTGCAAACACCGCGTGGATCATCAGCTTCAGGCGCTTGGCAGCTTCCGGGTTATCACAGTGGGCAATGTGCACTTTGCCATCGGTAAAGCCGTGATCCTTCAATTCCAGCACGATGCGCTCCAGTGCACCGTGCTCGCCGCGGGTCTTGCACAGCACCTCCAGCTCGCCGCTCTCACTGGCCTGACCAATGACCCGGATGCCCAGCATCCGTGCCACAGCGGCAACAGCAGGCTTCACACGGCCATTGCGGGCCAGATTGGCCAGCGATTCCAACGAAAACAGCAGATGTGTGTGCTTGTGGTAAGCCAGGATCGCCTCGCAGATCTCGTCAAACTCCATCCCGATCCGGACGAGATCCCGCAGACGCTCTGCCAGCAGACGCAGCTCCGGCCCGGCGGACAGGCTGTCCAGAACAAAAACACGGGCCTCCGGGTGCGTTTCCTTGTATTCTTCCGCTGCCAGCAGTGCAGCATTGTAGCTGCCGGACAGTGTGCCCGTGATGGTGGCAACAAAGATCTGCTCCGCACCCTCATAAGCAGCCAGCCAGTCTGCCACATTGGGGCAGGAGGTGCTGGTCTTGCCCTTGTAAGTACGCAGAGACCGGGCCATGCCCACAGCATCCAGAGTACCGTCATCCAGATATTCCTGTTCATCCGTAACGATCTTCAACGGCACACAGGCAAAATCCACGCCCGGCAGGGCATACAGGCTGGACGAAGAATCCACAACGATCTTGGTTTTCATAAAATGCACGCTCCAAATCTATTTTGTGATAGCAGGTCATTTTTTTATTTTCCGTGCCTTACACGCACTTCCGCCTGCATGGTTTTTCGGTTCACTGCAGACATCATAGCAGTTTTTCAAAAACCTGTCAAGGGATTTTATAATTTCTTTTAAAAGTTTTAAAAATCCGTTGACCAGAGAACAGATTTGCGCTATAATACCGCCATAAAACCATTTTCTGTATCCCGCGCAGCCCAGCTGCGCCAACCTTAGAAAACTGCTTACGATATGAAAACTGAAACCAAATGCCGCGTTGCGGCCTGCGCCGCCGGGTTTGCCCTGCCCCGGTACGCCGATCTCCCGCAGATGGGGCTTTACCTTGACCAGACCGTGCAGTATGTCAACAGCTATTTCCGCACCTTCTGCGGCGTGGAGCTCACCTCTTCCATGGTCAGCAACTACGTTAAAAAGGGCATTTTGTCCCACCCGGTGCGCAAGAAGTACGCCCGCGATCAGATCGCATCCCTGATGTACATTGCAGTCTCCAAAACGGTGCTCTCAATGGAAAACATCGATGCCCTGTTTAAAATGCAGCGGGCGCACTGTTCCGCCGGGGCAGCTTACGACTACTTCTGCGACGAGATGGAGAACTGCCTGCCGTTTGTATTCGGCTGCACCAGGGAGATCCGCGACCTTGCCGTGGATGCCGCAGATGAAAAGCTGCTTCTGCGCAGCACGATCCTTGCAGCGGCAAACAAAATGTACTTGGACTGCTGCTTCAACGCCCTGCGGCAGGAGGAAAATCTCTGGGATACCATTCTGCCTGATCTGGCGTAAGAACACAAAAAAGGCCGTGCCTCCACAAAAGGAAGCACGGCCTTTGCATTTTATACGTTCAAGATCAGGTATCCTGCAGTTCCCCGCGGCTTGCAGCCTTGAGGTATGCGAAGATGAAACCGTCCAGATCGCCGTCCATCACGGCATCCACATTGCCGGTCTCGTAGTTGGTGCGGTGGTCCTTGACCATGGTGTAGGGCATGAACACATAGCTGCGGATCTGGTGACCCCATGCGATCTCGTTCTGCACGCCCTTGATGTCGTCGATCTTATCCATGTGCTGCTGCTTTGCGATCTGATACAGCTTTGCCTTCAGCATTTCCATGGCGTAGTCACGGTTCTGGAACTGGCTGCGCTGGGTCTGGCAGCTGACCACGACGCCGGTGGGCTTGTGGATCAGACGCACAGCGGAAGAGGTCTTGTTGATGTGCTGGCCGCCTGCACCGGAGGAACGGTACACCTGCATCTCAATGTCCTCGGGGCGGATATCCACCTGAATGGTGTTATCCAGCTCGGGCATCACTTCCAGCGAAGCAAAGCTGGTCTGGCGGCGGGCGTTGGCGTCAAAGGGGGAGACGCGGACAAGCCGGTGGACGCCGTGCTCACTTTTCAGCAGTCCGTAGGCGTTTTCACCTTCGATGGACACCACGGCGGACTTGATGCCCGCCTCGTCGCATTCCTCGTAGTCCAGCGTTTTCCACGCAAAGCCATGGCGCTCCGCCCAGCGGGTATACATCCGGTAGAGCATCTGGCACCAGTCCTGCGCCTCGGTGCCGCCGGCGCCGGCGTGGAGCTGGAGAATCACATTATTGGAATCGTATTCGCCGGAGAGCAGTGTGGTCATCCGGGCCTCCTCCACGCTTTCCTCCAGCGCGGCGAACTCCGTTTTGATCTCCTCCAGTGTCTCGGCGTCCTCCGCCTCCTGTCCCATTTCGCACAGGGCGGTGAGGTCCTCCCATGTGCTGGTGAGCTTGCGGAAGCGGTTTACCTTATTTTGAAGCTGCTTCAGCCGGGTCTGAATCTTCTGGGAGCGCTCTAAATCGTTCCAGAAGCCGTCCTGCGTGGTCTCATCCTCCAAACGGGCGGCCTCCTGCGCGGCGGAGTCGATGTCAAGGGCCTGCTTCAGCTTTTCCAGCTCCGGCTCCAGTTCCCGCAGCTTTTGCTTATATGCGTCATATTCGATCAAAGCCATATCGTTTTCTCAACTTTCCTCTCGAAATATTCCTTTAGCTTCAATATTATATAGAAGTTTGCCCTGTTTGTAAAGAGAAAAATGCGAAAACCGCGAAAACGGGGCGAGGGTGCACAGGAGAATCAACGCTTTACACAGAATTTACAAAAAAGTCATAAAAAAATAGTTGAAATAAACAAAGCGAGATGTTATAGTAGGCACAACAAATAAAGGAAAGGAGGAATGTGAAATATGCTGAACAATTTCATCATGGATCTGGACGATCTGATTTTCCAGGATCAGGAGCAGAGCCACAGCGAGCGGTAAAACCCCGGAAGAGCCACGCCGAATGGGCGTGGATTTTTTCTGCCCTTTTTTCGGATGTGAAAATTCCACAAACGGCGCAATCGTTTTGCCGCCGGGAACGGCGGGCAAATCGGGTGAAGTCTTTGAATTTATTCGTGAATATAGCGGAAATCAGGTTAGTTTACGGCATGAATGTGCAAAATTGTGTAACGAAAACGGTATACGCAAACGGAAATGCCGAAAAAATAAAACGAAAATTCGGAAACATTCCACATTTCTTTTGGCTAAAACGTAAAATTTGTACAAATTACACAGTGGCTTAGGTAAATTTACTTGAAAAAAACGCACGGTGTTGTTAGAATGATACAGCAAAGTTAGACACTCAATTTTATACAAAACGTTTAAGGAGTGGAAGGAATGGAAAACATCATTTGGGTTGCCCTTGTATGTGCAGTCCTTGCGCTGGTGTTTGCCGCGTGGAAGACCTCCGTGGTTTCCAAGGCAGATGCCGGTACGGAGCGTATGCGGGAGATCGCGGAGAGCATCAGCGATGGTGCCCGGGCGTTCCTGTTTGCCGAGTATAAGATTCTGGTCATCTTCGTGGCGGTGCTGTTCGTGCTCATCGGCCTGTTCATCACATGGCTCACGGCAGTGTGCTTCCTCATCGGCGCGGTCTTCTCCGTGTGCGCCGGCTATGTAGGCATGAATGTAGCCACGAAGGCCAATGTCCGCACCGCTGCCGCCGCCAAGGCCAGCGGCATGAACAAGGCGCTGGGCATCGCGTTTTCCGGCGGCTCCGTCATGGGTATGTGCGTGGTGGGCCTCGGCCTGCTGGGCTGCGCCGCCATCTATGCCTTCACCGGCAACGTGGAGATCCTCACCGGCTTCTCTCTGGGCGCTTCCTCCATCGCGCTGTTTGCCCGTGTGGGCGGCGGCATCTACACCAAGGCCGCCGATGTGGGCGCTGACTTGGTGGGCAAGGTCGAGGCCGGTATCCCCGAGGATGACCCCCGGAACCCTGCCGTTATCGCCGATAACGTGGGCGACAACGTGGGCGACGTGGCCGGCATGGGCGCCGACCTGTTTGAGTCCTATGTGGGC
>OJSE01003243.1_pt1 | contig 15071 bp, 7 predicted proteins | sample 1599351 | NCBI WGS metagenome assembly OJSE01 (sample SAMN04168656, study PRJEB22393) | human gut metagenome | biome: human gut microbiome; feature: stool | host: Homo sapiens | collected 2014-03-17 | reverse complement strand
GGCGACCACCGAGATCTACACTCTTTCCCTACACGACGCTCTTCCGATCTGACCCGGCCCGTATCGCTTCGGCGGATGAGCCGTTCGCCGGCATCACCTACGACACCCGCAAGGTCACGCCGGGCACCCTGCTGTGCTGCAAGGGCCAGTTCAAGGCCGAATATCTGAACGGCATCGACGAAGCCGGCCTGGCCGCATACGTGGCCGAAACCGAGTACTCAGCCGCAACCGCCACCCCCGGCCTGATCGTCAACGACGCACGTAAGGCGATGAGCCTGCTGTCCGCCGCGTTCTACGGATATCCGCAGAACGAGCTCACGGTCATCGGCGTCACCGGCACCAAGGGCAAGACGACCACCTCGTACTTCACGCAGGCGCTTATCAACGCCGTCTCCGGCGGCAAGGCCGCATTGTTCTCCTCGGTCGATAATTGCCTTGACGGCCACACCTACGTCGAATCCGATCTGACCACACCCGAATCGATGGACGCCTTCCGCATGATGCGCGAGGCGGCCGATAACGGTATGAAGTATCTGGTGATGGAGGTCTCCTCCCAGGCGTACAAGGTGGACCGCGTCTATGGCCTGACTTTCGATGTGGCCGCGTTCCTCAACATCTCCCCCGACCACATCAGCCCGATCGAACACCCCACGTTCGAGGATTACCTGTATTGCAAGCGCCAGATCATCGTCAACGCGAAGTCGCTGGTACTCGGCGCGGACAGTCTGCACGCCGATCTGTTGCGGGAGGACGCGGAGGCAGCCGGCATCGGCGTGACCACCTTCGCCCTGCATGACGCGGATAATGCCGGCACCAGTGCGGACGTCGTCGCCTGGCCCGCCGACCCGGCGCACGCCTCCTTCCACATCGCCGACGGAGATCAGGCCCTTGGCGACTACCATCTGTCCATCGATGGCGACTTCAACTACCTCAATGCGGCGGCAGCCATCGCCATCGCCCATGCGGTTGGCGTATCGCTCGATGACGCCGACGCACTGCACGCCATCGAATCCGTACGTATCGCCGGCCGTATGGAACAGTTCCGCGACCCGCAGTCAAACACGCTCGCCATCGTCGATTATGCGCACAACTACGCATCCGTCACCGCGCTGCTTGACTTCGTCTACGAGCGTTGGGGCGAGGAAAACCCGCGTATCACGCTGGTGACCGGATCGGCCGGCAACAAGGCCTACGATCGTCGTAAGGAAATCGTCGAGGCTGCCGAGAACCGTATCGCGAACTTCATTTTCACCGCCGAAGATACGGACACCGAGCCGATCATCGACATCTGCATGGAAATGCAAGGCTACATCACGAACAAGGATGTGGTCTCCACGGTGATTTCCGACCGTCTGACGGCCATCACCAACGCCATTTACGATGCCCGTGCGCACGCCGACCGATTCAACATCCTGCTGATCATCGGCAAGGGCAACGAGCGTTGGATCAAGGACCATCGCAAGCATGTGCCGTTCGACGGCGACGATCACGTCGTCGAACGCATGTTTGGCTTGTGACGGGATTCCGGCCAATCAAATCCTGATCGGATCCCGATTAGCCCACATCAGATCACGCGCAATACGACCAAACCAGAAACACGACATACGGATACAAACGAAAAAGGATAGCTGAATCGTAATGATCACGTTGGAGAAAGTTGACGGAGCCACACTGGAAGCCGAAGCCGAGAAGGCCGGCATCACGTTGCCTATCGAACAGACCAAGGTTTGGTCTGGTTTTCAGGCGGATATCGACGGACGCACACCATGGGGCAATTATCTGATCAAGCGTGATGGTGAATTGGTCGCCGTGATCTCCTTTATCGATTTTGAGACGCACGGTTATCATTATCTGCGCTCGATGCATGGGCCGGCGTGGGTCGCCAAGCCCACCGAGGCTGAGGAGCGCGAGGTCGTCGACGCCATCGTGGACACCGTCAAGAAGGCCGACAAGAACATCGCGTTCCTGCGTATCGACACCTGGTTCGCCGATGGTACGGAGAAGGTGCTGTCCACAGTGCCGTACGACCAGACCGTGGTCATCGACATCACCGGTGGCGATGATGAGATTCTGGCTCGGATGAAGCGTCGTGGACGCCGTGACGTGCGCAAGTCTCTACGTGAATGCCCGGCCGAGGTTGCCGATGAGACGGATAAGGCCCTGACCGATTTCTCCGAATATTACGATGTGATGGTCGAAACCGGCCAGCGCGATGGATTCACGCCTGCTCCGATGAGCGACTACTCCGATATGATCGGCGCGTTGGGTGCCGATCATTGCCGTGTGTTCGCCGCACGTATTGAAGACCGTGTGGTGGCATGGTCGATTGTCACCGTGAACGGCACGCATGCGGTGCGCTACTATGCCGGCATGCGCAACGAGGTTATGCGTCTGCATGTGACCGACAAGCTGCTGTATTCCGAATGCTGCATCCTGGGCTCGCAGGGTATTACGGAATACGATCTGATGGGCATCGGCTCCGATTTCGCGCCGTCGCTCAAGGGGCTTAACGAGTTCAAGTGCAAGTTCACCGAGGAAATCACCCCGGTGGCCCCCGCCCGCGACGTACCCATCAAGAAGGTCTTCTACAAGACGCTGCAGACTGTGCAGGGCGTGCGCAAGGCATTACGCTAATACCACCCCGCTCCCGCTGGTGGGAGCTGTCGAGCGAAGCGAAACTGAGGGTGGTCTTTCGAGATGGACCACCCTCTGTCACCTGTGGCGCCAGTTCCTACCAGCGGGAACCATTCGTTTATCGTTCGAGTTTTTGGCTCACCACGGCTGTTACGCCGTCGGCTCGCATGGTTACGCCGTAGAGCGCGTCGGCAATCGACATGGTGCGTTGCTGGTGCGTAATGATGATGAGCTGCGCATGGGCGCGTAGCTCATTGAACGCATTAATCAAACGGGTCAGGTTCACGTCGTCCAACGCGGCCTCGACCTCGTCCATCACATAGAACGGGCTGGGGCGGGCGGTGAAAATCGCGAACAGCAACGCCAGCGCGGTCAGTGAACGTTCGCCGCCGGACAGGAGGCTCAGCTGTTTGACGCGCTTGCCGGCCGGGCTGGCCTCGACCAGTACGCCGGTGGTGAGCATGTCTTCCGGGTTTTCCAGACGCAGTCGCCCGGTGCCGCCTGGGAACAGCGTGGCGAACATCTGCTCGAATGCCTCGGCGGTATCGTCGAACGCGGATTTGAATACCTGGACCATCGTGGAATCGAGATCCTTGATGAGCTGCATCAAATCGTCACGTGATTTGACCACATCGTTGCGCTGATCATTGAGATACTTGTTCCGCTCCTCAAGCGCTTCGAATTCCTCGGTGGCCAAAGGGTTGATCTTGCCGAGTGCGGCCAGATCGCGGCGAGCCTTATCGAGACGCTTCTTCTGCTCCTGACGGTTATACGGCACGGTCTTAAAGCGGTCGGAATCGCCGTTGGTGCCGGTTTCTCCCTCTTCGGTCTCAGCCTCAGCTTCCGTCTCATCCAACGGCACAGGGTTGCCCTCATCATCCAGCACGGGCACCGGCTGTTCGGGGCCGTAATCACTAACCAATTCCTCCAAAGTGAGACCGAGTTCGTCGGACACTTTTTGCATGAGCTGCCCGGATTCGGCGGCCAACCGTTCGCGGTTTACATCCAAGGCATGTTCGCGCCCGGTCAGATCGGTGACCTTGGGCTCGATCTGGTTGCGCTGCGCGCGCAGGGCCTTGAGTTCCTCGTCATGGCTGGAGGCGGCGGCCTGCAGCTCGTCTCGTTTGGCGGCCACGTCATGCAGCGTATGCTCTACCATGGCGGCCACTGCTCGCGCGTCATCGGCCACGCCTTGCAGGTGTGCGGCCTGCTCGCGTCTGCGATCGTTCAACGCCTCGATGCGGGCGCGGCGTTCGGCGGCTTCTTTGGCGTTGTCCCGCAGCAGCCCGGCCTGTCGGCTCAGTGACTCCCCTTTGCGGCTTGCTTCGGTCCACGCGATTTTTGCGGCGACCTCATGCTCGCGAGTCAGGTTCAATTCGCGCTCCAGCGTGCGTTCGCGTTCATCGAGTTCGTCGAAATCGGCATGTTCCGCTGTGGATTGCTGGGCCGATGCCAAAGCGCGATTGAGGTCGTCAAGCTTGAGCTGATGCTCGTTGCGATTCTCTTGGGTCTCGGTGATTTTCCTATCCAGCTGCTCAAGCTGACGGGTGAACGATGAGACGCGATCTGTGGCGGATTTCAGAGATTTCTCCGCCTGTTGGGCTTTGAGCCGGGCTTCGGTGCGTTTGGCGGATTCCTGGTCGACGAGTCGAGCCGCTTCATCGCGCTTGGTTTTGGCCTCGGCCACTTGCTCAGCCATTCCGCCGTCTTGTGCGGTCAACTGTTTGACCTGTGCCAATGCTTTGTCTCGGCGGGCGGCCAGAGACAGGTCCGATTGAGAGATTGAAGAGCCGCCGACCGCCGCCACGCCGTGTGTGAAGGTCTCGCCGTTCTTGGTGACGGCCCGCATGGCTTCGCCGGATGCCACAATCTGTTGGGCTTCGTCGGCGGTGCCGGCCGCGGCTACATCAGCCAGCAGGAGACGCACGGTGCGCACGACCGCTTCGGCCTGTGCCGGGTTCTCGGCATCCGGGTTCGCGGTGACGAGTGCTGCCAGCGCGTTGCCCGATTGCGGGGCGGCCCCCGCGTTCTCGGCGCTACTCTCCTCCGACTCCGTGCCCGGCTCTGTGGCGGGATCGCCGGCAATGCTCGCGGTCAGCACCACGGCTTTGCCGAGCTTATCTTCCCGAGCGCGTTCGAGGGCGTGCAACATGTTGCCTGCCGCGGGTACCACGATGGCGCTGGCATACTGGTCGAGCGCGTGGGCCACGGCTTCTTCCCAGCCTTCGGCCACATGGATGAAGTCGGTGAGTCGGCCAAGCGAGGCCACGTCCGTATCGCGCTCCAACGATCCGGAGGCATTGCGGCTGTCTAGCGTGTCGGCAAGCGCATCGGCCTTGGATTTGAGCGAGATGATCTTGGACTGTATCTCGCGCTGCTTATCGGCGCGTTCATTCAGTCGTTCGCGGCATTCGGCGAGCGTTGCACGTGCGGCGTCCAATGCGGCACCGTCATCGTCGGCAATGGAGTCCGCTTCGCTGCGCAATGCGTCCAGCTGTTGCTGGGCATCGTCGCGCTGGGAAGTCAGCGAGTCGCGTTGGGAGGCGTAATCCTTGGCGCGGCTGGTCGCCAGTTGTACGGCGGATTCCTCGCGGGCGATGAGTTCGCGCAGTCGGGCGATTTGCGCATCGCGTTCCTGTGCGGTTTTGCGCAGTTCCGTCAAGGTCTGGCGGACTGAGGCAAGCTTTTTCTCGTCGTCGGCGCGTTCCTCGGTGGCCTTGTCGAGTGCGATGCGCGCATCGGCCACGGCCTTGGTTTGTGCCGCGGCCTGAGATTCCAGTTCCTCGGCTCGTTTGACGAGCATGCCGGGATCCTCACCGAAGTTGGTGACGATCTGGCCGGTGAGTGACCGGCTGCGCTCTTCGGCCAACTGGGCGAGCGCGTTCAGTCGTTCGCGGGTCTGCGAGAATTCATGCCAGTATTGGTTGGCCTTGGCGATGGCCGGACTGGATTCGGAGCTCAACGCCTCGACCTGTTCGATGCGTACTTTGACTTGGGCGAGTTCACGTTGGGCGACGGCCAGCTGGTTGCGCACAGCGCCAAGTTCTTGACGTACCGTGTCGCGACGGCTCATCGAGCGTTGAGCGTCTTCGGCGTACAGGCGGGCTTGGGCGTCGCGTACGGATATCTGAATCGCGTCGGCGCGCCGGGAGATGCGTGCCTGGCGTCCGAGGGGGCCGAGCTGACGGTGAATCTCCCCCAGCAAATCGTCGAGTCGGCTCAGGTTCGTTTCGGTATTGGCCAGCTTGCGCAACGCGCGTTCCTTGCGCTTGCGGTGCTTCAGGATGCCGGCGGCCTCTTCGATGAACGCACGGTGGCCGGACGGGTCGGCCTTCAGAATCGCATCCAATCGTCCCTGGCCTACGATCACGTGCATCTGCTGGCCAAGACCGGTATCGGAGAGGAGTTCCTGAATGTCGAGCAGGCGGCATTGCGAGCCGTTGATCGCGTATTCGGAGCCTCCGTTGCGGAAGATGGTGCGGGAGATGGTGACTTCCGTGTAATCGATATCGAGCGTGTGATCGGAATTATCGATGGTCAGGCTCACCTGTGCACGGCCCAATGGCGGGCGGGAGGACGTGCCTGCGAAAATCACGTCCTCCATCGAAGTGCCGCGCAGGTTTTTGGCGCCCTGCTCACCCATTACCCAGATCAGGGCGTCGACGATGTTCGACTTGCCCGAACCGTTGGGGCCGACCACCGCCGTGATGCCGGGCTCGAAGCGCAGCGTGGTGACGGAGGCGAAGGATTTGAATCCGCGGAGGGTGAGTTCCTTGAGATACATGGCGTGAGACTGTTTTCCGTATGCCGGGTGTCCGGGTATCCGATATGCCTTGGATGCGGGTTACCGGGCGTCGGCGGAATCGTCGGTGTCGGCACTGGCCGTGCCGGTGCCGGCGTTACCGGCGTCACTGGCCTGTTCCTTGCCGAGGCCGAGGACGTCGAACACGTCGAAGTCGTCCGGGCTTACCGAATCCTCGAGGTTGTCGGCGGCCTCATCCTCGGCCTTGTCTGCCGGCTGATCCGAATCGTCCGGGTCGACCGCCGGCTGATGAACGGCCATAGCCTGCCTCATCGTGGGGCTGGCGTGTTCCTCAAGCATCAGGCGTGCGTCGCCGGCGGTGACGAAGCTGCCGCAGATAAGCACGCCGTGGCCGTAGCCCACGCCCAGCTCGTCCTCGGCATCGACCATATTGACGGCGGTCTGAATCGCGTCAGGCAGGTTCGCTTCCTTGATCACACGGTCACGACCGAACACGTCCACGGCAATCTTCTCAAGCTCGTCGGCCGGCATCACGCGCTCGCGCCACGAATTCTCGGTGACCACCACGGAGCTCAGGATCGGCTCCAGAACGCCCAGATATTCCTCGACCTGCTTGTCGCGCATCATGGCGACCACACCGACCAGCTGCTTGAAGTCGTAGCTTTCCTCGATGGCCTTGCGCAGGGCTTCGGCGGCATTCACGTTGTGTCCGCCATCCAGAATGATGGTCGGTGAGGTGCGGATCTGTTCGATGCGTCCGGGAATCTTGACCGAGCTCAACGCCTCGGCCACCAAGTCGCCGTCCAGCGGGCCGTTGACCGGAATCACCACTTCGGAGGCGGCGAGCGCGGCAAGCGCGTTGTGGGCCTGATGCTCGCCGAACTTGGCGATCGGCACGCCCTCGTAAGTGCCGTTGGGCGTGGTCAGGGTGGCGACTTGGCCGCCGACTGCGGCCATGCGGTCGGACGCGGTCATTTCGTAGCCGTCGCGCACGAGCATGGCGTGGTTGCGTTCGGCGGCTTCGGCGAGAATCGGCATGACGGCTTCCTCATGCGGCTGCGGGCCGATGATGGCGGTGCAGTTCGGCTTGATGATGCCGGCCTTCTCGGTGGCGATCTGTTCGACGGTGTCGCCCAGCCACTGCATGTGGTCCATGTCCACCGGGCCGATGATGGCCGCATCCGCGCTGAGCACGTTGGTGGCGTCCCACAGGCCTCCCATGCCGACCTCGACGATGGCCACGTCCACGGGCGTGTCGGCGAACTTCCAGATGGCCATGGCGGTGAGCACCTCGAAGAAGCTCATCTTCGGCTTGCCTTGCTCCTCCATCTTGGCGTCCACCAGGGCCACGAGATCCTTGGTCTGATCCCAGATGTCGATGAAATCGTCGTCGGACAGCTGCTGGCCGTCGATGGCGATACGCTCGTTGATCTTCTCCAGATGCGGCGACGTGTACAGGCCGGTGCGCATACCGTAGGCGCGGCAGATGGCCTCGGCCATGCGTGCGGTGGAGCCTTTGCCGTTGGTGCCGGTGATATGAATCACGCGGAACGACTGCTCCGGGTGGCCCAGGATGTCGAGCATCAGGTTCATCCGGTCGAGATCCAGATTGGTGGTGTTATGCTCCGGCGGGCGGCTCATGATGTCCAGTTCGACGTCCCGCATGCTCTCATTGTTCCGATTCGGATGCTCGAATGACATATCCTCTTCTAACCTCTGCTCGTGTTGCTGTTGCACCGTTCGGAGTGCGTATGCCACTTACGTGTTCGCGCCATTCTCGTCATGTCTACGCATGCCCGCATATATTCCGCTTCCGCATGCGCAGGAAGCTCCCCTTGCACAGGTTTGCCCCGCATGGTTCGGGATTCTTGCCTTCACGCGTGGAGCCGCACTCCCTCAATTCCCTCTATCCTAGCCGCCGGGGTGGTTTATCGTGCGCGCACAGTGAAACCGTCTCATATGTCGCCGCCGCGCGGGCAGTCTCTACCTGCAGCCACGCACAGTGAAGCCGTCTCATATAGTTGCAATGCGGCTCTTGCCGTCGGCATCCCATTCTTAGTCGGTTGTAATCCAAAACTTGTATGTCCGGCGACGCTGATGCTATTCAGCGTCGGTACAGTGCCAGCTTCTGGCGGTACACCGACGCTATGATGCTCTTGCGCGTCGGTAGCTGGCCAAAACCTGGATTAATCCCGACTCCATCGCCTCTCAGTGTCGTCTCCTCGCCAAGGCATGCCATTCTGCCGTCGTTGAGAAATTTCAACGTCGTCAATCGACCATGTCTTGCCCCGGAAACGACTCTCACAAACGTCCTCTACATCATCTTTTGAACTCGCAGAGGCTCATTCACTGTTATGACTGCTCTCACCGTCGGCAGCCGTCCAAGCCCTGGATCTATGCCGCCAATAAATTGCAGCAAATCGTCGGCCCCGATACAACCATTGGACTCACGCCGACGCTAGATTCCACACTCAGACAGAAGCCAGCCAATATCTGAACCAGCACCGACGGCGTACAAAGCATAAGCACCGTTAACCGTCAATTCGCCGCCCTCTACCAGCTACATCCGCCTTCGCCGATGATATCTTGTTCGAATCCCCAAAGCACGTTGTTCGAATGACATTACTGATGGTGGATAAGTTTTGTATGTTATCCACTATTCCGAATTAGCGGCCTAATACCTTGAAATCATCGGGAGTATCTCGCTCCAAGACAGCCAAGCTCCGAGGCTAGAACCACAATGGCTGAAATTCATACTTACGCTGCTTCGTTCCGGCTACGCTCGACGTCATGAAGACACACAAAGCAGTGGCCTCGCTCATATCAGCCGCGCAGAATGAGCTGAGATGCGTCTATTCAAGAAATGAAGCGGAACAGACCGCTCTACGCCGCCGTGCCCAGAGTGGTGAGTTGTTGAAAGTGTATGACGGCATTCCCAGTCTTTATGCAAATACTGCATACTGGGATGGTTTGACGCCGCCGGAGCGAACGTTGCACATGGCCCGCGCTCTTGCGCAAGAGCATCCTCAGTGGGTTTTTGGCGGCTTGGTGGCAGTAAGTGCCTATGGATTCGAACATCAATGGCATTTGCATGATGACTGCATAACCATCGTGACTTCCGATCATGGATCTCGTCAATGCCATCAGCGCTTACGACATGTCTATATGCCCGATATGAACAATCCGAAGACACATTACGAGGCCTCCGGCCTATCCCTGATATCACCGGCTAGAACCTTGGTCGAGGCCGCTATAGACCTTGATTTTCGGTTTGCGTTGCCGATCTTTGACTCGGCCCTTGCCAAGGGAATAACCAAGGAAGAGATAGCCGCCGACTGCGTTCAATGGAGAATCGATTATGCCCGAGTATTCCGCCTGCTGCGCTATGCAAACGAAAGGAGCGAGAATGGTGGAGAATCCCTCGCGCGAGGCACCATCATCGAAGGTCGCTTCCTCACGCCGCGTATTCAGGTAACGGTGACCGACCCACAGACGAATACCGAGTACCGCGTTGATTTCGTATGGAAGCTCGATGACGGGCGCGTGATAGTGGCCGAATACGACGGCACACAAAAATACGTGGACCCAGCCATGACCGATAACCGCAGCATTCAGGAGGTGGTGGCCAAGGAACGCGCACGCGACGAGGGACTGAAACGAGCCGGTGCCACCGAAATCGTCCATTTCACATACGCTGACGTCATCGAACGCACTCCGCTGCGGGTAAAACTGATCAAAGCCGGGGTGCCTCAGGTGGAGACCTCCGCATAGCAGTGAGTCCCGCGACGCGATAAACCTTCATCGCATGGGTTCACATGGATTCAGCCCGCAGAATATGTCAATATCAATCGGCAAGCTCCAGCCCAAGCCAATGCCCCTCTCCTTCCCTGCCGAGAACAATAAACGGGCCCGCATTCCAGCCCGCCGCACTCGCCATATGGGCATGTCCGGAAGACCGTCCAAATTCCGTACTTGGTTTTACCGTCAGCCGTCAATCGTGGCACATCGCATAAAGCCGACTAATATGAGGTGGGAATCGATGATTCGACAACAACTACATACAGGAGAGTGGCAATGGGTGAAGTGATCACCGCCAAGGACAAGGAATACGAGGCCGAAGAGCGCGCTACGGCACCGGGCGCGAACCAGTCGATGAGCGACCGCGTGAACAACCGCTCGCTGCGCCCGCAGTCGGCCGCATTCAAGGAGTTCATGAAGTCCGGCTGGGCCGACGATGATCCGGAGACCAATCCTCTCGAATCCTCCAAGTTCACGCCAGCCCGCCTTGAGGCGCTGGGCAAGGCCTTCCCGGGCGAACGTCTGGTCATTCCGGCCGGCCAGCCGAAGGTGCGCAACAATGATTGCGATTACATGTTCCGCCCGGACACCACGTTCGCCTACTACACCGGTCTGGGTTCCGATTACGAGGCCGGCGCCGTGCTGGTCCTGAACCCGGTCGACCCCGACTCCCCCGAAGCCGCCGCCGGCAAGACGCACACTCCGGAACTGTTCGTGGCGCCGCGCGCCGACAATTCCACCGAGGACTTCTTCATGTCCGCCCACTACGGCGAATACTGGGTTGGCCCGCGTGCTGGCCTCAAGGAGATGCAGGCGATGACCGGCATCGAAACCCACGACATCGCCCAGCTGGCCGACGCCCTGTCCAAGGACGTGGGTGCCGAAGCCGGCGCCGTACGCGTGCGCGTGGTCAGCGAAACCGACCCGCAAATCACTTCGATGGTTGAATCCATCCGCAAGGCCAACGGTTTCGCCGATCCGGACAAGAACTCCGCATCCGACGACAAGCTGCACGAGTTCGCCGCCGAGGCACGCATGGTCAAGGACGGCTACGAAATCAACGAAATGCGCAAGGCCGTGGACGCCACCAAGCATGGCTTCGACCGTCTGCTCTCCGCACTGCCGGCCGCGCTCGACAAGCCGCGCTCCGAGCGTATCCTCGAAGGCGCGTTCAACGCCGTGTCCCGTGAACTGGGCAACGCCGTCGGTTACGACTCCATCGTGGCTTCCGGCCCCCACGCCCCGATTCTGCACTGGATGCGCAACACCGGTGTGGTGAAGACCGGCGACATGCTGCTGGTGGATGCCGGCGTTGAGGTCGATTCCCTGTACACGGCCGACATCACCCGCACCTTCCCGACCAACGGCAAGTTCACCGACTTCCAGAAGCGTCTGTACCAGGCCGTGCTCGACTCGCAGCAGGCCGGTTTCGAAGCCGCCAAGCCGGGTGCCACCTACTCCGACATCCACCACGCCTGCATGCGTGTGATCGCCGAGCGTCTGCACGATTGGGGTCTGCTGCCGGTGAGCGTCGAGGAGTCGCTGTCCCCGCAAGGCCAGCAGCACCGCCGTTGGCTCGCCTGCGGCGTGGCCCACCACCTGGGTCTTGATGTGCATGATTGCGCGCAGGCCCGTTTCGAGTCCTATCAGGGCGCGCCGATTCGCCCGGGCATGATCTTCACGATCGAGCCCGGCCTGTACTTCCGCGAGGATGATCTGCTGATTCCGCCGGAATACCGCGGCATCGGCATCCGCATCGAGGACGACGTGCTCATGACCGAGAACGGCCCCGAATGGATTTCCGCCGGCATCCCGAAGCAGATCGACGACGTCGAAGCCTGGATGGCCGAGCAGGCTGCCCAAGCGAAGTAACCTAAGCTCCCTCTGATGAGGGAGCTTCTTTTCTACTAAGGAGGCAATGTGTCCACTCCGGAATTTGTGTTGGAATTGCGTAAGAAGATCGGCCATGATCTGTTGTGGCTCAATGGCGTGACCGGTTGTGTACTGAACGAACATGGTCAACTGCTGTTGGGGCGTCGTTCGGACACGGGCGAATGGGCGATGGTCTACGGCATCAACGAGCCGGGCGAACAGCCGGCGGACACGGTGGTGCGCGAAATCAAGGAGGAGACGGGCATCGATGCCATCGTCACCGATTTGGTGGCCGTCACCTCGTCAAACAAGGTGCTGACCTACGCCAATGGCGACAACACCATGTACATGGATCATTCGTTCCTGTGCGCCCTGAAGCCCGGCGGCAATGCCGAGCCGTTCGTGGGCGACGAGGAAAGCCTGAGCGTCGGCTGGTTCGATCTGGATGACCTGCCCACTCCCCTAGCGGCCAGCACGAGCGAGCGGCTGGAGCTGTTCCATACTTACATCGAGAACAAAAAGCACGGCGACGCCCACGCCCTGTTCCAGTTCGATGGGCAGCAGTACTAGCGGATATAAAGTTAGCTCCCTCTGACGAGGGAGCTTCAATGCTATGCGATTACGCCTCTTGGGCTAGGAGCTCGTGGAGGTGGGCACGGTGTTGCTGCTGTTCGCGCGGGTCGGGCACGGGCAGGGAGGCCAGCAGCTTCTTGGTGTACGGGTTCTCCGGGTGCTGCATAATCTGGTCGGCATCGCCGTGCTCCACGATCTGGCCCTTATGCATCACCATGATGCGGTCGGCAAGCATATCGACCACCGCCAAATCATGGGTGATGAACAGGCACGCGAAGCCGATTTCCGCCTGCAGTCGCTTGAACAGCTCCAACACCTTGGCCTGCACCGACACGTCCAATGCAGAAGTCGGCTCATCGGCGATCAGCAGCGACGGCTTCAACGCCAAACCACGCGCCAAAGACGCCCTCTGGCGCTGGCCGCCGGACAGCTCATGCGGGAAACGGTTCATGTAGGCGCGCGGCAGCTGGACCATCTCCAGCAGGTCGCCCACATAGTTCTTGGCATCGGCCACGGAACCGTACTTGTGGTGCACGAGCAGCGGCTCGGCCACATTCTCCGCGATGGTCATCAGCGGGTTGAACGAGGAGCCCGGATCCTGGAACACGAAACCAATGTCCGCGCGCTTGGGCTTGAAGTCACGCTCCTTGACGCCGTTCATCTCGATGCCGAGCACGTTCAGGGAGCCGCCGGACACCTTCTGCAGGCCGGCGATGGCACGGCCGGTGGTGGACTTGCCGGAACCGGACTCGCCCACCAGGCCCAGCACTTCGGAGCGGTGGATGGTGAAGTTCGCGCCGTCCACGGCCTTGAAGTCGGGCTGCATGAGATGGCCCGGGTACGTGATGGTCAGGTTCTTGGCCTCGACGGCGATCGGCTGTTCGCGCCAATCGGCCTTGCGCTCGATCGGTTTGCCCTCTCGGTCGCGCACGACCAGCTTCTGACCGATGCGCGGCACGGCACCCAGCAGTCGCTTGGTGTAGTCGTCCTTCGGATGGTAGAAGATCTGCTCCACGTCGCCCTGCTCGACCACGTGGCCGCGGTACATGACGACCACCTGGTCGGCGATGTCCGCGATCACGCCCATGTTGTGGGTGATGATGAGCACGGAGGCGTCGAACTCGTCACGGGCGAGGCGCAGCAGGTCGAGAATTTCGGCTTGCACGGTCACGTCGAGGGCAGTGGTAGGCTCGTCGGCCAGAATCAGACCTGGGTTCAGCACCAACGCCATGGCGATGACGATGCGCTGCTTCTGGCCGCCGGAGAACTGGTGCGGGTAGTAGTCCACGCGGGTTTCGGCATCCGGGATGCCGACCTTCTTCAGGATGTTGATGGCCTTGGCGCGCAGTTCCTTCTTGTCCTTCATGCCGTGGGCGCGCAGGCCCTCTTCAATCTGCCAGCCGATGGTGTACACCGGGTTCAGCACCGAATTGGGCTCCTGGAACACCATCGCGGCCTCGGAACCACGCACTTCGCGCAGCTGTTCGCCGCTCAGGGAGAGCACGTCCAGCGAATCGGAGCCATCGCGCTTGGACAGGTAGACGGCACCGGAGGTGGTGGCCGTCTCCGGCAGCAGCTTGATGATGGAGCGCGCGGTCACGGACTTGCCGGAACCGGATTCGCCGACCACACCGACCACGGTCTTGCGCGGAATGGTGAAGTTCACGTCCTCGACGGCCTTGATGGAGCCGGCGTCGGTCATGAAGGAGACGGACAGGTCCTTGATATCGGCGAGATTCTTGTTGTTTTCGCTCATCTCTCACTCCTTGCCTTCCGGCTTGCCCTCGCCGGTCCATTCGGAGGCGACGATGGTCGGGTCATGGTCGGTGACGGTGGCCGGCGGGTCGACGTTCGCGTCGAGTTCGGCAATCACCTCGTTGCGTGCGGTCGGCTTCTCGTTTGGGTCGACGGACGTGTCTTCGATCGATCCGACCACTTCGCCGGCGGACTTGCGTGCGCGCAGACGCGGGTCGGCCAGATCGTTGAGCGATTCGCCCACGAGCGTGATGCCGAGCACGATGAGCACGATGGCGATGCCCGGGAACACGGCGGTCCACCAGATGCCGGCGGTCACGTCGGAAACCGAGCGGTTCAGGTCGTAGCCCCATTCGGCGGCGGCGGTCGGCTCGATGCCGAAGCCGAGGAAGCCCAGGCCGGCGAGGGTCAGGATGGCTTCAGACGAGTTCAGCGTCAGGATCACCGGCAACGTGCGGGTGGAGTTCTTGAACAGGTGCTTGGTCATGATGCGCCAGGTGGAGGCGCCGACCACGCGCGCGGACTCGACATACGCGGATTCCTTGATGCGGATCACTTCGGCGCGAATTGTGCGGAAATACTGTGGGATGTACACCACGGTGATGGAGATGCCGGAAGCCAGGATGCCGCTCCACAGGCCGGACTGGCAGATCGGAAGAGCGTCGTGTAGGGAAAG
>OJSE01003241.1_pt1 | contig 15076 bp, 9 predicted proteins | sample 1599351 | NCBI WGS metagenome assembly OJSE01 (sample SAMN04168656, study PRJEB22393) | human gut metagenome | biome: human gut microbiome; feature: stool | host: Homo sapiens | collected 2014-03-17 | reverse complement strand
CCAAGGCCGGTCAGACCATCAGCGCCGCTGAACTTGCCGAAATGGATAAAAGCGACAACTTCGGTGACGTTGTGGGTGTCGGCGCAGGCCGCAACTGGGCCCACGTCAATTCCGTCGATTACGATCCGACGGATGACTCGATCATCATTTCGTCCCGCCACCAGTCCGCCGCCATCAAGATTGGCCGCGATAAGAAAGTGAAGTGGATTCTCGGCGCCCCGGACGGCTGGAAGAAGGGCTGGGCAGAAAAAGTTCTGCAGCCTGTTGATAAAGACGGCAAGCCTATCAAGTGCGAGAACGGTAAGTGCGAAGGCAACTTTGACTGGACATGGACGCAGCACACGGCCTACCGCATCGACGAAATGTCTGATGCGGATACCCTGATTCTGTCGGTCTTCGACAACGGCGACGGCCGTGGTCTGGAGCAGCCCGCACTCGCCGAAGAGAAGTACACCCGCGGGGTGATCTACAAGATCGATCAGAAGAAGATGACCGTGCAGCAGCTCTGGGAAGTGGGCAAGGACCTTGGCCACGAATATTTCAGCCCGGTGACCGGCATCACGAAGTACATGGCCGACAAAAACTCCGTCGTAGTGTTCTATTCCACTGCAGGTCTTCTCGGCCCGTCTGCCGGTCCCAACGTCAAGGAAGAACCGGCTCATCCGTATCTCACGGAATACCGCTGGGGTGAAACGAAGCCGGCTGTTGAACTGAAAATCAACTCGGTCATGGGCTACCAGGCATTCCCGATCAGCGTTGAACAAGCCTTCACGCACTAATCCGCCGTCGCGCTGAGACGCTCGATCCTCAACACATTTCGTTTCGAGAAATCGCAAGAGGGTCAACGCGTTTTCGCATAACCGCATCTGAAGCCGGAAGCTGATGAATTCACCAGCATCACTCGGCTTCAGATGAACAGCCTGATTTTTTTTTGCAGCCTGCGGACAAGACCAACTCCGCAGGGAATAAAGGAGCTCACAAATGAAACTCAAGCCTATCAGTAAGGCCATTTTGGCCGCCGCTGCCGCAACCAGCATCATGCCGTTTGCCGCTCAAGCAGCCGACGTCAATGTGTACGGCCTGGTTGCCACCGGTCTTTACTACCAAAAGACTGAAGGAGCCGACAACGGCAATGTCGGTATGGCGCAATACAAGCAGACGCCGACCGATTCGCACTTCGGCATTACCGGCCGAGAAGATTTGGGCAACGGTCTTTATGTGGGGTTTCAGCTCGAAAACGGCTACAGCACTGATTCGGGCGCCATGTGGGAAAACAACCGTCTTTTCAATCGCGTAGCTCGTCTTTATGCGGGCAACAGTCAGATTGAAGTTTCAATGGGCCGAATTTCAACCTTCACGTGTGCTTCCGATCCGTATTCGGTCTTCCGCAAGCTCCGCGCGAATATGACGGCGTCCGGACTGCCCGGCATGGCACCGGCCACCATGGTCTTCAACGTGGGTGAAATGGACAATGCCATCGCTTTCCGTACGAACGGCGACGACGGATTCTTCGTTCAGGGCTTTTATTCCAATGGTTCGAGCAGCGAAGAAACTGAATACGGCTGGTCCAACAACAATCATGTGATTCAAGCCGCCTTCGGGTGGACGGGGCAGTCACTTCGTATCGGTACAGTGCTCAACTGGGAGCGTCCCAGCCATCATACTGACGGCACGAAACCTCGCAAAAACGAAACGACCGGCATTCATATCCTCGGGAGCTACGATTTCGGCGGTCCGGCTGTTTCAGCCATTTTCTATAAAGGCAGCAATGATTGGCGAATCGGCGGCGCGCCGGACATGGACAATATGATTAAAGGCGTCGGCGGATTGACGAATTACGCAGATTCCGAAGACGGCATGGACCTGACTGTCGGTTTCGTGAGCGTGGGTTATCCCATGGGAGCGCATTTTTTCAGCGCAGGTCTGGGCATCATTAACGCAGATTGGAAGGGCATTTCAACCAACATGAAGGAAACGAAGGGCACGGCTTATCAGGCTTCGCTCATGTACTACTACAACCTTTCCAAGCGCACGCAACTTTATTCGGGCGTCTCATATTCTGACGGCGACAAGCTGCTCGATACGGTTGACCGCTTCAATCAGATCTTCGGAACGGTCGGTCTGCAGCACCGCTTCTAATTGTTTTTTGCGGGAGAGAGCCAAGGCGCTTTTGCGGTGTTTGGCTCTTTCGCCTTAGAAACCTTGGGAGGGAAGGCTGCGCATAAAAAGGCGTTGACGGTTTAAAGGGACTGATGAGATTTCAGAGCATTTCGTCATTTCCGAGCATGATCTTTGAGCCGCCAACGCCGTTATCTTTCACGAACTGGGCTGATGCACCGCAGCGATGCATCAGCCCATTTTTCATACAGCAATCTGCTTTAAGCTGCCCGGCGCTTCCATTTGAGCAGGAAGGCCGAGTTGATAATGACAAGCACCGAGCCGGCATTGTGCACCAGTGCGCCGAAGACCGGATTGAGAATGCCCAGCATCGCCAGAATGATCGCGATGAAGTTCAAAATCATCGAGAAACTCATGTTCACCTTGATGGTTGTCAGCATGCGCTTAGAGAGCGCAATGAGGTGCGGCAGCTCTTTGACATCGTCATCGACGAGCACAATGTCAGCAGCATCCACGGCAATGTCGCTCCCAATACCGCCCATGGCAACGCCGACATTGGCTTTCTTCAGAGCAGGGGCATCATTGATGCCGTCGCCGATCATGCAGACGTTTTCCAGACGCTTTTGATAGGTGCTGATCCAGTTCAATTTGTCTGCAGGACGGCAGTTGGCGTGTACGTCGCGAATGCCGAGTTCCCCGGCAATGGCTTGTGCGGCGCTGTGATGATCGCCGGTCAAGAGCACGGGCGAAACGTGGAGCCCTTCAAGAGCTCTAATCATTTGAGCCGCTTCATTTCGAACGGTATCGGCGAGCGCTGCGTAGCCGACCATTTTCTGATCGACGGCAATATAAACAATCGTGTGGCCTTGACTGAGATGCGTTTGAACAGCAGCTTCAGCTTCTTCGGGCACTGCACCGCCGTGTTCAGCAAGGAGCTCCCGGCTGCCGGCCAATACGACATGACCATTAACTGAAGCACTGACGCCTCGGCCCGGCAGCATTTCAAAAGCTTCACACGGATCAATGGCGGCTCTGACATCGCTCTTAAAGCACCGCACTACCGCTTTGCCGAGCGGGTGTTCGGAGAATTGTTCTGCAGCAGCACAGACGGCATAAAGGTCATCCGCAGTGAAATCTGCAGAAATCGATTCAACATGCACCACTTTGGGCGCTCCGTAAGTGAGCGTCCCTGTTTTATCGAAAGTAATCTTGGTAACTGCAGCCAGGCGTTCAAGCGCGTCGCCTTCACGGACGAGAAAACCGTGTTTCGTTGCGTTCCCAATGGCAGCCATGATGGCCGTCGGCGTCGCCAGAACCAATGCGCAAGGACAAAAAACGACGAGAATCGTCACCGCTCGGATAATTTCGCCGGTGAAAAACCAAGTCAAAGCGGCAGAGGTTAGGGCGATGACGACGATCCAAGTGGCCCAGCGATCCGCAATACCGACAATCTTGGCTTTGCCGGCATCAGCCGACTGAACCAAACGAATCATGCGCTGAATGGAGCTGTCTTCGCCCACTTTGGCAGCACGCATGTCAAAAGCACCGAATTGATTGACTGTACCGCTCGAGACTTCGTCGCCGGGCTCTTTGTCAACAGGAAGCGATTCACCGGTCATAACGGCTTGGTTTACGGATGTATGACCGGAGATGATCACGCCGTCAACCGGAATCGTCTCCCCGGGCAGAACACGGAGGAGATCCCCCACTTTAACGGCTTCGGCCGGCACGATCTGCTCGTTCTCAGGGGTGATTAACCGAGCTTTCTGAGGTGAGAGATGCACGAGCTTTTCAATGCCGGCACGAGCTTTGGCAACTGTGAGTTCTTCGAGGAGGCTCCCGAGCTGCATAATGAACGCCACTTCGCCTGCAGCGAAATCTTCTCCAATGATGACCGAGGCGATTAGGGCAAGGGATACCAAAAGGTCCGCTTTGATATCGAATTTCGTAATGATGCCGATGAAGGCTTCGGTGACAATCGGCACGCCGCAGAGGATGATGGCTACCCAGGCAGCGGAGAAGGGAAGCGGAGCGTCAAAAAGACTTAATAAGAGGGCAACGCCCGAAATAATGAGAAAGGCGATGTCGCGTTTCATGCCGCCGAGCCCGAGAAGATATTCAAGGCCATCGACGAGTTTGCTGACGAAGTATTTCATGACTGCAGACGGATGTGGTTTACCGTGTTTTCGACCTCGTTTAGGCTGACCGAAAACCCGTTTCGATATACCCCCACGGGTATTCGTTTCGTACGCATGATACCTATAGGGGTACTGGTACGCAAGTGAAATCGAGCGGTTCCTATCTGCAAATCCGGCAGCTGCCAAAAAAAAAGCGGCAAATTGCCGCTCATTTCATCGGGAGGTTCGTCCGTCAAACCAACATGCCGTTAAGTCATGTTGGCGAAGCGTTCGACCGCCTTGGTAAAACTGTCAATGGTTCTGTCGGCATCACCATGTTCAATGCCGTCACGCACACAGTGTTTGATATGTCCCTCAAGAACAACGCGGCCGCAGCCGTGCAGTGCTGACTTGGCAGCATTGATTTGGGCGAGGACATCTTCGCAGGGGACATCTTCATCAATCATGCGGTCAATGGCCTGGACTTGACCCAGAATTTTTTTCAGGCGGCGATGCAGATTTTCTGCATCCATACACTGACGCATCGAAGCTCTCCGTTTTATTTGAAAAAAATGAAGCTGTATGAGCACCGTAAGGACGACAGTATAAATCTTCATACGGATGAGAAAATCGGATGAAATCTTCATTATTCAACATAACGTCTATTATGTTGAATAATATTTGGAGCAAATCACCGGTATTGAACGCCTGTCGAAAACCTCAGGTATGACGAGTCCGCTTGCCCCGCAAACGGCGGCGCGCCATGCGCATCGTATAAACTTACGTTTTTTGCAGTTTGGATCAGTTTTGCGCGGCTTATAGCGCAGAACTGAGGTGCTTCATCGTTGGGTTTCAACCCGACTCCGCTGCTTCAAACACCTGCCGGCATCCGTATGGAATGACGGCAGGCATATGCGGGATGCGGATACCCTCGACATCCATCCTGCAGAAACAATTAAAAGGATACGGCATGGAACAACGACAAACCTGGAGCAGTCGTCTGACCTATATTCTGACCGTAGCGGGCGCTACGATTGGATTCGGCGCAACTTGGCGCTTCCCCTATCTCGTTGGTCAGAACGGCGGCGGTGCCTACGTCCTGATGTTCATTTTGGTGATGCTTTTTGTGGGCATTCCCATCATCCTCGTCGAAAATGTCATTGGCCGCCGCGGGCAGGCCAACAGTATCGACGCCTTTCTGCCTGATGGCTCTAAATACTCTCCGCTCTGGAAGTTCTTCGGCTACACAGGCATTCTGGGTGCATTCGGCATCTTGTCCTACTACATGCCGTTAGGCGGCTGGGTCATAACCTATATCTACCACCTGATCCTTGGACTTTTTGGCATAGAGGGCGGTCTTGACCTTTCCTCCCCAGTCACCAAAGAGCTGACGAGCACCTTCTACCACGCCAATATTGAGCAAGCCCCTCTCATGATCACCATCTGCACAGCCGTCTTTGTGCTGATCAACTGGGTGATTCTCCGCAAGGGCATTATCGCGGGCATTGAAAGATCGGTGAAATTCTTAATGCCGCTGCTTTTTCTCTGCCTCATCGTGATGGTTGCCCGCAATCTAACGCTTGACGGCGCTTGGGAAGGCGTTCGCTTTTATCTGATGCCCGACTTCAGCAAGCTTTCGGGCAAGCTCCTCCTTGACGTGCTCGGGCAGGTGTTCTTTGCACTCTCCCTTGGTTTCGGCGTCATGATCACCCTTTCGAGTCATCTCAAGAAAGATGAAAGCATGGTGAAGACCGCCGTCATTACCGGCATCATCAACACGCTGATCGCCATTCTGGCTGGCTTCATGATTTTCCCGTCGCTTTTCAGCGCCGGCCTGAGCCCGGATTCCGGTCCTTCGCTCGTCTTTAAGACGCTTCCCATTGCCTTCTCGCACATGGCTTTTGGGAATTTCTTCGCTATTGTGTTCTTCCTGCTGCTCGTCGTTGCCGCCCTGACTACCTCCATTACCATCTATCAGGTCATCATCTCGGTGCTGCATGAAAAGTTCGGCTTCCTCTACGTCAATGCCATCAACACTGCATTGATCTTCACTTTCATCTTCGGCAACCTTCCCTGCATTCTGAGCGACGGACCGCTCGCCGATGTTCGAATACTGAATCGCTCCGTCTTCGATGCCTATGACTTCATTTCCGGCAACATCTGTTTTGTCGTGACAGCACTCGGCGCTGCGGTTTATGTCGGCTGGGTCATGAAGAATCGGGCGCTCGATGAAATTACCAACGGCGGGAAGCTCCATGGTTCCGTTTACAATATTTGGTACCAGTTTGTCCGCTTTGTGATTCCGGTGGTCATTCTTGCGATCTTCATTTACGGCTTGATTCCGCTCTTCTCATAAAGAGATTGGGACCCGCGCTGCTGATGAAGCATGCAGCTTGTTCCTTAACAGCTTCTCAGAGCTCGTTTGCTTTGCGGCAGACGAGCTCTTTAGTTTGTAATGCCGGGAGCGCATAGCGGATGGTGAAAGAGCTGGGCACATTTGCGGCATGCGGGCATAGAGCCATTCTGTGCATTAAGTCGTTGCATTTCTCATGAACTTAGGCACTACGCCTTAGCTCATCAGCAGATATGATTCTGCGCCAGCCGAACAGCTGTTCCAATGATCAAAACAAACATTGCGCCGCGAGCCTATGCCCTTAAGCGGCCGCTGAAGACCATGACCCCGATGACCGCCGCCAGCCGCCCCAAATTATGGAGAAACGACATTACAGGACTGCGCGCGCTGGCGGTTCTGCCTGTACTGATCTTCCACGCTTTTCCGTCTCTGATACCCGGGGGCTTCTTTGGTGTGGATGTCTTTTTTGTCATCTCCGGCTATCTGATTTCCGGAATCATTTTCCGCGGCATAGCGAGCAGCTCATTTAGCTACCTTGAGTTCTATGAGAAGCGCATCAAGCGCATTATTCCCAACCTCATTTTGCTGCTCACTTTTGTGGCTGCAGCGGGCTGGTTCATTCTTCTCCCAGATGAATATGCCAATTTGGGGATGCACATTGATGCAAGCACTCTCTTCATTCAAAATTTCCAGCTTCTCAGTGAAATTGGCTATTTCACGGAAGATGCACTTCGCAAACCCCTGCTCCACCTTTGGAGCCTGGCCATTGAAGAACAGTTCTACATTGTTTTTCCGCTCATCTGTACGCTGATCTGGCGCTTAAGCCGTTCTGTGAAGATGATTGGCATCGCTGCTGCTCTCATTGCATTGGGTTCACTCGCAGCCTGCCTCTCCTCTTCGGATCGCAATTTTGCCTTCTACTTCCCATTGACTCGCTTTTGGGAATTAGGTGCCGGCATTCTTTTGTCTTATTCTGAAACCTTCATTGGGTTCAGTACGTCGCATTTTTCCCAAAATGTCCGCAATGGGCTGTCCATCGCCGGCATCCTGATGATCGTCCTTCCGATGGCGTTCGTTACTGAGAGCGCAGCGCATCCCGGACTTATCACGCTGATTCCGGTTCTCGGTGCTGTTCTGATCATCGCGGCTGAACCCGATGCCTTTTTCAACCGTACGCTTCTTTGCTGGCGTCCGATGACCTTTGTCGGGCTGATCAGCTATTCACTTTATCTCTGGCACTGGCCGCTCTTGGCTTATCTCTTTATCGCCGTGCCGGATGCAACGCCCTCCGTATTGATTGCCGCATTGGCGCTGAGTTTTGTCATTGCCGCGCTCGTATATTTTTATGTCGAAAATCCTATTCGCCGATGCCGCAATTCCGGCAAAGCCGTTCTTCTTCTATTGGCTGGCTTAGTCTTAATGCTGGCACTCGGAGAGACTATTCGCCAAACTGACGGATTCCCTCAGCGCCCGCTTAAATTTGAGGACAAGGTGATCTCTGTTCGTGCAGAGAATGAATGGGATGGCTTTGAAAAGGCCCCCAGATTCAAATATGAGGGCGTGGATATTGCCACCCCCAACCCCAATGCATTCCCGTCATTGATTTTCATTGGCGACTCTCATATGGCGCAGTACTATCTGCGCGCTCAGCGGCTTAGTGAACGCGAGCATGTCAACTTCGGCATGATTGCCAAAGCCGGATGGTTCCTTTTCAATGACCAACGCATGGGGGACTATGCCCGTGCAGTGAAGGCGATTGTTGCAGACAAGCGTGTACACACGCTCGTCATCGGCAGCATGTGGGGCGAAATTAAGGAGGAAGAGTTTTACCAGGTGGCCGCAACGGTCCGTCCGCTGCTCGAGACCCGGAAAGACCTGAAGGTCTATGTAATGCTGGATTACCCTTGGACGCCAAATGTCGGCGGCCAGCAAGGCATCTACGATCCTTTGAAGCACGTCAACCGTATTACGGGCGACGCCGTCGGCATGGTTCAGCCATTCCCAGCAGCCGATGACTGGAAGCGCGGCAATGAAGAAATCCAAAGAATTCTTGGTGACGCTGCTGAATATATAGACCCCACCCCTATTGTCTGCCCAGGTCAGAAATGCAATCTGCAGGCTTGGTATCGGGATGACGATCACCTGCAGCCCAAACGCATCGAAGCCGACGGCATCTGGGTAGACCGCATCTTTGAGCATGCTGCGGCTGCCGAATCCAAAGAGCGGAGCCGATGATTCAGGTCGAAGGCTGTGCGGCCATCTTTTGAATCGATGAGAATCAGCAAAAATCAAAGGAACCTCTTAGGGCTTGAGTGTTCACATACTTTGACGGAACGCAGACTCATTCGTTCTGCGTTCCGTCCAATTCTGCAGAAGCTTGAGGAGCTGCGGCCTGCCATAGAACCGCTTCTCATCAAACCTTCAATTCATCAGAAATTGCAGGCATCCAAGCGGCAGTCTCAACCCCGTGCCGCCCGATCGGGCTGTCGAAGGGGCTTAAGACCGGATTTTGATTAGCCAACAATCCTGCATTAATGCGCTAAGCACAAACCCTGATTAGGCGATGCCAAAATGAAAGCGCCATGAAATGGCGCATAACACATCAATCGTTTACTCCATTCAACACGATAAAGAGTCACGTTAATTTATTGGTTTACCGATTAAAGATGTACAACGCTTGATTTTTAACAAAGGTGCGTAGGTAAGTAAACGTTAACTAATTTACGAATCTAAACATACAAAGTTCTTTCCGTATAATCGATAACAATTCTCGTTCTAATTCTCAACGAAAGGACCTTGCTAATGAAGCCCTTCCGCCTTACCCGCCGTGCGCTTGGCAGCGCTGTCTGCATGACGCTCCTCGCTGGTACTGTTCTTTTTACTTCGCCGACGCCTGTTCACGCAGCAGCTCAGGGTAAAGACACTCTGGTATTCGTCAATTACCGTGATCTTCGCGATCTGAATCCGCACCTCTATGCCGGCGAAATGTTCGCTCAGGAAATGGTGTTTGAAGGGCTCGTCACCCTTGGCAATGACGGCAAGTATCACGGAGCAGTAGCCGAAAGCTGGGACATCTCGCCCGACGGCCGCGTGTACACCTTCAAAATTCGCCCGAATCTGAAGTTCACCGACGGCCACGTGCTTGACGCCTATGCTGTCAAGGCGAACTTTGATGCGCTGATTGACAACAAAACGCGTCACTCCTGGCTTGAAATGATGCGTCTTCTTGAAGGCGTAGAAGCGCCGGATGCCAACACGTTCGTTATTAAGATGAAGGAAGCCTACTACCCGATGCTCACGGAGCTTGCGGTTACACGCCCCTTTGCTTTTGTTTCGCCCAACGTCATGAAGGACGGCAAGACCAAGAACGGTCTTACCGCCTTTATCGGTTCCGGTCCCTATGTGCTGAAGGAGCATGTGGTTGACGAATACTCCGTCTTTGAAGCCAATCCGGACTACTGGGGCAAAAAACCCGCCATTAAGCGCATCGTCGTGAAGGTCATTCCAGACAATCAGACGCGTATTCTGGCGCTGGAAAAAGGCGAAATCGACCTCATCTGGGGCAAGAACATGATCGATGCTGACGCGCTCAACAAGTACCGCGACAGCAAGAAGTTCTCGATTGCCGTTTCTTCGCCCACTTCAACCCGTCAGATCGTTCTCAATACCACCAACGATATCCTCAAGGACAAGAAGATCCGCACGGCCATTCAGCATGCGACGAACAAGTCGGTGATCTCACAGGGCGTCTTCCACGGCTTTGAGCCGGGCGCTGACACGCTCTATTCGACTTCGATTCCGTACTGCGATATCGATCTGAAGCCCTATAAGTACGACATGAAGGAAGCGGCCAAACTGATTGAAGAAGCCGGCTACAAGCGTGACGGCAAGCGCGCGCCTGCCGTCAAAGACGGGAAGCCCTTGGCGCTTGGGCTGCTTTACAACTCCAATTCGGTTTCTGAAAAGACGATTGCTGAATACCTCCAGAGCGAATTCGGCAAGCTCGGCATGCAGATCTCAATCCGCGGCGAAGAAGAACAGTCCTATCGCGACAACATGAAGAACGGCAAGTTCGACATGGTCTTCAATATCTGCTGGGGAACGCCCTATGATCCGCAGTCTTCGCTCGCTGCAATGCGTCAGCGTGTCTACGGCGACTATGAGGCTCAGCTCGGTCTCCCTGACAAGCATGAAATCGACGCAGCCATCACCAAGATCCTGACGAGTACGGATGAAAAAGAGCGCCGCGAACTCTATCGCTACGTGCTCACGCATTTGCACGAGGACGCGGTCTATCTGCCGATTTCATTCGAAACCAACAAAGCGCTTTTCAATGCTGAACTGGGCGGCGTCGGCTTCCTCTCGAACCAATACGAGATTCCTTTCGCCGACATGTATTGGAAGTAACCGCTTCTGATGCCGCAGGGGCTCGAACGCATGCATGCAGGGTCGAGCCCCTATTCGACTGCGCCGTTCCATTTATGGAAGTTTGGCGCCGGGGATTTGTCTTTCTATGCGCCAATACATCATCCGACGACTGTTGGCAACGATTCCGCTGCTCTTCGTCATCTCGTTTTTCTGCTTCATCTTTATCAATCTCATCCCGTCAGATCCGGCGGAAGTTGCGCTCCGCGTAAGACAGACGCCCGTCATTACGCCCGAAGCCATCGCGCAGGTCCGTGCGGAATTGGGCCTGGACCGGCCGTTTTTCGCGCGTTATGTCGACTGGGTTTGGAATTGCCTTCAGGGCGATTTCGGCGTGAGCTACACCAATCCGTCCCGCACAGTGCTGGGCGAACTCGGCCGCTGTCTGCCGGCCACCCTGTCACTTGCGGGCCTTTCCTTGGTCTATGTGATCGTGCTGAGCCTCCCCATCGGCTTTCTTTCTGCCGTCTATAAAGACAGCTGGTTTGACCGCATCATGCGCGGCATCGTCTTTGCGACAACGGCCATGCCCGCTTACTGGGTGGGTCTGCTCCTCATCTGGTTCGTCTCCATCAAGCTCGATTTGCTGCCGACGAGCGGCTCGGGCACTTTTGCCCATTTGATCCTGCCTGCCTTTACGGTGGCGCTAACCTACATTTCGACCTATATCCGCCTGATCCGCAACAACATGCTCGAAAACATGCGTGAAGACTATGTGCTTTACGCACGCGTCCGCGGACTCAAGGAAGGTTCGATTCTCGTCAAACACGTGCTCAAGAATTCGCTCCAGTCGTGCGTGACCGCCATCGGCATGTCGATTCCGCAGCTGATTGCCGGCACGATCGTTGTGGAAAACGTATTTGCCTGGCCCGGTCTCGGCAAACTCTGCATCACGTCGATCTTCAATCGCGACTACCCGGTCATTCAAGCCTATGTGCTCATGATGGGCGTGCTCTTCGTGATCTTCAACCTCCTCTTCGACATCATCCAGTGCGCGGTCGATCCGCGTCTGCGCAAACAGGAGACGGCCTGAAATGCTTAGAGTTTTTCTGCGCAATCCGGTCACGCAGTTCTGCCTGGTCGTGATTCTGCTTACGGTCTTTGCGGGCGTCTTCGCGCCATTGCTTGCGCCGCATGACCCGTATGAAAACAATATTCTGATGAAGTTCGCTTCACCTTCATGGGAATATCCGCTCGGCACCGATCAGCTCGGCCGCTGCGTTTTCTCACGCATGCTTTACGGTATTCGTCCAACCTTTTTCCTGTCGCTCCTCACCATGGCCGGCACGATTGGGCTGGGACTGCTGATGGGGGTTTTGGCAGGCTACTTCCGCGGACCGATTGATGAATTCATCATGCGCGTGGTCGACGTGATGCTCTCCTTCCCGTCGCAAATCATGATTCTCGCCGTGGTGGCGCTCATGGGCGTGAACATTGAGAACGTCATCATCGCCAATATCTTCATCAAATGGGCTTGGTACGCCCGAATGATCCGAACGGCCGTCGTGAAGTACACCGAATCGAACTTTATTCTGTACTCCAAGTCCATCGGTTCTGGGAATTACTTCATTCTCACGCATCACATGCTGCCCTGCATTGCTGCCGAACTTGCCGTTCTCGCGAGTCTCGACACGGGCTGGGCCATTCTGAACATCTCCACGCTCTCCTTCCTCGGTCTCGGCGTTCAGGCACCGATGCCGGAATGGGGCGCGATGCTCAACGAAGCCAAGAACGTCATGATCTCCAATCCCGAACAGATGCTCGTTCCGGGCATTGCCGTCGTCGTGCTCGTCGGCGCCTTCAACCTCTTGGGCGACAGCCTTCGCGACGCCCTTGATCCCAAGGAGGTTCGTCTCTGATGTCTCAGCAGTCTGTTCTTGACGTACAGGATCTGTACGTCACCTTCCATCAAGATAAGAAGTCCGCCGAACTCGTCAAAGGCGTCAGTTTTTCCGTAGCGCCCGGGGAGTGTCTCGGCATTCTCGGCGAATCGGGCTCAGGCAAATCCATGACCGCCAAGGCCATGCTGGGACTTCTCGATCGTTCGTTTGAAGTTCGCGGCAAGGTGTTCTTTCAGGGAGAAAGCCTTCTGGAGAAAGATGCCGATGCACTACGCCGTCTTCGCGGCTCACGGATCTGCATGGTGCTCCAGAACCCCATGAGCTGCTTTGATCCGCTCTACCGCATCGGCGCTCAGATGGCAGAAACCTTTCAGGAACATACGGACTGGAGCAGCGCCGAAATTCGGACCAAATCGATCGAAGTGCTTAAACTCATGAAGATCCGTGACCCGGAGGATGTGCTGCGCAAATATCCGCATCAGATGTCGGGCGGCATGCTCCAGCGCGTGATGATCGGTCTCGCGCTTGCTCTGAAGCCGTCCCTCATCATCTGCGACGAGCCGACAACGGCCATCGATTCCATCAGTCAGTACGCCATCATGCAGGAGTTTCTGCGCATTAAAACGTCCCGCAGTGCTGCGATGATCTTCATCTCGCATGATCTCGGCGTGCTCTCGCTCATTTCGGACAAGCTCGTCGTCATGCATCGCGGCCTTGCCGTTGAGCGCGGTCTGCCCGAAGAAATCTTTGAGCATGCGAAGGACCCCTATACGCGCGAACTCATCGATCGGCATCTCTCAGTCATGTCGACCTTCAGCCGGGCTATTCGAGGAGAAAAAGTTCATGCTGCTTGAAGCAAAAGACATCCGCGTTTCATTCCGCAAGGAAAATCAGACGCGGCTCTTCGGCCGTGAACGTCAGGAAGTGCTCCACGGCCTTTCGATCGACCTCAAGGAAGGTGAATGCCTTGGCATCATCGGCGAATCGGGTTCGGGCAAATCAACTTTCGGACGTGTCCTCTGCGGACTGCTTGCGCCCGACTCCGGCACGGTTCGTCTCGACGGGCTCGATCTCTACGGCCGCCTGCCGCGTGTCGACAAAGCGCGCATTCAGTCGAGCATTTCCATTGTTTTTCAGGATTACACCACTTCGGCCAATCCGCGCTTTCGCGTACAGGGCATTATTGGGGAATCCTTCCGCGCCCTGCGCCTGAAGGGTGCAAACATCAGCCGAGAAACTCAGCGCAAGGAAACCATTGAACTCCTTGAACGCGTCGGTCTCGACGAAAGCTTTCTCACCCGCTATCCGCATGAGCTTTCGGGCGGCCAGCTCCAGCGCGTGTGCATTGCCCGCGCCGTCGCTCTGAAGCCCCGCTTCATTCTGCTCGATGAAGCAATTAGTTCTCTCGATGCGGCAACGCAGATTCAAGTAATGGACCTTCTGAAGGATCTGCGGCGTGAACTGAATCTCAGCTACGTCTTCATTACCCACGACTTGACCGCCATTACCTATTTTTGCGACCGCGTGCGGTTCCTGCACAACGGCAGCTTTGTAGAAGCCGTTGATGATATGAGCAGAATCGGCGACATCCGCAATGCTTACGCCCGCGATCTGCTGCGAGCTGTGATGGGCATCGGCATTCACGGCGCTCCGGATCCGGAAGCCGAAGCCCGCATGGAGCGAGATGAAGAAATCGGCACGCCGCACGGTGATGTGATGCACGTTCAGGGACAAGTTCTTTATTGACCATTGCGAGGAAAAACCCACAATGATTGAATTGTTTGAAATCGAGGGCGGCGTCACGCTGCGCGGATACCGTACATCGGGGAGCCGCCCGGGACCCCATGTGCTGATCACGGCCGGCATACACGGCAGTGAATATCCCGGCATTTTGGCCGCCAGAAAACTCAGAGCCTTTCTGTCGCAGGCCGATATTGCCGGGACAGTCACGGTCCTGCCGCTCTGCAATCCAACTGCTTTAAAGGAACGCGCCAAAGCGATCTTCCCCGAAGACGGGAAGAACCTTAACCGCATGTTCCCCGGTAACCCGGAAGGTTCTGCGTCGGAAAAGACGGCTTGGGCGATCACCCAGCTCCAAGACGAAGCAGACTTCTACATTGACCTGCACGGCGGGGATCTCTTTGAAAAACTCACTCCCTATGTTTACGTGCCCGGCAATTGTGCGCCTGAGGTGACCACAACGGCTCGTGCCGCAGCCCAGG
>OJSE01003223.1_pt1 | contig 15132 bp, 10 predicted proteins | sample 1599351 | NCBI WGS metagenome assembly OJSE01 (sample SAMN04168656, study PRJEB22393) | human gut metagenome | biome: human gut microbiome; feature: stool | host: Homo sapiens | collected 2014-03-17 | reverse complement strand
CCGCCGTATCGATGCCGCTCCCGCGGCGATCATTATTGCCTTTACGCCTAAACCGAACCTCGATCCGCTCGCGCTCGTGAAGCTCCTGCAGTCGCGGCGCGACGCGCAGATGCTTGGGCCCGAGCGCCTCAAACTTAATGTCGCCAACCCAGACCCCGAGAAACGCCTGCAGACGGTCTATGACGTGCTCGCCAAACTGGCCCTGCCGTCGGAACCGCTTCCGCCCGCCCCAGCCGCTCCCGGCACATCGTCGATGAGTCTCAGGAAGCCCAAAGGCGGCAAATCTGCGCCTGCTGTTTCACGATCCGCTAAGCCCCCTCGCCGCTGCCCCCTCTGAGTGCATACGCTATGGAAGTCTCTGAACTCGATCAAATTCCTGAGCCCCGCCGCCGGCGCTTCTTTAAAGCTGGGCTTTATCTCTTTAAGGCGCTCGCCCTGCTGGGCGGATTGGTCGCCACGGCCTGCGGCTTCATGCTCCTTTATGCCCTCTGGTCGTCACATTCGGCACTCAGTACCGGCAATATGCTCTTTGTCGGCGCAGTGGGGCTTTTTGGCCTTTACATCGGCTTTTCGACCGTGCGGGACCTGAAGACCAAAGAAAAATCCGTTGAAGGCTGGGCCTTTTATGCACTCCTCACGGTCGCAGTCGCTGCCGCTTTTCTCGGCATTCTTCTGCGCAATGTCTCCTATACGGTCTCTTGATTATTTTTAGTTCCGGCCATGGCTGTCTGCATAGACGAGCGCGAAGAATACGCCTAAAATGATTCTAAACTGACTGGTCAGTTCAGAATACACGCTAAGGATTTCGCCACCATGTCGAGCGCAAAAAAGATCGTTCTTCTTGTCGGCACTGCCGCCGCCGCAGCAGCCCTCTACTACGGCCTCAATTGGTGGGAAGCCCATCGCAGTGTCCCGCCGACCATGGCCTGGGGAACCGTCGATATGCGTACGGTTGACCTCATGTTCGAAACCTCCGGCCGCATTGCCTCGCTTGCCAAAGAGGAAGGCGAACGCGTGAAAAAAGGCGAACCCTTGGGTGAACTCGATCTGAGGGCATTGAAAATCGAGCGTGAACGCACGGCCGCGCAGCTCGAAGGCCTAGACGCTGACTGGAAGCTTGCGCTTGAAGGCTATCGCGCCGAAGAGATTGATGCGGCTCGCGCGCAGGCCGAAGCGGCCGAAAGCAGCGCCAAACTGGCGCAGACCACGCTGGCACGCACGCAAAAGCTTTACCGCGCCCATGTGGCGTCTGACCAGGCGCTCGATGAAGCGCGATCCAATGCCGACAATCTGACCAAGGTATTCGCCGCGGCGCAAGCCGATCTTGCGCGCCTCACTGCGGGCCTGCGCCCTGAAGAAATTCGCGCCAAAAAGGCTGCCCGCGATGCAGGGGAGGCTGCGCTTAAGGCGCTCGACTACCAGATTGATGTGGCAAGCCGCATTGAGTCGCCCGTCGACGGCGTTATCCGCAGCCGCCTCCTTGAGCCGGGCGACATGGCGAGTGCGAGCAAGCGCGTCTATGAAATTGCCGTCACTTCGCCCAAGTGGGTACGGGCTTATGTGACGGAAACGCAGCTCGGCTTCATTAAAGAGGGCGCCCCGGCCCGCATCACCACGGATACGACGCCGGCGTACGAAGCCACGGTGGGCTACATCTCCCCGGAAGCGGAATTCACGCCTAAGACCGTGCAGACACAGGATCTGCGCACACTCCTCGTCTATGAAGTCCGCCTCACGCTTTCGGATCCGGAAAATAAGCTCCGTCTGGGCCAGCCCGTGACGGTGGACTTCGCGCCGCAAGCCGAGGCCCAAAGCGGTTTCCTGGACCTTTCAAGCAAGGCCGCGCCATGACGATGGCTTCAGCCCCAGCGATCCATCTTGAGGGCGTTGTCAAGACTTTTCCCAACCCCCTCGACGCTGCCCGTCCGATCCGTGCGGTCGACGGCATCAGCCTCAAAGCGGGGGGCGCCGAAGCCTCCGATCGGCTCATTGCGTTGGTGGGACCGGACGGCGCGGGCAAATCCACTTTCATGCGGCTCCTCTGCGGTCTGGAAGCACCGGACGAAGGCCGTCTCTCGGTCCTCGGCACGACGCCGGACCCCGACAACGAGGACTTCACCACCCGCATTGCCTTCATGCCGCAGACGCTCGGTCTCTATAAAACACTCTCGTGCCGCGAAAACCTGGAGGTCTTTGCGGGCCTGCGGGGATTTGAGGGGGAGGCCGATGGCGCTGCCGGCCTCGAGCGCCGCATCGCTGAGCTCCTCAGCATGACCGGACTTGCCGGATTTGAAGAACGTCAGGCTGGAAAGCTTTCAGGCGGCATGAAGCAAAAACTCGCGCTCGCGAGCGCACTCCTGCGGATTCCCGATCTCTTGCTCCTAGACGAACCCACCGTAGGCGTGGATCCCCTCTCACGACGCGAACTCTGGTCGGTGGTGCGCAGGATGCTCGCAGACACCCCCATGACGTGCGTTTTTTCAACAGCGTATTTGGAAGAAGCCGAGGCCGCTGACCGCGTGCTCCTTTTTGAGTCGGGCCGCATCATTGCCGACGAAAATCCGCAGAGCTTCATCTCGCGCGCCAAGGGGCGAACCTACCTGCTCCCGCTTGCCAACCGCGCTGAACACGACGCGCAAATGCTCTGCCGACGCTTATCGGAAGAAACCGCCGCCACGCGCTCGGACGCCCTGTTTCTAGACATCGTGCCGCGGATGGGGGGCGCAGCGGCAACGACGCTCGCGCCGACGCTTCCGGTGAAAGACGCCCGTGTGCCTTCGGGGTTCATACCGCGCCAACCCTCGCTCGAAGATGCCTATGCGCTCCTTACCTTCCCGCGAGCACCCAAAACCGCGAATCGTCTCGCCAGTCCCCCGTCAGACGTCTCCGACACTTCGGCCGATGACACCGCCGAGTGTCCCGTCGTCATTCGCGCCGACGGCATCGCCCGCAAGTTCGGGAATTTTGTGGCCGTCGCTGACACCTCGTTTGAAGTGAGGCGCGGAGAAATTTTCGGACTCCTCGGCCCCAACGGTGCGGGGAAAACCACCACTTTCCGCATGCTTTGCGGGCTCCTTGTGCCCTCGAAAGGTCAAATTGAAGTAGCGGGCTACGACCTGCGCACCGCCAAGGCGGGAGCACGCGCCCGCATAGGCTACGTTGCACAGAAGTTTTCCCTCTACGGCAAATTGTCTGTCGAGCAGAACCTGCGGTATTTCGGACGCAGCTACGGCTTTTTCGGCCAAGCGCTGCAAGACCGCATTGACGCTTCGCTCGAAGATTTCGGCCTGACGGATCGTCGCGACACCACAGCCGGATCGCTTTCATTCGGCGCCAAACGAGATCTTTCCATGGCCTGCGGACTGATCCATTCCCCTGAAATCCTCTTTTTGGGCGAAGCCACATCAGGCGCCGATCTCGCCAGCCGCCGCGCCTTCTGGCGCCGCATCAATGCGCTGGCATCTGCGGGCACATCAGTCGTGGTGACGACGCACTTTCTCGAAGAAGCGGAATACTGCGACCGCTTCCTCATTCAGGATGCGGGAAAAGTGCTGGCACTGGGAACGCCGCGGGAAGTGAAGCAGCGCGCAGCCGTTCTCTCCGCCGTCAGCGGACAAAGTCTCGTTGTCGACCGCATGTCGATTGAAGATGCCTTCGTCGCCATCGTTGAAGCAGGCCGCCGCAGTCAGGAGACGCCCTCATGAACGCCCTGCGCTTTTCACCCCGCCGCTTCCTGAGTCTCCTTAAAAAGGAAGCCATTGAGATCTTTCGCGATCGCTCCATCCTGTTTATGGGACTGGCGCTCCCGCTTCTCATGCTTTTCATTTACGGCTACGGCGTTTCCATGGATATGGAAGCCGTGCCGGCTGCCGTGGTACTGAAGGAGCGCACCCCGGCTGCGCTCGCATTTACGCGCGACCTCTCAGCCAACAAGCAGTTTGCCGTCCGCACCGTGCAAGGCCGTCCGCAAGCCGAAGCGCTGCTTGAAAAACGAGACATTGAATTTATTCTCGAAATTCCGAACGGCTTCGAACGCGCCCTGACTTCCGGCCGAGGACAGGTTCAGCTCACGATTTACGGGGTCGACAGCAATTCAGCCGTGATCTTTCGCAACTATGCCGCCGGCATCTTGGCGCAGACCGCTGCCAAGATGATCCAGGAGGGGCGCATCCCTTCGAGCGTGCAGAACACCGATCTGCCGGCCGTGACCATCGTCCCCAGAACGTGGTTCAACGATGAAGCCAATTCCCGCTGGTATCTCGTGCCGGGCCTGCTGGTCATCGTTTCGGCGGTGTCCGCCAGCCTGATGGGAAGCATCGTCATCGCCCGAGAATGGGAGCGCGGCACCCTCACGTCGCTCTTTGCGACGCCTGCCTCATCGCTTGAAATACTGCTCTCCAAATGGACGGCTTACTCGTTCATCGCCTACTGCGGCTTTCTGCTCTGCCTCATCCTCGCCTTTCTGCTCTTCAATGAACCGCTTCGCGGCAGTCTCTGGGTCCTCCTCGGCACCGGCTTTCTCTTTATCGGATGGGCGGCAGCTCTGGGGCTTTTTGTCTCGGCCAAAACCAAAAGTCAGTTCCTCGCAACCGAAGCGGCAGTGCTCGCCTCCTTTATGCCAACCATGATGCTTTCGGGCTTCATCTTCGACCTGCGAAGCGTCCCTGTTTGGATTGAAGTGGTCGGCAGACTGCTGCCGCCCACCTATGCGGTTGAAACCTTCCGCATCTGTTTTCTCTCGGGCGGACAGCCTGTGACCCTTGCGGTCAACGCGCTGGTAATCGCGCTTTGGACCGCGGGGCTATTTGCCGGCGCCCTGACAGTGCTCGGCAAATCGCCGCTTGAAGCTAAGCACTCCCCCAAAAAGGCCGCATCATGACCCGCTCGAACCGCTTTCAGTTCCTTGATGCGCTTTGGGCTTCGGTCAACCGCATCATTGCCATTGCCGGGAAGGAATTCGTCGCGCTCTTAAAGGACAAGGGCTCACGCCTCATTCTCGTTGTTCCCGTCATTGTGCAGGCCGTTCTCTTTGGCTACGGCGCCACCTTCAACCTCGAGCGCGTCCCCTGGACCTACTACGACGCTTCGCACTCCTCGAGCTCCATGGAAGTCGTGCGCCGAATAACCGGAACCGGTATTTTCGAACTCAAGGCCGCGCCGCGGTCGCTCGGCGAATTTGAAGAAACGATCTCATCGAGCACAGCGCTCCTCGGCCTCTACTTCCCGCCGGATTTTGAAAAGAACGGTCAGGTGTTCGCCGCCGCAGACGCCAGAAACTCCACGACGGCCGGCGTTGCCATGGGCTACGTGAACAGCATTGTTGCTCAGATTAATGCTGACCGCGGCAGATCCGCCGCTTTTGCCGTCGTTGAGCGCTACCGCTGGAATGAGAACGGCATTACGCGCTACGCCATCATTCCGTCGCTTACGATTATGCTTTCCATGCTGCAGGTACTGCTTTTGTCAGGACTCTCCGTTGCCCGCGAACGTGAAGAAGGATCGTTTGACATGATGCTCATGACGCCCGCCTCCTCACTTGAAATTCTGGCCGGCAAAGCCGTTCCGCCCACGATCATCGCCTGTCTTCAGGCGCTCGCGATTTTCCTGATCGGGCTATTCTGGTTCGAACTGCCCTTCGCGGGTTCTTACCTGACGCTCGGCCTCTTTGTCGTCGGCATATCGCTTTGCTTCGTTGGCGTGGGACTCGCTATTTCTGCCTTGGCGAACAACATTCAGCAGTCCATGGTGATGGTGATTTTCTTCCTGCTGCCGTGCGTTATCCTTTCGGGACTTTTCACTTCGATCCGTGCGATGCCCGAGTGGCTGCAGACCCTGACGCTTATCAATCCCCTGCGGCATGCCATTGTGGCGCTTCGGGCGATTTACTTCGAAAATGCCGGCTTCGCTGATCTTGTTCCTTCTCTCATCCCGATCGTATTAGCCGGTGTGCTCTCGCTTGCCTGGGCGTCCTGGCTTTTCCGTCATAAGATTCAATAGACTGCCGACCGCTACCGACAAAACGCCAGCGTCGGGCTTACTGGACAACGCATATGGCTAAAAAATCTGAAGACCGCCGCAGAAGCATTCTCAATGCAGCACTCGACGAATTTGAAGCAAAAGGTTTTTCGGCCGCGCTTGTCGAAGATATTGCACATCGGGCCGGCGTCTCCAAAGGCACCATCTACGGCTACTTCAAGGGAAAGGAAGCGCTGCTGCTGGGGCTTGCCGAAGAAGTCGCTGTCCTAATCCAAAAAGAATTCGATCAGCCGAGCGAACACGCATCGCTGCCGCTGATTGAAAGGCTATGGCGAACGGAAGCCGGGCTCCTCGCCGACAATGGTCACGGACGGCTGGCTCGAATCCTGCGTGTTGTCTGGTCTGAAGGCCTCCACCGCCCCGAGCTCACGCGTCCGATCTACGAAAAATTTCTGATTCCGCACTTCGCGCCAGGCAGCCCGCTTCGAACGGAAATTGAAGCCTCCAATGTCCCCGACTTTGTGAAGAAATACCCTATGGTGCTCATGGCGCCCGTCATACAGGGCATTTTCTGGGCAGGAATCATCGACAAGGTCATGCCGCTTAACCTTGAAGAATATTTCAAGGGCTACTTAACCATGATTTTTGGCGTGCAGCCGCAGAGCGAAAGAACGGATATTCAAGGCACCAACGATGAAGCCACCAAAGCTGCGAACATCAAGCCAAAGAAAGCATCTGGGAGAAGTCAGCCGCTGACGAACCCTTCGGCGGACAGGGCTCACCCCAAAACGGATCCGAAATCATCCTGCTGAACGAAAAAATAGAGTCCGGCAACACCGCACGGCGACCCTGTCCTTGGGTGCCCCACCCTCTCGCCTGAGGATCGTTTCCGCTGATTTTTATGCGCCGCTTAGGGTCTGATTTCATCCGCACGGCCCTTGGCTGCTGACTGGCCGAGTTTATCCATCCACCGCTTGCAGGTGCTCGCGCCGACGCCTGTAGCTTCCGCAATCTCATGCCAGGTGTGTCCTTTTTGGCGCATGCGCACGGCTTTTCGCTTGACGGCATCCGAATATCGATAGAGGTGCGGCGAGATGGTGGTGCGCAACTTCCCCGCACGCCATGCTCTGGCCCAATCCCGCAGCGTATTGGCGGGCAGATCCAAAATGCGTGAAGCGCGCTGGTAGCCAATCCCGTGTGCAAAGAGCTCTGCGGCCTGCCGGCGCTTTTCATCGGACGCATACGGAGGGCGCACGCGATCGGCAAACTCACCCGACAAAGCGCCCGAGGTTTCAGCTCTACTCTTCTTCATCATTCTCTCCGACCGGAAAATGCAGGCAAAAAGAAACCCGTCCCGCGCACTGCTGCGAGAGACGGGTTCCAATTGCCTCTTTGCGAGGCTCCTTCAGGGATCACTCCCGGAAGGCCTGTGGATGCGCTCCGAGAGGGCTTCCCGCCGCCCTTGGAGCACGACGGGAAGGAAGCCCGGGAGCGCTGCGCGCATCCTGATGGGCGGTCTCCGGACCGCCCGATCAGAACCGCGGTACAAGCCTTTTAGAAGGCGTAGCGGACGTTGGCGTTGAACGAGTTGTTCATGCGGTCGTCGGAGCCCACACCCAGCTTGTAGTTGAGGCCGAAGCCCCAGGCACCGTTCGTCGCGCTGACGCCGAGCGTGGCCTGAACCGGGTTGGAGTCGATGACGCGCACGGAGAGATCGTCCGAAGCCGAGACACCGGTGATGCCGAGCTTGAGATCAGCGTCCTTGTCGCCGAAGGTCGGAACGACCGAGAGGTCGAACTTCGGAGCAATCGTCCAGCCGCTGGTTTCGAAGTCGGCCGAGACCGTCACGCCGACAGGCATCTGGAAGATGTTCTGATCGTCGATTTCGGTGTTGAAGCCGGCCGTGAAGCCGTCGGTGGAGAGACGCGTGTAGCGCAGACCCAAGTGCGGAACGATGTTGACCGAACCGGCCTTGGTGAGCACTTCACCGCGCACGCCGAGCGTGAAGGCATTGACGTCTTCAGAGAAGTCGCCGAAGCCGTAGCCCGATTCCGTGACGTCGTTGGAGGCCTGGAGGTAGCCGATATCGCCGGCGACGTTCCAGATGTCCGCAAACGTCTTCGAACCGTAGACGGAGAAGCCGACGAGGTCGGAATCCATCGAGGTCTTGGCGGTGGTGCCCTTGCTGTCGGTGTCGGCCGTGCCGATCGTCAGCGCAGCGCCGAGCACGGCGCCGTTGGCGAACTGGTAGTCGGCGCCGAGGGTGCCGGCATAGATGTCGGACGAGTAGCCCGCACCATCCATGACCTTCTTGCCTTCGAAGCGGCCGCCGTTGACGTCGACCCACACGTTGACGCCCTGAGCGCGCTGCGTGAGGATGGACGTACGAGCAGCAACGGTGTCAGCCATCTGGTTGACGGCATCCATCGTCACGGCCTGAGCACCCGTCGTGGCGCCGATGGCGGCGACGTCGTTCAGGATCGTGTTGAGCGTCTGGGTGTTCCACTCATATTTGCCGTTAGAGAACTGCTGGTAGGCAGCAGAAGTCTGCGTCGACACGAGATTGCGGAAGAACACGGCATTGTCGTTGCCGACATTTTCGCCGTTTTCGTACATGGCATAGATGACGCCGAAGCCGGCGCCAGTGATACCGGACTTAGCCAAATCTGCCTGATCTTCCATTTCGAAGCTGAGGACGCCTTTTTCGCGATCAGCTTCGTTGGCACCCATCAGCAAGTCGCCTTCGTGGACGAGCTTACCGCCGATCTTCGAAGCTGCAGCGCTCAGGCTGATCTTGTCGCCGTTCTTGACGTTGTCAACGTAGAGAACGGAGTTGTCAGCCATGTTGACACCTTGTACAAAAACCGATTTCTCACCCGTAGCATCAACCTTAGTTGCATCGATCAAGAGCATCGAGTTGGTACCAATGGTGACGCCATTAACAGTATCCTTCGTACCGTTGCCGTCGGCCAAAACAGCGCCAGCATACTGTGCGCCTTCAGCGTAGACGACGGAGTTAACGGTCTTGGTATTGATCGAATACTCCTTCTTGGCGGCATCCGTCTTGGCGAGCGTGAAGCCCGTCTTGGCGAAAGCGGCCGTACCGGCGGTAACGTCATTCGTACCGACAGAAACGATCGAGGAGCGGTCAGCTTCAACGGAGGCACCGGTTGCAGCAGCTTTCTTCACCGCAACAAGGGAAACCGCGGCGGCGGAGCCGTCTTCCTTCCAAGTCGGATCGGCGTAAATGCTGCCGGCAGTAAGTTCACCCACCGAGAGGGAACCGGCGCTCGCAGAGTCGCCGACATAGACGGTCTGGCCGGAGAGGGTGGCAGCTTCGACGGTACCGCCCTGATTGACAAGCATATCGCCAGCAAGCGTCAAAGTCTTGGCAGCAAGCTTGCCGGTGACCTTGTTGACGTTGTCAAACGAGTATGTGTCATCGGCATTGGCGGCCGTTGCCGTCGAACCAAACGTCACGTCGCTGTTGGCTGCAGCAAGTTCGCCGGAGATAATGGCGGTTGCTTCACCAGTAGCCGTCCCAGTCTTAACGGCATAGCCCTTGCCGTCCTTATCATCGGCAATCGAGAGCTTGGCGCCGGATGCGACTTCAAGACTATTAATCGTAACGGAACCGTTGGCAGTCAGATCGCCAGACTTGACGTAGAGGGAGCCGTTCTGATCGTTATCACCAACCTGACCGATCTGAGCGCCTTCACCGGTGGTGACGAGTTCGGAGTCAGCGGTAGTGAACTTAATGGTGCTGAGCGTCGGAACTTTTTTGCCGTCAGTCGTATTCGTGTAGGAAACGAGGTTGCCCGTGCCGGTCAGCGTAAGACTGACGTCGTTGATGGTGAAGTCCTTAGAATCGGCCGCGGCATCTGCCTGTTCGATAGCGCCGTAGATAGCGTCATGATCCTTAACTTCATCGAGGCCCGTAACGGTAACGGACTTGATGGTGTCGTTGGTCACGCCGGCAATGCTGGAGAGAGCAGTGGAAGCGATCTTACCGTCTTTAATGGCTTCTTTAACTTCCTTGATCTGAGTGGCGCCGATGTCAATGAGCCCCTTAGAGGTGGCGTCATCACTCACAAGGCCTGTAAGGCCCGTAAGCTGAGCGCTTGTCACTTCCGTGACGGAACCAAGATCAAGGTCAAGGAGACTGGATGTCCCAAGGACAATCGACTTACCTTCAACCTTACCGGCACCAGCAGTCGTCGCATCAGCCGCTGCGAAACCACTGTCCGTGTACTTCAGGCCGAGACCGGTAAGCGAAGTCGCGAGCGTGCCATCTTCGACGGTGACGGTGTTGGTCGTGGCTGCGGTCTTAAGCGTCGTGACGTTCAGCGTGCCGCTATCGACGGTAGCAGTACCGGTCTCCTTCACTTCGAGGACCGAGAGGGTGACGTCGGCGTCATCGGTCTTGAATTCACCAGCCTTAACCTGCACGGTGTTGAAGGTCTTATCGGCCTCCTTAATGGTGAACGCACCACCCGTAGCATTGACGATGTAGTTCGGAACTTCAGCGCCGGCAGCAGTGATCTTGCCTGCGAGGTCGATCGTATTGGCGATCTCGAGAGCGTTAGCAGGCTTCTGATCAGCAACCGCGGCACCGTCAAGACGAGCATTAAGCGAAGTCTGGAGTTCGCCAGCAGTATTGATCGTCGTCTCGGCTACGTCGTAGGTCGCGGTATCCAGCGCGGTCGAAAGAACGCCGTCAACTTCAACAGCGGCGGCCGTGATGGTGCCGGCATCTACTGCTTTATTCCCACCAACAGCTTCAATTTTCGGCAGGTTCGTCAGCGTACCGCTAACCTTGATCTTGCCTTTGGTATTGTCTGTACCAGTGATATCACCCTGGTTCTGGAGAGAAGCGCCTTCAGCAATGACGAGGGAGGCAGTCGCGGTGTCAGCGAGAGTGATCGTAGCGTCGGAAGCGTTGGAGCCTTCGCCCGTGAGGGAGAATTCACCGGCTTTGAGGGTCACATTACCCTGATTGGTGAGCTTGCCGACAGAGAACTTACCGGCGTCGAGCTCGAAGGTGCTAGCGTTCGTGTTCTTAACAACCGTGAGGGAAGAGGCTTCAACAGCGTTCTTGGCGGTGTTTGTCAGAGTAAAGGAACCTGCATCCTTTTCCGTTTCTTTTGTGCTGCCAACGGTAATGTCGCCGAGGGTGACGACGGCGAGCTTCTCGTTGCTGGCATCTTCGACCGTAAGTCCGCCCGTTTGATTAGCACCGATGGTGGTAGCAGCAGCCTTCAGGGCACCCTTGACGGTAGTGGCTTTATCTGCAACCGTGAGAGCCTTGACGTCAACAGTGCTGCCGTAGGCGATGGTGTTGGAAGTGGTACCCGTGATAACGACCTGATTGGTTTCCTTGGCCAGATCGGTATTAGCTGCGCCGAACTTCAAAGAATCAGCAGTGATATTGCCGCTAATGGTATTAGCTTTGGATTCGATGAAGAGGCGGCCGGCGGTAGCGGTGTAGTCGGCGTTGAAGTTAACTGCCTCCGTATCTGTGAAAGTCAGGTCGCCCGTATTGGCGATCGAGACCTCTTTCCCAACTGTCACACCCTTCGCACCGGTAACCTTCATCGTGCCGGCATTGGTGATCGTACCCTTGTTGAACTTAACGGTCTCAGCTGCCGTAACATCAAGCCGAACGTCAGCGGCATTGTCGAAATCGTAAGCAGAACCGGGGTTGGTGGCACTGGGTTCTTTGTTGTCGCCGACAGTGCCAGTAGCAACGCCGAATTCGAGATTCTTGCCGGTGATCGTAGCGGTACCGGCCACCTTATTGGCAGCGGTGCTGGAGCCTTCGATGGTACCGGTCTTGAGCGTGCCTTCCTTGATCGTGAGGTCTTTCGTACTTTCGCCGATCGTCACGTTGCCGGCCGTGCCACCAGTCGCAGCATTGAAGACGTTGAGGTTCAAGTCCAGCTTGGAGAAGGTGCCTTCTTCAAGGTCGTCGTACGTAACCAAGGTACCTGCGCCGGCAGAAGCAACAGAGTTCAAAGTGATCGTGCCGCTGGTGGTCTTGTTGTTCGCGGCATCATCAGCCTTAACGACCGCATCAGTAGATGTACCCGTAAGAACCAGTTCGCCGCCATTCAGGTACACATCCGCACCAGAACCGAGCGTGTCACCGGTTGCGGCGAAAGTCTTATTCGTATTGTCGGATGTCGCGTTAGTCGTACCAGTAACCGTGCCGGCCGGCGTGTAGACAGTGGCGCCGTCTTTAGAAGTCACAGTCAGCGAATCGCCGGCATCGAGGGTGACGTCCGTGAATGTCTGCGAAGCAGCCGAAGCCACGCCTGCGCCGAGAGAGAGCGCAGCGACAGCGGCGGCGATAACGGTCTTTGTACCCTTAGCCTGGACGCTCGATGTGGCTTCGTTAACCACCATCAGCGCACCACGTGCTTTAGAGAAGACCACCTTGAAATTACGATTCATTCTTTTACTCCAAGAATAATGAGGTTCTTTCTGCGTCGGCGTTTACACGTCGTGAACAGAACAAGTGCGCGAAGCACTGACGGGAGTGTAGGAATGGATGTGTCAACATCATGGGGGGGGGGGTAAACCCTACGATGAATTTTTGAAAACGGTCAAAAAGCGTAAACTTTAACGATTGGAATGGGTAGTGTTAACGCTTAAATAATGCAGTTTGCTCATATGCAACACTCAGATAAAATGCTGTAAACATTTGAGTGCTGTATGCGTTTCTTACTTTGAGGCTTGCCCTTGCGGCGTAAACAAGTCGGATTTCCTCAAGCTAGGGAAGTCTCCACAAAATGATTGTAAACACCCCATCGCTTCATGCTGGCGGTAAAACAATGGGGCGATTTGCATAAAACCGCCCGCTGTGAGCCTCGCTGATCCGCTTCTATGCTTACTCGTACTGGTTACGTTCTGCACAATTCCTCGGGAACCATGGCGCAAAGTCAAAGTCTCCAAAGACTTCGATGAGGTGAGGAGAAAAGGTCCCGGCGTTTTGTCGCCTGTCATATATGCAGCGCGCGAAAAGGCCTGCAAATATTGCTTTTCTTGCTGCTCCCCAGGTTTGTGCTTCCAAGATCTTTCTGAACTGAGCAATTCACCTACACTACAATGCGGTTCAGATATGTTTCCATCCATATAGAGGCATCCATGACGCATTCGCTTCGTCTCTTCTCTGCAGCGGCGCTTACAGCAGCCGTCTGCGCTGTCGGCATCGCATCAGCTTCGTCGGCCGCAGCGGCCGCGGAACTCAAAATCGGCGTCGTCAATATGGAGCGTATTCTTCGGGAGTCAAAGACTGCCATTGAAGCAAGCGACCGTTTGAATGCCGAGGGCCAGCGCCGTCAGGAAGAAATTGAAGGCATCAGCCGTCGTTTTAAGAGCCGTCTCGAACGCTTTGAGAAAGATGCGCCTACGATGGATGAGACGACTCGCCTGCAGGAGCGTCGGGCACTGGCGGAGATGGAACGCGACGTGACGCGCCGCAGTCGTGAGGCGCGTGAAGAGTTCAACCAGCGCCGCAATGAAGAAGTGCTCCTGCTGCAAAACCGTGCCGGACGCCTGGTGCAGGATCTCGCCAAACGCGAGAAGTTCGATCTTGTGCTCTATGAATATTTCTATGCCAGTGATCGGATCGACCTTACAAAGCGCGTGATTGACTTGCTCGATGCTTCATCGGACGCTCGAAAGAAATAAAACTGCAGGAGATGAGACCCTAAAGGATCATCATCATCCGTCCTCGACGGGCGGCTTGGCCGTTTAGTCTCGGATTCAGAAACGGGACTTGCGGCAAGTCTTCGGCCCATTTATTTGAATAAAGGATTTTCATCATCATGATGCAGACTGCCCAAATGCTGCTTTCCGAACTCGTCGACAAGGTTTCGAAGTGCTCAAAAAACCGCTTGGAAATGCAGATGGTTGGGGCGGATGTTGCGGTTTTCCGCTTTATGTCTCCTGCGGAAGCAGGCGAGGGCGACATGAGCTTTCTGACCGATCCGCGCTACGCAGAGGCCATGAAGGCGACAAAAGCTGCAGCGATTGTGCTTCGTGAACGCGATGCCAAGGCTCTTTTTGGCGAAGAGCTGCCGAACCGCACGATGCTCTTGTGCGACGATCCGTATGCCTTCTTTGCTTTTGCCTCGCAAATCTTCTATCCGGTAAAGCGCAGCCCCGGCATCCATCCGCGTGCTTTCGTGGAGGAGAGCGCCTTTGTCGATCCGACTGCTTCCATTGAGCCGATGGCAGTGGTGCAGGCTGGTGCCAAAGTAGGGGCCAACACACTCATCAGCGCTGGGGCCTATATTGGGGAAGACTGCGACATCGGCAGGGACTGCGTCATTTATCCCAATGCTGTCCTGCAGGCCGGCACAGTTGTCGGCGACGTCAGCATCGTGCAGCCCGGCGCCGTATTGTGGGGTGACGGTTTCGGATTCGCACCCTTTAAGGGCGAGTGGATCAAGATCCCGCAGCGCGGCCGCACGGTATTGGGCGCTGACGTTGAAATCGGCGCCAACACAACGATCGACCGCGGCGCGATTGATGACACCTTTGTGGGTGAAGGCACAAAGCTTGACAATCAGATTCAGCTCGGCCACAACGTCCGTGTTGGCAAATACTGCGTCATGGCTTCTTGCGTGGGGATCGCCGGCTCTACGACGGTGGGAGACCATGTCATGGTGGGCGGCGCCGCGATGATCAACGGCCACATTGAAATCCCTTCGGGTTCAGCGGTGGGGCCGGCAACAGCCATTACAGGCTGGGGCAAGGAGCCTAAACAGCTGACGGGCTTCTTCCCGGCGCTCACCAAGCGCGACTTCGTTCGTGCGGCAGCGCTGACTGCGCGGCTTCCAGAGATGCGCGAAGAGCTTAAAAATCTGCAAAAACAGGTCGCGCAGCTCGCCGAGCTAATCCAAAAGGCAGAAGCGGCGGATCGCTGAAAGAGCGACAATTACAGGCACTCTTTTGGCCGCGTCGGGGAAATGCACTTGTGATGGGGTATTTTCCCGCCGGTTCTGCACTAAGCTTCCTCAATTTATTCATCTACAGACCCGCAAGGAAACGTATTCATGCCGAAGAGCTTGAACATTCAGGACATCATGGAGATGCTCCCGCATCGTTTTCCGTTCCTGCTGATCGACCGGGTGGTTGAGCTCTCTGATG
>OJSE01003187.1_pt1 | contig 15322 bp, 12 predicted proteins | sample 1599351 | NCBI WGS metagenome assembly OJSE01 (sample SAMN04168656, study PRJEB22393) | human gut metagenome | biome: human gut microbiome; feature: stool | host: Homo sapiens | collected 2014-03-17 | reverse complement strand
GTGCCAAATTGACTCGTGTGGCCAATGCAAGTGAAAAGAAACGCATGGGTGATGTAATTCGTCTGATGAGTCGACAGTTGGGTGAAGCTATGATGGACTCTTTGGGCGTTCGTGTGGAAGATACCTTTAGTGTTGGTATTGACTTGGAGAAAGCATTAGCTAACCCTGGTAGTACAGCAGATATTGTCTTGCGTGAGGGTGATGTGATTTCTATTCCGAAAAATAATAATACGGTTACAATTAATGGTGCTGTAATGGTTCCGAATACTGTTTCTTATATGGAAGGAAAGAAAGTCGATTACTATTTAGATCAAGCTGGTGGTTATTCTGAAAATGCAAAGAAGAGTAAGAAATTCATCGTTTATATGAATGGCCAGGTGACTAAAGTGAAAGGTAGTGGCAAGAAACAGATTGAGCCGGGTTGTGAGATAATTGTGCCTAGTAAGGCTAAGAAAAGGACTAATATGGGTAATATTTTAGGGTATGCTACTACATTCAGCACATTGGGAATGATGGTTGCCTCTATTGCTAATTTAATCAAGAAATAACGAATACTTCTTATGGGTACTCTGATAGAACGAACATCTGAAAAGGAAATGAAGCAGGATATTTATTTGGATGAAGAGAATGAAATTGATCTGGTGGATCTTCTTCGTAAGGTTATAGGTATTCGTAAGAAGATCTATAAAGCTGCTGGCATAGGATTGGTGATTGGATTTATCGTTGCGATAAGTATTCCTAAAAAGTATACAGTTGAAGTCACTCTTTCTCCAGAGATGGGTAATAGTAAAGAAGGTGGTTTATCTGGTTTAGCTGCTTCTTTTTTAGGAAGTGGGGTTACTATGGCTGATGGTAGTGATGCATTGAATGCTTCTTTGTCACCGGACATTGTTTCTTCGACTCCTTTCTTATTGGAGCTTTCTACAATGAAAGTACAGGTGACGAAAAATAAAGTTATGACATTGGATACTTATCTGGATGAAGAGGCTTCTCCTTGGTGGAGTTATGTAATCAGGTTTCCTAATATGGTAATAGGTGGAGTAAAGTCACTGTTTGCTGAAGAAAATGAATCCGTATCTTCTGATAAAACAGGTCAGGGTACAATTGAACTTTCAAAGAAGGAATTAAAGAAAATCGAGACTTTGAAGAAAATGATAACCGCCTCTGTAGACAATAAAACTTCCATGACTGCTGTTACTGCAACTTTTCAGAATCCTAAAGTTGCTGCAGTAGTTGTCGATTCCGTTGTGAAAAAATTACAGGAATACATTATAGACTACCGTACCTTCAAGGCAAAAGAGGATTGTCTTTATTTGGAGAAGCTTTTTAAAGAACGGCGGCAGGAATATTATGTCGCCCAACAGAAATATGCCGATTATCTAGATTCCCATGATAATATCATTTTGCAGAGTGTTCGTGCCGAACAGGAGCGTTTGCAGAATGATATGAGTCTTGCTTACCAGGTTTATAGTCAGGTTGCCAGTCAACTTCAAATTGCTAGGGCTAAGGTTCAGGAAGAGAAGCCTGTATTCGCCATTGTAGAGCCCGCGGTTGTACCATTGGAACCTTCGGGAACCAGTAGGAAAATATATGTTATGATATTTATCCTCCTTTCTGTTTGTGTTGTTATATTCTGGAATTTATTTGGAAAAGATTTCCTGAATAAGTTTAAAGAAATTCGTGTTTAATATATCCATAAGTGAAGTCTATGGCGTCAACTAACCAGATAAATAAAGTTGTAGAGTCTATTGCGGTATTGGGAGATTTAATCATTCTGAATTTGTGCTTGTTTGTACTTCTTTTTTTCTGGAAGAAGGTATGTCTGTATTTACCTTTTTCCTGTACGGTCTCTTTTATGATGACTTCGTTAAGTCTCTGTTATTTGGCTTGTTCTAGATCTCGCGGGAGAGTTTGGGATAGTCGGGGAATTCGACCTGACCAGCTTGTATTGCGTGTGTTGAAGAATATTATAGCTTTTTCTATCTTTTGGGCATGTATCATGACTTTTAGTGGAATCTCTGTATTTGCTCCTCTTTTTTTTGTTGCTTATTTTTCTTTCCTCTTTGTCATTTTAAGTATTTATCGTGTTATTATCCGTCATTTCCTGATAATCTATTGTGCAAGGCGTAAGCATAGACGCTATGCTATTTTTATAGGTGGAAGTAATAATATGCAGATGCTTTATGAGGAGATGGAGAGTTCTTTAGCATCTTCTATTTATGAGGTTGTAGGTTATTTTGATATAAAACCTAATGATGTTCTTTCCTCTCAATGTTCTTATCTGGGTAATCCTGACAGCTTTTCAAATTTTATGTCCACACACCCGGGCATCAAGCATGTTTTTTGTTCTTTGTCGATGGAGGAGGGACGTTATAATTTTTCTATCATGAATTATTGTGAGAATCATCTTCTTTATTTTCATGGTGTTCCTAATGTTTGCAAAGGTTTTCCTCGTCGTATCTGGCACAGTATGGTTGGTAATATGCCTATTTTGAATTTGCGTTATGAACCTTTGGGTAAGATGGAGAATCGTATATTGAAACGGATATTTGATATCGTTTTCTCCAGTATTTTTCTAGTTACAATTTTTCCTATTGTTTTTCTTATAGTAGGAAGTATCATAAAGTTAACTTCTCCAGGTCCTATACTTTTTAAACAAATGCGTACAGGCTTGAATGGTGTGGATTTTGTATGCTACAAATTCCGCTCCATGAAAGTGAACGATGAAGCTGATAGAAAGCAGGCTACGATTGATGATCCCCGTAAAACCCGTTTTGGAGATTTTCTCCGCCGTTCTAATATAGACGAACTTCCCCAGTTTATCAATGTCTTTAAGGGTGAGATGTCAATAGTCGGTCCTCGTCCACATATGTTGGCTCATACGGAGACTTATGCCCGTTTGATTGATAAATATATGGTACGGCACTTTATTAAACCGGGAGTCACTGGTTGGGCTCAAACGCATGGTTTTCGTGGTGAAACGAAGGAACTTTCACAGATGGAGGAACGTGTTAAGGCTGATATCTGGTATATGGAGCATTGGACAATGCTGCTTGATATATATATCATTTATAAGACTGTGGCGAATGTGATTGTGGGGGAGAAGAATGCATATTAATGAAAATAAAGGAAATAATTGAGTAAGCTTAAAATATACTCTATATGTTTAATAGTAGAAAAATGGGATATTTAAATAAATAATAGTTCAATTCTGTTTCATATAAAAGGTGTAATTCTTAAAGAACTTATAAATGAAAATGCGCTTAATAAAATTTTATTCTTATTTTACTAATGGATGTACACGAAGCATTGCCGTGAAAAAGAATATTGCTGGGTCATTAGTGTTGAAGTGTATTAGCATTTTAATTTCGTTGCAAGTTGTACCGTTGACTATCAATTATATCAATCCTACAAAATATGGCATTTGGCTGACATTAAGTTCTATTATTGCTTGGTTATCTTATTTTGATTTAGGCTTTGCACATGGTTTTCGTAATCGTTTTGCTGAAGCAAAGGCGAAAGGTGATATAAAATTAGCAAGGGAATATATTAGTACAACGTATGCTGTACTATTCTTATTGTTTTCTTTTATATTATTAGTAGCTTTGATAGTGAACTGTTTCTTGAATTGGAGTAATATTTTGAATATAGCTCCTATTTATAATGATGAATTACATCTTGTTTTTGGGTTATTAGCTTGTTTTTTTTGCTTGAATATTGTAGCAAGTGTTTTTACAACAATGTTGATGGCAGATCAGAAGCCGGCATTAGCTTCGCTCATACAGACAGGGGGGCAAACTTTCGCTTTCATTAGTATTTATATTTTAACGAAAACAACTTCTGGAAGTCTAAGTGCTTTGGCTGTAGCTTTTGCAGGAGTTCCTTGTGTGCTGTTGATTGTATTTTCTGTAGTAATGTTTAATATGCAAAAATATTGCTCTATAGCTCCTTCTATTCATTGTGTTCGACTTTCTTTGACTAAGAATATTCTAGGACTTGGAGGACAATTCTTCATCATAATGATATCGATGTTGTTTATTTTTCAGTTTATTAATATTATACTATCAAGAGTGGAGGGACCTGATGCAGTTACTCAATATAACATAGCTTATAAATACTTTAATGTGCTTAATATGGTGGCGACGATTATTTTGACTCCTTTTTGGTCTGCTTTTACGGACGCTTACGTAAAAAAGGACTATGAGTGGATGTGTAGAGCATTGAAGAAGTTAGAATGTATGTGGTTATTATGTATTCCTATTCTATGTTTAATGACTTTATGCTCAAACTTTTTATATCGACTGTGGATTGGTGATTCGGTGTGTATTCCTTTATCTTTGTCTTGTTGTATAGCCGTTTATGTTTTGTTTCAGACGGGAGGTAATGTGTATATGTATCTTATTAATGGGACAAGTAAAGTTCGGCTTCAACTGATAGTTTATGTATCTGTTGCTATTGTATCTGTTCCATTGATGAATTTGTTTTGTCATAGGTATGGTATAGAAGGTGTTTTGATTGTACCAACGATTACATTTGGTATACAAGCTTTAATTGGAAAAATACAAATATCGAAAATTATTAATTGTAAAGCAAGAGGTATTTGGTTGAAATAGGATAAACAAAGAAAATAGTTTTTATGCGGTGTAACTTTAGTTTCACTATGTAGGGGATTTATTCTTATGTATCTTTTCATTTGAATAGTGGTAAATAGCTAGATTTATTTTATTGAATGTTTATTATTGTATAGGTATTAATTTTTTTATAATAATGTAGAAAGTTTCAAATATTATTGTATAGTATCGAAATTATAAAAATGAAAAGATATTTATTTATGTACACTCCATTTGGAGGACATGTTTTAGAGTATTTTATGCATATATACAAATACGCATTATTAGATAGAGAGAATCTTTATTATTTCATCTTTTCGCAGGATTTTAAAAGATATATTGATAATGAACATGTGATTTCAAAGGATAATACAATAATTCAATATTTGGTTGATGAGGAGTATGAAACTTTGCGACACTCTAGTAGATTTATTCAATCATATTATTTGAATAAATTATTGAATGATAAGATACAGAGTTATAATATCACAGATGTAATAATGTGCTCTTATGATCGATTTGATCCTTTATTTGCTTTTATGACAGTAAAGGGAGTTTCTTATATTGGAATATATTATTATATATATCTGTATGATTGGGCAAAATTATCCATCAAACAGAAAGTGTTAAGGTCCGTTATATATTGGAGAATGGCACATAATAAGTCAATAAAAAGAATATGTATTTGTAATGATTCATCCTCTACTATATTTTTTAATCTTAAATATTCAACAAGTAAATTTGTTACTATTTCGGATCCTTATATTCCTATAACTAGTTCATCATTAGATTTTAGAAAATCTAATGATATAAAGTTAGACGCTATAGTCTTTTCTCATATAGGGGTGTTATCTGAAAGAAAGGGAACACTCAATATCTTGAAAGCAATTTCGAAACTTCATGGCGTAGATGAGAAGAAATATGTTTTTGTTTTTGCTGGAAAAATAGAATTAGATATAAGAGACGAATTTTATAAGTTAGCTAGTTTATGTAATAAGAGGTTTCGGCTAATAATAAATGATTGTTTTTGTTCATATGAGGAAATTGCTGCTATATGTAAATCATCAAATGTTCTTTTAATTCCGTATTTGAATACTTCGCAAAGTAGTGGCATCCTGGGGTATGCTGCGCAGTTTGATGTTCCCGTTTTTTCTTCTAGTTCGAAAATGTTGGGTAAAATCGTAAGAAAGTTTAGATTGGGATATGTAAAAGATGATGTGACACCCTCTGGAATCTTAGCTTTTTTAGAATCTTATTGCCAAAATGATCCTATGTTAATTGACGGTGAAAGTTATCTTAGGATAAATAGAGTTGAATCTTTTTTAGATACATTATTAAAAGAATAATTAAAAGTATGAATATTGCATTTTTATTACGTCTGTGGCCTGTTTATGGTGGAGGTGAGACTGTGACTATTAGCTTAGCTAATGAAATGGTGAAACGAGGACATTCTATTACTATTTTTTATTTCAAAGATTTTAATACTGGAGGGACAGGTTATATAAATTCTTCTATTAAAGCGGTAAAGATATCAAATATAGAATGTGATGAATATGCTTATAATAGTAATGATAATATTAAAATTGCTATTTTTTTTAAAACATTTTATCAGAAAGATAGCTTTGATTTCTTAATTAATCAATGGTGGCCCGTTGTATTTTTATCTCCATTGAGAGATGTTTTTAAGGCAAAAATAGTTTCAGTTCATCATACAGCTCTTTACACTCGTAGTTTGATAGAAGGTTTCCATCTAAAATCTATTTTAAAGCGTATTTTTCTGCCTATATATCGTTTACATGAAAAGGAAAGACAATTATCTGTTATTGATAATCTGTTGATTTTTAGTGATAAGGTTTTATTTCTTTCGCCATTGTTTCAAAATCAATATATACAATTGCGAAAGCCAAAATCGATAGAAAAAATAGATTGGTGCTATAATCCTTTGACTTTTAATGATTTTATTTCTACCAAAGAATATGGTGAGAAAAGAAAAGAGGTATTATTTGTAGGACGATTATTGGAATCTAATAAAAAGATATTGAAGTTATTAACTATATGGAAAATTATTCAATTAGATAAAGAATTAAGTGATTGGTCATTATTTATTGTAGGAGAGGGGAAAGATAAGCTTTTTTATATCAACTTTGTCAATGTAAACAATATACCTAATGTACATTTTGAAGGGCAACAGTATCCTGTACCTTATTATAGGCGCGCTTCTATTTTTGCTATGACATCTGCCTTTGAAGGCTTCCCAATGTCAATTATTGAAGCTCAACAAAGTGGTGTAGTTCCTATTGTTATGAATTCTTTTTTATCTGTCCATGATACAATTGATAATGATATAAATGGCATATTAATTCCTTATGGTAATATCACGATGTTTGCAACCTCTTTAAAATCCTTGATGAAAGACGATTTGAGAAGAAATCGTTTAGCACTAAAAGGATTGGATACTTGTAAGCGTTTTAAAATTGAAACTGTGGTTGATAGGTGGGAGAATATACTAAGAGGGATGAACTAAAATGAAAATATTATTATATCTATATATAATAATTAGTGTGTGTTTGTTATTTAAATACTCTAAATCAAAGACCTTATATATTTTTTCTCCGTATATTTTAATCTATTTGAGCTTTGTTTTTAATGACATTGTTCCATTTTTACTTCTTTACCCTGATATACCTGAAAATCTGCAATATACAACATTCACATCAACAGCAATAAATCTCATATTTTTATATATTTTTCGGAAACAATTATTGATTCAAACCTTTTTAAATGTTTCGCCTTTTTATATAAGGCTGAATAAAAAACGAAAGATAGTGATATTCTGCTTTATTTTACTTCTTTTATATGCAGGGGTGATGTCTGGGGTTTTAACAAGTTTACTTCAAGGTAATGATATCGAAGATTTAAGGAGAACTAGTGAGATAGGACTTGGAATTATTAGGGATATCCCTATGCTGGGAATACAAATTGTAATGCTTGTTCTCTTTCTTCAAAGATCATGGAACTCTTATAGAACTATTGCTTTTTATTCTTTTTGTTTAGGGACTTTTTTATTTTTAACAACAGGTAATAAAGGAGGAGTTCTTGCAGGTGTAACATTATTTCTTTTATTTTTTCATTTTAAGAAGAGAGGATTTAAATGGTATGAATACATTGTATACTATTTGGCAATTCCATTGGCTGCCGGAATATTACAAGGGATTAGAGGAGGGGATTTAACTCTTATAGCATCTCAAATAGCTGTGTTTTTCTCATATCCCATTCTGCTTTATCAGGCTAACTCTATTCCTATAATGAATTCTGTCGGGACAGAAAATATTTTTTTGGGTGAGGAATATTATGTGGGATTAGTAAAAATAGTACCTCGTTTTTTATGGCCAGATAAGCCTCTTGCTTTTGATTATAAACTAAAGGAACTGGTGGGATATGATTTTGATGGAGGGGGAATTTATACTACTTTGAGTAATGATTTATATATAAATTTTGGATATAGTTATTTTATATTTTACATCTTATGGTTATTACTTGTTCATTATATATATGGAATAATTATAGATAGTAAAAGGAACTATTATAGCCGTATCATCGCTCTATTTATTATCCTTATGGGAGGTATTGCATCCACTATTGGATCATGTGAAATCTTACTATTATTTCTGTTGTTTATGATGTTGTATTATTCGAGAATTAAAACGTTGTAGACCCAAATGAAGAAAGTACTATTAATAGCTTCAGAGTATGCGCCAGGCATGCTTTCTTTCGCATCATCTATTATAAATAGATTATCGGAGAGTGGTGAGTTTGAGGTTTATGCTGTTGTTGTATCAAGAGGAAAATTTAAATATGAACCTTTACTTTGTGAAAAAGCAAAGAAGAAAACTATATGCATAGAAGCGCCAGCTAATTGTATTTTAGAAAAACTTCTTTTTAAAATTTGGCCGTCTAAATTAATCTCTAATATAAATAAAACGATAAGGGATAATCATATTGAATGTATTCATTTTTTAACAATAGATTATACATTGACTTTATTTATCTATTTAAAATTGAGAGGAAATAATAGTGTGTATTATACAGTTCATGATTTGTGGTCTCATGAGGGAGAACGTAAAAGTTTAGCTGGACGTTTGATAAGTTGTTATATAAATTGGGGTACAAAAATAAATATGAAGATAATTCCTAATCTAACGACTTCTTCTCGAACACAATATATAGCTCTTAAAGATAGATATCCTAGTAAGAAAGTAAATTTAACTTGTTTTCCAACGCTTGTTACATCACAAATAGTGAGTGGAGAGAGAGTGGTAAGAGAACTGAATGGAATTACAAATTATATTCTTTTTTTTGGTTCTGTGGATAAATATAAAGGAGTAGATTTACTATTGAATGCATATAGGCTTCTGAGAAATAAAAATTCTTTTTTGGTTGTGGCTGGAAAGGGTATTCAATATTTTGATACAAATATTCAAAAAGGCGAAATTAGAATAAATAGATTTATAGAAGATAATGAATTGAAGTATTTATATGAAAATGCAGCGATAGTAGTCTATCCTTATCGTTCGGCTACTATGTCAGGAGTTTTATCATTAGCGTATTATTTTAAAAAAAAGTTGTTAGTATCGGATATTCCTTTTTTTATTGATAATATAAGTTTGCAAACATCTGTTTTCCAGTCTGGGAATATATATGATTTGAGTGAGAAAATCAGAGTGAAATTGAATGAAACAAGCCATATAGGAGATAGCGGTTATTATGAGAAATTATATTCAGCTGATACATTAATAACTGGATATAAACATTTATATAATAAATCTTGATTGATATTTTGAGTGTTGATATAATTGTGAGAATGAATCTTTTGATTTAATAATAATGAAAATTCTTATTTTAAACAGTATTCTTTTTACTGCAGAGACGGATATTCCCCAAGTGAAAACAATAAAAGATACAATGATATATGGGGTATGTATGGGATTTGTAAAGTTGGGGCATCAAGTTACTTTAGCAGCTGCAAACGAATATCGTCCTATAAGAGAAGAAGATTATGATTTTGATGTGAGGTTCTTTTCATCTGATTATACAAAATTGTGTAAACCAGCTGTATTACCATATAGTAAAACGATGAAACGATATCTCAAAGAATGTCATAAAGAATTTGATATGATTATTTCTAGTGAGGTATTCCAATTTCAGTCACTTTATGCAGCAATGATATGCCCAAAGAAGACATTAATTTGGCAGGAGCTCACTACACATCAAAATAAGTTGTATCAGATCCCATCCAAGATATGGTATAACATTATTGCTCGATTCTTTATGCGGAAGATCATGGCTGTAATACCTCGTTCTCGGATGGCATATGGCTTTGTAAGTCATTATATGCCTCGTGTTTCGAGTATCATTGTAGATCATGGCATTGACATTGATAAGTTTGTGTTATTTACAAAAAAGAAGCGCCAAGTTATCAGTTCTTCACAACTAATCCTGCGTAAAAATGTGGATAGTATTATTCATATTTTTGCAAAGTTTCATCAAATGAGAAATTATGAGGATATCAAGTTGTTGATTGCTGGGAGAGGAGAAGAAGAAACAAATTTAAAACATCTTGTTGATGATTTGGGATTGCAAAATTGTATTGAGTTTGTTGGTTTCTTGTCGCAAAGTAAGTTGAATGAATATATCCGAGAGTCATTGGCTTTTTTGGTGAATACTCGAAAAGACTTAAATATGGTTTCAATTCCTGAGGCTATTATATCTGGTACCCCCATCCTAACCAATTTGAAACCTGCTTCTTCAGATTACATTATAAACTATGATTTAGGTATCGCTAAGGATAATTGGAATGAAATGGATATGAAGTTGCTTGTGGACAAAAATGAAGAATATGTAGGAAATTGTATAAAATATAGAGAATATTTTACAAACACACATTCTGCTAAACTCTTCTTGGAAATATTTGGACAAAAATAGTTCTTCAACTATGTTTATTACTCTAAGATGAACTATGTATTAATTAGTAACTTTTGCTTTATTAGCTATTATGAAAATTTTGTTAGTGAATAAGTTTTACTATCGTCGCGGTGGTGATTGCATATATATGCTTAATCTTGAACAACTGCTTAAGACCCATGGACACGATGTGGCAGTGTTTGCTATGGATTATCCAGAGAATATTGAGACTGAGTGGAAACGGTATTTTCCTAATGAAATTAAGTTTACTCCCGGAGTAGGTATGCTCGAAACTTTTATGCGTATGTTCGGTTTGGGTGAGGTGAAGAGGAAGTTTAATTCTTTACTCAATGATTTCAAGCCGGATGTGATACACCTGAATAATATTCATACACAATTATCACCAGTGATAGCTTGTTTGGCTCATGAACGAGGAATTAAAGTTTTTTGGACGTTGCATGATTACAAACTGCTTTGTCCAAGGTATGATTGTCTCCGCAATGGAAATGAAGTTTGTGAGGAGTGTTTTACTGATAAACATAAAGTATTGGAATATAAATGCATGAAGAATTCCAATTTGGCAAGTATACTTGCATATAAAGAGGCGATGAAATGGAGTTGTGAAAAGTTGGAAGGCTACACGGATGTATTTATTTGTCCAAGTCAATTTATGTACAATAAAATGGCTCAAGGTGGATTCGATAGAAAAAAGATGTATACTCTTTGTAATTTTATTGATATTGAAAGGACTAGGAGAGACTCTTATGATAAAGAAGACTACTATTGCTTCATAGGAAGGTTATCTTTTGAGAAAGGAATCGAAACATTGATAGAGGCTGCCCGAACTCTTCCTTATCATTTGAAAATTATAGGTAGTGGTCCACTGGCAGATATTTTAAAAGAAAAAGCAAAAGGGGCAAATATTGAATTTACAGGTTATAAAGAATGGCCTGAAATAAAGGAAATAGTGGGTAAAGCACGTTTTAGTGTAGTTCCATCAGAGTGGTATGAAAATAATCCTCTAAGTGTGATTGAAGCTCAATGTCTGGGTACTCCAGTTTTAGGAGCTAATATTGGTGGTATCCCTGAATTAATAAAAGAAGGGGTAAATGGAATGTGTTTTGAAAGTCGCAATATTATGGATTTGAAGAATAAAATCGAAAAGATGTTTATATTAAATGTAGATTATAAACAACTTGCAAAAAGTTCTCAGATACGTTATTCATCTGAGAAACATTACAATGAATTATTAGAGCTGTATCAGCAATGAATGTAGGAAAAGAAGCTAAAATATATTGGGTATCAATTTTGCAGGGCTGGAGTATGCTCTTAGTAGTCATAGGACATGTCACGCTAACCAATATATTCGAGAATCCGGCAACTCCTGTTAGTGCAGAAGTTGAACGGATTATCTACGGCTTTCATATGCCTTTATTTATGTTTATATCAGGAGGTTTATTGTATTATACAAAAATTAGGAAAGGTAAAAAATACGGGGTTACTATCAGAGATAAGGCAAAGAGGTTATTGGCTCCTTTCATTTTTTTTACATTAGCTACTTTTGCTCTGAAGTATATATTTAATCCGTTGATGAAAAGACCGGTCGAACTGTCCTTCAAACAAATAATCAATAGTGTTTTTTATCCAGCTTCAAATCCTTTAGGGGAAATGTGGTTTATAATAACTCTTTTTATAATATTTCTTTTTTATCCTGTTTTTAAATGGTCATTGCAGTGGAATAAATGTATAGTAAGTGTGTGGATAACTACATTGTTATTGAACCTGTTTTTTCCTAAAGATATAGAGATTCTTTGCTTTTCGCAAGTTGCTTATTTTTTGGTTTATTTTTATTCGGGGCTACTCTTTTTTAAGTTTGATGCCTATAAATATACCGATACAAAATGTTTTTTGGTAGTTTCTCTTATATTTTTTGTCCTTTTTAATATACTTGTACTTCCTGCCATTTTCTTAACCTTTACAGGGATAGCTTTCTCTGTTGCTTTATGTTTGCTTTTATCCCATTATCGGACCCGTCTCTTTTCAAGTTTTAGGGATTATACCTTTCAGATTTTTTTAATGGGTCTGTTTTTTCAAATGGGAATAAGATTTCTATATGCAAAATTAGATAACGAATTATTATACTGGCCTTTATATGTGTTAAGTATATTGTTAGCTCTTTACATGCCTGTTTTAATATCAAAGATGATTCAAAAAATAGAAAGCCCATTCATACATCAATGTTTTGGACTATAGAATATTACTATTTCTTTAATTATATAAACAATGTCAATTAATATTCCCCAACCTACGGATATGTGCATCATAACAACTTATCGTTGTCCGATGCGTTGTAAAATGTGTAATATATGGGAACATCCGACTGATAAAAGGAAGGAAATAACTCCCGAAGAAATCAAATTGTTACCTTCTGTAAAGTTCATCAATCTAACCGGTGGCGAACCGTTCATTCGTGAAGATCTGGATCAAATAGTAGAAGTGTGTTTCACAAAATCTCCTCGCGTGGTTATATCGACTTCTGGTTGGTATGAGGACCGGGTAATAGCCCTGGCTAAGAAATTTCCTAATATTGGTATCCGCATTTCTATCGAAGGGCTTAGTTGTAAAAATGATGAGCTTAGAGGACATGCGGGAGGTTTCGACAAAGGACTTCGGACTTTGCTTACATTAAAAGATATGGGTGTGAAAGATATAGGTTTCGGTTGTACTGTTTCCAACAACAACTCTAAAGATATGCTTTCTCTTTATCAACTATCCCGATCTTTGGGTATGGAATTTGCCACAGCTGCTTTTCATAACTCTTATTATTTTCACAAAGATGATAATGTGATAACTAATAAGGAGGAGGTTTGTGGGGATTTTGAAAAACTGATAAATCTGCAACTTAAAGAAAAACATCCTAAATCATGGATGCGGGCTTTTTTCAACATGGGACTAATCAATTATATAGAAGGTTCACGGCGTATGCTGCCCTGTCAAGCTGGCGAAATGAACTTTTTTGTAGAGCCCTATGGTGATATTTATCCCTGTAATGGTTTAGAAAAGAAGTATTGGAAAAAGAGTATGGGGAATATTCGTGAGACTCCCAATTTCAAAGAAATATGGGAAGGGGAACAAGCAGAACAAGTACGCCAAATGGTACGCCGTTGCCCTAAAAACTGCTGGATGGTAGGAACGGCTTCACCTGTGATGCATAAATATATAAAGTATCCGCTGAAATGGGCTTTAAAAAATAAATTACGGAGTTTGCAGGGAAAAACTGCTTGTTTGGACAAATGTTGGTATAACGTGGGACAAGATCCTTCTCAAGGAGATTTGCGGGACGTTTTTTGATTATAGAATACATATACTTTATGCTAATTTAATGAAGATCTTCGTTATCGGAACTCGCGGTATCCCTGATATTTTGGGCGGCGTTGAAACGCATTGCCAAGAGTTATTTCCTCGAATTGCTGAAATGGGCTTTGATATAACGATAATACGTCGAAAATGTTATGTGAAAGATACCGTGACTGAATACAAACATGTGAGGTTGATTGATATAGAAACTCCTAAGAAGAAATCGTTTGAAGCAATCGTACACACTTTTAAAGCTATTCTTAAGGCTAAATCCCAAAATGCTGATATTGTTCATATTCATGCTATTGGTCCAGCTTTACTTGTACCTATAGCTAGATTATTAGGAATAAAGGTTGTGTTTACTCACCATGGTCCCGATTATGATCGTGACAAATGGGGCTTTTGGGCTAAAACAATGCTGAAATTAGGGGAGCGTATGGGAACGATTTTTGCTAATGAAGTAATTGTTATATCTGAAGTCATTAATGATCTTTTAGTGAGAAAATATGGTAGAAAAGACTGTCATTTGATTTACAATGGAGTTCCGGAACCTGAGGTTTGTGATTTTCCTGAGTATTTTAATGAATTGGGGATTGAGAGAGGAAAGTATATTTTAAGTATGTGTCGGTTTGTCCCTGAAAAAAAACTTCATCACTTAGTAGAAGCTTTTGCTGGAATAGGAGCAAATGACTATAAACTGGTATTGGCAGGAGATACGGATTTTGAGGATGATTACTCACGCAGTTTAAAAAAAATGTCGAGAGAATGTGGAGTTGTATTAACCGGTTTCATAAAAGGACGAAAATTACATTCTTTACTTACTAATGCATGTTGTTTTGTTCTTCCGTCTTCACATGAAGGGTTGCCTATCGCATTATTGGAAGCGATGAGCTATAAGTTGCCAGTTATTGTAAGCAATATTCCAGCAAATATGGAAGTAGGACTGCCTTATCCATGTTATTTCAAAATAGGGGATGTAGGGCAACTACAAAAAAAACTGGAAAAGCAGATGGGACAAGGCCTGTGTCGGATAGAGTACGATATGAGTTTATATAATTGGGATGTGATAGCAAAACAAGTGGTAGATGTATATAGATTGGCATTAAAATAATATCTTCCAATAGAATATTAGTTAGCTAGTGCTAATATAATATGTATGATAAAACGATTTGTTCAGGCTACAAGAACTTTCTTTAATGGGTAAAATGTCTCTTTATAATTTTATCGAGGCTTGTATGATAAAATGGGTAGGAGTGATGAAATATCATGCTGAAGATAGTAAGTGGATAGAATAAATAATATAATGAACAAAAATAAATTAGGTATATAATAAATGTTGAAAATGTTGAGATGTAATAAACACGTGAGTGTTTCGTATGTGAGATGAAAAAAAT